>JABLTM010049302.1_pt1 | contig 21576 bp, 17 predicted proteins | sample 7160121 | NCBI WGS metagenome assembly JABLTM01 (sample SAMN14651224, study PRJNA627086) | human gut metagenome | isolation source: feces | host: Homo sapiens
CTTTTCTTCCGGCGCCTTGTCGATTTCGTCATAACGCATCGCCTGCGCTTCGCCCTTCTGGGACAGCGTCATGGTGATGGCGGCGGTCAGGGTCGTCTTGCCATGGTCAACGTGACCGATGGTGCCGATGTTAACGTGGGGCTTTTTGCGCTCGTAACGTTCCTTAGCCATTGGGAAATTCCCTCCAATTTATTCGTTTCGTACCCTGCGGCGCGGCGGAATCCGCTTGGGCGCCGCAGGGAAAATCCTGTTTCAAAAGGTGATAGGCGAAAAAATTACTTCTTCGCGCGTTCGCCGATGACCTTTTCCGCCACGGACTTCGGCACTTCCTCGTAGTGGTCGAACTGCATGGTGAACATGCCACGGCCCTGCGTACGGGAACGAAGGTCAGTGGTGTAGCCGAACATTTCGCTCAGCGGGACATAGGCGTGGATAATCTGGTCGGGGCCGCGGGATTCCATGCCGTCCACACGACCGCGGCGGCTGGACACGTTGCCCATGACGTCGCCCATGTACTGTTCCGGCACGATAATCTCGACCTTCATCATCGGCTCCATCAGCACGGGGTTCGCCTTCTCCAGTGCGGCCTTGAAAGCCATGGAGCCAGCGATTTCGTACGCCTGCGCAGAGGAGTCAACGTCGTGGTAAGAACCATCGACAACAGCCGCCTTGAAGTCAACAAGCTCGAAGCCTTCGTAGCCGCTCTTGGCCGCACCCTGAATACCAGCGTCGATAGGCGCGATGAATTCCTTCGGAATCACGCCGCCGACGATGCGGGATTCAAATTCGTAGCCCTTGCCGGGTTCGTTCGGAGAAATCTCCACCCAGCAGTGACCATACTGGCCGTGACCACCGGTCTGACGGACGAAACGGCCTTCAGCCTTGACCGTCTTGCGGATGGTCGCCTTGTAGGTAACCTGGGGCTTGCCAACTGTCGCCTCGACCTTGAATTCGCGCAGCAGACGGTCAACGATGATTTCCAGATGCAGCTCGCCCATGCCGGCGATGATGGTCTGGCCCGTTTCCTGATTGGTGTAGGTCTTGAAGGTCGGGTCTTCTTCCGCCAGACGCAGCAGCGCCATGGTCATCTTGTCCTGACCAGCCTTGGTCTTGGGCTCGATGGCGACTTCAATAACCGGGTCAGGGAACTCCATGGACTCCAGAATAATCTGGTTGTTTTCATCGCACAGGGTGTCGCCGGTGGTGGTGTCCTTCAGACCCACAGCGCCGCCGATTTCGCCGGTGTAGATGCAGTCCACTTCTTCGCGGTGATTCGCGTGCATCATCATGATGCGGCTCATACGCTCGCGCTTCTGCTTGGTGGAGTTCATGACGTAGCTGCCAGCGGTCAGCGTGCCGGAGTAGACACGGAAGAACGCCAGCTTGCCGACGAACGGGTCAACCATGATCTTGAACGCCAGCGCGGAGAACGGCTCGCTGTCAGAGGGGTGACGAACCATTTCCTTTTCGGGGTCATGGGGGTCAGTACCCTTGATGGCGGGGATGTCCAGCGGGCTGGGCATGTACTCGACGATGTTGTCCAGCAGCGGCTGCACGCCCTTGTTGCGGTAAGAAGTGCCGCAGCAGACGGGGTTCATGGTGCAGTTGATGGTGGCCTTGCGGATGGCGTCCTTGATTTCTTCCTGGGTGAGTTCCTCGCCCTCGAAGAACTTTTCCATCAGCACTTCGTCGGTCTCGGCGACCTTCTCGACCATTTCGGCGTGATACTTCTCCGCCAGTTCCATCATGTCGGCAGGAATTTCTTCCTCGCGGACGTCCTTGCCTTCATCGTCGTAGTAGACCTCCGCCTTCATCTTCACAAGGTCGATGATGCCGCGGAAATCATTTTCAGCGCCGATGGGCAGCTGAATCGGAACTGCGTTGGAGTGCAGACGCTCCTTCATCATGTCCACCACGCGGAAGAAGTTCGCGCCGGTGATGTCCATCTTGTTCACATACGCCATGCGCGGAACATGATAGGTTTCGGCCTGCTTCCACACGGTTTCGGACTGGGGCTCAACGCCGCCCTTGGCGCAGAAGACGCACACAGCGCCGTCCAGCACGCGCAGGGAACGTTCAACCTCAACGGTGAAGTCAACGTGACCGGGGGTGTCGATAATGTTAATACGATAGGTGCGATCCTTGTTGTTGGGGTCGCGGGGGTCGCGCCAGCGGCAGGTGGTGGCGGCGGAGGTGATGGTGATACCACGCTCCTGCTCCTGCACCATCCAGTCCATGGTGGCAGAGCCCTCATGGGTTTCACCGATGCGGTGCACACGACCGGTGTAGAACAGAATACGTTCCGTGGTGGTCGTCTTGCCGGCGTCGATGTGCGCCATGATACCAATGTTGCGCACCCGCTCAAGGGGATGACTGCGAGGCATATGGTTTGCTCCTTTCAGCAGCGCTGCAGCGGCATCGGGCGTATCAAGCGCTCATGCGGCGGCAGCAGGTTGGCGCATTACCAGCGATAGTGGGCAAAAGCCTTGTTCGCTTCGGCCATGCGGTGCATTTCTTCCTTGCGCTTCACAGCCGCGCCGGTGTTGTTGGCAGCGTCCATGATTTCAGCGGCAAGACGTTCCGCCATGGTCTTCTCGCCGCGCTTGCGGGAGAACATGACCAGCCAGCGCAGGGCCAGCGTCTGACGGCGTTCCGGACGGATTTCAATCGGGACCTGATAGGTCGCGCCGCCAACACGGCGAGCCTTGACCTCCAGAGAGGGCGCAACGTTGGCCAGAGCAGCCTGGAACACTTCGTTGGCATCCTTGCCGGTCTTTTCCTTGATGGTATCGAAGGCTTCGTAGCACACGTTCTGAGCGACGCCACGCTTGCCGTCGAGCATGATCTGATTGATGAGCTTGGTCACAACCGTGGTCCCATGAACAGGATCCGGCAGCACCTCGCGCTTGGGTACAAAACCGCGACGGGGCATAGTAAATACCTCCAATTAGACGTGATAGTCAGTCGTAAAGTGTGGATTGCGGAAGCATCCCCGGATGTGGGTCATCCTCTCCCAGTCGGAATGCGCGTCAGCATCGCGCGTCATCGGTCACGATTCAGGCCGACCCAGCCGCATCCGGCTTCTGCGCGGGCGTCTTCCCTGTTCCACAGGCAGGCGCTGGTGCGTCAAAAGCGGTTCTCCGGCTGACCGAAGGCTGCAAAAGGGATGTTGTGAAGCAGGCGGATGCTTACTTCTTCGGGCGCTTTGCGCCATAGAGGGAACGAGCCTGCATCCGCTTGGCCACACCGGCGGTATCCAGCGCGCCACGGATGATGTGATAACGAACGCCAGGCAGGTCACGAACGCGGCCGCCGCGGATCAGCACAACGCTATGCTCCTGCAGGTTGTGACCGATGCCGGGGATGTAGCAGGTACCTTCGATGGAGTTCGTCAGACGAATACGGGCAATCTTACGAAGAGCGGAGTTCGGCTTCTTGGGCGTCATCGTCTTGACGCTCAGGCAAACGCCGCGCTTCTGAGGGCAGCCCTGAAGAATGGGCGCGGTAGACTTGTTCGTCGTCTTCTCGCGGCCCTTGCGAACCAGCTGATTGATCGTGGGCATGAGAGCACCTCCAAATTTATGTCCAAAAGTTCCGCAACCCTCGGAAACTGTTTGGCGAAAGGAATAGAATGAGGCTTACTTGAGGATCGCCGCAGCCGCGCAGGGAATGTCCAGCCCGCACGCCGCACCGAGCGCCTTCGTTTCATCCACGCGGCGAATCGGCACGCCCGCATCCTCGCAGGCGCGGGTCACCTTCTGGTAAAGGAAGGTGTCGATGTCGCGGGCGACGTACACCCGCTGGGCGGAACCGGCTTTCAGCGCACGCATGACCGCCTTGGTTCCAACTGCTTTTGAGACAGAATTTTTCAGGTCTTCCACGCTGAAATCCCTCCTGTTGCTGTTCTTGGCTGACCGCTCAATGCCGGCAGAAAAGCGCACCGAAAAGACACACTTTGCCGCAGCAAGCGCTCAACTCGTATATTGTAGCATTTTCACCTCGGCTTGTCAACTGGTTTTCGCGCCTCAAACCCTGTTTTTTGCAACGTTTTTTGCGATTTTGTGCGCCATATTCATGAACACGTTTTCGGGAGGGGACAAACGCGCGGCATCCGCTGATTTTGCCTCCCTCGGCTCACCATGAAAGCGCTTTCCTGTTCATTCCCCAAACGAGCGCCACACGGCGGCTTTCTCCCGCAGAACACGATTTCCCAAAAGAAAAAAGGCAGCCTGCGCCGCCTTTTGGGAGAGTCGTTTTTCCGCCGACTCGGCTGATTCCGTCAAAAATGCCGACTGTCTCGCTGAATCGCTTCCATTATAATATGCGTCAATATTTCACATCCGACACAATGCGGTCGCACACCCACATCTCGCCGTCCGTCGTCAGGTGAATGAATCCCGGCACTGTCCAGACCGTATCAAGCGCCGTCCGCCGGATGTACTTCTTGCCATCCGTCTCGCGCTGATTGCAGGTCACAATCGCCAGCTCCGGCGAAACCGCCGCGCGGTACTCCGGTGTCAGCGCCTGCAGGCCATGGTGCGGGTACTTCAGCACATCCGCCTTGAGCATCTCCGCGCCGACCTTCTCAATCAGCCCGTTCTGCCCCTTCTGCTCCAAATCGGCGGAAAAGAGGATCTTCCGCTGCCCAAACGTCAGCATGATTTGCGCCGAGCGGTCGTTGAGGCGGGTGTACTCCGGCTTGTCCAGCATCCATACCTGCATCGTCGCTGTGCCGAGCGTCAGCGTGTCGCCGTCGCCGAACATCCGCACCGTCACACCCGCACGCTCCGCCGCCTTTATCGCGTTTGCGCAGTGTACCGTCTCCTCTGCCGGGAAGCAGAGCCACAGTTCGTCCACCGTAATTTCCTTAATTAACTCCGCAAATCCGCCGATGTGGTCGGCGTGCGGGTGGGTGTTGACGATTTTGTCCACATGGGTGATGCCCAGCTGCTTGAACATGTTCAGGATGCGCTGCGCCTGTCCAGACGTCGCGCAGTCGATGAGCATCGTCTCGCCGCCGCAGCGCAGAAACGCCGCGTCGCAATCCAGGATCTGCGGGAAGATGATTTCCAGCAGGTCAGCGTCCTCCGCAAAGGCAAAATCCGCCGATACATCCGGCGCGTTGATACGGTTGATGACCGTCTTGCCCGCGCCCTCGCCCGCCGCCGCCCCCAGCAGCATCAGCACCGTCAGCAGAAGTGTCGCCGCACGCCTGCCGAATCGTTTCCACCACGCCATCATTTCATACCTCCAGCGTCGTATTTCCATACATTTCCAGCAAAAAAGAGTGCACTTCCCCCTTGACATTCCCGGATATGTATGTTAGAATTTTAAATTGCATCAGTATCTTTGCATACTGTTGATTTTTCCTGCGCTTGTATTGTACACGGAAACGCGGAAAAATGCAAGCGGGAATTTTCGACTGCCATACATTTTCGCGCTTTTTCACCAAAATTCCTGCAAAGCGGTGAAAAAACGCACGTTTTCACCAAGCAGAGGATGCTGGTTTTGACTGATGAAGGGGTGATCATACATCATGGCGCATGAGGTTGCAATGGGTAAGCTCCGGAAACGCATGAGCTTCTCCCGCATCAACGAAGGTCTGGAAATGCCGGATCTGATCGAGGTGCAGAAGAGGTCGTATCAGCGGTTCCTCGAAACCGACCTGAAAGAGGTTCTGGCAGACGCCTCGCCCATCACCAACTACAACGGCAATCTGGAATTGACCTTCACGGATTATTCTCTGGGTGAGCCGAAGAACTCCGTGGAGCGCTGCCGCGAGCGGGATATGACCTACGCCGCGCCGCTGAACATTCACGTCCACCTGTACGACAGCGAGACTTCCGAAATCAAGGAAACCGATGTCTACATGGGCGATTTCCCCCTGATGACGGAAAACGGTACGTTCGTCATCAACGGTGCTGACCGTGTCATCGTCTCCCAGCTGGTTCGTTCGCCGGGCTGCTATTATACCCGCACGCTGGACAAAGCGGGTGTGCCGCTCTACTCCAGCCAGATTATCCCCAACCGCGGCGCGTGGCTGGAATATGAGACGGACTCCAATGACATCATCTGGGTTCGCCTTGACCGCGCCCGCAAGCTCTGCCTGACCACGCTCCTGCGCGCGCTGGGCTACGAAACGGACGACGACATCCGCAATCTGCTGGGCAACGACAAGCGGCTGGAAGCGACGATGGCAAAGGACACCACCGTGGCGGAAGCAAGCAAGGATCGCGGCGGCGCGGTGCGCACCCTGCGCGAACAGGCACTGCTGATTATCTACAAGAAGCAGAAGCCGGACGAGCCCGAATCCGTCGAGAGCGCGACGAACATGTTCAAGTCGCTGTTCTACGATCCCAAGCGCTACGACGTCATGCGCGTGGGCCGCTACAAGTTCAATAAGAAGCTGTCCATTGCCACCCGCATCAACAAGCATATCATCGCTGAGGACATCATTGACCCCCGTTCGGGCGAAGTGATGTTCCGCGCGGGTCAGGTGATTGACCTCGAAACCGCGCGCCGTGTGCAGAACGCCGGCGTCAACCGCGTTGTGGTGGACTGCGAAGGCGAAAAGCGCATCGTCATTGGCAACAACTTCGTGGATGCGGCGGAGTATCTGCCCTTTGACCCCAAGGAAGTCGGCATCCTCGAAATGGTGCACCTGCCCACTTTGAAGGCGATTATCGACGGCTTGGGCGAGGATGTGGAAGAAGAGCAGCTCAAGCAGGTGATTGCGGACAACGTGCAGCACCTCGTGCCCAAGCACATCACCGATGACGACATGGTGGCCTCCATCAGCTATCTGCTGGGTCTGCCCTACGGCATCGGCACGACGGACGACATTGACCACCTCGGCAACCGCCGCCTGCGCAGTGTCGGCGAGCTGCTGCAGAATCAGTTCCGCACGGGGCTGAGCCGCATGGAGCGCAACGTTCGCGAGCGCATGAGCGCGCAGGACGGCTCGACCGACTATCAGCCCGATTCCCTGATTTCCATCCGTCCCGTGACGGCGGCGATTAAGGAATTCTTCGGTTCCTCCCAGCTGTCGCAGTTCATGGACCAGAACAACCCGCTGGCTGAATTGACCCACAAGCGCCGTTTGTCCGCTCTGGGTCCCGGCGGTCTGAACCGTGACCGCGCCTCCTTCGAGGTTCGCGACGTACACTATTCCCACTATTCCCGCATCTGCCCGATTGAAACGCCTGAAGGCCCGAACATCGGTCTGATCGGCTCTCTGGCGACCTATGCCCGCATCAACGAGTACGGCTTTATTGAAGCGCCGTACCGCCGTGTGGACAAGGAGCATCGCCGTGTCACCAACGAGCACGTCTACATGACGGCTGATGAAGAAGACCTGTACCGCATTGCGACGGCCACCGAGCCGCTGGATGAGAACAACTGCTTCGTCAACGACATGATTACCGTCCGCGAAGTGACCGAATATGTGCAGGTTCCGGGCGATCAGGTTGACTTCATCGACGTGTCGCCGCGTCAGGTCGTTTCCATCGCGACGGGCATGATTCCCTTCCTGGAAAACGACGACGCCACCCGCGCCCTGATGGGTTCGAACATGCAGCGTCAGGCTGTGCCGCTGCTCGTTCCGGAAGCGCCGTATGTCGGCACGGGTCTGGAATTCAAGGCCGGTCACGACTCCGGCGTTGAAATTCTGGCGCGTGAAGACGGCGTGGTCGAGAAGGTGGACGGCAACACCATCGTCGTCCGTGATGATCTGGGTGAACGCCACGTCTACCACCTGACCAAGTTTGCCCGCACGAACCAGTCCAACTGCGCCAACCAGCGCCCGGTCGTTTCCGCGGGTCAGCGCATCTGCAAGGATGACCTGCTGGCGGACGGCCCGTCCACCGAAAAGGGCGAAATCGCGCTGGGCCGCAATGCCCTCATCGGCTTCATGAACTGGGAAGGCTACAACTACGAGGACGCCGTCCTGCTGTCCGAGAAGCTGGTTAAGGAAGACATTTACACCTCCATCCACATGGAGGAATTTGAATGCGAAGCCCGCGAAAGCAAGCTGGGGCCGGACGAAATCACCCGCGACATCCCGAACGTCGGCGAGGACGCGGTGAAGGATCTCGACGAGCGCGGCATCATCCGCATCGGTGCGGAAGTTCGCGCAGGCGACATTCTGGTCGGCAAGGTCACGCCCAAGGGTGAAACCGAGCTGACGAGCGAAGAGCGCCTGATGCGCGCCATCTTCGGCGAAAAAGCGCGCGATGTGCGTGACACCTCCCTGCGCGTGCCGCACGGCGAATGGGGCGTTGTGGTCGATGTGAAGATTTTCGACCGTGCGCATTCCGATGAGCTGTCCCCGTCCGTGCAGCAGATGGTTCGCGTCTACATCGCCCAGAAGCGTAAGATTTCCGTCGGCGACAAGATGTCCGGCCGTCACGGCAACAAGGGTGTCGTTTCCCGCGTCCTGCGCGAAGAGGACATGCCTTTCCTGCCCGACGGCACGCCGCTGCAAATTGTGCTGAACCCGCTGGGTGTTCCGTCTCGTATGAACATCGGTCAGGTTCTGGAAGTGCACTTGGGTCTGGCTTGCCGCGCGCTGGGCTGGCACATTGCCACGCCGGTTTTCGACGGCGCAACCTACCCGGAAATCCGCGAATGCCTCGAAATGGCTGCCGACACGATGGCCAAGCCGGTGGATGAGAGCAACCCGCGGATGATGCAGAGCTACTTCCACAATGGTCGTCCGCTCCGCCTGAATCTGGATGAAGAAGGTCGCCGCCTGTTCCTGGACGGCAAGATTCGTCTGCGCGACGGCCGTACCGGCAACTGGTTCGAGAACCCCGTTACTGTCGGTGTCATGTACTTCCTGAAGCTGCACCACTTGGTTGACGACAAGATGCACGCCCGCTCCGTCGGTCCGTACTCCTTGGTCACCCAGCAGCCGCTGGGCGGCAAGGCGCAGTTCGGCGGCCAGCGCTTCGGCGAGATGGAAGTCTGGGCGCTGGAAGCCTACGGCGCGGCGAACACCCTGCAGGAAATCCTGACCGTGAAGTCCGACGATACCGTGGGCCGCGTCAAGACCTACGAAGCCATCATCAAGGGCGAGAACATCCCCGCCCCGGGCGTGCCGGAATCCTTCAAGGTGCTGATTAAGGAACTGCAGGCGCTGTGCCTGGATATCAAGGTGCTTGACCGCGACCGCAACGTGATTGAGATTCCCGAACTTGACCCGGAGGACATGGCGCCGCCGAGCAAGAACAATGCGCCCGAACAGGACAAGCAGGAATCGCTCACGACGCTGCTGCCGGAGGACGAGGACGCCGATGCCATCAGCAACGACTTCCCGGACAATGACTTCCCGCTGAATGATTTGGATTCCGACAGCGAGGACGACGATTTGTCGATTCCGCTCTCCTTCGATGACGACGAGGAAAACGACGATCTGGACACCATGCGTCTGGACGATTTGGGCTTTGACGACATGAATCTGGATGACGACGATCAGTAATTGACACATGAGCCTATCAGCCGGACAGGAATCCCCTTCCGGCTGATGGCTTTCCCGTACAGGACATACACCGGTGTTACAATGAAGGGAGTGTGAACCCTTTTGTTTGAGCTGACCAATCTTGACGCCATCCAGATCGGCATGGCCTCTCCTGAGCAGATTCGGCAGTGGTCTCATGGTGAAGTCACCAAGCCCGAAACCATCAACTATCGTACCCTGAAGCCCGAAAAAGACGGCCTGTACTGCGAGCGCATCTTCGGCCCGACGAAGGACTGGGAGTGCGCCTGCGGCAAGCACAAGCGCATCCGTCCGAAGGACAAGAACCTCGTGTGCGACAAGTGCGGCGTGTCCGTCACGCGCGCCAAGGTTCGCCGCGAGCGCATGGGTCATATCGAACTTGCTGCGCCCGTGAGCCATATCTGGTACTACAAGGGAATCCCCAGCCGTATGGGTATGCTGCTGGAGCTGTCCCCCCGTGTGCTGGACAAGGTGCTGTATTTCGCGAATTTTATCGTCCTTGATCCCGGCAACACCGCCGTGACCAACGTCGCCCTGCATGACCTGATTAACGACGACCAGTACCGCGCCATCATGGAGAAGCCCGACCGCGGCAGCTTCAAGGCGATGATGGGCGCCGAAGCCGTGCAGACGATGCTGCGCGAGCTGGATTTGGACAAGCTGAGCGCCGAACTGAAGGCGGAAATCGAAACCCTGACGAGCAAGGAGCGCAACCGCGACACCGAAGGGCAGAAGCGTGCGCACGCCGTGAAGCGTCTGGAAGTTGTCGAATCATTCCGCGCCAGCGGCAACAAGCCCGAATGGATGGTGCTGACCGTCCTGCCGGTTATCCCGCCGGATCTGCGCCCGATGGTGCAGCTGGACGGCGGCCGTTTCGCCGCGTCTGACCTGAATGACCTCTACCGCCGCGTCATCAACCGCAACAACCGCCTGAAGCGCCTGCTGGAACTGGGCGCGCCGGAAATCATCGTCCGCAACGAGAAGCGTATGCTGCAGGAATCCGTGGACGCGCTGATTGACAACGGTCGCCGCGGTCGTGCGGTCACTGGCCCCGGCGGACGCGCGCTGCGCAGCCTGTCTCACACGCTGAGCGGCAAGCAGGGCCGTTTCCGTCAGAATCTGCTGGGCAAGCGCGTTGACTATTCCGGTCGTTCCGTTATCGTCGTCGGCCCGGAAATGAAGCTGCATCAGTGCGGTCTGCCCAAGGAAATGGCGCTGGAGCTGTTCAAGCCCTTCGTCATGCAGCAGCTGCAGCTGCGCAACAAGGGCATGAACGTCAAGAGCGCCAAGCGCGCCGTGGAAAAGATGAAGCCGGAGGTGTGGGACATCCTCGAAGATGTCATCAAGGATCACCCCGTGCTGCTCAACCGCGCGCCGACGCTGCACCGTCTGGGCATTCAAGCGTTCGAGCCGATTCTGGTTGACGGCAAGGCAATTAAGCTGCACCCGCTGGCTTGTACCGCTTTCAACGCCGACTTCGACGGCGACCAAATGGCTGTTCACGTCCCGCTGTCTCTGGAAGCACAGGCGGAAGCCCGTTTCCTGATGCTGGCGCACAACAACATCCTGAAGCCGCAGGACGGCAAGCCGGTTATTTCTCCTTCTCAGGACATGGTTATCGGCTGCTACTACCTGACGATTGAAAACCCCAACGGCAAGGGCGCCGGCCGCGTCTTCCGCAATCCGGACGAAGCGCATATGGCGTATGCCTTGGAGCAGATTACCCTGCAAAGCCCGATTAAGGTGCGCATTGAGCGCGAATTCAACGGCGAAAAGGGCAGCAAAATCATTGATACCACGCTTGGCCGCCTGATTTTCAACGATGCGCTGCCGCAGAACCTTGGCTTCAAGAAGCGTGAATGCCTTGATGACATGTTCGCGCTGGAAGTCGATCAGCTGGTCGGCAAGAAGCAGCTGTCCAACATCGTCGATATGTGCTTCCGCTCTCAGGGCGAGCACAAGTGCGCACTGGTGCTGGACGCGATTAAGGCGCTTGGCTACAAGTACGCCACCGTCGGTTCGCTGACCGTTTCCGTTGCGGACATTAAGATTCCGCCGATGAAGCAGCAGCTGCTCGACGAAACGGACAAGAAGGTCGCCCATGTGAACGAGATGTTCGCGGAAGGTCTGCTGAGCGAGGACGAGCGTTACAGCCGCGTCATCAATCTGTGGAACACCTGCACGAACACCCTGCGTGACCAGATTCTGCCGAACCTCGATCCTTTCAACCCGATTCGCATGTTCACCGACTCCGGCGCCCGCGGTTCTGCCGCGCAGGTGTCGCAGCTGGCTGGTATGCGCGGCCTGATGGCGTCTCCGACCGGCAAGACCGTGGAATTGCCCATTCGTGCAAACTTCCGCGAGGGTCTGAACGTGCAGGAGTTCTTCCTGTCTTCTCACGGTTCCCGTAAGGCTCTGTCCGACACGGCTATGAAAACCGCTGACTCTGGCTATCTGACCCGCCGTCTTGTCGATATTTCGCAGGAAGTTATCGTCCGCGAGGAAGACTGCTTCCTGCAGCGCGGTCTGCCGATTCGCGGCGTGCATGTTACCGAGCTGCTCAGCGGCAAACAGTCCATCGAATCGCTGGAGGAGCGTCTGCGCGGCCGCACGGCTGCTGCCGACATCACCGACCCGGCGACCGGCGAAGTGCTTGTCCACCAGAATGAGCTGATTGACCACGCCAAGGCGAAGACAATTTGCGACGCGGGCATCAAGAGCGTGTTTGTTCGCTCCGTGCTGACCTGCTGCACGCGCAACGGCGTCTGCGCCCGCTGCTATGGCCAGAACATGGCGCACGGCGGCAAGGTGGATGTCGGCGAGGCGGTCGGCGTTATCGCGGCGCAGGCCATCGGCGAACCCGGCACACAGCTGACCATGCGTACCTTCCATACGGGCGGTATCGCATCGGGCGAGGATATTACACAGGGTCTTCCCCGCGTCGAAGAACTGTTCGAGGCGCGCAAGCCCAAGCGTGAAGCTGTCCTGTCCGACATCAGCGGCACAGTGTCCATCCACCAGACCAACCGCAACAAGAACGAGCTGGTCATCACCGCCGACGCGGGCAACTACGCGCGTCACACCCACAAGGCTGCTTCCGGCACGGTTGCCGTGCAGGTCGGTCAGGTGGTGCGTCAGGGCGATGTGCTGATTTCCGGCGCGACGAAGGCGAAGGTCGCCAAGGACGGCACCAAGTCCACCAAGACCACGGACATCAAGTCCACGCTGGCAGGCACGGTCACGATGATCAACACCAAGGGCGTGGGCGTCGTCGAGGTCGAAGTCACCTCCAGCGTTGCGGAGTTCGAGCAGAAAACCTATCCCGTCACCTACGGCAGCCGCCTGCGCGTGCAGGAGGGCGACCATGTGGAAGCGGGCGACATCCTCATCGAAGGCTCCATCAACCCGCACGACCTGCTGCGCATTCTGGGTCAGAGCGCGGTGCAGGATTACCTGCTGAAGGAAGTTCTGTCCGTCTACCGTCTGCAAGGCGTGGCCGTGGCGGACAAGCACATCGAAATCATCGTCCGTCAGATGCTGCGCAAGGTGCGCGTCGAGGACAACGGCGACACCGAGCTGCTGCCCGGCTCGCTGGTTGACCGCAGCCACTTGGAGGAAGCCAACATGAAGGTGCTGGAATCCACCAAGCTGCGCGTGGAAGACGGCGGCGACACGGGGCTGGCGATTGGCAGCCTTGTCGAGGCGGACGAGCTGGAGGAAATCAACCAGCGCATCCGCGTTTCCGGCGGCTCTCCCGCGATTGCCCGCGACCTCAAGCCCGCGAGCGTCAAGCGTGTGCTGCTGGGTATCACCCGTGCTTCTCTGGCGACCGACTCCTTCCTGTCCGCCGCGTCCTTCCAGGAGACGAACCGCGTGCTGACCGAAGCCGCCATCAAGGGCAAGATCGACCCGCTGATTGGCCTCAAGGAGAACGTCATTCTGGGCAAGATGATTCCCGCCGGTACGGGGATGCACCGCTACAAGGATATCGACATTCGCGAAAACTACGGTTTCTGATTTACAGTTGACAAAAGCCGACGCAGAGAGGCGCCTTTGCGTCGGTTTTTGAATAAATGCATAAAGATAGGAGCGATGGTTTCATGATAAAAAAGTATGAGAAGCTCATTTGCGTTGTTATACTCTGCATCACGTTCATCATCATTGCCTGCATTGCGAAATCTGCCATCATTCAGGCAGCGAAGTACCTTTCTTCTATGGCTGTCTCGATTATTTAAGATAAAAAGGGGGATTAAAATATGAAAAAAATCATCATCATGCTTATTCTCTTGTTGGTTTGCTTCGTACCCGCCCTTGCTGAAAATACTCCTGAAGTAATTGTTGACCCATCTGTAAAAAATGTTCCTAATTATATCATCGACGACATTATTACCGAGCATCCAAACGCGGGCGTTATTCACATCAATAAAGTCGAAATGGCCACGCCACTTGATGCGATTTCAACCTGTTCAGGTCTTTCTGTTTATAGATATAGTAATATAGCGAAAAATTATCGTGTGTTTAACGGTCGCTGGCGAACAGATTTCATCATTTCCGTTGCACGTGGCGCGGAAACTAAACTTTCGTCAACCTACTCTGCTTCTGTATCTACTTCCGCCTCTGGCAGTGTCACCTCTGGTGACGATAAAAGTGCGCCTGTTCCTTCAGCGTATACTTTAGGGTTGAATCTTTCAGCCTCTGTAAGCTGTACTATTTCAACTGAACGCACCTTCAAGGGGCCTTCAGAGGATTCCGAGTATAATTCACGTTCTTTCTATGTTGCCTATTACGGTGATATTGGTACATGGACTTGTACTGCTACCCGGACTTTTCCCGCTTCAACAGTGCAAATGGGAGGCACGTTTATTGAGCCAGTTCGGTACGCGGAATACTCAATTGATGAAAAAATAAAGTAATTCTCACCAAGCGACCATTGCGCCTGATGGTCGCTTCTTTTGTAAGGCTGATGTAGGAAGGAGTTTCTCATGCGCAACATCGTCCTCATCGGGATGCCCGGCTGCGGCAAATCCACCGTCGGGGTCGTTCTCGCCAAGTCCCTCGGCATGGATTTCGTCGATTCTGACCTTGTCATCCAGTCCACCATGGGCGCAACCCTCGCCCAGCTCATTGAGCAGCACGGCGACGATGGCTTCCGCGACATCGAGAACCGCGTCAACGCCAGCATCGACGTGCAGAACAGCATCATCGCCACGGGCGGCAGCGTCGTCTACGGTGCGGAAGCCATGGCGCACCTCAGAAGCATCGGCACGGTCGTCTACCTCCGCCTGACGTGCGAGAACATCACCGAGCGGCTGGGCGACCTTCATGCCCGCGGCGTGACGATTAAGCCCGGCTGGACGCTCCGGGATTTGTACAACGAGCGCTGCCCGCTGTATGAGCAGTACGCCGACATTGTGCAGGACTGCGACGGACTGCGCCTGCGGGATGTTGTGGCGGAATTGCAGAAGAAGCTGAAAGGCTGACAACACCGGCTGTCCCCCGAATTTTCCGGGGCTGGCAGCCGATTTTTTGCGTGCAGAATCGCATGTTCCTTGCATTTTCAGGGAATGTATGGTATACTGTAAGATGGTATGTTGCATGATGCGTATCCTGTGCCGTCCGGCAGAATACACGGCGACTGCCTGATATGCGGACGGAACTTGTTCCGAAAATGAGGAGGTTTTTTTGTGTCCGGTGACCCATGGGCTGGCCCTTTGCTGCTTCAGCTGGTCCTGATTTTTCTGAGCGCCTGCTATGCCGCCGCTGAGGTGGCGCTGCTCTCGCTCAACGCGACAAAACTGCACCACGACGCGGAGGAAGGCGACCCCACAGCCGCCAAGCTGCTCCGCATCACGGATGCCCCTGCGCGCACTCTCTCCACCATTCAGGTGTGCATAACGCTGTTTGGTTTTCTGGGATCAGCGCTGGCGGCGACGCAGTTTGCACCGCGACTGGCTGGAGCGATTCTTTCTGCCGGGGCTGGCATCGACGCGGACGTGCTGAACGTCCTCTGCGTCATCCTGATTACGCTCCTTCTTTCCTACCTGACACTCTGTCTGGGAACACTCGTGCCCAAGCGCCTCGCGATGAAGAATCCCGAAGCGATTGCGCGCCGTTCGCTGCTCCTGCTGGAGGTCAGCGCGGTGATTTTCCGCCCGTTCGTGATGCTGCTGAACGCCGCCACGCACGGCATCCTCCGCCTTTGCGGCATTGACCCCAACGCCGCCGAGGACGAAGTGACCGAGGACGACATTCGCATGATGGTGGACATCGGCGGCGAAAACGGCGCGATTGAGGAAGCGGAAAAGGAAATGATCGAAAACATCTTCGAGTTCAACAATTCCACTGCCGAAGAGGTCATGACCCACCGCACCGACGTTACCAGCATCTGGGTGGATGATACGGAGGACGAAATCCTCCGCACCATCTGCGATTCCGGTCTGAGCCGCTTCCCCGTCTACAACGAAAACATGGACGACATCATCGGTATCCTCAACACGCGCGACTTCCTGCTCAATGCCCAGTCCGACAACCCGAAATCCCTGCGCGCGCTGCTGCGCGAGGCATACTTCGTGCCGGAAACAGTGCAGGCTGATCAGCTCTTCCGCAACATGCAGGTGAAAAAAATCCACATGGCAATTGTCGTGGATGAGTACGGCGGCATGAGCGGCATCGTCACGATGGAGGACTTGCTGGAAGAAATCGTCGGCAATATCTACGACGAGTTTGACAAGCAGACCGAAGCGGAAATCGTCCGTGCGGGCGACAACACTTGGCGCATCAGCGGCAGCACGCCGCTCAAAGATGTCAACGACGCGCTCGACCTCTCACTCCCCGAAGACGAGGATTACGATACGCTGGGCGGCTTGATTTTCAGCCAGTTCACCACCATCCCGCAGGACGGCAGCACCCCCGATTTGGACTGCTTCGGCCTGCACATTCATGTGGAGAAGCTGGAGGATCACCGCGTGGAGACCGCGCTCGTCACGAAGCTGGCGACCGAGGACGACCACGGCGACGACCACCCGGAAACGCTGCTTGACCGCCTGCGCAGCCGTGACGATAACGACGCGCAGACCGACAATGGGAAAGGAAACGAAGACAGGTAATTCATCATGGATACTGATTTGCAGGCCACAGACCCTTCTTTACAATTCATGACCAGCGGTGTGCTGGATACCACGTTTTATGCCACCTACAAGAAATGGCTGCTCTATCGCACCCAAGACCTCAACCTCTACGTTGCGATGGTCGTCATGGCAATCGCCGTCGCGCTGATTTCCATCTTCTCCCGCAGCTGGTACGTCATCCCCGCGGGCGTTGTGTTCATCGCCGTGCTATACATGATGATGATGCGCAATCGTACGCGGATGCTGAACGCCCTCAGCCACGCGCTGGAAGAGCAGTACCCCGAAGGCATGGCGGAAATGTCCATCGCCTTTGGCAGCGACGGCCTTCATCAGCTGAACCAGACCACGGGCGACTTGACCGTTCTCCCCTACGACAACCTGACCGACGTGATCGAGGGCGAGGACTCAATGGCGCTGCTGACCCGCGCGAACGCCCTGATTCCGGTATTCACGAGCCAGCTGACCGAAAGCGAAAAGGAGCATCTGCTGGCTCTTCTGGCGGAAAAAGCCCCCAAGTGCAAGCATCATCGCGCCTAAAAAGCAAAATCACCGACCAGAACCGCGTGTACTGGTCGGTGATTTTTGTTGTGCGATTTTTTGATTTTCTAATGGAAATGGACTGTTTTGCTGCAGTGGGAATCGCCTCCGCAACAAGAAAAATCAAGCAGCAGAGAATCCCCCGAAGCCGCAATGCAAACAAGCAACAGAAGTCAGCAGGAATCCGCTTATTCCTGCTCCCCCCGCGAACACGCCGCATAGTGCCCCGCGCGCACTTCGCGCAATTCGCAGCTCGCCGTTTTGCACGCCTCCGTCGCCCACGGACAACGCGTGTGGAATACGCACCCGCTCGGCGGGTCAATCGGCGAGGGCAAATCACCTTCCAGCAGAATGCGCTGGCGATTGTCACGCGGGTCAATCGACGGCACGGCAGACATCAGCGTCCGCGTGTACGGGTGCTGCGGATGGTCGAACACCTCGTCCGTGTCGCCCTCTTCCACCAAGTGACCCAGATACATCACGCCCACGCGGTCGGAAATGTACCGAATGACGCTCATGTCGTGCGCCACAAACAGGTACGTCAGCCCGCGCTTGCGCTGCAATTCCTTCAGCAGGTTGATAATCTGCGATTGAATCGACACATCCAGCGCCGACACCGGCTCGTCACACACAACAATTTTCGGGTCAAGGATCAGCGCGCGCGCCAAGCCGATGCGCTGCCGCTGACCGCCAGAGAACTCGTGCGGATAACGGTAGAAATGCTCCGGACGCAAGCCGACCTGCGCCATGATGTCCAGCGCCCGCGCCATCCGCTCGTTCTTGTCGCCGATATGGTGAATCGCCAGCACTTCCATCAGCATGTCGCCAACGCGCTGCCGCGGGTTCAGCGACGTGTACGGGTCTTGGAACACAATCTGCACATCCCGGCGGAACGGCAGCATTTCCTTCTTGCTCAGGTGGGTGATGTCCTGATCGAATAGCGTGATTTTCCCGCTCGTCGGCTCCAGCAGGCGGATGAGCGTGCGCCCCAGCGTGCTTTTGCCGCAGCCGCTTTCACCCACCAGGCCGTACGTTTCGCCCTGCCGCAGCGCAAGGCTCACGCCGTCTACCGCCTTGACTTCCTTGACCGTCTGCCCCAGCGCCCCTTTGACCGGGAAGTAGGTGCGAACGTCCTCCGCTTTCAGGATGATTTTCCCCTCGCTCACTGCGCGGTCGCCTCCTTCTGCGCCAATTCCGCCGCCCGGAAGCAGCGGACGCTCTGCTTGTCGCTGACGGGCGTCAATTGCGGCGTTTCCTGACGGCAGCGCTCCGTCGCATACGCGCAGCGCGGCGCGAACCGGCAGCCCGTCGGAATCTGGCTGAGCAGCGGCACCGTGCCGGGAATCATGTACAGTGGTTTCGTGCGATCGCCTTCCATGCGGGGAATGGAGCGCATCAGCCCCTCGGTGTAGGGGTGGCACGGATGGTCAAACAGCGTCAGCACATCCGCTTCCTCAACGATTTGCCCCAGATACATGACGATAACGCGGCTGCACGTCTGCGCAACGACAGCGAGGTCGTGCGTAATCAGCATCACGCCCATGTTCAGCTGCTCATTCAGCCGGACAATCAGCTCCATGATTTGCGCCTGAATCGTCACGTCCAGCGCGGTCGTAGGTTCATCGGCAATCAGCAGGTGCGGACGGCACGCCAGCGCAATGGCAATCATCACGCGCTGCCGCATACCGCCGGACAGCTCGTGCGGGTACTGGTCGAGGCGCTTTTCCGGCGCGGGAATTCCCACCAGCCGCAGCATCTCCAGCGCCTTCTCACGCGCCGCCTTCTTGGACAAATGCTGATGAATGCGCAGCGGCTCGCTGATTTGGTCGCAGATGGTCAGCACAGGGTTCAGGGAACTTAATGCGTCCTGAAAAATCATCGACACACGCGAACCGCGGATGTCCTGCATCTTGTGGAACGGAATGTCCAGCAGCGACTGCCCTTCCAGCTTGACCGTGCCGCTGTACCGTACCAGCCGCCGTTCGTCATACAGGCGCATGATGGACTGGCTCGTGACGCTCTTGCCGCAGCCGCTTTCGCCCACGATGCCCAGGATTTCGCCCTGATACACGTCAAAAGAAACGCCATCAATCGCCTGCTGCCAGCCGCGCTCGGTGTGGAAGCTGGTCGCCAGCTGACGGACTTCCAGAATCTTTGCGCTCATTCCTTTGTCCTCCTTAGCGACCGCTCAGCGGGTCAATCAGGTCGCGCAGGCCGTCGCCGAACAGGTTGAAGCCCAGCACGGACAGCGCCGTGAAAATCGCCGGAAATACAATCATCCACCAGCCCATGTAGACATAGCCGCGCGCCTCGTTAAGCATCCCGCCCCAGCTCGGATAGGGTGACGGAATGCCCGCGCCAAGGAAGCTCAGGGAGGCTTCAGAAATAATCGCCGTAGCGAAGGTGAACGTCATCTGCACGATGATGGGCGAAAGGATGTTGGGCAGAATGTGCCGCCAGAGGATGCGCGTGCGGCTTGCGCCCACCGCCGTCATCGCCTCGGCATACGTCTGCTCGCGCGCCAGCAGCGCCTGTGAACGGGCAATGCGCGCCACGCCGGGAATACTAACGATGGTCAAGGAAATGATGACATTCTTCATGTTCGCGCCCAAGACCGCCATCAGCGTAATCGCCAGCAGAATGTTCGGAATCGCCTTCAAGCCGTCGCACAGGCGCATCAGCACGTTGTCCAGCACCTTGTTGACGGAGGCGTACAGCCCCAGCGCCGTGCCAATCAGCGCGGACAGAAGCCCGACGGTAAAGCCGACCGTCATGGAAATCTGCGCGCCGTAAAGGACACGGGCGAAGATATCGCGCCCCAGATTGTCCGTGCCGAAGAGGTGCGCGGCAGACGGCGCCTGAAAGCGCTCCTGCATCGTCGCGGTGTACGGGTCAACGCCCAGCAAGCCCGTAATCAGCGGGGCGAAGACAGCACAAATCAGCATCAGCAGCACCAGCACCATGCCGACGACGGAGAGTTTGTTGCGGAAAAATTTGCGGATGGAAACAGCGCGCTGCTCACGGACGAGGCGGCGGCGAAGCTGGCGCAGGGATTCGCGATTCTGCGCGGAGATGGATTCGGTTTTCATCATGCAGTTCGCTCCTTTCGTCAGTCCAGCCGGATGCGCGGGTCAGCCAAGCCGTAAATCAGGTCGATAATCAGGTTGATGAACACGTTGAGCATGGCAATCAGCAGCGTAATTGCCTGAATCACCTGATAGTCGCGCTTCTCGATGGAATCCACCATCAGCGAGCCCATGCCAGGAATGTTGAACAGGCGCTCGACAACCGCCGCGCCCGCCAGCGCGCTGATGAAACCCTGCCCGACGACGGTGATGACGGTCAGCAGCGCGTTGCGGAAGGTGTGCTTCGTAACAATCTTCCATTCGCGGACGCCCTTGGAGCGCGCCATCTTGATGTAATCGCTGCCCAAGACCTCCAGCATAGATGCCTTCGTCATGCGCATCATGTACCCCGCATGGATGAAACCCAGCGACACCGCCGGCAGCGTCATATAGCGCAGGAAGGGCAAAAATCCGTCCGTGAACGGGTTCTTATAGCCCGCCGCGGGCAGCACACGAAGATTCACCGCAAAGAGCAGCACCATGCCCAGACCCATCAGGAAGCTCGGCAGCGAAATGCCCAACATCGACAGCACCGACACGAAATAGTCAGCAATCGTGCCGCGCTTCTTCGCCGCCAGCATCCCGCACGGAATCGCAATCAGGATGGTGATGAGCTGCGAATAGATAGCGAGCAGGATGGTCGGCTGGAAGTGGCTGGCAATCATTTCGCTGACAGGCTTATTGACGACGGCGGTTGACGTGCCGAAGTCGAGCCGCAGACAATTGCCCACCCAGCGGAAATACTGCACAACGAGCGGGTCATCCAGCCCCAGCTGCGTATGGAGCGCCGCAATTTCCGCCGCCGTTGCATCCTCGCCCAGCATAGCGGTCGCTGGATCGCCGGGGGTGAGATGCACCAGCAGGAAAATGACCACCGACACAATGAAGATGGTCGGGATGAGCGACAGCAGTCGCTTGAGCACATACTTTTTCATGCTGTTCCTCCTCAGCAGGGATGGGGGTTTCGCCTCTGCGGAGGCGACCAAAGGGCAATGAAAACAGACGAAGTCTGCGATCGCTATTTGGAAACCTTCGGGCGCCGCTACTTTTGGGGTTATTTGCGGTTGATTTTGTCCGTTTCTTGGATAAACACGCGAAAGTTCTATGAGCGTGTCGCCAACTCAATCGCGCGAAAGGGAGTCCAGAGGGTCAACGACCCTTTTGCAGGGTCAAGGGGCAGCGCCCCTTGGGTTTCCCCAATAAACACGCGGAAGCAGTATGCAGTCGTCACCAACTCAATCGCGCGAAAGGGTCAAGGGAGGAACTCCCTTGCGGGGTCAAGGGGCAGCGC
>JABLTM010114141.1_pt1 | contig 21293 bp, 15 predicted proteins | sample 7160121 | NCBI WGS metagenome assembly JABLTM01 (sample SAMN14651224, study PRJNA627086) | human gut metagenome | isolation source: feces | host: Homo sapiens
GGAGTTTTGCAGGTGGTGCCACCAGGAATCGAACCGGGGACACAAGGATTTTCAGTCCTTTGCTCTACCAACTGAGCTATGGCACCTTGTTTCTTGTTTGCGGATGCAAAGGTAGGCATTATTTTTAAAATACCAAATGTTGAGCCTAATATTTTTATTGGAAAGGGAATGGATGTGGGGGATGGGAAGGATAAAAGTGCTGAAATATAGGAAATAATGAAGCGAATTTATACCAAAGTAGCAACCTCGTGCGTTATTAGGCGTAGAATGGAAAGGAATGTTTCCTCTCTCTAAGATCGATTGTTATATGAAAAAGATAGCTCTGATTACGGGCGTGACAGGACAAGATGGTTCCTATCTGGCCGAATTCCTTTTAGATAAAGGATATGAAGTACATGGTATTATTCGCCGTTCTTCGGTCGATTTTCGAGAACGCATTGCGCATCTCGAAGGAGAACCCAACTTCCACTTGCATTATGCCGATTTGACGGACTCGATGTCGGTTGTTAAAGTCGTTGGCACCGTGAAGCCTACCGAGATTTATAACCTGGCGGCACAGAGTCACGTACAGGTTTCGTTTGACTCACCGGAATTTACGGCAGATGTCGATGCGGTCGGGGTATTGCGCATTCTGGAAGCCGTGCGAATCTGTGGGCTCGAAAAGACGTGTAAAATTTATCAGGCTTCGACCTCAGAACTCTATGGTAAGGTAGAAGAAGTGCCGCAAAATGAGAATACGCCCTTTCATCCTTATTCCCCTTATGCTGTGGCCAAACTGTATGGTTACTGGATTGTCAAAGAATATCGCGAGGCTTACCAGATGTTCTGCTGCTCGGGTATTCTCTTCAATCACGAGAGTGAGCGCCGCGGCGAGACTTTCGTAACGCGAAAGATTACCTTGGCTGCGGCACGTATCGCTCAGGGTAAGCAAGACAAACTTTGGTTGGGCAATCTGTCTTCTTTGCGCGACTGGGGCTATGCGAAAGACTATGTGGAATGTATGTGGCTCATTCTGCAGCACGACCAGCCCGAGGACTTTGTCATTGCTACGGGTGTGCAACACTCTGTGCGTGAGTTCTGTTATTATGCATTCAAGCATGTAGGCATAGAGTTGGAATTCCGTGGTGAAGGAATGGACGAAAAGGGTTATGACAAGGCGACGGGTCGTTGCTTGATTGAAGTTAGCGCTGATTTCTATCGTCCAACCGATGTGGTCAACCTGTGGGGCGACCCGACGAAGGCCAAGAAGGAGCTGGGATGGAATCCCGGCAAAACATCCTTTGAAGACTTGGTGCGCATCATGGTAGAACACGATATGGCAAAGGTCGCTGTGGAACGTGAAAGCGAGCGCGTTAAAACTAATTTGGCCGCTTACTTGGAAAAGGGTATTGTCAAATAAGTAGTCGTACATCCATGGAACTTCAAGCAAAGATTTATGTAGCAGGCCATCGGGGCATGGTGGGTTCTGCTATTGTACGTGAGTTACATCGTCAGGGCTATACGAACTTGGTGACTCGTACGCATGCCGAGCTCGATCTCTGCGACCAGCAGGCGGTCAATGCCTTCTTTGAGGCAGAGCGTCCGGAATACGTGTTTCTTGCTGCGGCCAAAGTAGGTGGCATTGTGGCAAACGAAAGTGCACTGGCAGACTTCATGTACGAAAACATGATGCTCGAAATGAACGTCATCCATGCAGCATGGAAGAACGGTTGCCGGAAGCTCGAATTTCTCGGCTCTTCGTGCATCTATCCCCGTCTGGCTCCCCAACCTATGAAGGAAGATTGCTTGCTTACCTCAGCCTTGGAGAAGACCAACGAAGCTTATGCACTGGCCAAAATCTCGGGACTGAAGTATTGTGAGTTTCTGAATCGTCAGTACGGTACGGACTACATCAGTGTGATGCCGACCAATCTTTACGGTCCCAATGACAACTATCATCCCACCCACAGCCACGTACTTCCCGCGTTGATTCGGCGTTTTCACGAAGCCAAAGTGGAAGGCAAGTCGAGTGTCACCTGTTGGGGCGACGGCAGTCCGCTGCGCGAATTCCTTTACGTCGACGATCTTGCCAACCTCTGTGTGTTCTTGATGAACCATTACAGTGGGAACGAAACGGTCAATGCTGGAACAGGCAAAGAGTTGACCATCAAGGCTTTGACCGAATTGGTGGCTCGCGTAGTCGGTTACGAAGGAGAAATCCTATGGGATCCCTCCAAACCCAACGGTACTCCCCGTAAGTTACTCGATGTAAGCAAGGCAGAAAGCCTGGGCTGGAAGTATCGTACGGAATTGGAAGATGGTATCCGCCTGGCTTACGACGACTTTCTGCATAACCCGATGCGTGCCGAACGCTAACGGAAGGGGCGTGACACCCAAGACGCGTCTTTACTTTGTGTCAAGAAAGCCCGCAATCAAAATCATTCGTTTCACCCTCTTAATCCCTCCTTATTATGAAAATCGTACTCTTGTCCGGAGGTTCCGGCAAACGTCTTTGGCCGCTTTCGAACGATGCCCGTTCGAAGCAGTTCCTACGTTTGCTCGAATCGCCTACCGGCAAAGCCGAGTCTATGATACAGCGCATTGTGCGCCAGATAAATGAAGCCCAATTGACAGACGACATCACCATTGCCACCAACGTGTCTCAGCGCGATGCCATCCAAAGCCAGTTGGGTAATCAGGTCGAAACCGTTACCGAACCCCAACGTCGCAAGACCTTTCCGGCCATTGCACTGGCTACGGCTTACCTGGCTCTCGAAAAAAAGTGTGATCGTGAAGAAGTGATTGTCGTTATGCCTTGCGATCCCTATACCGAAGCCTCTTATTTTGATACCATCAAGCGCATGGCAGACGCAGTTCGCCGTAATGTGGCCAACCTCGTGCTGATGGGCATCAAGCCCAGCTATCCTTCGACAAAGTTTGGTTACATCCTGCCCGGTGTGTGTCAAGAAGGAATTTGTTCCGTTCGTCGGTTTAGGGAAAAGCCCTGCCGTGAGTTAGCTACCGAATTTTTGGAAGAAGGTGCTTACTGGAATTCGGGTGTCTTTGCCTTCAAGTTAGGCTACATGATGGACATCGTGCGCAACTATTTAGCGACCGATACCTTTGCACAATTCCGTGCCCGCTTCGAAGAATTGCCCGCCATCAATTTTGACTACGAAGTAGCAGAGAAAGAAACGTCCCTGGCTGTTCTGCCTTACGAAGGACTGTGGGAAGAACTCGGTACTTGGGGTGCACTCGCCAAACGATTGAAGGATAATACCTCGGGCAATGTCTTCTTAGGGCAGCATGTGGAGAATGTCAGCGTCATCAATGAGTTAGAAATACCGTTGCTCTGCGAAGGAGTGAATAATCTCATTGTCGCCGCCAGTCCCGACGGCATTGTGGTGTGTGACAAGGAAGCGAGCGAACAGATAAAGGATTATGTAACCCACATTCACGCCCGTCCCATGTACGAAGAGCGTCGTTGGGGCATCTACAAGGTGCTCAACTACGTGAAATACCCCGATGGTTTTGAACATCTGACCAAAGAAATCATCCTCCATCCCACTTGCCACATCAGCTATCAGATTCATCAGCATCGTGAGGAAGTGTGGACCATCACCGATGGGGAAGGTTACTTCTATCACGAAGGAACGAAGCGCAAAGTCGGTCGGGGCGACGTGATGCACATCAAGCGCGGCGAACGTCATGCCATCAAGGCTATTACTCCGCTGACCTTTATAGAGGTACAAAGCGGTGCTCCCTTGGTGGAGGAAGATATCGAGCGGTTAGAGTGGCCCGATACCGAAGCGTAAGGTAAGGTGAGTCCGTTGACAAACGAAGTGAATGTGTCAACGGACTCCTTTGTCCGAATCATAGGGGAATCATGCTTCCCCATCTATATGTTCGGGATTGGTTATCAATGTGTCCTCGTGGTGGAGGAATACACATTGATAGTCCAACAATGTGTCCTCGTGGTGGAAGAATACACATTGATAGCTCGACAATGTGTCCTCGTGGTGGAGAAATACACATTGATAGCCCAACAATGTGGCCTCGTAGGTGACGAGGTCACATTTTAATCCAACAATGTGTCCTCGTCGACCGTCCGGCCACCTATTTCAGCCTAACGATGTGTTCTTGCTTCCCTGCGAGAACCCATTTTCCCGTTTCAGTCATTCACTTTTATGCGTTATACACTGCTCCGTACGTTCCGCTTCCTTCTATTCCTCTCGTTCGGTGTACTTGTGGCTGGTTGCCAGCATCCTTCTGCTTCATCTTCGCAACAGGAAACCGAACGCATAGACAGCCTGCTAGATGCAAACAAGGTTGTGCTCTTTTCCGATCCGGCAGCACTGAACGCACGACTCGTGCAATGGCAATGCGAGGTGCATGACAGCGTTAATTGGTATAAGATAGAGACCTATCGCGCCTCTGCCCTCTACCGCCAGGGAGATACCTTGCAGTCACAGTCTCTCTATCGCCAGGTGTTAGATTGGTGTGCCAATCGTTCTGATTGTAAGGAATTGGCTGCCGATGTGTGGAATCACCAAGCCTTGCATGCCGACCAGGAAGGAAAGGTTGCTACGGCGTTGCATTGTGCCGGTCAGGCCTTCCGCTTGCTCGACGGACTTCCCCACAAAACGGATAAGTTGGTAAAAATCTGTATCAACCTGGCAGACATTCATTACCGTTCGGGGCAGATAGCCGAAGCGGCGCGTTACTTTCGGCGCGCCCAGTTGCTCAGCGATTCTCTGCATTACGACGCACTCAACTCCTCCATCTATACCGGCCTGGGGCAAGTTTCGATGGAACTTTACGACTTTAAGGCAGCTCACCGCCATTTTGCCCAAGCCGCCCGCTACCTGCCCGATGACGATTTGATCGACCTTTTTTTCCACTACAATACGGTGGGCAACTGTTATTATTTCGAGGGGCGTTACCGTGAAGCACTGGTTCCCTTTCGGACGGCTTTGGCTTATGCTCAGCAGATGGAAAATGATTGCAACCAAGTCATCGCTTACAGCAACCAGGCTGAAATCTACCTCATGCTCGACAGCATTCCCCAAGCCAGTCGCATGTTACGCTTGGCCATGAAGCACTATGAGCGTTCGGGGCAGTGTCCACCCAATGCGCTTCATTACATGCAGAGCCTGCGGGCAGACCTGGCCTTGGCAGAGGGCAACATCGCGAAGGCCCGCCGCTTGTTGGAGCAATATCCCGCTCGCCTCTTTCAGCATTCGCCCCGTTACCTCATGTTGCACTTCCAGCGTCTCGAACGCTATGCGGCACGGGCTGGCCGTTGGCAGTGGGCCTATCATTTCTCCGAAGAGCGTGAGAAGTACAGTCAGATACTCCAAAACCAACAGACGCGTAACGTAGTGGGCGAGCTTGCCTTGCGTTACAGCCGCGATACCACCCTCATTCGTCAGCAATTGAAACTTGCCGACCTGGAGACGCGCAGTGTGCGCCAGCAGAATTACATCCTTCTGGCAGTGTTTGTCGTCGTCATCGTGTTGTTGGTCAGTGTCGTATTGTTTGTGTGGATGCGTAAGCGGGCAAACGACCGACAGCGCAAGCAGGTGGAGTGTATCAACGAGCTGCGCATGGACATTGTGCGCAACCGCGTGTCCCCGCATTATATCTTTAATGTCTTGGGCACCATACTGCCACGTCTTCAGCGTCATTCCGAACTGACACTCCCGGTCGATATGCTCATTGACGTGTTGCGTGGCAATCTGCTCGCTTCGGATAAAGTTGCCGTGGCATTGCGCAACGAGTTGCAGTTGGTTGAAAACTTTGTCAAGCTCCACCATTTCAGTAAGGGCGACGACCCGAAGGTAGAGTGGGTGGTAGATGACGATTTGCGCGACTCCGTTCTTCAGATTCCTTCCATGTCGCTTCAGATACCGGTCGAAAACGCTCTCAAGCACGCTTTCCCCGAACGTCATGCCTCCAATTGCATTCGCATCGAAGTAACCCACAGTGAGGGTGTCCTCACTTTGCGCGTCACCGACAATGGCGCGGGCTACAATCCGGGAAGCATCAAGCCCAACGGTCGCGATACGGGAACGGGCTTGCGTCTGTTGAGCCGCACCATCGAAATTCTGAATCAGCATAATGCGCGGCAAGCCACGTTTTCCATCACCAATCTGCCCACTCCGCTACACGGTACCTGTATGGAACTCCGCTTGCCAGAGGACTATCGTTACCTCACTTCGAGCCAAACACGTTAGGATAAACAAGAAGCGCAGCCCGTCGCCCTTTGCAACCGGGTTGCGACTGGGTGTCTCTACCTTTGCCTGTGTCTTTCGGGCGAAGAATCTGTTAAGTATTTCCTCAGAGACATCCGACTTTTTTATTCCTTATCGTTTATGCATCTTCATCATTCATCCCACGCTCATGTTCATGGTTGTACAGACCACACGTCTTGTTCTCATTCACACGGCCACACCCATCACGCTCACCATCACGAAGCGACGGGCGGTTGCGCCTGTGGTTGCCATGGACACAGTACTCCCCTTTCGGAACGAATCACCCTGACTCTCTTCGGACTATCGTTGGTGCTCCTTGGTTTGAGCTTCTTCGTTCAGCCGCTGTCAGCCTATCCGTGGTTGCTTCCTTTGCTGGCCTACCTTCCTGTAGCCTTCCCCATCGTGCGCGATGCCTTCCACAGTGTGCGCAACCGTGACTTTTTCAATGAGTTCACCCTGATGCTCGTAGCCAGTATGGGAGCCTTCGCTTTGGGCGAATATACCGAGGCCGTAGCCGTCTTGCTCTTTTACACGTTAGGTGAATATCTGCAGAACCGTGCAGCTCGTTTTGCGCGGCACGACATTCGGCAGTTGGTGCAGCGCACTCCGCGTCGGGCCACCCTTTGTTTGGCCGACGGGACTCGCCAAGTCGTTCCCTCACAGACGCTTCAACCCGGTGATTTGATAGAGGTTAAGCCAGGAGAGTGTGTACCCGTCGATGGTCAATTACAGCCAGTCAGCGGTTCGCGGGGCGAAACGCTCGAACAGGCAGACTTTGACACTGCAGCCCTTACGGGCGAATCGATGCCGCGTGCCATTCGCGTTGGCGAAACGGTCGAAGCCGGCACCCTCAGCCTTTCCCAGAGCGTGCGCTTGCGGGTCTTGCGTCCCGAGTCGGCCAGTGCCGTTCAGCGTATGCTCCACCTGATTGAAGATGCCTCTCAACGAAAGGCACCAGCCGAACGAGTGATTCGACGCTTTGCTCATCGTTACACACAGATAGTCTTCTTACTTGCTGTTCTCTTGGTGTTGGTTGCGCCGCTCTGTTCCGCTCAGCCCGTTTCGGTATGGCTCTATCGTGCGTTAGTCTTTTTGGTCGTGTCTTGTCCCTGTGCTTTGGTGCTCAGCATTCCGTTAGCCTACTTTCGCGGCATCGGTGTAGCCTCACGCAGTGGTATCCTCTTTCGGGGCGGCATCTTTCTCGACACTTTGACTCGGGTCAAACGCGTATGTTTTGACAAGACGGGAACGCTCACTACGGGCGAATTTGAGATTAAGCACCTCGTAGCTTGTGCTCCCTATACCGCCGATCAGCTCTGCTATTATGCTGCTTCGCTTGAACAAGGCAGTAACCACCCTTTGGCACGTGCTATTGTGCGCGAGGCCAAGTTGCCGCTGTCAACCCACGTTGAGGGCGTGTGTGAACAGGCAGGCAAGGGCGTACAAGGTTGTGTCGACGGTAATCAGGTAGTGGTCGGAACAGAGGCATTTTTGCAATCACTGGGCTTGACCTTGCCCGTTCTTTCTGAGGCTGAGGCTCATGCCGATTGTTCGCGTGTCGTTTGTGCGCGAGGTGGTCAGATCGTCGGTTACCTCTATCTCACCGACGAATTGCGCCCCGAAGCTCCCCAAGTAGTCGAACGATTGCGTGCGGCTGGGGTTGACCGCTTACAAATCCTTTCGGGTGACCGTGTCGCCGCTGTGGAGGCGTTGGGTAAACGCTTAGGCATTGCCGCTCAAGGAGAATGTACCCCCGAGCTCAAAAGTCGCGAAGTCGCGGCTTCGTCAGCCACAGGAACTCCTGTCGAAACTTGCTTTCTGGGTGACGGATTCAACGATGGGCCGGCTTTGGCTTCAGCCGATGTCGGTGTAGCTTGGGGAACAGGCGGTTCTGACCTTGCAATCGAGACTGCCGATGTGGTTTTACGTCGCAATTCCCTTTTGGCATTGACCGATGCTTTCTCCATCGCCCGTCAAGTGAAGCGCGTTGTTTTTCAGAATATCGCTTTCGCCTTAGGTGCCAAAGCCCTGGTGTTGCTTTTAGCCTCTTGGGGCATTGCACACCTGTGGATGGCCATCCTTGCCGATACCGGCGTGGCATTGCTCTGTGTAGCCAATATCTGGCGCATCCGTCGCGGTGTCTGAGGCGGTAAGGCAGCGTGCGTCCTTGTTCGGAAAGCCTCTCTTTTCCTCCTAACTTCTTAAGCAATTCATGCTCATGTCCATTCTATTAGAAAGTCGTCAGATTAAGCCTACGGCAGTACGTTTGTTAGTATTAAGTGCTTTAGAAAAAGCCGAATGTGCCCTCTCGTTATCCGACTTGGAGGCCCGTCTCGGCACGGTTGATAAGTCTAGCATCTTCCGCACGCTCAGTTTGTTTCTCAACCATCATTTGGTTCACACCGTCGAGGACGGTTCGGGCATGTTGAAGTATGCACTCTGTCCGCCCGACTGTCATTGTGGCGAAGCTAATCATGAAGGCTTGGAGGATTTACACACCCATTTTCGCTGCGAACGTTGTGGCAAGACATTTTGCCTGCGTGGTCTTCCCGTTCCACAGGTACAGCTCCCGCCCGGTTTCTGTCTGACCTCTGCTAACTATGTGTTGGTCGGCTACTGCCCGGATTGTGCGCGCAAATTAGGGCGATAGCCATCGGTTGCAGACCGTTACATCGCTCTCTTCCTTTTTCGTCTTAATAGCAAAGCCCCCTCGCGAATCGAAATTCGCGAGGGGGCTTTGCTGTTAGGAGAGTAAAGAAGTTATTTGTCCTTCTCCAGTTGCATGCCGATATACATGCCTTGGTATTGGTCGAGCAGTTTACCTGCAGCTTTCAGAGACTGGCGGTTGCTCAATGCCGCAATACCCTTGACCAGCTTCATCAGTTTCGTGCTTTCGTAGAGCAGACTGAGTTTGCCATTCTTCATAGCCACGCGCGTCGTCGAAGTCGCGAGTCCGGCGAGGTACGTCATCTGGAGCGTCTTCTTCTCCACGTCAAACTTATAAGTACCCTGAATGGTTCGACCGCCGAGGTTGGCCGTGTACGTCTTGTCCTCGTTGAACGTGTAAGAGCATGCTCCCGGTTTGATACCGATCAGCGCCAATTTTTCGTTGACTTCGCTTTCGAGCTTGGAGGAAGCCAGTTCGCCGCCAACCTGCGCCAAGAGGTTTTCGCTTTGGAATACACATTCAGCACCCGTATAGTTCCAGGTGCCCACAATGCTCTTCTCCGTCAGCTTCTTGCTGCCGTTGAGCACATTGCCCAAGAGGTTTTCCAGAAACGAACCACCCTGGGGAGGCTCCTGTTCGCTCTCCGTCGGTGTTGTCGTCGTCGTGTTGCCTTGACCCAGCAATGCGTTAGCGGCACCGAGGTAAGCGTTTTGGCTCGTGCCGCAGCTGCTCATCGAGCAAGCACAGGCAGAGAGAAGGGTGAAGAGTACGGTTTTCTTCATCATAGTGTTTGTAGAATTATGTGATGCGGGCTTTTAGCCCAAGTGAATAGTCGAGGCTTACTATAGGATATTATTCCTCAGTTTGCGCCAGCGGATTCCATCCTTGTGCTTTGAGGTCAAACTCATTGCCGTCGCGCGTCACGAGTTTCTGTCCTTCGCTGGCAGCCGTGATGTGCCCAATGATATTAACGTCCTCCAGTTGCGCCACCTGTTCGTGACAGGCGAGGGGCACCGTAAACAGCAATTCGTAGTCTTCGCCCCCGTTGAGTGCAGCCGTGTAGACGTTCATGTTGAATTCCTCCGCCGTCACCGCCGTTTGGTAATCAATAGGGATACGTTCCTCGTAGAGTCGGCAACCCTTCTGACTTTGTTTGCAGATGTGCATCAACTCCGAGGAGAGGCCGTCGCTGATGTCCATCATAGCCGTCGGACGGATGCCCGCTTCGTGCAGTCGCTGAATGATGTCGCGGCGCGCTTCGGGTTTAAGGAAACGCTCAATGAGGTATTCCTTGCCGCTGAAGTCCGGTTGGGCTACCGTTTCAGCCTGTCCCTTCTGCGACTGGAAGATACGCTTTTCGCGCTCCATCAGTTGCAGTCCCATGTAGGCCGCACCGAGATTACCACTCACACAGACGAGGTCCGTGTCGTGTGCACCGTCGCGCGTCACCACGTCGTTTGCTTCTGCCTCGCCAATGCAAGTCAGGCTGAGAGCAATGCCCGTCAGCGAAGAGGTCGTATCGCCTCCGATGAGATCCACCCCGTGGCGTTCGCAGGCCAGACGGATGCCCGCGTAGAGTTCGTCCAAATGCTCTACCTGAATGCGGCGTCCCACAGCCAGACTAACCAATAACTGGCGCGGAGTACCATTCATTGCATAGACATCCGAGAAATTTACCATCGCCGCCTTGTAGCCCAAGTGCTTGAGCGGTGTATACGTCAGGTCGAAATGAATGCCTTCCATCAGCATATCCGTCGTCACGAGTACGCGTTTGCTGTCTTCCGGGTTATTGCTATATCGGAGCACGGCGCAATCGTCACCCACGCCGCGCAGGGTCGAAGTATTCTGTAACTGGATGCCTTGAGTCAAGCGATCAATCAAGCCGAACTCGCCGAGGTTTGCTATTTCTGTCATAGGAGATAGTTTGAGGGTAAAAGATTTCCGAACCTCCGCTGTGGCAGAGATTCGGAAGTATCGGGAAATCATATTTTAGGCCGCTTTCGTCCGGTCGGTTCCAAGTGCCAGTAGGTTCGTTCGTAGGTTCACCTGTTGTTGCCTTTCTGTCGTAACCTTCCGATTGTCCGACCTTTCGTCGGGCGAAAATCCTTTAGAAGTAAAAGCCCAAGCCGATGCGCAACCCGAAGGTGCTGTTATCGGCAAAGTCATGGAGAGACATCTTATAATAGAGGGCCGGTTCGAGCGTGATGTGACGGTTAAGGAAGAACGCGTAGCCCACTTCCAGCGGAATTTGTACATCGTTGTTATTCGGCGTGTAATGAACGTATTCTGCACCGCCGCTGAGGTAAACACCGCATTGGTCAAAGTAATAACGTGCGGCAGCACCTACACTCACGTCGTCAATGGCGCGCGTGTGGTTATAGCTTACGTTGGCTTTCAGTAACAGACAGTCTGCCACGAAGTAGCCTGCCGTTGCATCGAGTCCGAAACGGAACTTTTCGCTTTTGCTATACGACATACCAATGCCTGAAACAGAGGCGCCGACATATTTCTTGCCTTGTTCGAATTGGGCATGTGCTGAAAGTGTGCCAATCAAGAGGCAGCAGATAAGAAGAATTTTTTTCATACGCGTTAGGAGTAAAAGTTCCCCACAAGGAAGAGAGTTGAAGTAAGGAATGTCTGGAAAAAGAAGACACCTCGTGGGGAGCTGTTTGCTATGTGTACTGTGCGCAAAAGTACCACAATTTTCTAATACTCATGGGGATGTCTGTCGCTTTTAGCTGACCCTCATCCATTTTTTGTGCGAGGTGTAGCGCGGTGTGTCCCATCGTTCTGCGCAGGTTCACTTCCACACAGGGCATCAGGGCTTTACCCGTTTCTGTCCGTACCGTCATCAGGTCTACGCCCAGCGGTCCGACATACCTTCCAGCCAGATAGTGTGAGAACTGTTGTGCCATGGTGTGGCAGAGTGTTCCGACGGCTTCCGCACTCCCGATCAATTCCGTTGTTTGTGCTGCCAACGCTTCGGGGGAAGTCACCAGGTTGCCCGCATATTGTCCCGTAGGGTGGGTGACAAAATGAGAGAAGCCTTCACAACGTACTTCACCCGTTGCCGTCGCCGTAAACTCCAGGGCAAAGTCCGTGTCTCTTTCGTAGGCCGGCTGCAGTTCGACTGCTCCTTGTTCGCGAATCAGTTTGCGGATGCGCCCACATTCCGAAGCGGTGGGCGTACGATGGATTCGAAACACGCCTCGTCCACTGCATGACCACAAAGCCTTTACCATCAGCGTTGGGTGGTGTTCCAATTGTTGCAAAACCTCCGCTTCGCTATGCGCCAAGAAGGATTCGCCGACCAAAGGCAGTGGAAAGCCTTTCAACGCCTCCTTCAGCAAGGGGAGCACTTCGGTTGTTGTCTGTCGGCTGCTCAAGGTGCGGAGCGTTTGGAGCTCTTCCGCCTGGGGCAACAGCCTTTCGGGTGCTCCCGCTTTTCGCAACTGGTGACAAAGCAGCAAGTCCCAGCCCCAAGGTACGATTTCTTCTACGTTGTTCCATACCGCTGCCGTCAGCTCTCGTGTGTGCAACCAGTTCAGCTCTTTGCCCCATGCATTCGTCTCAGTTTTCTCCCCGTCTGGCTTCGTTGTCTCCTCCGGAATCCAAACGGCATCGCCCGCTTCAGCCCAAATCGCTGGCAGCAGGCACCATTCCACAGCCAGTTTGCGTGCTGCTCCCGATGGATAATAATAAGGAGAGTGTGCGGCCAAAGCTTCGTCGTGCGAAGGGTTGAAAAGATGGAGTTTCATACCAGAAGAAATATAGAATGGGAGTACTTGACGATTTTCTACCACCGTCTGTTTTTCGATTCTCTCCGCCCTCTGAAGGTTGGAGGGAGTCGGCGGCTGAAAAGACGGGGCTCGATGGGAAATAAAAAAAGCGAGGAGTTTGTGAAAAACTCCTCGCTGGGTGGGGTGCTTAGTGGGATTCGAACCCACGACATTCAGAACCACAATCTGACGCTCTAACCGACTGAACTATAAGCACCATCGTGTCTTTCTTTTCGAAAGCGATGCAAAAGTACGGAGTCTTTCTGAAACTACCAAGCGTTCGCCAAACTTTTTTCTGTTTTGGGCGAAAAAAAATGAGAGAAGTAGGTTTTGATTGTGTTTATGTAATGTTTGATTTGCAAATGTGGCGCGTTTTTGTTTTGTGAAGCGGTTGTGTTGGGAACGTGAATTTGTGGTGAGATTGGGGCATACGATGGTTTAGGAGTGTGGGAAAGGCTGGCAACGATTGAAGTTACTTCTGCTTTAGGTTGTGGTATGCCGCGACCGTACCTCTCCTTTATATATATAGGGGTGGGTAAGGCTAATGACTAGCGGAGTGCTTCGACTTTGTTTGTGGTCATGCAGGCAAATTCTGCTTTCTTTCGGTTGGTAAGTGAGTAAAAGCCCCTGTACAAAGAAAAGCAGGAAGAGAATATGCTCTTCCTGCTTCCATTCGGTCGTAACACCCCGCATCCTATCTAACTACCGGGTGCCGACCTTTTAACCAATACATTTCTTGTTTCTTGTCGGGGAACTCGTCCCCTGGGGTGCGTCGCGTTGTACTTACTAGGGATGTTCTATTATTACAGTTTAGGAGTTTATGAGTTTAAAAAGTTTATTCATCCAGTCAATGACTTTCAACCTAAACTCTTCAACCTTCAACTGACCAACTGATCCTTAATAGAACCAACCACTATTTATTACGCAGTTTCAGTGCGTGGTTGCCCACCTTGACGATGTACACCTGGTTCGTAGGCAAGCTGATGCTGACACGGCTGTGAGCAACCGTTGTTTGGTTCAACAGCGAGCCACCTACCGAGTAAACCTTTACGACATCGTCCTTACTCAAGCCTTCTACGATAATCTTACCGCCTTCGCTGTAAGCTTTAAGGTTGGTATTGTCTACGTGCGCAATGCCTGTTGTCGGGTCTTCCTCAAATACGACTCCTTCGTAAGCCAGGGTAGCCGTCAGCGTGGCATCCTTGTAGAGAACGGGCGACTTGTAAGTCGTTTCGTGGAGGTCGGGCAATACATTCAAATCATTGAGTGTGAGCGTAGCGACCTTCCAACCCTCTTCGGGCGTAATCTCTACCGTCAGCGACTTCTCCTTCGGTGTAGCCGTCACCGTGGTGAATTGGTCGCCCAGGGTATAAGTGAAACTCACCATTTCGGCTTCTACCGGTGTGGGAACCTCAACCTTCACCGTATCCGTCTTATAGATCGGACCCGAGAAAGCCACACTGATTTCTTCGTTGGCCAAGGTGCCGTCTAGCGACGTAACCGACTTCGCAGGCAATACGAGTGTGTATGCCGTGCTATCTTTCAGTGCGTAGGGAGCCAGACTGTCGTCGGCAAAGTTACCCCATACGATGCAGCCGTTATCCGTGTTTGTCACGTTCAAGCTTACGCGCTTCACCAGTTGACTGTCTGCGCGCAACTCCATGCCCGCACCTTCTGCAGCCTTTACCTCGGTGTTGAATCGGAAGGGAACCATGCCGAGTTGCTGAATCGTATCGTTTGCCGCAATACCTACTCCTGTGGATGCGAGTTTGGTCGGTTTGCCACAGTAGTGCAAGAGCATGCCGGGAGTGGCGGGGGCCCCTTGAATCGGAGCAAAGGCACCCGATCCGGGGAAGAACATTTCCGTGCAGTATGACAAGACATTTTCCGGAATCTGAACCGTGTACCAGGTCTCGGGTTCAATCTTCTGGTCGCTTACCAGGTGAAGTTCCGCCTTGCCCGCTTCGGTCGTTACCAGTTTGATTGTGGCTGTGTTGATAACCTCGTGACCGTGTACAGCGTCGAGTTTACCTGCATAAACCTGCGCCGGAATCATTGATTCGCCGTTTGTACTCGATGTGCCGTCGTTGCCCATGGTCAATGCAATCTTGGCATCCGTGTTGTTCGTAGTTGCATCGGGGTAAGTAATGACCACGTCTGCAAGGCTGTTGATGACCGAACCGTTTGCCGGCGTAACAGCTGCTTCGCCAAAGTTGTAAGTATAGGTGATTTCTTCTTGAAGGATATTGACAGTAAAGGAGCTTGCAGACGATACCGCAAAGTAGAGGTATTCCCCGGCGTTGACCACATACGACGGGGTAACTTGTGCCCACAGTTGTTGGTCTTTTGTTAATTCTACATCTTGCAAGCTGCTGATGTCAGCGTTGGGGTCTGTGGTTATTTTAATTTTCGCCTGGGTGTTGTATCCGAGTTTAAGTCTGTAGGCACTTTTCTTGCTTGCCTTGTATTTGTACCATTTGTATTCACCTTCGGGTGTTGAAGATACAATCGTACCCGAAGTGAAATTTTCTGCCTGGCTGATAGGGTTGTCAGCGGCAGCTACTGTCGTTGGGTTCAGGGAGGGAGCTGCATAGAGTGTAAGGGGAGCCACTGTAGCGCTTGCCAACAAGAGTTGGAGTGAGAGTAAGGTCTTTTTCATGTTACACGATTTTAAAATGTAAGTAAAGGAGATTCTTTTGGTTGATTACAATGTTTGCATCTTGGTTGATGAAGCTTCGTTGGTTTAGTGGAGAATAATTACATAAACCGCTGAATTAGTTGCAATAAGAAAGTAAATTGAATGATTTGCTATCTTTATGCGGTTGCAAATCTATGAATTATTTCGTAATAGATATACTACTTTATTTAAAAAATATTTTCATCTCTCGCAAAATATTAAGGATGGCTCTAATAATGATCAGTTGATCAGTTGAAGGTTGAAGCGTTCTGGTTGAATGTCATTGGCTTGATATATAAACTTTTAAACTCCTCACCCCCTCAACTGTAATTGATAGCACACCCCTTAATCTATTTACTCCGTGAGCGGGTGTGCCAATTGGCGTATAGAGGGGCTCCTTCCTCCAAGGAGATTGTGTCAGCGCAGCATGAGGTGAGGCTATCCCCCAAAAGGTTACGCAGTCTTCGAGTGCGTAGATGCATGACGGTGGAGACCTGTTTTCCTGCAAGTAGGGTATAGGAATTGTTCCTTAGCACAAGGAGCGTAGCATGGAGAAAGGCGTTGTTTCGGTTTTGTACAGTTCCTTCCGATTCCAGCGGTTGGAGATTAACCGCCCAGGGTGTTTTATCGTTCGTATGTTGTCTGTATGGCTGCTTTCCGAGGAGGATTTGCCACCGTCGGGAAATTATTTGGCATTTATCACAGGCTTATTCCATTGTTGGGAGCAAGGGAATAGAGGTGTCGTAGAAAGGGGGATGGGTGGAAAACTTAGATGCTGGTATTTTAGCTTGAGAATGAACGATATTCTTTGGTTTATGCGCAAAATAATGAGCTTGTTTTTCAGGAATGGAAGGAACCCATGAAGGGGGAGCAAAAGAGGAAAACGAAAAAAAAGTTTGTAGGATTGCATTTTTAGTTAGAAAGCCTGTATATTTGCAAACGTGAAAAGCAATTAGAACGTGAATGACGCTCTGAAATCACAGGTCGATAACGTAAAGCATATTTCCCTGTGTAGAGTCCATTACACCGTTCGGATCGCAACAGTTGGTCATCTACCGAAAGCCGAGGACTTTAGCCTATAAGAGGCGGAGTGCCAGGCGACGGGCATGACCCCTACACACAAAAACCAGCCAAGCACGCGTGTGACGACTGCACAGCGCGCTTCGACTCACCCACCCACCTGGGGTTTAGCTATTCATCCCCGTAAAGAAGGTGAGTCGGTCCTAATTTTAGCCGTCCCTGTTCCTTGTCTGTGTGCTTTCAAAGCCGCCCGAGGGACATTCCGCTTACCTTATTCGTCCTTACATGTAGATGTATGAACCCAAAGGAGCTTGGCGGATGAAAAACTCCATTCGTTCTTTTTACATACTGTTACCTTCCCGTGAAGTGGGTCGTACCCCCTCTCTCTTTTTACCCGCATGGGTTTTCCCCTCAAGGAGAATCACTGTTCTTCTGCTGAAAAACAATGTTTTCCCTACGGGTAAATTCCCTCTTTTTCCAAAATCAGACTTTTCGCCGCTGTGCGATAAGGGTTGAGGAACGGAAAAACGATGATTTCCTACGGGCTAATTTCCTCTTTTTCTCCCAACAACCTTCTTGCCACTGGGCGATGAGGCTTTGGAGACGAAAAAAGGGAAATTTCCTTCGGGCGATGATGCTGTTTTTCCAAAAAGAGACATTTTGCAGCCGGGCGATGAGGCTTTGGAGACGAAAAACGCAAATTTCCTTCGGGCGATGATGCTGTTTTTCTCCCAAGAGGCATTTCGCCATCGGGCAATGAGGCTTTGGGGAACGAAAAACGCAGATTTCTCACAGGCAAATTCGCTCTTTTTCGTTTCAAACCTCTTTGGCTGGACGAACAAACCGAAGCTTAGAAGCAAAGACGCTTGTCGATTCGGGGAAATGTCAGTTGGGTGCCCCCTCGTGTTGTTTCGCTTGCGGGAGAAGGGGAAGCATACGGTCACAACTTGTCTTCATCGGGAAGGAATCAAGGTCGAGAGAACGAAAACAATTGCTGGTTGAACAGAACGAAACAACCTTTTCAGAAGTGTTGTACTATTCTGAAGTGTGAGTAGCACCGAATGGGACTCATTCTCGAAAAGCTGGAGCTGTTTGGATATTGTAGAAGGACTGAGCCTCGGAACGCTTACGAAGGCTGGCTCTACCTACAGCCTTCACCGTTGAGTGCAGTCACTCTGTGGTCGAAAAAACAATCCGTGCTAAAAACCCCTGTGTAGGTTTCATACTATTCCTATGCAGCGAGGACACTCGTTTGAACGCTTTCTCACCCTAAAGGCAACAATCCCAAGGGGTTGGATAGTACCGCCTATTGCCTTTTTGAAACGATTGCGGTGACTTTAAATTTATTCATTATGTTACCCAAAGTAACTACGATTGCCAAGGCGAAGTTGACGAACCGCGCACACAATGCCTTGATGAGTGAGTGTTTACCTATCTTGCTCAAGATTGAGAGTGATAACCAGAAGTTTAAGGACGTGTTGGAAGCTTACCAGAAGGCCTATGCCGAGGAGGAGAAGTTCTTCAAGGTGGGTCGGAAGAATCCGTACAGCGAAGCCATCGTACAGTTGGCGCATAAACGCCAAACGACCCTCACGATGTTGAAGGTCATGGTGGAAGGAGAAGCCGTTGCCGGCTACGACTGTGCCGATGCGGCCCAATTGCTGCTGGAACGCATTCAGGTCTTCGATTCGGAGAAGAGTGGAAGCATTACGGAACAAACCTCTGTGGTACGTAATCTGCTGGCCGACCTGGAAGCGGAGGCCATGCAACAAGCGTTGACAGAGACGCAGACGCTCTTCCTCTACACGGAGTTGAAGGCTACGAACGAGAAGGTGTCGGAGGCACTCAATCAGTTCCGCGATTACAAGCGTGACGTGGTGCCGCAAGCATTGAAGGACGCTCGTCTGAAGATGGATGAGGCTTTTGACGAGGCGGGGCTCAGACTCCAATCGCTGGCCGACCTCTTTGGTGAACCGTTTGTGACGGCTCTGAAGAGTTGGAACACGCGTGTCGAACACTTCAAGTTCTCACAGAAGCTCAAGGCGGCTCATCTCAAGGGAGAAGAGGAGGTCGACCCGAAGCCGGAGGATAAGCCACAGCTGGATGCCAACGGACAGCCGAAGCCGCAGCCCGAGGGCAACCCGTCGACGGAAGGTCAGGGAGCCAATCCGAAACCGGACGACACGAATCCGAAACCTGAGGGCACGAACCCGAAGCCGGACGGCACGGCACCGACCGACCCGAAGCCGCAACCCGAGGATAAACCAACGGGTGGTTCGGGTATTGTGACGCCCGTACAACCTGCGCTCGAAGGCCAACAGGCTACCAAGCTGACTTAACCTGTGCAGAACGATGAGAATGGATGCCCTTAGGGCATGACCTTTTTTACAGGCAATTTGACTGGATGCTTTCCCGCCCGACGGGGAAGCATCCTTTTTTGTCTGCAACCGTTATGCGGGCGGCGAAGGGGGCGGTGTGGGCTACTCGCAGCCTGCCGTGCCCTGAAGCCGAAGCGGGCAGAAGGGGGCATATCGTTACGCGAGCTGAGGATTTGCGGTCTACCGCAATCGTACAACCTTGGAAGTAGCATCTCCTTTACTTCGAAGGAGCGAGAACCTGGAGGGAAGAGAGCGAGCCTTGGCTCCTTGCCCGGAAAGTGATGAAACACACTCAGCCCCGTAGAAGCTACACCAACCAATTAGGAAAGCCTGGGTTCGTGTTGCCTCTACGGGGCTGAATCGAAAGAGTAAAGTCCGTGGATAGGGAGGGGCACTCCCTATGCAGTGCCCAATTATGCCTGCGGGGTTGGGTGCTCCCCGTCAGTCGGAGTCATTTCAGTCGGCTCCGCTGCTGCGGTCGTTTCCGAGGCAGGCTGCGCTTCGGCTGAGGTTGCCGTGCCGTTCGTTGCCGATGGTTGCTTCCCATCAGTAGGGTTCTCGGTCGTTGAGGGAGCGGGTGTGGCGTCGGCGGCAGGTTGAGCTTCGGCCGGAGCCTGCACCGTGGGAGCCGGGTTGGTCACCGAGAGCGGGGAGGGCGCAATGGCTACGGCGGGAAGTTCCGTTACGCGCTTGCCCGTGTGGGGATTGTAGATATTGTTCTTCAGATTGATGAGGTGCGGACTGTTGGGAGCCAGTTGCAAGCCTTCCTCAATCATGGCGAGCGCATCGTCTACCATGCCCAACTTGTTGTAGGCAATGGCTTTCTGCCAGAGGTAGAAGCCCAATCGGACGGGGTTTTCCGAGATAGAAGGGTCGATCAGCAGTTCGTCGACTGCCGCCAAAAAGTCCTCGTAGGCTTCGAGCGGCAGGAGGAAGTTGATCGCGATAAACTGCTTGTTCGTCAGCGTTTCGGGTAAGTGGTGTTGCAAGCGGTCGAAGAGTTCGCGCGCGTGGTCGGCCAAGGCCTGCTTCTGCTCGGGGGCTTCCGCTTGTTTGTAGCGGGCGATGGTCAGTGTGAGCAAGTCCTTGACGCTACTTTCAGCCTTTTCGCCCGTTTCGATGGCGCGCAGGTAGTGCTGTTCCGCCTCCTCGTAGTGTTTAGCGAGGTAAGCCTCTTTGCCGCGTGCATATTCCGACACCTTGGGGGGCTGAATGAAGCTTGAGAAGTTATTGGCCTTTTGGGGAATGTGGATTTTCTTGCGCATTTCCTTTTGGCGTTGCTGAATCGCCAGGCCCTTTCGCATATCTTCCGCCATGGCCTGGGCGTCGACATAGTCGGGATTGGCCTCGATGATGTGTTCCGCCAGGGTGAGTGCCGTCTGCAGCTGGTTCGAGTCAATATACGTTTCGGCCAACTTCATGAGCATCGGGAAAGTCGTGGGTTTGTGGATGCAGACCGCCTCTTTGCCGCGCGGACGCTCCTCGATGCTGTAAGTCAGCTTCGTGTTAAACTCCAATTTGTCGTGAAGGTCCGGGTCGACCACATTTTTCAGCACAAAGTGGAGCACGCCGTTTCCGTTGAAATCGTGTATGTAGCCGTAGTGCTTCTCCTTATTGTAGTTGACCACACGTCCACAGGCCCTAACCTTCGTTTTGCGGCAGGGTGTGGCTGGTTGGGGCGCCGCCGCTTGTTCTACCGGTTCGTCTGTCGTAGTCGATGCAGCGGGTTGCGCCTCTTCGCGCACTTCGGTAGCCTTTTCGGCGAGCGTTTGCTGGGGAGCTTCAGCTTCCTGCTCCGTCTTCACCTCCGCTTCCTTGTTCTTCTTTTTGAAGATTGTTTTGCGGTTGGGGTCAACCTTGTCGAGGTCAATGTGACCGAGCACCTTAATTTTAGGGCGGTTATCCTGGATGAGGGAGAGAAAGTCGGTTTCGTCTTTCTGTTCCGTTTCGTCCGTCGCGAGCACTTCCTGTTCTTGGGGCGAATCGGTCGTTTCCGTGGGGGCGGCGGCTTCGTTTTCATCTTCGACAAGCGAAGGAGTGCGGGCTTCCTCGGCCAGGGCTTGAGCAATGGTGGTAATCACCGGAGTCGCTGAGGCTTGAGCAGTCTGCACTTCGTGAGCCTCAGTGGGCGAATGGTGCGTGTCTGTTTCGACGAGGGGGGCACCTTCGACAGGTTGTTCGCAGGCGGGAGCCAGGGTGGCAGGCACCGCGTGGGGATCGGCAACGGGGGGAAGGTCGGCCGTAAAGCTACGCACGTCTTGGGCGGCGATGCCGCAAACTTTGTCGTTCGGTTGTCGCAGCACGATGAAACGGTCTGTGACGTATTCGATGGTTCCGATAAATGTTCCGGTAGAGCAATTAATTTCGATGGTGTCGCCTGCTCTGTAGTTGGTTTTGATAAATGTAAGCATCGTTCTTTGCTGTTAGAGGGATCCGTAATGCGGGAGTCCGAGTGTGGGGGAAAGCCCTGTATGAATAGCTCCTTTCATCCTTAAGAGCGAGGAGAGGACGGAGGCGGTGCGGATCCGAATGGAATAA
>JABLTM010061782.1_pt1 | contig 21237 bp, 29 predicted proteins | sample 7160121 | NCBI WGS metagenome assembly JABLTM01 (sample SAMN14651224, study PRJNA627086) | human gut metagenome | isolation source: feces | host: Homo sapiens
CACCAGTTCTACTGACTCTGTCAGTTCTACTGACTCTGTCAGTTCTACTGACTCTGTCAGTTCTACTGACTCTGTCAGTTCTACTCGACTAGTTCTACTCGACTAGTTCTACTCGACTAGTTCTACTGACTCTACTCGCCTACGACTTCTTTTTGAACTTTTGGATCCGACTTTCCGCTCTCTCCATCTGCTTGATGGATCGGGTCAATTTCCGTTTGGGGCTGATCCACCATTGGCGGATCCCGCCGAAAATCGCGAACAGGCCGATAGTGGCCAACAGATAAATTGCAATCATTTTCTACGCCTCCTTTCTAATTTGGTTTGTAATTTGCGGACCTCAACCCAGTCCTCATGCCGCATCCAGTACGGACGGGACAGCAGACTCTGCTGTCCACGTGCTATTTGCATGGTGGTCTTTTTCAATTTGCGGGCGTAGTCCAGTACCTCCCGCTCCTCTTTTGAGTAGATTCCAAGCCATCGCCGGAACACTCCAATTTTTCCTGTTGGGGGGATCCCCAATTTCTCAATTTTTTTCATAATAAACAATGTGTGGAACAATAAAATTTCTTATTGTTCCGGTCCTAATTGATTGATATTCAATGGTTTGGGTGCTTTTCATCGGGGGGACCGGAACAATTGGAACAATGTTTCTGTGCACTCTATTTGGTGATTTCTCATTTCCTATATTGGTCATAATTGGAACATATATTCTCTATTCAGGTTTTCCTCCTATATTATTGTTCCAATTGTTCCGGGGGGGGTTAATTCATTGATATTCAATTAATTAGGGCCGGAACAATCATTGTTCCACATTGTTCCACATTGTTCCGGCCCTAATTAATTGATATTCAATGGTTTGGATGTTTTTCATTGGGGGGACCGGAACAATGGAACAATGGTTTGACCAACTTTTTTAGGGGGGCCTGTCGAGATTTTTGCCAAAACCATGGTTTTATCAACTTTTAGGGCCGGGGGTCCCCGTGATTTGGGAACAATGGAACAATGGTTTGACCAACTTTTGGGGCCGGGGGTCCTATTCACCCGTGGATCCGAGGCCCCCCTGTCCTCTTTCAGTCGATTGCGGGAAAAGCTCGGCCTCCGACTCGAGAACTTCCACCCCGGTATAGAAGACAGGCATCACCAAACCCTGAACCAGCTTCATCCCCGGCTTGAGGATGACGATCTCCTTACCGACATTCATGACGTGCAGATGGATCTCTCCTTGATAGTCTTCGTCGACCACGCAAGCTCCGACCTGGAGCTGGTGCTTGGTGGCAATACCGCTCTTGTTGAACATGATGAGAGCACACCCCCGGGGTATTTGAGCTTTGATCCCGGATGGGATGTTGATGCTTTCGCCCGGCCAGATCTGTTTGGCTTCGAAGTCTTCCGGGATGTAGAAGTCCAGCCCGGCGGACAGACCCGTTCCTCTGGTCGGGGTCTTGACATTTCTTACTTTTACGATTTTCATTTTTTAAAATATTTTTCGAGACGAGCTCGGTGTGTTGTGCCTGATGAGAGTGATGCTCCTTCTATGAAATTATACCGAGTGTGAAGAGGCAGCTCCTGGAATGCCTTCTTGAACGGTTGACCATCCGATTCAAATATCTTGCCCCAGGCATTGCCTGGGGTGACGTCTTTCATTTTTCGGGACTTGATCCACCCCAGAGCCTCTTCCCGATTTATAGAACGGATGGAAGGTCTGACAGATCCCTTCCGGAGCGTCATTTTGAACCACTGAGCCTCCGTGTTGGAGTCATCTTCTTTAAACCATACCCGGTAATATCCGATAGCTATTGCCATAAGTTGTAGAATATTTCGTGACACTTCTTGCGGTACGCCATCGGGTCCTGTCGGATACTTTGGCACTTGAGAGGCTCTTTGGGTCGGTCGAGAATCTCCTGAGGCAGGACGTCGCTGAAAGCATCTTTGAGAATGCGCTTGTGAGTTCTGTCCTCCCGGGGCAAACGGAGAGCGAACCTGACAACGTCATGTCCCAGGAATGGTGACCGGAGTTCAACTGTGCTCCTCATGGAAGCCCGGTCAAGCCGAGGCATGTGGTAGAACGGAAGTTCCTGGAACACGTCTGAGAGCTGGGAGTCGTAGTCATCGACTCGGCGATAACCCCCGAAGAGTTCGTCAGCTCCATCCCCGGTCAGGATGACCCTCTCCTTGACCTTCTCCATGAGTCGGAACTGGGGGATCATGGAGCCCAAGTCGATGGGGGTTTCGTTATATCGGAGACACCTCTCCAGGCAATCATCATCGGGGATAGGGCCAAGAGAGGTGATAGAAACCCCTAAAAATTCGGACAATAGCATACCAAATTTTGATTCATTATTTTCCACCATATAGAGATTAACCCCCAGGCCCATTCGATGGAGAATAGAGGCAACTATGGATGAATCCAGTCCTCCAGAAACCAAAGCTCCGACCAGGACTTTAGAGTACATTGCCCGGCGTTTTACGGACTTCTCGACCAAGCCCCGGAGGACTTCGGCGAACTTGGATTTGGCTAAATGACTCCGTTTCTCTATCCCCCATCTGTAGTAGTCCCTCCGGATAATGGTGGGCTTCACCTTCATGTCATCGAAGGAATAGACAGTATTCGGCATAATACGCTTGACGTTGTTCCATGGAGTTCTGTCATCCCAGTTGTACCCCCATTTGAAGACTTCCGACTGGTAATACCGGTCGAAGTCTCGGAAGTCCGACACCAACGGGGTTATCTCCGAGCAGATTTCCCCGAATTGGTTGTAGTAGAGTTGCTTCTTTCCGAGAGGGTCGGTGAAAGCAATAATTTGACCCTTCCGGTACCAGCATATTGCCCACATGCCATCCCAGTTGTTGGCTTCATAGATGATGTCTTCGAGACACGAGGATCCAAACAAGTCGCGAAGATACTCGACGTCGCTGGAATACCTCGTAGGATAGTTGTAGATTTCCCCGACATAAAGGAGCCACCCATTGTTTCCGGCTAGCTCTATGGGCTGAGCCAGGCCATCGCCTGGCTCAGTCTGAATGGGCAAACGAACATGACCGAGGAACCATCCTCCTTCGGCAATCTGGACGGACTCGATGCCCCTATGCTGTATCTTGTCAATGGCGTTAATCCTTCTTGTTATACTTATTCCGCACATATCACTTTAGTTTGTTTCTGAGAGCGTCCATGAGACAAACGATCCCTATTCCGATTATTACTGCTATTGCCAGCCCGATGATGATAGGCTCCTCACTTCCTCCTGTCATGACTTTTCTTTGAATTTTCGAGGATCTGTTGTGCCTTTCTTTCGATCCAGTTGGTGTAGCACCGACTCCCCATGTGGAGCCCAGTCAGGAGCTTCGAGCATCCCGGGCAGAACATGCAATCGTCATATTGCTGATGAGCTTTAGCTCTTGCTTCGTCGATAGTCATAATTTAGTAGATTACCCATTTGGAAAGATCTTCGTTGTATGCATGGAGGGACCCAGCGAAGTAATGCAGAGATCCCTTCTTGAGAGAGGGATAGGTGGCTGCGAGGATGTTGAACACGTAGTCCATCATGGCCTCCGTCAACCAGATGTCAATTGCGAAGTGCTTGAAAAAGTCATTGCTCCGGATATAATATATCACGTGGAGTCGATTGTTCCGGATGAGGAACTGGTAGCTGACGGAGCAAGGTACTCGGGTAAGAGCCCCGGCTGTTGCCCGGGTGTCCTCCGGCTCGAAGATCATGACCATTGCTCGTCTGGAGTGCGGGTCGTCCCGGAGAGTCGTGATGACATTGTCCAACTGGTGGATCTCGGGTCCCTTGTGGAAGATGTGCAGACGCTCCGAGTAGGTGTAGTCGAAGCGACCCTCCTGACGAGTCTTGCTCACCAGCTTCTGCCACAAGTCCCGGCGGATCTCCCAGCTCTTACCGGGGTTGACTCCATTTCGGTCAAGCCGGTCGGAGAGCTCTGCTCGGCAATACTTCTCGATGAGCTCGGCCTCGTCTTTGAACATGAAGTCGAGCATCTCACGTTTGCCGAGATACGGCTTCGAGATGACGAAGCTCACTCCGATGAGTTCCTTGGTGAGCCGGTCGTCCCCGCTGAGTTCCTGGTTTTGGTAATGGTTGACCGGGACCGTGATGCCGGAAACCTTGAGCTCCCGATCCATCTCCCGGATCATTTCGAAACAGTCTTTAAATATTCTACCCATATCAGTATTTGGATTTAATGCGAAACAGATTTACTTGATACTTCAACGACCAGAGCTCCCGGACTTTGTCTTCCGTGACACCTATGCTCCCGAAGAGCATAGCGAACATTGCCCAGATGTTCCAAAGTCTCTCCTCGAAGACCACCAAGTCAACCATGTACTGAGATTGTCTCCACTCCCGGTTCTTGAGGCAGTTGGCAGCCAAACCTATTGTCTTGATCAGCTCCAGTATGTTCTCCTCGAAATTCTCGTCGGCAATATCCTTCCGGAACCCGTATGTGTGACCCCAAGCAAAGTCTGGGGCCATACCGTACAGCTGGTAAAGCTCGAGCATAAAATTGAAGGCATCAATCAGCTCCTCCAGCACGTGGTCCTTCTCGTTTTTGTCCTTGGCCTCCATCGCTTCTGTGAGCTCCTCGACAATCTGCCAACAGAGTTTCTTGAATAGTTCTTGATCCTCCAAAGTGTTAATGTCAAAGTTCGCGATGCGCTCCTTGAAGTACGGCCTGTACATGAGCTGGAGCTCCCCCTGGAGGGCATAAATCTCTTCCCAGCTCTTAATGAATGGCTTAAAGTCTTGTGTGTTCATGGCTTGATGTTTGGGAATGGATCTTCTTTGTGGGAGTAATATACAGCTATTCTGCGTCCCTCTTCTGTGAGAACATGTTTGATCTCATGCACCTCGACGGGACTGATCCGGATGAAGTCTACAGCCCCCGAAATGGTTGAGAAGTACGTAGGTACCACCTCTGGAGCTTTTAATGGCTTGGGGTCCTCGAGTTCGTTGTTGATGGCCCCGATTGTGGCTACCATGTCAAGGAGGTTGTCCTCCTTGTGTGCATTGGATTCACGTGCCATTTTCACTGCCACTTGGACCCAAGACACGTCAAGAGCGGTCAGAGGCTTACCGGTAATGACCGAGGCGATCTCTGCGGCCTTCTGGTTGCATTCCATGAATGGTCCGTATTGTCTCTCCTTTTCCTCCGACCGCTCATTGATGATTTGGTCAGCGTGTTTAAGTATGTTACTCATGATTTTTAGTATATAGGTTAGACCCCGGGGAGGGACTCGAACCCTCCTGTACCACTCCGGGGTGCCCAACGGAGTGACGGCTCCATTGGGCGAGGAGTTCTGACTTACTCCTCAGCCGGTGCGTTCTCCGGCTCGTTCTGTTCTGCTTCGGGAGCTGCCTCGTCAGCCCTCTTCCGGCCGCGCTTCGGCTTCTCGGTCTCTTCGGAAACCGGTGCCATCTCGCCGAGCTCCAGGTCCTTCGAGTCGATGCCCTTTCCCCAGACGTGACCGTCGTTGGTCTTGATGCGGTACTGGATGAAGTTGTTGCGGGGGTCGAGACGAACTCCGATGATGATGCCGTCGGTCTGCTCCTTGGTCTTCGTGCAGATGAACTTGCAGAAGCGGCCGATGTTGGCTTTGGCCTTCTCGAGATTGGCTTGGGCCTCCTCGTCCGAGATCTCCTTCTTTAGCGGACGGGGGTCCTTGGGCTCCTTCGGGGTCTTGGTCTTGCGAGCCTTTTCCGGCTTCTCCTCGGCGACTTCGTCGTTCTCCTTGATGCCGTTCTCGGCTTTGTACTCTTCGGTCTCAGTGGCGTTGTAGACAGCGCCCTCCTCTGCCGGATGTTCCTGAGATGCTCCTCTCGATGCGAGGATGGATTCGATGGCGTCAAGCTCGTCACCGGTCTTGACCTTGGCCAACTTTTGGAGAACTTTCGAGCTGTAGCTCTTGTACTTTTCGATAAACTTTTCCATAGTGTTTAGTTGTTAAGTGTAGGGTAAAAGTAAGAAAAAATGTCCGCTTAAAAAAATTTTTCACCAGAAAAATTGAAATTATTTCAATCCAATTCGACTGTGATTATGTCCAATATGTTGGAGGTCATCATGCTATTGACTACCAGTAGAGCCCTTCGGATCCCCAAGTCCCTCATTGCTCGCTTTGCTTGAGCAATGGCTCTGGCTTTGATTCTCCCGTCGGGGATAGCTACTTCGTAGCTGTTGTAATCCTCGTCCATTAATTCGTAATAATATCGTTTCATTGTCCTTTTGTTTGTACTACAAATATGCGAAAAATATTCTTATTCCTACGATAAAACGGGGGGGAAAAGTAGAGGCTAAGCCTCTACCTCTTCACCTTTGTAATTTACGAATTTAGCATCCTGATAGCCGAAAAATCGGAGGGACCCGAGGTCTTTGGTCATCGTGTTCAATATCTGGGCGAGCTCCTGGTCGGAGTAGTCTTTGCAGGAGTTGACTGTGTCTACTGCCCAATAGTTCGACTGTCTAACTGAGGTGTAGCCCCTCTTCCCGACAGTTACTATGAAAGCGTTGGGCCGGTCGGATAACTTGTTCTCTTTGCTTCGGAATATGACCGAGACTTTTTTGTTGTTGGGACAAGCGGCTTTTGCCAGACTTTCGATTCGGTGTTTGTTTTCGTAGTTCATAGTGTTATCGTTTTGTTTGTATCCTAAATGTAATACTTCTGCGACAAATACTACGATGTTTTACGATATTTTTTCAGATACTTTTCGACCCTCGCTTTTACAGCTTCCATGAGAGCATCCTGCCCCCGAGTCTTCGCTTTCTGGGCTCTTATGACGTCCTGGTCCACTGTCTTCGAGCATACCAGTTTATTGACTATCACGACCTCCTTCTGTCCTTGTCGGTCAAGCCGAGCATTGAATTGTTGCTCCAGCTCGAGAGAATAGGTCTGCCCAAACCAGATGATGCGGTGTCCTCCGGCTTGAAGGTTGAGCCCATGGCCCCCGGAAGCCGGGTGCATCAAAAGAACCTGAATTCTGCCAGCATTCCAGTCAACGATGTCCTTCTCCGTTTTGAGTTCCCGGGGCTTATACTTGGCGAGAGCCTTCATGAGCCGGTCTCTGTCATGCTGGAAGGTCCAACCTATGAGGACTGACTGTCCCCCGGCGTCCTCAATGAGTTCCTTCGTGGCTTCTATCTTCAACGTGTGCACCTCATGGGCCACTCTCTGTTCATCGTACACTGCTCCATTGGCAAACTGGAGGAGCTTCGTGGACAAAGCTGCTGCATTGACAGCTGGTATCTCTACGGCGTCCCCGAGCTGATCAATCATGCTGAGAACTTGTTCCTCCTCGAAGGAGTCATAAGCTTTTTGGATCTCCGGGGGCATCTGGATTTCCACTATGTTGTCGATGCGCTCGGGGAGATCGAGGTAGTCCTTAGCTTTCATGCTCATGCAGATGTCCCCTATCTTTGAATATATGCGCTCCTGATTCTCTTTGGATATGTCGTACGAATATACAATATGCCCGTTTCTACGTCCTGGCTTAAAGTAGTTGTCACGATAGTGGGATATGTATTTTCCCAAGCGCTCTCCCCGGTCCAGGAGGTACATTTGGGCCCAAAGGTCCATAAGACCGTTGGGTGCCGGGGTACCAGTCAAACCTACTACTCGAGAGAGTGAAGCCTGAACGTGCTTGAGAGCTTTGAACCGGATTGACTTGGGGTTCTTGAAACTGCTGAGCTCGTCTATGACCACCATGTCGAATGGTAAGCAAGATCCCCCGTAGAGCCCGCATAGCCAAGCCACGTTGTCTCTTCCGATGGTGTATACGTCTGCCTTCTTGGCAAGAGCCTCACGACGTTGACGTTCTGTTCCAATGATGCGAGACACTTTAATGTGCTTCAAATGGTCCCATTTCTCGACCTCCTGTGTCCAGACTGATTCGGCTACTCTTTTGGGAGCTATGACTAATACCCGTCGGACCTCGACCTCTTTAAACATGAGCTCGTTGATGGCTGTCAAAGTAGACACTGTTTTACCCAATCCCATGTCCAGGAACAAAGCACAGTGCGTGTGGCTTATTATGTGGTCAACAGCTTGTAGCTGGTATTGATGGAGATCATTTTCGGTCATATTCCAATGCTAACATTTTACAACCCATGGTCGTGTCTATCACCTCGACCCGAAAGCCCATTGCTTTCAGTTTCTGGTGCATTAGTATCTGGATTTTTCTGGGCTTTTTGCCGAATGCTTTCAGCTCAACGAAAACGACTTCGCCACCGGGGAACAGACAGAGCCGGTCAGGGAGGCCAGCATTGTGAATTGCGGGGAGTTTCAAACACCAGCCACCAACTCTCTCCACCTCAGTGACGAGTCGTTTCTCAATCGAGTTTTCGCACATAATACTTTTGCTTTCCATAGATGGGGAATCTTTTACTAGCCTTGCACGGCTCCCATTCTGGCATGCTCTTCAACAAGTCATTTATTTCTCGGGTCCTATACCGGTCCATGTCCTCTCTGTTCCGCCCGAGACATTCGCACCATATCTCAGCAACACACACGTAGTCTCGGGGGGTGGTCCCTTTGGGGTTTAACTCATCGACCAGGAAGTCTCTTCTCTGGTAGAGATCCATTGAGTCCCAGTTGTCCGGGAGTTGACGTTCCAAGTACGCCTCAATGATGCCTTTCCGTTCATCCGACTCGCTGTGCGAGCTTTGCTCACTTTTGGCTATTTTTTCTGCTTCATGGCTCAAATAGAGTTTCTCCTTGGATTTGTACAGGACAACTGCCTCAGCCCATATCTGGTCTATCTCGTCGTCCAGTTCCATGAATACGTCTTTTTTGGCATTGTTGGGGACCACGTCCACTGGCATGAAGCGTCTGTTGCCAGTGGGGTCTCTCAGGAATTCGCTGTCGTTGGTGGTGCCGAAAAAGACGCATTGCCGGGGGTATATCTCAGAAGTTCTGGCATACGCTGGTCGGAATGAGTCTTCTGACTTAGATATGAAATGCTTCACTGACTCAACCTCCGCTTTGCGGAGACCTGAGAGCTCAGCTATTTCAATAAGCCATGCCCCCTGGATCTGCTCGAGAGCCTCCTTTCCTTGGACTGTCAGGAATGTATCGCTAAACCAGGATTTTCCCAATTTTTTGATGAACGTACTTTTGCCGGATCCTTGAGGTCCTACGAGCATAAGCACAAGGTCGAATTTGACCCCAGGATTCATAACTCGGGCAACTGCTCCAACCAGCATCTTGCGGATGGCTTCGCGAGAGTAGATATTGTCGTCAGCCCCCATGTAGTCAATCAGGAGTTTGTCTACCCGTTGGATCCCGTCCCATTTGAGGTCATTGAGATAGTCCAGAATCGGGTGGAAGTGGTTGCGTTCAAATTCCAGAGCCATGGCATCGTCGATCTTTAGCGAGGACGTTATTCCATATACGCAACCCAAATAGTTCCGGACCCCGGAGTAGTCTACGTTCTTGACCGGCTCCGGCTTAACAACCCGACGCCACGGGAGATTCCCAAAAACGTACCTCTTACCGTCAAAGTCGTTCTGTCTGAACAGTCTTTTGAGTCTGGGGTCGTTTGCAAATATGAGGTTGAGGTTGGCATCCGACGAGAGGTATGCTCCTCGGGTGTCAACCTCCAGCTCCTTCATCCACTCGACGCTCTCAGCCTCCGGGTCAACCTCCTTTTCGACTACCTCTTCCTGAGTCCGACCATGCTCTGGATCGGCAAACTCGTACTTGGCACTGTTGATGTGGTCGTTGGCAATGGTTGTCTTAGTGTCTGGGTCATTGCGTACGAACTCCTCCATTGCTGACACACTTGGCAACTTCGACGAGGGGTCCTTTACCTTGTCGTCAAGGTGGCCGAATTTGTGTATGCGGACCAAGTCAAACGCATTGCAAAGTTTACCCCCACACGGGTCAGTTCCATGATGGGAATAAGCGAACTTGTCCTCATACACGATAAGACCAGCCGAGGCGCTGCCTTTTGTGTAAGTGTATCGGTCTTCCAATGCTGACGGGACATAGGTGTCGGAGAGGAAGGTCTCTATTGCTTCGGGTATGGAGTACGCCCTACAGAACGCTCCTATGAGCCCCCTCTTTATGGTTGGGTCCTCCTGCTTCTTAACGGCTCTGTCGACAGCTTCGAAACGGGACGAAGCTGTGGGCCAAAGTGATGAGTCCTTCCAATCGGCATAGGAGTTGAGGATCTCGTCAGCATCAATCCATGGACCGTCCTGAACCTTAAAGTAGTAGTCCATGTCCTTCGGCGTAGAAGGCCAGAACATGAGTCGGTTGGTCTCGAAAGTTGAATTGTCGAAAAGGTCTATGCCGATTATCCCGGCAATTTTTCGGCTTATGGCCACATACTCATCAGCCGTGACTTCTCTGCTCAGTGGCATTATTAGTCGGTACCGGGGAGACGCATCTGAGTGTTTGTGAGTCCCATGCAGAACAGCTGCATTGTCAAACTGGAGAGTAAAGTCATCCCAGAGGTCTTTGTGGGCAAAGTCCAAGTCGAGTGTCATCAACTGTCTGTGGACCACATTGGCCGGACTTCTTTTGCCTCCCCTCAGGTAGCCCCCGACATATCCACCTACGTCCTTTATTTTGAGCTGGTCCTCCTTGCTTGCAGAAACAAATTCCTTGAATGTTTCAGTGGTCTTATTCTCCTCCCCGAGTCGACTGACCAATTCAGACCATTTCAGTTTCTTGTTGCTCCATACTTTTGATCTTGCACTCAGTCCAATTGCAATATCAAGTTCCCCGTCGTATGTCATTAGTCTTTTTTATAAAATTTAGTAACGTATCCGTCTGCTTTGAGAGGCAATCCCATTGGCAAGCAGTTCAGCCAAGGAAGATCCTCCCCCATAACTCTGCACATAGTCTCCAGACAATCCCCGGCTCGGTCTTCGTCTACCTCTGCAATGACTTCATCATGGACATGCATTACTATTTCGAAGTCTTTCATAATGCTTAGTCTGTACATTGCTTCGGCGAGAAGATCCCGGGAGATTGCCTGGACTATGTTCTCCACCAGTTTGCCCCCGTAAGTCTCTACCTCAGTCCATCCTACTGACTGGACCATGCCGTCATAGACAATGCCAGTCTGCCCGGACCTGTTGGGTCTCACCCGGGGATTTCTGTAGTATAATTTTCTCCCAGCTGGGAGAGCTATTGTCAAATTGGTCCCGTCATGTTCAAAGACGAGACAACTTACCTTTTTAGTCTTTCTGGTCTGGACGCACTCAATGGCCTTTTCGTTCACCTCAGCCCAAAACTCAACGATTTTAGGATTGGCTCGACGCCAAAGAGCTACAATGGAATACATTTCCTTTTTGGACAGCTTTTTCTCTTTGTCCATCTTCTCCATTGCGTTGACCGATCCCTCATATCCGAGTGCTAATTCTGCCGTCTTGCCCCGCTGTCTGAGGTCCGATCCTTTCGTAACCTGCTCAATGGGGACCCCGAACATGAGTGATGCTGATGCCTCATAGATCTTGCCATGAGTGTTGAAGACGTCGAGTCGCCATTTCTCCTGGGCTAACCAGGACAGGACCCGGGCCTCAATAGCACTAAAGTCGGCTACTGCAAACATTTTCCCCCCCGGGGCTATGAAGGCTGTTCGGATGAGCTCGGACAGAACATTCGGGATATTGCCGTAACACATTTCGATAAGGTCGTAGTCTCCTTTCTCTACCATGCTTCTGGCGAAGTCCAAGTCCTTCATGTGATTCTGGGGGAGATTCTGGAGCTGGATCATTCGGCTCGACCAACGTCCTGTTCTGTTGGCTCCATAAAACTGGAATAGTCCATGGGCTCTCCGGTCTTTGGCAGCGCAGTTGAGCATAGCAAGGTACTTCTTAGTTGAGGTCTTAGACAGTGCAAGCCGACCAGCGAGGACCTCCTTGACCAGATCGGGAGCCTCCGGATTGTTTTTCAGATATTCGAGAATTTCGGGCTTTCCCAGTGCAGGGAAGTTGAGCCCGAAATTAGTGCTAAGCCACGTCTTCAACTGGGCCAAGCTGTTCGGGTTATCCAAGCCTGTCAGTTCCTTCATTCGATCAGTCATCTCCTCCGTGTATACCTCGTCGAAAGAGATGGCGTTCCCGGCCATATCGAGATCTATCAGAATTCCCCGGTCATTGATGCTTTGGTCTACGAGGTAGTTCCGACGTTCGAACTCCGGGAATGGGAATTGGTCCAGCTGTTCCACGATCTCCCGTTCGGCAATCACGTCATATTTGGCATACGTCTTGAACTCGTTCCACTTGTCCGGGTCGTCGTCCGGCATGTTCCGAGTCCTCATCCCGTTGGACTTGGTTGGCTTGCACGGGGAGCAGAAAAACCGGATTAAAGCTTTACCGGTCGACTTCTTTCCGTGCTCCCCGAGGACCAAAGCTTTGGAGAGTTCATCCAAAGCCAAAGGCAGTCCGCAATAGGCCGCTTTGGTCATTGAACAATACAATTGATCAATCGGGATAGGTAATCCTATACGCTTAAATACGAGTCTCTCAAATACTGCGTTATGCGCCCATTTCTCGATCCCCGGATCAGCTAAAGCAGAAACGAAGTAATCGGGGAGCTCCTCTCCTTTGGCCAGATCTATCACCTGAACGGGAGAGGTGTCAAAGGCAAAAGACACTATAAGGAGTTGAAAGTCCCCCGATTCTATGTATTTATAGGCGCCCGTGGATTTAATGTCCTCCGGGCTATATGTTTCGGTATCGAAATATAAGCGTCTCGGCATGTTGACTATTATTAAATTTGTTACTGGGCGGGGATTCGAACCCCTAATCCCAAGTAAGACCCAGCATACCAACCTACATAAGGTCGTCGTCCCACGGGTTCTGGCCGAAGTCCTCTTCTGCCGAAGATCCCCCGGAGAGACGTTCTCCGTCAGCCAACTTCTGGAGGTTGTTCAGCCCGCAAGCAACGCCTTTGTTGCCATTGGTGTTGAAGGCGTAGAAGTTGATCGACGCCCGGCCATAGCACCCGGAGTAGAAGTCCTCTCTTTCGATGATCGGGTTGAGGTTGATGTCCACGATGCCAGGACGGTTGTCCGAGTTGGCATTGACGAACATGTGCCCTGCATACTCCGGATTGTCAGGTCTTTCGGTGTCCCCGTCACGGAGGGGGCTCTTCCACGTCGGGGGAATCTTGCCGCCCAATTTGGCGATGCCTTCTCTGAGAGCCGTGTCGATGGCCTCCTTGACCCGAGACAGAGTTGCCGAGTCAGTCTTCGGGATGAGGATGGACACCGAGTATTTTGCTCGGTCGGAACCCTCCATTGCACGGGGTTCCCATACGTTGGCGTAACTGAACCGGACTTTGCCGGTAACTACTTTGGTTGTTGCACTCATAATTGTTGGAGTTTAGTTATTTGAAAAATCGAGTTTTGCTTGTTCTATGCCCATTGCCGGACGTTTGTCAGACTCAGGGACGAGAGTGGGTTTGCCAGGAGCTTTGATGACGAGGTCCCCGACCAGTGAATCGAAGTCCTTTTTGAGGAGCTTCTCGATAGCCGGGATTCCAGCCAGTTTGACAACTTGGAACTGCTCCGGAGTGTAGTCGCATGCGGTAAGAACTTCCTGAACTGCATTCTCGTCAGTCCATTTCCGCATTGACCTTCCTTCGACTACCTTATATCCCGGGATCTTCTCGCCCGAGATGGCTTTGGAGAGCAGGTGCTCAGATACAGCATTTACCCATTCTTGGAGCATGGGGGCTTGCTCGAAAATCTGAGCGAGTTCCTCAGTGGTCAGGAGTTCGGGCTCTTTGAACTCGTGTTTGGCCAAGTCCAGATTGTGGTCTGCCATCTTGCGACACAAAGCTTTGACTCTGCACCACCTGCACCAGTGTCCAACTTGGAGTTCACCGTCTCCGGAGTAAGCGAGAGCTGCTTTGGGCTTCACTACTTCCTCACCCCATTTGTAGAGGTCTTCGGGGGTAATCTCCCATGACGAGATTCGATCCTGCCGGGGCTGGACGATAGTCAACTTTACCATGTTGATGTCGTAGACCATCTCAAATTTGGACAATGCCCCAAGAGCATACAGCATCAGCTGAGCATTGTTCTCAGCGAAAACCGGCACGCCAGTGCCAAACTTGAGGTCTATGATCTCCATGACCCCGTCAGCGATAATGCAAGCGTCTCCAGTGCCGAATCCCTGCTCGACCCAAGCCGAGAAGTCCAGTCGCTCCTCCAGGAGAACGAGTGCGTCTTTGGTTTTCCGCAGAGCTTCCGTATATTGGTCCGTTACGTACTGGCAATAAGCCATTACGGGCTCATCCATGGCCTCAGTGTAGAGGTCACTCTTCTTTAGCTTCCTGAGTTCAGCAGACGTAACGTCAACAGGCGTTATGCTGAACCTCGCTCGGAGGTAACATTCTGCCATCTCGTGAGCCAGAGTACCCTCTTCGGCATACTTGGAAGGCTTACCGGTTTCCTCAACTTTTTCCTCCAGTCTGGCACTGGGGGTGCAGTTGATCCACCGGTCTGCCTTTGATGCCGAAAGCATGGCGTGCTTACGAGATGAGTGATTCGGGGCTCCCATTACGCAAGGTCTTTGAGGAATTCGTAGAATACGTCGTAGTTTCTGGCATCCAGTCCCGTCACATTTTTCGCTCCCAATTCAGTGAGCTTTGCCCGGATGGTTTCGCGGTGGTTGTCCACCTTACTTGCCAGGAGAGTCCGGATGTCCTGAATGGAAACAGCGGGTTCGGGCTCCTCAGTCTTTTTGGGGGCTGGAGCCGGAGCCGGAGCTGGCTTTTTCACGTCCTGTGCAGGGACTGATTTCTTGACGTCAGTCGTCTTAACTGTCACGGGATTTGCTCCGATAACCTGACAGATCTTGCGGACCATTTCGAGATCCTGAGTTTCTCCGAGGTTTGCCTCGAACTTAATTTCTACTTTCATTGGCTTGATGATTTTTGATTATGGTGTTCAGAAGTTCAATGTACTTGCTGAGGGGTATAGCCGGGTCATGGAGAACAGTTTCATGAAACAGGGACCCGAGGTGGAACACCTTCGTCTCTCCCGTTTTGACCGATAACTCGGCTCTGTAGTTCCCGTTTGTCAGAATACATGTCTCTCCTTTAAACTCGGAGTTCCATGCTCCTCTGTAGAGATCGTCTACAGATACACGGAGCCAAGCTGCTAAACGGGAGACTTGCTCCGAATTCAACAAGGTTTTTCCGTTCAGAACCCGGTTGAGAGCTGCTCGGGGGAACCGGTTATCGGGGAACAGAATTTCTGCCACTTCTTGAAGCCTTAGTCCCCTCTGTTCGACTAGTTCTCTGAGATTGATAGTCATTGTGTTGTCCATGTTGTTTGGCCTAAATATAATCAATTTTCCCCAGATATTGAAATTTTTTTAATCTTTTTAATGAAAAATGTTTACTTGGTGAGGAGGTATACCACTTGAGCAATAAACGTACTCCTTTTGCTTGGACTGAGGCGTTTGTATACTTCTCGTAGAGGCTCAATGGCTTTCTCGAGCTTGAGGTCTTCTCCTTTCCTCTCCAGTTCCTTGAGGGCTCTGTAAACCCTGGCCCTTTCCTTCCACTCCAGAACGTCTCCCTTATCTGGCCACCAACCCGCCACGGGGACAAATTTGGAGTTGAGCACATAAGCCGATTTGCCGTCCTCCGAAAATGGCTGACGAGTGATAGCTCCCGGAGTACAGTTGGGGTTGATCTTCCCCCTGAACGAGATGGACTCCATGTATGTAGGTCCCTCTCCTGGAAGCTTGTCCATTACCATGTAGTGAAATCCGAACTCGTCTTCGTACTGGAATACTACGTATTTTTCAATATTTTCCATAGTTGTGTAGGTTTTTGTTTGTATCACAAATGTAATACTTCTGCGGTAAATACTACGATAAAATCAGCATTTTTTTCCGTATGTTTTGAGAAGTCTCATCATGACAATTTCGAGAGGGTTTGGTGAAGCTGGTTCTGACTGTCTTTGGTCTCCCACCAATTTCTCCCATATTGAGCCAGCTTTAAATCCGATGAATGCCAGGAGCTTCTCCTTTCTTGTGAGAGGTTTGTCGGTTTTAATGCCAAACTGGTCAAGAATAGACTGAATCCCTTCATTGACAAAATCAGACTGATTCTTGACTGACTCTCTGTGGATAACCCCAAGGAGGGTCTCCGCTATATTGCTGGAGTTTTTCAGCTCCTTGGATACGATTCCGTTGTAATAGTTGTCCGATTTGGGGTCCGGGTCTGCCGGAAGGTCCCAGTTGAATTTTTTCCATAATAGTTGGCTTGAATTTATGTTCTACGTGTTCTATTTTTTCAACTCCATTACCTGATTGAGGGTTAACATTTCTGAAAGTTATTCCTCTGGAGGAAGTCCTGGAGCTCCTCTTGTGTGTAGCAGGTGGAGATGATCCCGTTACTGAAATAGAGGTCGAAAGCACCTGAAGGAAGCTGAGCAACCATAAGTCTTAAACCATTGCTGTCGATGTAATTTGTAATTGCCATTGTCTTATCCTTTTGTTTGTATCACAAACATAAGAAAAGTTTTTTGAAGTGAAAAATTTTTTGATTGAAAAATGAGAAAAAAGTTGGGACCCCTATTTTGGGGTCCCGGGAATTAAAACTGTTTGATTGGGTTTATGTTCCAGGAGCTGGAATTTCATACACCCCGTGTCCAAACCAGTTCCTACCATATTTACGAACGGGATTCGGCTAGGGATGAAGACCTCCGTCTCGGATCCGAGATGGAGGCCCTGTACCTATTAATAAGTACGTGCTCCTCCGTGATTGTTGGTCCTCCCAAAAACCCTCTCCATTTGTGATTTAGGAGGGTGTTTTGGGAACCTTTTCCTCCTGGCCCTTATAAATCTATGTAAATTTGATTGGGTTCCTAAAACACTCCTATTTCGGAATCTTACTGTATCGTTCTGAGTGATCTGGTTCTGAGCTTGCCAAGCCTCGTCGTCTGTAGAGTTTGTCGTATACTCCGGCGATGCAATCCATTCCTTTTGTCTGTACCACAAATACGGGGATTCTGCTGCAAATACTACGATAAAATGCTGGAAAATAGGGCCCCGGAACAATGTGGAACAATAAAATTTTTATTGTTCCGGCCCCTAAGTGATTAATATTCAATTGATTAGGCCCTAAAATCCCCTCCCCCCCGGAACAATTGGAACAATGTTTCTATGCACTCTATTTTGTGATTTCTCATTTCCTAAATTGGTCATTATTTCCTTCATATTTCCTATTCAGGTTTTCCTCCTATATTATTGTTCCAATTGTTCCGGGGGGGGTTAATCAATTGAATATCAATCAATTAGGGCCGGAACAATCATTGTTCCACATTGTTCCACATTGTTCCGGCCCTAATTGATTGATTATTAATGGTTTGGATGTTTTTCACTGGGGGGACCGGAACAATGGAACAATAATTTCCCCAACTTTTTTAGGGGGGCCTGTCGAGATTTTTACCAAAACCATGGTTTTATCAACTTTTGGGGCCGGGGGTCCCACTGATTTTGGAACAATGGAACAATGGTTTGGATGTTTTTCATTGGGGGGACCGGAACAATGGAACAATGGTTTTATCAGCTTTTTTAGGGGCTTATCCTCTTTAAGAACACATGTTCCCTATCATTGTTTACTGCTGGTCCCTGCCACGGGGGCCAATATCCTCGGCTTGGGAACACAAAAAACCCGGGCTCCCCTAAGCCCGGGACGGAGTAGTTTCCTAAAATTTCCAGCTAAAGCCGACCTCATACCCCGATCGGGTCAGCTCGAAGTCCCGCATATAGGATATATCTACTCCGAAATTTCTGTAATATATGCCTCCCCCAACCCCAACCTGCCCGAAGGAGTTAGCCGAAGCTCTCAGAAAGGGGGACCATTTCCGGGACCTCGTTTCTTTGATCTGTTCTCGGACGGGGGTATACTTGTACGTAAGATGCTGGAGAGTGTTGTATTGGACTGTAGCCTCCCAGTCAAATTGGCCAATTTTGGGATCTTTGAAAAATGTTCCAGCGTATTTCCTGGTCGTATTCCAGTCCAATATTGTCCTTTTTACGCTCTCCAGAGTATCCACCTCCTTTTGGTCCTCCCCAAAACCCCCTCCATTTGTGATTTCTGGGGGTGTTTGGGGAACCTTTTCCTCCTGGCCCTTATAGATATATATCAATTTGATTGGATTCCTAAAACCCTCCCATTTTGGAACCAAATCCGGGACTTTGACCTCCCCCTGAATTGGGGGTAAATCGACGTACTTTATAACGGTCTTTTCCTCGATTGTTTTACGCCCGATTATAAAGCCTATACCTACAAGAACTATTGTGCAGAGTACTCTCTTTAGTAAGTCCATATCGTGTCCTGCGGGAGGGTTTTAGAAGCATCTACGTGGATAAAATTCCCGTCGATGCCTATCCTCCGGATCCGCAATGCAATGGCTGCCCGGAGGATCTTCATCCGATTGGGGCCCGAGGCACACCGGATGTCCACTGCCAAACCTTCTGTGTGAGCACTGTTGCCGGACCGTCCTTTGGCCTTATCGTGTTCTTTGGAACGATAAGCGCAATTGAGGACGAGAGGGATGCCTGCCTTTTCACGGAGGTCATCCAGGAGATTGAGAAAGTCCTGGTCCATGTCTTCGATGGAGCAGGACGGATTGCATCGCTCGAATTCCTCGGGCTTAAAATACTTACTTGTCTTCATGGCATTCAAAATCTATTTGAGTCTTCTTGCTGACTGATCTCTCCATGTACGACCGGAGAGCCCTGAATATGGGATGATTTGAGATTATAGCTGAATTCTCGAGAAAGCTCCAAAACTCTGTTCCGACGATGAAGGCAGCAAAGAAGTTGGCAAGGTTGAGACCCCCCAAGTTCGGGAGGACACACATGTCAAGCATGTAGGCCATGCCGATACCGATAATGCTGAGTCCCAACTTCCAACAGGTATCCCACATTTTCTCGCTTTTGAACACATATTTTTGATGAGCTCGTTTGTGACGTTTGTAGTCAGCAATATTTCCAGTTATGAAGTCGACGATAACGGCAATACAGACACAGAGGATAAGGACCTGGACCGGAGCTAAAAGCCCCCAAAACCCTACAATGCTCCCGCATATCCATTTTCCCGCTCTCATGACTTCCTCCTTCATATCTGTCAAACTTATAACTTATTATGTCCTATAATCATTTTACGAGACGGGGACTCCTTGTATTCAGTACATGGAGTCAGTAACCGCAGAGCTTTAAGGTGATTTATAGCCTTCTCGAGGTAGGCTTCCCCGATGTTCCGTGCTTCGTTCGAGCTACGGACGATTATGTTGTCTTCTACTCGAGTGCTGAATTCGCCATCTTTGTACCTCACACCGAAGGCAGTGGGATTGATTGGATTGTTGACGATGAATCGGGAATACGCAATGTATGCAATGGCGATCTTGAGTCCTTCGCTTCGACCATCCCCGGAACAGCCACCATCATAATACCCGCCTTCCATGGCGGCAGTGTACTGATCTTTTGTAATGGTTACGTCCCCGTATTGGAAAGGACCGGGGCCGGAAAAGTCTGTCTCGTCGAGCCATCTGTAGAGGTTGGCTCCTATGGCATCCACCAATCTGAGGGTCTCGGCCTCCCGGATGTATGGCTCCAGTCTGGCCGGATCGTTGATGTTCTCGGCTATCGGCCGAACATTCCGAAGGTCGTTAGAGTTGAGTATCATCGGGCATGAGTTTTATAATCTCCTCGTCATAAAGCCCATAAATGAGCTTGAGCATGTTTCTCTTCTGAACAGTGGAGAGCATCTGGTCCCGGATAATCTCCAGTACCTGAGTCATGTTGTCCTTGCCAATTCTGTCTGCTATAGACTCGCCGGCATTGTAAGTGAGAGACTGAATAGCGAAGTCGGGATTTTCCAAAGGAGCCCACCAGTACTCAAAAATCGATACGAAAGTCTCCTCCAGCTGCTGACGCTCCCGGACTGTAACAGAGTTGTAGTACTTGTAGGCATTGGTCATGAGATCAGCCCCAAAGTTAGCCCCCACGTCAACAGCTCGGAGAATGGGGGGTTGCTTGAAGGATTGGCCAATGTTCTCCGGGATGACTCTCTGCGTTACTTCGAATGCTTTGTCATAGTTCTCCCCGGAGAACCTTATGAACTGGGGCACTTCATCTTTTGACTTGCACTGGATGTACCACAATTGTGAAGTGTTCTCATCTCCTTGAAATTTGTTGAGCTCTTTCTGCGTCTCATTGACTTGGGACTGGTCTTGAGTCTCGTCCTTGATGTCTACCAAGATCCCAGCTGACAAGAAGTTGGAGCATGCGTTTCTACCGGCTACATTGGCAAGTGCTTCCTCAGTTCTCATGTCCGTCATCTCAGCGATGAATATGGGGATTGGGTAAGAGGGGCTGCCTTCCGAGTCCCCGGAGAAGTAGAGGATCTGGCCATTGTAGTTGTCCCAGCCGCCAGCCTCTTCCACCTGGTTGAGAATGACCTCCGGATCCGGGTTGAAGAGGTGAAACCACTCAATGTCAGACGGTGACCACCGGGACCTCGTCTTGTCTCGGTGACCCCAATCCGGATGGTATGCCGTCCGGCCAATGAATCCATCATCGTCTGCCTTCGCAAGTCGGAGAGACTCGAACGGAATGTGGTGGATCGAACTGACGCGGAAGTTCATATTGTAGTTAACATGGATGGCGAACCCATGCCATAATGTAAAGTCTTTACAGACCATGCGGAGGATCTTGTCGAGCTTCTCCCCTTCTTTGTTGACCCGTAATTTGTAGATGCCGGGATCTTTGAATCCGTGACCGTATACGAAGTCATTGTATATGCTCAAGCAGGCATTGCCGGTCTTTGAAGCCTGAACAATCTCGCTGACCGTCTGGGGAAAATCATTGGTATCTCCGTATGTCTGGATGCCATATTGCCTCCAGTCCCGGGATTCGAACTGAGGAGCTGATTTGATCTGTGCAACTTTCATACTGGCGTAATTTTAATAGTAGGAGGGACGGGAAGCGACCCCGTCCTATTACCAGTCCTATTTGGACCCTCCTTTTTTGGCTCCCTTCTTGGGAGCCTCTGAAACGGGATTGACTATCCGGTTGTAAGCCTCTTCGATCTCCCCGGCAGACATTTGCGAGTCTGCATAGGCTTCTTTGATGGCTTCCAGATCCATCCCGGCGTCGATGAACTCCTTCACCTCGGTGTCGATGTCGGCGGTCTTCTCCTCGGTCTTCTCCTCGGTCTTCTCCTCGGTCTTCTCCTCGGTCTTCTCC
>JABLTM010105952.1_pt1 | contig 21231 bp, 20 predicted proteins | sample 7160121 | NCBI WGS metagenome assembly JABLTM01 (sample SAMN14651224, study PRJNA627086) | human gut metagenome | isolation source: feces | host: Homo sapiens
ATCCCGAGACATACAAGCCAAAATGCCATCACCGAAGGTGATTTTTTATGCATTTTGGCTCGTAACTGTGAAGGTACTGAACAGTTACGAAAATTTTAAATAATGCATGGAATTGTAGAACTATTTCTGGTAAAATATTCTATTAAGAGAAAGTGTGTGACAAATGAAGCAACACGTAATAACACCAATGCAATACTACTTGTAACAGAAGGAGGTTACTTCCAAGATGGGAAATTATTTTGTATGCAGTAAAACAGATCCAATAGTGGAAACAAAGCCTGGAAAGATCCGCGGTTTCCGCATAAACACCACATATACATTCCACGGAATCCATTACGCTGAGGCTGACCGTTTCCAGATGCCTCAACCGATAAAACCGTGGACGGGAATCAAAGACGCATTGGCTTATGGCTATGTATGTCCGTTGTTAAAGCAGGATGAGCCTAACATGGAGGTTCTGGTGCCCCACCGTTACTGGCCCCAGAACGAACATTGTCAAAATCTGAACATCTGGACCCAAAGTCTTGATCCGGATGCGAAAAAGCCTGTAATGGTGTGGCTTCACGGAGGCGGTTTCAGTGCCGGGTCATCCATTGAACATGTAGCCTATGAGGGCGATCACTTAAGTGAGTTCGGTGATGTGGTTGTGGTTTCCGTGAATCATCGTCTGAATATTCTCGGCTATCTGGATCTCTCTCCATTCAGTGAAAAATATAAGAATTCTGCTAATGCCGGAAACGCTGACATGGTGGCTGCATTGCAGTGGATCCATGACAATATTGCCAACTTTGGCGGAGACCCGGAAAATGTCACGATTTTCGGTCAGTCCGGTGGCGGCATGAAGGTGGCAACCCTTATGAATACTCCTGCAGCAGATGGTCTGTTTCAGAAGGGTATCATTGAAAGCGGTGTTTATGAGGCAAGTATTTATCAGAAAGAGGACGGGGACGGCACCGAGATCGTGAAAGCCCTTTTAGAAGAGTTGAAGCTGGATGCATCTGAGATAGAAAAGCTGGAGACTATTCCTTATTATGAACTGGCAAACGCCTACAATAAAGTGGAAAAGAAGGTGGCTGCAAAGGGATGCTATATCGGACAGGGTCCTCTGGAAAACGACTGGTTCCTCGGGAATCCAATCAAATGTGGATTTACAGATCATGCCAAAACGATTCCGGTGATTGTGGGATCTAATATCGGTGAGTTCGATTTTGGTCCCGTTGTGCCTGGAAAGCATGATATGAACCGTGAGGAACTGATCACATTTCTGACGAGAAAATATGCCGATGCAACACCGGAGTTGATCTCTCTGTTTGAGAAGGCATATCCGGACAAATCAATTGCCGACCTGTGGTCAGTGGACACTTTCTTTCGTCCGGCAACCATCGAATTCATTCGCCAGAAATCAGAGTTTTCAGAAGCACCTACCTATTCCTACCAATTTACTTATGAGTTCCCGATTGACGGAGGGAAAGCCGCATGGCACTGTGCTGAGATTCCATTCGTATTCCACAACATCGACCGAGTGGCTGTCTGCAACGTCCCAGGTGAAACCGACCGTCTCCAGGAACGCATGACCACTGCCTGGATCAATTTTGCCCGATATGGCAGTCCGGATACTCCATCTCTCCCGAAGTGGCCGGCATCTACCCCGGGTGACGAGGCAACCATGATTTTCGACAAGACCTGCGAAGTCCGTCACAACTTTGATCACAAGCTGGTAAAGAAACTTTCGGAAACGGAGTTCAACCCGATGACTCCTGTTGTGGAAAATGAGGAAACCGACGCTTTCTTTATCCATTGATAAGAAGCTGTAATAAAAATACAATTCACATAACTGCTCAGTATCTACTATCCATTAAGTGTTTTAAATCGTATGCATGAAGATACCTAACAATTATAAATCCAGAATGAAATTCGAAGTAGTAACTTCTGATTTCATTCTGAATTTTTTACGATATCTACCTCTGCTGAAACATATAACCAATAGCAAGATCAGGTATGATTTTAATGACATATCATTTGCAACGATGAACCTCGCATTTAACGTTCGATTGCTTCGCAATACAATTCTGACCATGCAGGAACAAATCCTGCTCCCAGGGCAACTCTTTGTGACGCGATGTGAGACATTGCTGTACCATAAAAAGGCAATCTATTTTTGTCTAAAATCTCGTTTTTAATGGCAGCAACAAGCATCGTGCCTATTCCTAGTCCTTCTGCCTCAGGCATGACATTAATCCCGATCTGCCACATCCTATCACTGTCGCTGGTTGCCCCAGCCATTCCTAAAAGCCTTCCGTCCTTATACGCACCAATGCCTATTTCATCTTTTGGTAATCCGTCAAAAATAAAGGCTTCTCCAAAACGTTTATCCCCTCGAAACTGCTCCAGTTCATCTCCGATGAATATTTTTATATCATAATCCTTTGTGTCAACATCCGATTTTTCCGTAGCAATATAAAAGGGATGCGCCTGCCCGATTCGGCAATGAAATTTCAGGAGTCCGTCTTCCAAGTTATGAAGACATCCCATATCCATAAACCATGCACCATTTTCCGTCTTGAACTTTTCCCTTGCCCATTGAATAATATCTTTTCGCCCGGATGCAACAATTTTACCATTCACAGACGCAGCCTTAAAATAACATTCTCCTTTTTTGAAGATTCTGCGACCCTCTAGTTGCTTATATTCCGTGAAGACATTCTCTTTGCTCAGGATTGAATTTACATCCGTGCAAAAATCAATTGCTAACTGCTTTGCCAATATTTCGTTCATTTTCTATTTTCCTTATTATACGGTAGATAAGTGGTCTGCTGATATTCTAATCAACTCCTTGCTTACGTTCTTAATAATTATCATTCGTAACTGTTCAGTAACTTCACAGTTACGAGCAAAAATGCATTTAAAATCACCTTCGGTGATAGTATTTTTGCTTGTATGTCTCGGGATTTTGGCATATTTATGCCAAAACACCTCGCGGGATAATGGCTACTGAATAGTTACTATCATTCTTAATATTCAAACTGTCGATAATATCTCCGAATAGAAAGCGGATGTCTTAAAAACAGTTCCATGTATGCATCCACACGATTGTTTACGCCGTGCATCACAAGATGAGAGATGGTTCCTCTGTATTCCGGGCTGATTCCCTTTAATTCGAATTCTTTTGTATCAATGATCGTATAATTTCCATTTACGCGAGGCAGGAATCTTGCCACACGTTCTGCAAGGGGTCTCTGCTCATCTTCTCCCATAAATAAGGTGACCGGTGTATCATCCACAATAATCTCCTGCATTCCATGGAAAAATTCCTGGCAGCTGATGGATTTGGTGCGGATCCACATCTGTTCTTCCCAATAGCACATTGCATAAGAATAGGTTGCGCCATACTGGTTGCCGGAACCGATAAAATAATGTGGAAGGTCTTTATGCTCCTTCAGAAATGCCACCTTATTCTTTGCATATTCATAAGCCCATTCATCCGAATCCTTTTCAACCTGAACCAATGCATCTGCAAGGTAAGTTTCCATTTCTTTATTGTAGCGATCGTATTCGTCAAACTCCCCATTTTTATACATCAGATAGTTTGCTGTCATATAGAATTTTAACTGTTCATTCATAGGATAAAGGATCAGATAATCCTGTTTGTCCGGTTGTGTAAGAATACTATCCGGTGTATCAATAAATGCAAATACTCTCGCGCCGATCTCGTGAACCCGGTCAACCAGCTGAACCATTTCCTTGGTATTTCCTGAAACGGAAGAATAGATAACTACAGATTTTTCCGTAAATCTTTTATTTCCGGTTGTGAGAAATTCTGCTGCATTTTCAACGTATATCGGAAGTTTTGATCGTCCTCTCATGTAAACTTCTACCTGCATGCTGGATGCGTAAGTTCCTCCAATACCAATAAAATAAATACCATCAAATCCTTCTTCCCAGATCTGGTCAATGATTGTTTCAATCTGCGGTCTTAAAGCCAGTGCTCCATTGACGCTGTCGATCTGTGCCTGTTCGTTAAAGTTGCGAAGACTGGCGCCCTCTGTTTCTTTCCATGCTTTTGCTGCATACTTCATGTTTTTATCCCCCTTGTCCATATCTTTTAATTTATAATTATCGTAATTGTTCAGTACCTTCACAGTTACGGATAATATTCTATTCTGTTTTTCTTTGAAAATCACCAGGCGCCAAAGTATTTTAATGTTTCTGTGGCATTCGCTGCACCCAGTTTCATAGCCTCTTCAATGGTTTTTCCCTCTATCATTCCCTTTAAAAAGCCTGCAATATAGCTGTCTCCGGCTCCCATGCTGTCAACAACTTCTTCACATGGAATGATTCCAAATCTGTGAAAATCTTTTCCGTCATAACACATACTTCCGGCAGTTCCCATCATGCAGATCACATATTTCGGCCCTTTTTCATGAATTTTCTTCATTTGTTCTCTCAATTGTGAACTATCATTTTCATCTGTTGAGTAGAATAAAAAATCTGTGTAAGGAATGGCTTGCTCGCTTGCATTGCTCTCCAGATAAGTGGCACAGTCAAAAGCAGTAGTAATTCCCCGCTCTTTCAGTTCCTTGAACTGTCCTTCCACCTTTCCCCAAACGTCACAGATGACCACATCAAAATTTTGGATAAAATCCATATCTTCATCACTGAGTACGTAAGTTTCCAGCACTCCTTCCTCATAATCTCCAAGAATTCTTTCTCCATCCACAAGCTCAACCTGTGAGACAGCGGTCTTTCCCTCTTCCACTCTTAAGTGAGAAATATTCACACCTTTCTTTTTCATGGCCTCCATCATAATCTCACCGTACGAATCATTGCCAACCGGGCCAATATATGCTGCTTCACCTCCAAGGCGAACCGTATATACAGCCATGTTCACCGGGCCACCTCCTGGAAATGCTTTACCTCCATCCAGGTTATTATAATAGTCAATACAATTACTTCCGACTGCTGCTAATTTCATTACCTTTATCCTCCCATTGATAAACCGCTTTCCTAGACTCCTGGTACAGCGTTTTCAATCTATCTCCTTTAATGTGCTGTCAGATACCAAACATCTCCCTGCAAATCTTCTTCCCGCATGACGTTTTGAAAATATTCTGATAAGCTTTTATAGCTGCCTCTTTCGATGACCCTTCCTCCATAATATTAACCAGAAAATCAGCCTCTACCAATATCTGGTAATCCATTTCGTTAATATTGCCATACGTATGATGATGGGCAATCAAATACTGAACCCGTTCGGATACATTGCGATCAAAGCCCAATTCTCCAAGCAGCTTTTCTGCAATTGCCGGACCTTCTTTTTCTTGTAATTTTCCATTGCAGCTTCCATATTTTTCTTCACAGATATGAATCCCAATATCATGTGTCAAAGCTGCTGCTTCTATGATAAACTGGCAATTCTTGTCTACATTCTCCGTTTCTGCTATCAGCTTCGCATAGCTGTGTACTTTACAGAAATGTTGTATCCGCTTTGCATCTCCCTTATATAATTCAATCATGGCCAAATGTAATTGATTAATCATCTCATATTTTCTCCTTTTGCACGTGTAATTAATCATAAGTCAAATATACAGCTTTTATAAAGCTGTCACAAACGACATCGCATAATATATTCTTCTTGATAATTGAGATTTATCGTTTATTTATAACATTATAACACAAAACATGGTCAACAGGTGAACTGATTCTGTTATTATTACCAAAAAAATTACCATTTTATTCTTACATTTCGGTTTATAATTCTGTGTTATAATGATATAGTAAAGGTGATAATTATTCTTTCTGTACTTTCGGAGTTCTCCCACGCTTGCTTTGCAGCAAACTCCGCGAAGACAGATTTATTGCAAAGGAGAAATTTCTATTATGAATGAAACGATTTTAGGCAACCAGCTGCGAAAGGTTCCTTCTATTGCAGTCGGATGTATGCGGCTTTCCGAAAAGTCAAAAGAAGAGATGAACCATTTTATCCACTCCGCGCTGGAGCAGGGAGCATATTTCTTTGACCACGCGGATATCTATGGCGGCGGCATGAGCGAGACTGTGTTCGGTGATGCATTTTCCCACGATCCGTCCTTGAAAAGGGAGGATGTTTTTCTCCAGTCAAAATGTGGCATCCGCCAGGGCTGCTATGATCTGTCAAAGGAATACATTCTGGAAGCTGTCGATGGTATTTTAAAGCGTCTCCGGACGGATTACCTCGATCTTCTGCTGCTCCACCGCCCGGATGCACTCGTTGAACCGGAAGAGGTGGCTGCCGCATTTGATGTCTTGTTTGACAGCGGAAAGGTCCGCCATTTTGGTGTTTCCAACCATAAACCAATGCAGATCGCACTCCTGCAGAAGTATGTCCGCCAGCCACTGGTTGCCAATCAGGTACAGTTCAGCATTCCGGTTTCCAACCTGGTTGCAAATGGGATGGAAGTCAATATGGAAACACCGGGTTCTATCGACCACGACGGAAGTCTGCTTGACTACTGCCGTCTCCACGACATTACCCTTCAGGCATGGTCTCCTTTCCAGATGCCTGCATGGAAGGGCTGCTTTCTCGGAAGTGACGACTACCCGGAACTGAATCAGAAACTTCGTGAGCTGGCCGAGAAATATCATGTCAGTGATACTACAATTGCAGCAGCATGGATCTTACGCCATCCGACGAATATGCAGCTTATCACAGGAACTGCAAGCGAAAGCCGTCTGAGAGAAATTATTGCAGCATGTGATATTGCACTGACACGCAAGGAATGGTATGAGCTGTATCTGGCAGCAGGACATCCGCTTCCGTAAAGATTTTGGCACGCCCAAGAGCATGAAATATAGCTTTCATGCTCTTTTCGATATTTCCGTACCAATCAAAATTAATCAACGGATCAATTATTGATGTGCAACGCAAAAAAAGCATTTCTGTCACGGTTTTTTCCGCCAGAAATGTTTTTTGTTGCTTTCCCTGTTTGTACGGTTCCAATAGACCTCTTTTACTTATAATCGTTTATCCGAATGAGGGCGGCGTAGCGGGCTACGGCAACCGAAAGAGGGGAAAATATACCGCAAAGTGGGGCTTGCAGATTGCGGAAATGATTTTTCAGACACGCTCTAGCAATCTTAAAGCCCGAAAAGCATGATCTTTTGCCCCTTTGTACCTTATATTACATATGGATTGTACAGGAAAAATGTTCCAAGAAATGCCAGCGCCACATAGATAGCCGGCTCCCATTTTCTTTCAGCCATTGTAACTGAATAGTTACCAGCCATTTTACATTTCTCCCCACAATTCTTTCCTGCAATTTTCCTGATTATAAACCATATCACATATCCAAGACATGCACCTGAAGTATTTGCAATCAGGTCATCAATATCTGTTGCACGTCCATTGAAAATCTGAGAACATTCGATCAACAAGGATACGGCAAATCCCAACATCACCGTATACCTGACACTTTCACATTTTTTCCAGATGCATGGTGTTACAATTCCAAGGGGCAAAAACATTACAATATTTAACCAGAACCCTACGCCCAGGTCGGCAAAAGGTCTTAAGTTAACTCCACCTCGGATCCCCGGTCTTATAATATCCGCCAGCAGACCAATTCCTGTTACTTTGAAGACTGCCCACAAGTACACCAGAAAAACATATACACCAACATAATACTTTGCCGGCATTTTTTTCATGTTACTCTTTGCTTTTATCTTCATAACTCCCTGGTACATGAGACACGGCAGCAATACAATGATAAGCAGGTATATATTATATACCCCATCGTCGATCAGATAACTACACAATAACTTCATCGTTTTTCTCTCTTTCTTTTATGATTCGAGAGGAGTTTATCAGATACGTCTTAATATCCTGTGGAGGATATTCTTAAGTTTTTTTGAATCTGTTGTTATCGTGGATTTTTATCAGATTTTAATGCAGCGCCTTTTTAGGGCAGGACTTCGTGCATTCGTAGCAGAGAATGCATTCCGTCCCGTTTTTGCGCTTGCGGGATTCTTTGTTGACCTCCACGTTCATAGGACATACCTGCAGGCATTTACCGCAGTGGACGCATTTCCTTTCGTCGCAGTGAACGCGCAGCAGGGAAAAATAACTCATAGGCTTGAGAAATACTGTGACAGGACACAGGTATTTGCAGAATGCACGGTTATCCTTGAATATTAAGGCAAGCGTAATTCCGGAAAGGTAATAAAACGCATTTCCTATAAGAAACATCCAAAACATGATTTTCTCCAAATGCGTGACCTGCATCAGAAACAGAGCTGAAACCAATGCCAGCGACAATAAAAACATCACATAACGCAGAATCCCCAGCTTTTCCTTTCGTGGCTTCTGCGGCTGCTTGTATGGCAGAAAATCCAGCACCATGGCTGTCCAGCAGGCGTAACCGCACCAGCCCCGTCCGAACAGCAACGGACCAAAGATCTTCGCCACTGCATAATGGATAGTCGCCGCTTCAAAAGTACCGAGAAACAGATAATACCAGAACCCCTCAATCTGCATATTCTCCCGGGAAAACACGCCGAGGTAAAGCAGCATATAGCACCCAACCGCCAACTGCACAAAATGCCGGGCATAGCGTTTCCCGGCAGTAAAGAGTGCTGTCCCCAATGAGAGGCAGCAACCTATATAACTGAAGTTCAGCAGGTAAAACAGGTTGTTCTTTGTGAGCCATAGTGTGATCGCTACTGCTTCAAACAGCAAAAACAGCAGCATCGACACAACATATTTTGAAAATCCACTTCTATTTTTCCTCGTTGTTTTTTTCTCCATCGCTTGTTTTCTTCTTTCTTTTTAATACTCCGGAAGCCGAGCCACCTTTATTAATTTCCATAGTCACTTCGATTCTCTGCGACCATCCGCGTATCCTCTGCCGTACCGGAAAAGTCCGGATAATAAATCTTCGCAGGTTTCTTTACCTGAATCTGACCGGCTAGTCGTTCCTTAAGAAGTGTATTTCTCCTGGTTACGGTTACATTCCGTACTGCATAAGCCAGTGCCTTCTTCGTTCCGACCATAACAAGTATCCGCTTTGCTCTGGTAATCCCGGTATAGATCAGGTTTCTCTGCAGCATAACAAAATGGTTCATCAGTACTGGCATGACCACGATGGGATACTCTGAGCCCTGCGCTTTATGGATAGTCGTCGCATATGCATGTACAAGTTCATCCAACTCGGTAGCATCGTACTCGATGCTTCGTCCGTCAAAATTCACCAGCAATGTATGATCCTGTAAATCAACGGACTCTATGATACCGATATCTCCATTGAAAACTTCCTTGTCGTAATTATTCTTGACCTGCATAACCTTGTCATTTGGCCGGTAGACAAATCCGCTTCTGCGAAGTCCCTCTCCCTTTGGATTCAGAGCTTCCTGCAGTGCCATATTCAGATTTGTAGCACCTACTACACCCCTCTGCATAGGTGTCAGCACCTGTATCTGACTGGCTGGTGTCCGATAATATCCCGGGAGCTTCTTATTTACCAGCTCTACGATCAATCTTGCCGCATCTTCCGGATTCTCCTTCGTCATAAAGAAAAAGTCCGTACTCTTTCCGTTGGAAGTATCCGGCATCTCTCCCGCATTGATCTTGTGGGCATTCATGATGATCCTGCTGGTCTGCGCCTGCCGGAAGATCCTGGTAAGACGAACAACCGGAAATACTTCAGAGTCGATCACATCCCGAAGCACGTTACCGGCACCAACCGATGGAAGCTGATCAATATCCCCTACAAGGATCAGACGCATATGGGGAGGAATGGCTTTCATAAGTGCATTCATCAACACAATATCGATCATGGAACATTCATCCACGATCAATACATCACCTTCCAAAGGTGTCTCCTCATTTTTCTGATATCCTTCCGGCGGTTTAAACTCCAGTAGCCGATGGATTGTCCTGGCTTCCAGTCCGGTGGCTTCTGTCATTCTCTTGGCTGCCCGTCCCGTAGGCGCTGCCAGCAATATGCGCAGTCCAAAGGTACGGTATGCAGCGATAATTCCCTGGGTTGTGGTGGTCTTTCCGGTGCCAGGTCCACCGGTCAGTACCAGAACCTTCGCAGTGGCCGCCCGCCGGATCGCCTCTGCCTGAACCTGGTCATATTCCATATTTACAGCCTTCTGGATCTTCTCCACATCAACAGACAACTCTGAATTGCCGGTTTTCTGTCGGGCTCTCATCAAAGATACCCAGAGCCTGTCTCCTGCCGGTTCCTCGGAAAGTTTCTTCAGTTTATTGGCAACACCCACCTCTGCGTAATAAAATGGCGGCAGATAAATGCATTCTCTCTCAACCTCTTTTGCTGCATCTTCCGGAATAACCTCATCCGGCGCAAACTGAGGAACCATGATCTTCTCGCGGATCAGTTCCTCATCTTTCAGCATCTGATCCATGGTCATAATGATACTGGTGTCCTCCGCCTCCAGAAGCTCCGATGCCTTCCTGATCAGCTGTTCACGTTCCGCATAAACATGACCTTCGTCTGCCAGTTCACTCAAAGTATACATGATACCGCTTCGCAGTCGGATAAATGCTTCTTTTCCGATTCCCAGCTTCATGGCTATACTGTCTGCAGTCTTGAATCCAATACCCCAGATATCATCTGCCAGGCGAAATGGGTTCTCTCTCACCTTTTGGATGCTCTCATTGCCATACTGACGATAAATCTTAGCAGCAAAGGCGGTGCTGACCCCATGATCCTGCAAAAACAGCATGACATTCTTGATTTCTTTTTGCCTTTCCCAGCTCTCAGCGATCTTATCGACACGTTTCTTTCCAATACCTGGAACTTCCAGGAGTCGCTTTACATCGGTTTCGATAATCTCCAGTGTATCCGTGCCAAACTGTTGAACAATCTTCTTGGCAAACTTAGGCCCCACACCTTTGATCAGACCGGAACCAAGATATTTTTCAATGCCAAAAACAGTGGCAGGCATGGTTTCCTCCCAGCTTTCTGCCAGGAACTGTCTGCCATATTTCGCATCTACCTTCCAATTCCCATCAATCAGAAGTACTGAGCCAACGTTCACATCTACCAGATTACCTACAACTGTCACCAGCTCATTATAGTTTTTTACGGCACATTTCAATACAGAATACCCATTTTCCGGGTTCTGATAAGTAATACGCTCTACAACGCATCGTATCTTGATCACCTGATTTCACCACCTGTTTCACACTGTTATCTTACTTTGATTTCGGATTCGTTATATATATTTTCTAGATCAGCGTAAGTAATCCTGTTTAATTATTTGCGTTTATAATCCTGATAATGTTCTCATTACCAAGTCAACATCTTTATTTTCGAGTTCCTGAATAATATGCAGATATGTTTTCTGCGTTGTTGTCATACTGACATGCCCCAGACGTCTGGCTACACTGGCGATTGATACACCTGCAAACAGAAGAAGGGAGGCATGTGTATGTCTGAGTCCATGAATGGATATCTCTGAAATTCCACATGCTTTGCAATGTCTGGTAAGTACATCATTCACTGTAGAATTATAGATCTTTGTTTCTCCAACAAAAATCGGTTTATCTTCTGGCAGATTTTTAGTAAGTTCTGAAAATTTCACAACAATCTGCCAGTCAATCTGAATCTTTCTCACCGATGAATTATTCTTTGTTGGAAGAAAACCCCCATTTCCCTTATAATCCCATGTCTTGCTAATAGACAATGTTTGTCTTGCAAAATCAAAGTCCGAAGGAGTAATCGCAAGTGCTTCTGAGAATCTCATACCGGTTTTTGCAACCAATAGAATAAACCAGTCCCAGTTTACCTCTTCTCGAATATCAAGGTGAGCAATTAATGTATGTAATTCAAACTGATTCAAATACTTTATCTTTTTTGTTCTTGGTGATTTTCCCTTGATGATTGCCTTTCTGGTAGGATCTCTCTCTATCATTCCTTCATCTACCGCATCCAGAATTGCTCCTTTCAATTGATGATGGAAATCCAGCGTTGTCTGACGTTCATGATCTTTCGCATAATCATTCAGCAATTTCTGATAAGCAGTCCTGGTGAGTTCACAAACCTTCAACTCCGGAGCAAGTTTTTCTACCCATTTCTGCGTCATCAGATACTTTGCCATCGTGGCATCCCTGATTGCACCTTTTTTGTACACTTCGATCCACTGTTTATAGTACTCATAAAATAATTGCATTTTGTCTGTTTCCTGTTGCATAAGTTTCTCTTCCTTTCCCGAATCACTTACGCTGATACAGACAATTAATCACCTATTGTTTCCTTATGCAACACTGATCAGTGGTTTAATTTCTTCATCTAATGTTTTCTTTAATTCTGCCATACACTTCGCATAATATTTGAATTTTGGAAGTGCCTTTTCTTGTACAGATTTATAACTCTGATAGTCAATTGTTGCTTTGATTACACTTTCGTTTGGTATTTCCCCGTTTCTGTAATGAAGAGCCGCATACATAACATCTTCTTTCGATGCATACCATGTCACACAGAAATCTGAGACTACTTTTTCAATACATTCACGTTTCATGTTTTCCACAATATTTAAGATAGACTGACCCTTATATTTGTTTTCATCTTCCTCAATTTCACTGACCAGATTCGTCATAATCTCAGCTACCCTTGGATTATCTTTCCGCATTTCCTCAATATACTGTTTCACTTCATCAATCTGTTTCTGACGTTCTTCCAGAGAAACAGCTTCTGCATCTTCATCAGGTGTAACAATATTCTGGATCAGATTGATAATATACTCATAATCAATCTTTGTACTACTATAAGCCATCAATTCATAATCCACGTCTATCGTTTCATCTTCCGGCGGTTCGTTCCCGGAATCGTCTCTACCTTCTGCTATTTTTATTTCTTCTACTGCATTTTTATAAACCCCGGCATACTTATCGTATTCCTCTTCTGTGATACCATACTCCTCAAGCATACTGTCATCATATTGAGTAAATGATTTGAGCTGAGCAAATAATCGGTCAAAGGTCTGGAACATCTTGACAAATACTTTTTTCTCTTTGATTGACATCGGTGTTACTTCTTCCGGAGTTTCTGCTGATACTCTTAATGCTGCCAAAGATTTACGAAATGCTGGTTCTATTTCTTCCCATTCTGCCAGAATCGCTGTTCCAGTACTTCCCGCAGAATATAATTTCACTGCATTATCAACACTTTCCTTAAATAACTTTGGTGCCTGGAAAGTAACAATCTGTCCGTATGTTTTGTTTTTATCAAAAATACGGTTTGTTCTTGAAAAAGCCTGAATCAGATCATGTGGTCCCATCGGCTGTCTGTCAATAAAAATGGTAGACATACATGGTGCATCAAACCCAGTTAACAGGCGGTCTACCACAATAACCAGATCCAACTGCTCACTTCTGCTCTTGAATTTTGCATCTTTCCGTGCGAGACGTTTATTCAAATTTCCATTGTACCCCTGAATCTGTGAAAGCTCATATTTTGTACCAAACATCTGATTGTAATCATCTAGTGATTTCTGCATCTTTTCCTGGTTTACGTGGGAACCTTCTTCATTTTCTGTTACAGAATAAGTAATTGCAAATTTCGGAAAGTCCGGAAGAACCTGTTTGATTTTCTCATCAATTTCTAATGATGTTTCTCCATTTTTCACCTTAGTCAGGAGTTCGTAATACTTCTGTGCTATCTGGATGGAACTCGTTGTCAAAAGTCCTTCATATGTTTGTCCTTTTCCATTCTGAAATCCCAGCTTGTGATAGGATTTGTTCAGGATGATATCTAATACCCGGAGCATATGGGTCTCATTGTCGTATGCACTAGCATCTGTCTCATCTGTAATATTTTTCGGACCATTGTGCTCTACCTGAAAACCAAGTACAGCATTATCATGAATCGCATTCTGGATGGTATATTTGTGAAGTCTTTTTCCATACAATTCTTCTGTTGTACGTGGCAGATCACCCATCTGCGGATATGGATTCTCTGCAAATCTAGGAGTTCCTGTAAATCCATACCAAAGCGATCTTCCGAAAAAGCGTTCTAATTCACGCTTTGTTTTTGGAGTAACTGCTCTGTGACATTCATCTACTACAAAAGCGATTTTCAAATTTTTAATCTTATTGTATTCAGATGTTCCTTCCTGTAATCTTTTGCAAATCAGAATCTGCATTTTTTGAATCGTTGTAACAATTACCTGACGATCATCAGATTTTAATTTCTTTTTCAAATCATTTACATTATCGGTCTCATCTACATCGACCAAATCATTATTCGCATAAGCCTGAAATGCCATAGTGGTCTGAGTATCCAGATCTTTACGGTCAATCAAAAAGATTGCTTTATCAATCGCAGGAATATCCATCAACAAATTTCTAGTTGCTTTATAAGAAGTAAGCGTCTTTCCAGATCCGGTCGTATGCCAGACAAAACCAGATTTCCCTGTCTTTGATGCCTCACGTATGGACTCAATCGCATGAATCTGATATGGTCGAAGTAAAATCAATCGCTTTGCATCTTCATCCAAAACTGTATATCTGGCAATCATCTCATGAGCTTCCGGAATGCGAAGAACATTCTTTGCAAAGTCAATATAATCAGCCACCGGATTATTCTCTGTATCTACCCAACCACTCATAAATTTAGGATTTAACTCTGTATCACTTGCTGCAGCAAAATATTTTGTGTCTACTCCATTACTGATCACAAACATCTGGACAGCCGAAAAAATACCAGTAAATTTTCCTTCACTGATATATTTTTTTATCTGATAAAAAGCATCCATGTAAGAGTGCTGTCTGTTCTTTAATTCAATATGTATCATCGGAAGACCATTAATCATAAGTGTAACATCAAATCTTCTGTCCCTTGCAACCGCAGTGATATCATCGTCTTTTAACGCATTATATTGGTTGATAACCTCGTAAACACTGCTTCCACCTGCAATATGCTCATGGTTCATCACAACTAAATGCAATTTTTCTGTATCCCTTTGCACATGAACCATTGCCTTCCCATTTTCGCCAACCAGCCATTCACCAGCCTTATAGAACGAAGAAAACTGCAGCTGGTTCTTAACCTGTTCAAACTCTGCATCAGACAAAGGCTGTCCATCCAGACGCGCTTTATTATTCTGCTCCAGAATATATCTAAAATTTTTCCAAAGATCTTCCTCTGTCTTTAAATCTTCACGGTAAGTCCATTGGGACTCTCCAAAAACTAGCTGTTCTATTAATTTATCTTCTATCACTTTCTCTAATTCTGGCATTTTCTTTTTCTCCTTTGTAATAAATAGCGTGGTTTTGGCATATAGCTGGGTATTTAGCACGTAAATTTGCTTCCGATGGTGAAGAGTGATGAGGTTATCGAGATTGGAAAAATAATGGCCTAATTGAACTTGTTCATCTCTTCTTGTGGGTAATATAACTTCCAAATCTTCTACACCTTTTTTAGTCAGCTGTGGCTGTGCGCTTCCAAAGCTTATAAAAGAAATTTGCGACTGTCCTTTACTAGATTTCATAAAATGATAAAGATATTCTGTTTCTATCTCTTTTTTATTTCTTAAAATAAGCATTCCAGAGTTAATTCTTGCATACGGCACAAAGCTTGAAATATCGGCATTATACCAAGCTATATGACCAAGTGAACCTCTGGATGTAACAACAATATCATCTTCTTCCAACTTGCCATTACCCATGCTATTAGATTTTTCTTCAGTAATAAACTGATTATCCTGAAATAAAAAACCATCATTAGTCACATTGGATGCATTTAAGAAAAGTGTATGCCCACTAATATCAAAATCATCACTTGTAGGATAATTTTTCCCACGATCTCCATCTAAAACATCCACCAAATCAATCAACTTACGCTGTTCCCAAACATTTGGCTCTCATTTCATTAATAACTTATACCTACACTAATTAGCTGTGACAGTAATATTTATATTAAAAATTTCAAATTTCCGCTTGAATAATATGTCCAAAATTCATTTCATCCTTGAATAAATCGTAGACATATTCAGGACTTTCCAAATACAATCCTGTATCTTTGTCTATAAGTTTTTCAAAAACTTCTGAATTGTAAAATTTATTCATTGCTTCATCGTATTCTATACTCAGATCGGTACTAATCATATCAATAATATCCTGTATCGAATATTCCAATAACTGATCTTTTTTACACATTTTTACTCATCACCTTTCTCAAAAGTTTCACACTATTTTCAGTATGAAAAGAATATTGTGAAGAAGTTTTTTTATAAATCATTCCCTTTAACAACGTTTCAAAATCTATAATCTCATTTTCGTACTGTCGAAACAACAAAGCCATATTATCATCTGCAACAGGACCTATAACAATATCATACTTGTTATCTTTGTTACACAAAACATCCTGTACATCTGTAAATGTCCTACTTCTATTATTCATTACAAATTTTGCCCATTCTTCTGTTGTCTGTATACCAAAATCCTTAATTCTGAGAGTATGCAGATCTTTAAAATTATCATTTATCTCATAAACATTCAAAATCGGTGATTTACCGTAAATTTTTGCTACTCTCATCGCCATTTTTTCAGCTTGTTCTTCAATATCTGTCAGATAAAATCCCTGACCAAAATCCTTATATGGTCTGCACATTGCCAGATTTATATTACCAATCGCTATATTGCTTCCATGATATAATCTCATAATGTGCCTCCATTTTTTTTACATAAAATTTTTAAATCATCTAATATGGTATCAAAGTCCAATGTGTGTTCCACATCATAATTCTCTTTAATAAAAGCTATTCCTTTAAACTGAAAAAGATACTGAAATGCTTCTTTAATACTTAGCTTATGCCTATTGGCAAATTCATTTACACATGCAACAGTAAAACCAATTTTTCTTTTCTGCTCACTCATTAAAACAACTTCCTTCCTGCATTTAAACATGCCTAACCATTGCCTATAGTTTAATCATATCGTAAGTCCTCTTATTTTTTATAAAAACACATTGCTTACCAAACTTATCTGTTTTCATTCTAATCATAATATGAAAACTGGATTTTTTCTATATAAACATATTTTGCAACATGAATTTCTTTATATTTCGCAATTCATCACACTTCTGCTGGTGAAGAGTGATGAGGTGGTCAAGACTTCTGAAATAGTCTCCAATTTTCTTCTGTTCTTCAAATCCAGGGCATGAAATAGGGATTTTTTTACATGTTTCCTTATTAAGTTTTGGCATTGCCATTCCTGTATTATATTGTGTATAGTCTTTTCGTTCTAATGAATTGCAAATAAAATTATTTTCATTTTCTTGCTTTGTACGAAGAACATGAGCATGGTTATTTACCCAGTATTTTCCGCTTGCTAGAAAGCATACCGGATAATTTCTGTCGGTAATATTGGCACCATCTTCACTTAACAATATCAACTCTTCATCGAACAAATATCCATCTACATAGTCAACAATTCCAGATGCCCCATAATATGGATAAGGACCAGGAATGCGTTTTGCACCTTCTAAAGGTTTTCGCATTGTATCAAGAAATTCAACTGCATCCCCCAACTTACGCTGTTCCCAATCTTCAGTACACCCTGAAAATCTAATTTCTGGAACTGAATGACCATTTTGGGGAAACATCTTTTGGAGCATATATTTCTTCAAAATTTTCGTTTCTTCGCACTTTCGCTGGTGAAGAGTGATGAGGTTGTCCAAATCATCAAAATACGCAGCTATTTTTTTCTGCTCTGCTTCAGATGGAAAATTCATTTTGTATTCAAGCATATCGCTTAATTTCAAAACCCTGTTTCTTCCGGCTCCTCCTGGTGAGGATAATTCCAAATGATGTTTAAAGTTTTCATCAAGAATCAGATATCTAAAAAAATTCGGATTCATCCCCGCATTAAAGCTATATTGTGGAAATCTATGAGAAACAAGCTTTCCAGCGTCATTTTCGTCAGTAATTGCTACCGCATGTTCCCAGCCAAATGTAATGTTCACAATGAATTTATCCGCTGCTACTCGAAACATTTTAGCTGTTTCAAGTTCTTTTCCCTTTTCAACATAACTATGAAATGTTCCTTTAGCATGACTTCTAATTCCAAGTCTTGTATAACCTTCTGTTGGAGTTTCTATCGGATCTTCATATTTTTCTACTATTTCTCCGAACTTACGCTGTTCCCAATCTTCCTGGTATCCTTTAAATCTAATCTTTGGTTTTTCCATCTCTATTATCCCTCCAGCTTTCCGATCAAATCATTTAACGAAGAAATAATGTTTGGATCCGGCGATGTTAGATCTTTCAGAAGAGAGACAAATTCACCCTTGACCTGTTCCAGTTCATCATCCGTTTTCTTCATATCCTGTAGTAATGCATTGATATCCACATCTTCTTCTTTTTCGAAATTATCAACATATCTTGGAATATTAAGATTGAAATCATTCTTTTCAATATCCTCAAAGCTTGCTAGATAGGATTCTTTTTCTACAGTTTTTCGGTCACTATAAAGAGTAAGAACTTCATCGATGTGTTCATCTGTCATCTCATTTTGCTTCTTGCCTTTATTAAATTTCTTAGATGCGTCTATAAAGAGTACATCTCGCCCGTCTCTGTGCTTTTTTAAGACAATAATACAAGTTGGAATGGATGTATTATAAAATAAGTTCGCCGGAAGCCCAATCACCGCATAGATATTACCAGAGCGAAGCAGTTTTTCTCTGATTTTTCCTTCTGCTGCTCCACGGAAAAGAACTCCATGTGGTAAAACAATTGCCATTGTTCCGTTATTTTTCAAATGATACAATCCATGTAACAAAAACGCATAATCCGCCTTTGACTTCGGTGCCAGTACACCATAATCACTGAAACGTTCATCTTGAAGGAATCCTGCCGCTGCACTCCATTTAGCTGAATATGGAGGGTTCATGAGAACCATATTGAAATCTGTTTCTTCACCCGTTGGCCAATCCCCGTCTAATGTATCTCCATTTCGAAGATGCTGGTTTTCCGCCACAATTCCATGTAAGAACATATTCATTCTCGCCAGATTATAAGTTGATGTATTCTGTTCCTGTCCATAGTATTTGATATATTCTGGTGCAGATGCATATTTTTTAGCATTTAACAATAATGATCCAGATCCCATACACGGATCATATACGGATAATCCTTTTTTATCTTCCTGACCTGAAATAGCTATTTTTGTTAATATCTTTGATACAGCCTGCGGAGTATAGAATTCTCCTGCTTTCTTTCCTGTTTCAGACGCAAACTGTCCGATCAAATATTCATAGGCATTTCCAAGTATTTCTGCATCTGAATTTAACAGATCTGCTTTATCAATTTCTTTTATAAGACTTGCAACTGTGTCACTCTGTTTTTGATCTCCTGCGCCTAATCGATTGGAATACAGATCAATATCGGTAAACAAATCTGCGAAAATAGGATCACTCTGCTCTATATTATTAAATCCTTTCTGCAACTGCTCACGGTTGAAAGAATTATTTCTTGCAGCATCGGCAAAATAAGTGTATGTAAGTTCTGGCTCCATAACATAGTGGCATTCTTCTGAAAGCTGGTCTTTTAATTCTTCTGCGCTCTCATCCTCTAGTGCTTCTTTATATGCCTCTAGTGCTTCTTTCAATGTGACTGGTTTTTCGTCATAAAGCAAATCATATACTTTGATCAAAAAAGAATCTGAAAGATATTTATAAAATACAATTCCTAACAGATAGTCCTTATACTCATTTGCATCCATTTTGGAACGTAATATATCCGCTCCACTCCATAATACGCTAATCAAATCCTTGCTATTTTCTATTTCTGCCATCTTTGTTTATCCTCCATCTTCTATGAATATTGTTCTGTCAATCTTTTAATTTCAATTTGCATCTCCTCCACCACATGATAATGGTAACGGTTTCCAATCGGTTCTCCTTCCACTTCAATGCCAAGAACACTCCGGTCACGAAGATCTGCGCCAGCCGGTACAGCTTAAATTTCTGATTTGTTCCTTTCGGCATGATGCATTTCTCCCTTCAGCCAATAATACTATAAGTATACCATAGATGGGAGAAATATTGTGCATCTTTTCACATATTTTCCTATTTTTCTTATATGGTTTTATGCAAATTTCAGGTTCAGACCAGCAAATAGTTCACCCAGTGTGCTGCATAGATGCTCTGACGGTTGCTAGGCATTTCATAACTTACCAGTTGGTACTCTGGATCTAATTCCAGTTTTTCGATCAGATATGCTGTATTTACGGCATATCCAATCCATCATGAAATCTGCCCTCCGGATCAATCTCAGCACGTCCAAGTGCCTCCTCCAGACTTAACCGCCGTGACAACTCGAATCGCTTCGTAAATACTTCTTGATAATCAACCCATTTTTCTGCTTTCATAAATTCCTGGATTCTTTCATCCGTCATTTCTTTTGCTTTGATTTCATGTAACAACTGGTCCCTATCGGATTCACTCCAGGCATAGATTTTATAATCACGTTCTCCAAGCCAATCTATCATATGTATCAGCACTTCTTCCAGCTTCGGTGCTTTTTTCACCTGGCTGTTCTTTATACCTGTCAGATTCTCAATAAAATAATCGATCACGCCGTGCTCCGGGTGGACATATTGGCAAAGTGTACCGATTCTTTTGAATGAATCATCAAGAAGAACCGCACCAATCTGTATTGTTTCATACGCATATCTATAGGATTTACTCCGATAATCTCTCGGGACTTTACACATTTCCAAATCAATCACTAAGTGAAACATTTCCTCATTACCTCCCTCTAAAATCCTCATCATCATTTGTTGTAACCCTTAATAGTTATAGTGTAGAGCAACAGGTGGGATATAAAAACCCCATCTTATTTAGGTGAATTTCTATTCACATTTTCTTTTTATTTATAAAGGAGAAACGGGAAAAGAATTCATATAATTTGATTCATGCATTTGGGTTCTGGAATAGAAAAAACACCTTAATTGATTCTGGCGTTTGCTAATACCAGATGTTAAAAAAACTTTTTGAAATATTCGCACAATTCGTGTATGATAATATTATAATTTTAAAAAAGGAGGATTTCCAATGATTTGTATTAAGAATGGAACACTTCACACAGCAGTAACAAGGGAGACCTTTGTCGCTGACATTCTGATCGATAATGGAAAGATTGTAGAGAGCGTTTCAAGTTTTGTGTAAACAGAAAAAACTGATATAAGATATGTCATTAGTTATCGAGGACAGAACCTGTTTTTCAGGGTTC
>JABLTM010080448.1_pt1 | contig 21074 bp, 18 predicted proteins | sample 7160121 | NCBI WGS metagenome assembly JABLTM01 (sample SAMN14651224, study PRJNA627086) | human gut metagenome | isolation source: feces | host: Homo sapiens
TTCTTTCCTTATAAATCACAAAACTGGCAGCGCCATTAGGCGATGCCTTCCTGATTAAAATCAAAGATTTTAATCAGGAAATAGTATTAGTCCGACGCAAATACAATTCTCCGGCGCTGCTCTGCGCCGGGGGCTTCCGGCTGCCCCAGAGCGAACAGTCCGTACAGGTCGCCCCAGCGCTGTTCCAGCGACTGATAGGGGTGGGGGACGGTTTCTCCGGCGTTTCGGAAAACGCCGCTTTTTTTGACCGCGCTTAAAATGGCGCGGCCTTTTTCGTTGAAGGCCAGCACCCGGATATAGGGGACGGGGGCGGCGAGTATTTCCGCCGTAATGCCGAGGTATGCGCACATCATCATCCGGTCAAGGCGGGTGCGGGTGTAGCGCTTGGATTTGACACTGGTGAGGATGTCCTCCAATGTGGCTTCCCGGCGGCTGGCGTGCATGAATTTGCGCCACAGACCCTCCCCACTGTAGGGCAGGGCTTCAAATTCCCTGTCGGTCATGGTGCGCAGCCGGGCGAGTACCGCCCGTTCTCCGGCGGCAAGGCTATGCAGGGGCGCGTTTTCAAAAATCGCCCGGGCAGGTTCCGGGACGAAGGAACCCCACGCCCCGCCCTCCAGCATGAGACGTCGTACCGCCGTGGCGGAGGGATTTTCCCGGTCGGGCGTCCGGTCGTGATAGCACCCCTCCCGCCGGATGGGAAAGGGAACCATGGGGGAGCGCTGGGCGAGAATGGCCTTGCAGTATTCCACGGCCAGAATGTCGTTGGGGCGGCGCAGAATCTCCCCGGACAGCCCCATCTGCGCGAGAGCCTCGGCGCGGGCGGCGGGGAAGGACTTGCCGCCGTCCAGTTCCCGGCGGAGCAGGGGAGAAAAGTCCTCCGAAAGCAGCGCCCGGGCGGTCTCCATCAGAAGCTCTGCTTCGCCGGTTTCCGCGCCGAAGCAAAGGGTATCGCATAGTTTGGACAGAATGCCGACGCCTCCCGCGGCGAACCCCTCGGCGGAGGACAGGCTCACGGTGGTTGGCAACTCCACCACAAGGTCGGCACCGCAGGCGACGGCGGCCTTTGCCCGGAGGGTTTTATCCATGACGGCGGGCGCGCCCCGCTGGACGTAATTGCCGCTCATGGCGCACACAATGGCGGTTTCCCCGCCAAACTCCGCCTTGACCCGGTCGAACTGCTTGCGGTGGCCTGCATGAAAGGGGTTATATTCGGCAACGATACCAACGGTTTTCAAAATTCTCCCTCCTTTTTTTGAAAAAATTCCCTTGAGGGCTTGAGAATTCAGGATAAATGCACTATAATAGCAACGACTATGGCTATCATATCACAAACTGACCAAAAAGAAAATATTTATTTAGGAGGCTTTCCCCAATGAATGTACTGATTATCAATGCCGGCTCCTCCAGCCTGAAGTATCAGCTGATGGATCCCGAGACCGGCGCCGTGTCTGCCAAGGGCCTGTGTGAGCGTATCTACATCGACGGCCGTCTGACCCACAACGCCAACGGCAAGAAGATCGTGAAGGATATCCCCATGCCCACCCACTCCGAGGCCATTCAGGCGGTTCTGGCCATTCTGATCGATCCCGTAGACGGCGTGATCAAGTCCACCGACGAGATCGATGCCGTCGGCCATCGCGTCCTGCACGGCGGCATGGAGTTCTTTGACTCCTGCATCATCAACGACGAGGTCATCGCCGCCATCGAAAAGTGCATTCCCCTCGGCCCCCTGCACAACCCTGCCAACCTGATGGGCATCCGCGCCTGCCAGGCGGTCATGCCCAACACCCCTCAGGTCGCCGTGTTCGATACCGCTTTCCACATGACCATGCCCCCCAAGGCTTACCGCTACGCCATTCCCACCGAGTATTATGAGAATGACTCCATCCGCCGCTACGGCTTCCACGGCACCTCCCACAAGTATGTCACCAAGCGCGCCATCGAGCTGATGGGCCGCAAGGACATCAAGCTGGTGAACTGCCATCTGGGCAACGGTTCCTCTCTGTCCGCCGTGAAGGACGGCAAGTGCCAGGATACCTCCATGGGTCTGACCCCATTGGCCGGTGTTCCCATGGGTACCCGTTCCGGCGATATCGACCCCGCCGTCGTGCAGTTCGTCATGAACAAGTACGGCATGAGCGCTGACGAGTGCCTGAACATGCTGAACAAGAAGTCCGGCGTGCTGGCGCTGTCCGGCGTGTCCTCCGACTTCCGCGACATTGAGAACGGCGCTGAGGAAGGCAATGAGAACTGCGCTCTGGCGCTGGACAAGTTTGCCTACGAAGTCCGCAAGTACATCGGCTCCTACGCCGCCGCTCTGGGCGGACTGGACTGCCTGGTGTTCACTGCCGGCGTGGGCGAGAATTCCGCTTCCATGCGTGCGCGCATCTGCGAGGGCCTGGAATTCCTGGGCGTCAAGCTGGATCCCGAGAAGAACAATACCCGGGGCAAGGAAGCCATCATTTCCGCCGATGACTCCAAGGTCACCGTCTGGGTCATCCCCACCAACGAAGAGCTGATGATCGCGCAGGACACCGCCGCGCTGGTCAACGCCGCCAAGTAAGTTTTTTAGCAAGGAGCCGCCGCCACAGTAGGCGGCGGCTCTTTTCCTTTGGGCATACTATTTTTACCTTGATTGGAAGGAGAACCACATGGAATCTGTTGTAGAGCGCTTTTTGCGCTATGTGACCTTTGACACCCAGTCGGACGAGGAATCCGACACCTGCCCCTCCACGGAAAAGCAGAAGGCGCTTGCCGCCGCACTGGTAGAGGAAATGCGCGGCATGGGCATTGCGGACGCGAGAATGGACGAAAACGGCTATGTTTACGGCACCGTCCCCGGCGACCCCGAGCTTCCCACCATTGGCCTGATCGCCCACATGGACACCGCACCGGACGCTTCCGGCGCGAATATCAAGGCCAAGGTCGTGGCCTATGACGGCGGGGATGTCTGCCTGAACGAGGAAAAGGGCATTTTTCTGCGGGAAGCGGACTATCCGTACCTGAAAAACCACGTAGGCAAGCACCTGATCGTCACAGACGGCACGACGCTGCTGGGCGCGGACGATAAGGCAGGCGTGGCGGAGATCATGACGGCGGCGCAGCAGCTGCTCGCCATGGGCGGCAGGCATGCCACATTGAAGATCGGATTTACCCCCGACGAGGAGATCGGCCGGGGCGCTGACCGGTTCGACGTGAAGGGCTTCGGCGCGGACTTTGCCTACACCGCCGACGGCGGCCCCGTGGGCGAGATCGAATATGAGAACTTCAACGCCGCGGGGGCAAAGGTTGTTGTCCATGGACTGAATATCCACCCCGGTTCTGCCAAGGGGAAGATGGTGAATTCCCAGCTGATCGCCATGGAATTCCAGAGTCTGCTCCCCGTTGGGCAGCGTCCGGAGCTGACGGAGGGCTATGAGGGCTTCTTCCATCTGCTGGGCATGAAGGGAGAGGTGGAGCGTTCCGAGCTGCACTATATCATCCGCGACCACGACATGGAGAAGTTCGAGGAAAAGAAAGCGGTCATGACCGCCGCTGCGGACTTTATCAACCGCAAGTACGGCGCAGGAACCCTGGAGCTGACCCTCAAGGACAGCTACTATAACATGAAGAAGTGCATTGAGCCGTGTATGTACGTGGTGGAGCGGGCGAAAAAGGCCATGGCCGCAGCGGGTATGAACCCGGTGGAAGTGCCCATTCGCGGCGGCACCGACGGCGCGCGGCTGTCCTACGAAGGGCTGCCCTGTCCAAATCTGTGTACCGGCGGCGAAAATTACCATGGACGCTTTGAGTTCATCCCCACCGAGGACATGGAGAAGTGCGTCCGGATGCTGGTGGAGATTCTGACGGCGTGATTTATGGGGGAAGCTCTGAACCTCTTGCGGACGGTCAGAGCTTCCCAAAGTCCCCAAGGGTAGGGGAAAGGACTAACAACATGAAAGAAAAACGATTTTTCCCGGAAAAGGGACTGCTGATGCTTTCCGGCGCCGCGTTTCTGCTGATGATCGTCCCGGCGTGGGTGCCGGGCTTTGTGTGGTGCGGCGTGGCGGCGGTGCTGCTGTGCGCCGCGGTGTGGCAGCTGCCCGTCTCCCGGCAGAGGGTGCGGGCGCTGCTTTCCAATCCCGTACACATGGCTCTGAGCCTTGTGTTCAACGGCGCGCTGGCAGTGAACTTCTACCACAACTGGGTCGATTCCCAGAAAATGCAGCGCGTGGCGGGGGTGCTCGGCATGGAGAACGGGCTGTTCGTCCCCCTTTGCGCCGCGTTCTTCGCCATCGCGGCGGCTCCGGCGGCGGGGTGCGTGATCTCCTATTATGTCTCCGCCGGTCAGGAGGACTACCGCAGGACGAAAGCGGAAACCCTTCGTTCCGGGGAAACCGGCATCCCCATGGGAAAGGCGCTGCTGATTCTGTTTGCCGTTTTCGTGGTGGGCATCAGCGCCATTCTTCGGGCGAATTTCTACTATATGGACGATTCCCCCCGGGCGGCGCTGGGGTACAAGCAGTGGGACTATTTCAGCCGGTATCTCTCGACGGCACTTGCAACGCTGGTGCATGGAGGCGATTATCTGGCGGACGCCGCGCCGCTGCCCCAGATCCTTGCCATGCTCATCATGGCGGTGTCCGGGATACTCATGGGGTATATTGTCTATGAACGGACGACATTTTCCGGCTGGGAACTGGCGGTGCTGTCGATTCTGGGGCTGAATCCCTATTTCCTCGGCTGTGTCAGCTTTCGGTTTGACGCGCCGTATATGGCGCTTTCCGTGCTGGCGGCGGTGGTGCCGCTGCTGTGCCGGAACCGGAATACTGCGGCGTATGTGTTTGCGTCCGGGTTGGGGATTCTGGCGGTATGCACCAGCTATCAGGCGGCGGCGGGGATTTTCCCCATGCTGGTGGTTGCACTGGCACTGCGGATGTGGAACCGCGGGGAATCCATCCGGGAGGTCGGGCTTTTCTGCCTGAAATCTGCGGCGGGGTATGCACTGGGATTGATTTTCTTCAAGCTGGTTATCATGATTCCCGCCGACACCAGTTATGTGGGCAACGCTCTGCCCCCGGCGGGGGAGCTGATTCCCCACTTTTTGAAAAATCTGCGGAGTTACTATTCTCTGGTTCTGTCGGATTTCAAGCCCTTCTGGCTGATTGCGGCGGTGCTGGCGGTGATCGCTTTCTGCGTTCGCGTGGTTTTGGATTCCCGGCGGAAGACAGTTCCGGCCATCGCCATGACTGCCGCGGCGCTTGTCCTGATGGGGCTGATGTGCTTTGGACTGTATCCCGCACTGGCCGCCACGGTGTTCGCACCCCGGGCGATGTACGGTTTCGGCGTGCTGCTTACCGTGTTCGGCATGACGGCGGCGGAAGGGAAGAAACGCTTCTCCCTTAAGATACCGGCGGTGGTTCTCAGCTGGGTCTTTTTCGTGTTTGCCTTCACCTACGGAAACGCCCTGAGCGTTCAGAAGGATTACACGGATTTCCGCACCCAGCTGGTGATTTCGGATTTGCAGGAAATGGAAGCGTTCCAATCCGATACGCCGGTGACGGTGCAGCTGTCCGGCTCCATCGGAAACGCGCCGGTTCTGCGGAACATGCCGCAAAACTACCAGATGCTGAACCGTCTCATCCCCGGCACCTTCGGCGGGGGAGACGACCTGACCCAATATGGGTTCTACTGCTACTATGGCATGCGGAACGTTGTGTGGAATCCGGATGTGGATTTGCGGGAAATGGACTTGCCCGTTGTGGAGGACAACATGTACCACACGATCCGCGGCGAGGGAAGCTGCGTTCTGGTGGAGCTGAAATAGTGAAAGAAAAAATCCCGGAAAGCAACAGCTTTCCGGGATTTTTGCGTATAAAATGGAATCACTCGGCGAAGTCGGCCTCTTCGGCAACGGGCTCGTTCGCGGCGACCTCGGCGGCAGGCTCTTCGGCAGGGGCTTCCTCAACAGGGGCCTCCTCTGCGGGAGCTTCGGCGGGAACTTCCTTGGCGGGCTCTTCGGCAGGAGCTTCCTCAGCGGCAGTCTCTTCGACGGCCTTCGGCTCTTCCTTGCAGCAGGGGCACTTGGGCAGGGAAGCGAAAATCTTCTTCGCCCATGCGACAATCTGATCGCCGTAGGTAGCAACAACGTAGACGGCACCGGCAACGGCAGCCAGAGCGGCCAGGACTTTTACGATTACATTGAATGCTTTCATGGAAATGACCTCCAGAATTTTTTGGACAGCGGCGCAGACCTGCGGCGCTGTGATTTTTACATTCCAAGTATAACCAATGTCGTTAAAAAAAGCAATACGTAAATTGGGAATAAATTGAAAACAATGGCAGCGTTTTGTCAGATATACCCATACATTCCCCGGATACTGACCTCCCCGGCGTTGACAGCTTCCACATGGGAATCGGGAAATTCCACCACCAGCGCGCCTTTGTCGTCAACGTCCAGCGCCCGCCCGTGGCGGACTTCTCCCGCGCCCACCACGGAAATTTCTTTGCCGATGGTGACGCAGTTTTCCCGGTAGAACCGGAGCATGTCCTTCTTGCCGGTGAACAGGGAGGCGTCCATTTCCCACAGTGCCTCCATCATGGCGGCGGCGACCCGGCAGCGGTCAATTTCCCGACCTGCCGCCATAGCGAGGGAGCAGGCCCTGTCCCGAATCTCCGGGGGAAAATCCTCCGCTTTCTGGCAGCAGTTGACGCCGATGCCTACGATCGCCCAATCAACGCCTCCGGCGGCGTTCAGCCCCATTTCCGTGAGGATTCCGGCGAATTTCTGTTTTCCCCAGACGAGGTCGTTCGTCCACTTGATGCCGGGGCGAAGCCCGGCGGCGCATTCCACCGCCCGGCACATGGCGGCTGCGACGGCGCAGGTCAGGTGCATCAGCTCCTGAGGCGCACACTCTGGACGCAGAAGGATGCTCATATAAATTCCCACCCCCGGCGGGGACAGAAACGACCGTCCCATCCGTCCCCGGCCGCCGGTCTGGCGGTCGGCGATCAGGACGGTGCCGTGGGGAGCGCCCTGAGAAGCAAGCACTTTCAGTCGATTATTGGTGGAATCCAGCTCGGGAAATACGAAAAGCCGATCTTTCCACGGATATTCCGGGGGAAGGAACGAGAGAATCTGCTCTTTCATGTCAGTCAATGTCGCTCAGCACTTCCTCGGGCGGGTTGTCCAGAATTTCGGGGTGGGCGAGAATGCGGCGGTAATGCTTAAAGAATGCGGCATAGTAGAAGCCGTCCACGATCCGCTCGTCCATGGTGAACTTGATGTCTACATACTTTTTCTCCACCACGGAGCCGTCCTCCTGCACCTCTACCGCCCGACGCTTCATGCCGAAGGCACCGAACACCGGCAGGTTGCCGAAGTCATACAGGTGGTGGTAAATGGGCGGAATGCCCAGACTTCCCATGGAGGTGAAGAACAGGCTGCCGTGGAAGGGGCTGACCTCCAGCAGGAATTTGGGCAGCATCCCGAAATAGTCCAGCGTTTTCAGCAGCCACACCGTGAATTTCAGGAACACGCCGGGAATCAGCGTGAGCGCACCCGCCGTGTTGTCAAAGCTGGAATCCAGAGGCGTGTTTTTGACGTTCTCCACGGCGGATTGCAGCTTGCGGTAAACATCGTCGGCGGTGTCATGGGGATTCAAGTGCACCTTGACGATGGTGTCCGGGGAGTCGGCGGTCATTTCCTTTTTGATGGTCATGCAATACTGAATGTCGTCGCCATGCGTATAGACCTTCTGCCCCGCGAGGAACCGGTTCAGGCCGGGATAGCGGCACACGCCCCGGCAGTAGGCCGCCAGCAGAACATGGGTGATGCCGAAGCTGGTCAGACCCTCCCGGCGTTTGCGGCGGATGTAGCGGTCAATGTGAGTGATCTCCAGAGAATCTTCAAAGAGATTGGACGAGGTGTTCCGGGTGACCATGATGTAGGGGGAAACCTGCGCCATGGGGGGCAGGGTGCGCAGACGGCGTCCGTCGGTGCGGTCGCCCCATGTGGGGTGGTACTCGTCCACCGGATGCACCCGGATGCCGAAAAGAAGGATCAGCATTCCCAGAACCATGAGAAAGTCCGGCAGACACTTGCCGCCCGCGTAATAATCGTGTTGAAGCAGGAACGCCCGGTAGCAATACATTAGGAACAGCAGCGGGCAGCACAGAATGGGAAACAACAGCAGCACGGCGTGCTTGCGGCGTCCGGCGGTGATATCCGTGTAGAGGAAGGCAAAGAAGATCACCGCGACCCAGAACAGGAACGCCATCAATCGACTGGAAACGCCGACGGAGAAGGTCAGGCCCGCGTACAGAGCCATGAGCCAGACGGGAATGGCGGTCTTATAGAACTGTTCTTTTCCGGACAGGAGGGCGATGAGCGCGTACAGCAAGGCCGCCGCGATTGGCAGAACGATTTGGCTCCACACGAAATGCGCGTCTCCGGACCCTTTCAAACCGGAGAGCGCAATGCGGGCCACTGCCGAGCAGACCATGCACAGCGCCATCAGCCAGGTCAGCGCGTTTTTGCGGCTGACATAGAGATGAATTCTGTTTTTCATAACAATGTAATTATAACAAACCTCACCGGGCTTGGCAATAAGAAAAGCGGGCGAAACGCCCGCTTTTTGGAAAATCTTAAGAGTTTCCGGCGAAGGGAAACGAAAATGGAGGGGAAAACGCACCAAATCTACAGCGATTTCGTAAGAGCCGCGATGAACGCCGGGGTCGTGCCGCAGCAGCCGCCCAGCAATGCGGCACCGTTGTCCCGGCACTGACGCATGATTCCGGCGAATTCTTCCGGTGTCTGGGCGTATACGGCGGTACCCTGATCGTTGATGGTGGGGATGCCTGCATTGGGTTTGCAGATCAGGGGAATCTTCACACTGCGGCGAAGCTTTGACACCAGATGGGGTGTCAGCACGTCCGCCGCCACGCAGTTGAAGCCAACGGCGGCCGCACCAGCCGCTTCCAGATCGCGCAGCACCTTTCCGCCGTCCGCCCCGGAGAACAGCGCCCCGTCCGACTGCATGGTGAAGGTGTACATGGCCGCTCCCGCGCCTTCCAGCTCGGCGGCGGTGAGAATGGCCTCTGCCTCCTGCGCGTAAAGCAGGGTCTCGCCGATGAGCAGATCGGCCCCGCCGTCGATCAGACCGCGGATCTGGCGGCGGTAATTCTCCACCAGCAGGTCGAAGCAGTCCGGATTCCAGCTCTCGCAGTAAACGGCCAGCGTGGTCAGGTCGCCCGCAATGAGGCATCCGGGGGCGGCGGAGCGGGACAGAGCAACCAGCGCTTCGTTGATCTTCTCCGTCTGGGCGTCCATGCCAACGGTTTTCAGGGCGATGGGCTGCGCCTGAAAGGTGGGGGCGTAAATGATCTGGCTGCCCGCGGCGGCGTAGGCGCGCTGGAGCGTGACCAGAGGTTCCGGGTTTTCCAGCACCCACTGCTCGGTGCAGCAGTCCTTGGGCATTCCGGCGGCGCGGAGGTTGGAGCCGGTGGCACCGTCCAGAATGCGGACACCCTCTTGAATCTTCTGCTGAAATTCTTCTTTTGTAAGCATAAGGATACCTCTCTTGATGACCAGCCCGGGAATGTGCATAATGCGGCGCGTCCCGGCAAAAACTGGAGAATGGATTTGACGTGATTATAAACGATTTTTGAATGGAATGCAACAGGCATTGACCTTTTGAGGGAAATCTGCTACTATAGCGAAAGTCTGGGAAATTTTTGGGAAGCCGTCAAGTTTGGCTTTCCCGGAATTTCAAGGAAAAGGAGACACATTTTATGAAGAAAACGGTTTTAAGAGAATATGCCCGCCTGATCGTCCGCAGCGGCGTCAATGTCCAGAAGGGGCAGGAGGTGCTGATTTACGCCGATCTCGACCAGCCGGAATTCGTCCAGATGGTCGTGGAGGAAGCCTATAAGGCCAAGGCGAAGAAGGTCACGGTGGAGTGGAACTACCAGCCTCTGCAGAAGCTCCATGTGCGCCACCAGTCCGTCAAGACGCTGGGCGAGGTGCCCGAGTGGCAGAAAGCCAGACTGCAGCACTATGTGGACGTGATCCCCTGCCGCATCCACCTGATGTCTGAAGACCCCGACGGCCTGAAGGGCATCAACATGGCGAAGCTGGCCAAGTCCCGTCAGCTGCGCTATCCCATCGTGAAGCCCTACAGCGATCAGCTGGAAAACAAGGATCAGTGGTGCATTGCCGCCGTCCCCGGCGCAGCATGGGCGAAGAAGGTCTTCCCCGGAATGCGCACCGGCACCGCCATGGAGAAGCTGTGGGAGGCCATTCTGTTCACTTCCCGTGTGACCGACGACACTGTGAAAGCGTGGGAGGAGCACAACAGCGATCTGCATGACCGCTGCGCTTACCTCAACAGCCTGCACATCCGCAGCCTGCACTATACCGCCGAAAACGGCACCGACCTGACCGTGGGTATGATCCCCGAAGGCGAGTGGAAGGGCGGCGGAGACACCAGCCTGCAGGGCATCTTCTTCAACCCCAACATCCCCACGGAGGAGTGCTTCATCTCTCCCAAGCGGGGCGAAGCCGAGGGCATCGTCTATGCCAGCAAGCCCCTGAGCTATCAGGGGCAGCTCATCGAGAATTTCTCCGTCCGCTTTGAAAAGGGCAAGGCCGTGGAGGTCAAGGCGGAGAAGGGCGAGGAGCTGCTCAAGACCATGATCGCCATGGACGATGGCGCGTCCTATCTGGGCGAGTGCGCGCTGGTGCCCCAGCACAGCCCCATTGCGGAGAGCGGCATCCTGTTCTATAACACCCTGTTCGACGAGAACGCCGCCTGCCATCTGGCGCTGGGCATGGGCTTTGCCGACACTATCAAGGATTTCCAGAATAAGACGCTGGACGAGTGCCGGGCGCTGGGCATCAATGATTCCATGATCCACGAGGACTTCATGATCGGCTGCGACAGCATGAACATCGACGGCATCTGCGAGGACGGCAAGGTTGTACCCATTTTCCGCAGCGGCAACTGGGCATTCTGATCGGAAAAACCGCTGACGCACCACGATTTTTCGATTTTTTGAAAAAATCGAAAAAAGTGCTTGCATTCTCCGACACTTTATGATATGATATCCGGGCGATTAAAGATTGCCCGGGGCTACTATGCCCTTTAACTGATAAGAAAGAGGTGAACGAAATGAAGGAAGGTATCCATCCCAAGTACGAACAGACCACCATCCGCTGCGCGTGCGGCAATGTCTTTACCACTGGTTCTACCAAGAAGGACATTCGTGTTGAGATCTGCTCCAAGTGCCACCCTTTCTATACCGGCAAGCAGAAGCTGGTTGACACCGGTGGACGTGTTGATCGGTTCAACAAGCGGTTTGGCCTGAAGTAAGACCCGCAAATCCCGCACTGCGTGATGCAGTGCGGGATTTTTGTATTTTTGTGGTTGTTCGCGGCGCGGATGTGTGGTATAATAGAAGAAATGGTATGAGGGGAAGTGCCGCCGGAGGAGAAACCGGGGTTTCCCATGAGAAAAACGGAGGTAACATGGAAGAAAGATTTGATAAACAGACGCAGGAACGGGCGGTTCTGGTGGGACTGAACGCGGACTGCTTTGCTGAGGAAGATACCGCCACCGAAAGCACACTGGACGAGCTGGAAGACCTCCTGGAGACCGCAGGGGGCTTCTGCACGGGCAAGGTGCTGCAAAACCGCCATACCCCCGATTCCCACAGCTTCATCGGCGAGGGAAAAGCGCAGGAGGTGCGGATGTTGGCGGAAGCGACCCAGTCCACCATGGTCATTTTCGACAACGAGCTTTCTCCCGGCAACATCCGGGCGTTGGAGGAAATTATCGGGCTTCCCGTTCTGGACAGAAGCGCCCTGATTCTGGACATTTTCGCCCAGCGGGCAAAGACGAAGGAAGGCCGGCTTCAGGTGGAGCTGGCGCAGTACAAATATCTGCTGCCCCGACTGTCCGGCATGGGTACGAGCCTTTCCCGGCAGGGCGGCGGTATCGGCACCCGTGGCCCCGGCGAGACGAAGCTGGAATCTGACCGGCGGCATATCCGGGAGCGCATCAACCGTCTGGAAGAAGAGCTGGAGCAGGTGCGCAAGGTGCGCTCCGTCCAGCGGGAGCGGAGAATGAAAAATTCCGTTCCGGTGGTGGCCATTGTGGGCTACACCAACGCGGGAAAATCCACCCTGCTCAATCAGCTCACCGGCGCGGGAATCCCCGCCAACAACCGGCTGTTTGACACGCTGGATACCACCTCCCGGCTTCTGACGGTTTCCGACAATCTGGACGTGATCCTTTCCGACACCGTAGGATTTATCGCGAAGCTGCCCCATCATCTGGTGGACGCCTTCCGGGCGACGTTGGAGGAACTGGAATTTGCCGACCTGCTTCTGCACGTCATCGACGCTTCCGACCCCCATCTGGAAGAGCATATCGCCGTGGTGGACAGGTTGATCTCCCAGCTGGCCAAGCCGGAAACCCCGGTGCTGAAATGCTACAACAAGGCCGATCTGGTGTATTCCGACGACATTCCCGTGGGGAAGAATATTGTTGCCATCTCCGCCAAGCGGGGCATCAATATGGACGGGCTGCTGAAAGCCATCGAGAGCGCCCTGAACCATGCCCGGCACCATATCGTGGTGCGTCTGCCCTATGCCATGGGCGGCATGGTGGAGACGCTGCATGATGGTGCACAGGTCAAGAAAGTGGACTACACCCCGGAGGGCATCGAGATCGAGGCCGTCGTGGACGGAATCCTCTACGGCAGACTCCGGGAATATATCATCGGGGAGTGCTGAGGATTGGACGAGTATCTGATACCCACCCAATTTGGCGAAGCGGAATTCGTGGAAAAGAAGTCCCGCTTCATCGGCCGCGTCTGGCCTGTGGACACCGAGGAAGAAGCTCTGGCGAAAATCCAGGAGATGAAAAAGAAGCACTACGACGCCACCCACAACTGCTGGGCGTACATCATCAGAGACGGCGCGGTGCGCTTCTCCGATGACGGCGAACCCGGCGGCACTGCGGGAATGCCCATGCTGCAGGTTTTGCAGCGGGAAGGTCTTTTTAACGTGGTGTGCGTGGTGACCCGGTACTTTGGCGGCATTCTTCTGGGCGCCGGGGGACTGGTGCGGGCTTACACAAAAGGCGCGAAAATCGCTGTGGACGCTACGGGCAAATCCATGAAGCGGGTATGGACGGCGGTGTACGTGCCGTGCCCCTATCCCTTCTACGAGCGGGTCAAGCTGGAAGCCGCCGCCTTTGGAGGCATCCTCCGCAAGACGGATTTCGGCGCGGAGGTGGAGCTGGAGCTGCTGTTCCCGGAGGGACAGGTCAGCGCCTTTCTGGAAAAACTCACCGACCTGTCCAGCGGAACCGTGGAGGGCATGGAGACCGGGCAGGAATACCGGGCGTTCCCGGTGGAGACTACATAAACAAAAGCAGAAAAAGCGGATGTCATTTTCTACAAGGAATGAGGGAATTACCATGACTGTGCGGGAAGAACTGGAATGGCAGGAGCATAAGCGACTGAATCCTCTGGCGGCCTTCGCCGACCAGAGCAGGGGACGTCTGAGGTTTGAAGAACCCCGGGCGGAGGACGTGCGTACCTGTTACCAGAGGGACATTGACCGCATTGTCCATTCCAAGTCCTTCCGCCGCCTGATGCACAAGACGCAGGTGTTTTTGCAGCCTGAGGGCGACCACTACCGCACCCGGATGACCCACACATTGGAGGTCAGCCGCATTGCCGGAACCATCACACGGGCGCTGGGGCTGAACGAAGATCTGGCGGAAGCCATTGCCATGGGGCATGACCTGGGACACACTCCCTTCGGCCACGCCGGGGAGGACGTTCTGAGCCAGTGCCTTGGCAAGCCTTTCCGCCACAATGAGCAGAGTCTGCGAGTGGTGGACATTCTGGAAAAGGACGGTCAGGGGCTGAACCTGACCTATGAAGTCCGCATGGGCATTCTGGGTCACACCGGGGATTACTGGCCGGAGACGCTGGAAGGGCAGGCCGTGCGCCGCTCTGACCAGATCGCCTACGTCAACCACGACATTGACGACGCCATCCGGGCGGGCATCCTCACCGACGACGACATTCCCATCGAAATCACCGATGTGCTGGGCCACAGCCACCGGGACAGGATCAACACACTGGTCTGCGACGCCATCCGCACCTCCCGGGAATTCGGGAAAGTCTGCCTGTCTCCCGACGTGGACAGGGCGCTCAAGGAGCTGCGCTCGTTCATGTTTACCAATGTCTACCGCAATCCGGTGGCCAAGGGCGAGGAGAGCAAGGCAAAGGATATGCTGAAGCGGCTGTTTGAATACTACATCGCCCATCCGGAAGCGCTGCCGGAGGATTTTCAGCCCCAGCTGAGTTTCGACGGCATGGAACGCACGGTGTGCGACTACATAGCGGGAATGACGGACAATTACGCCGTCGAAAAATTCCGGGAAATCTTCATCCCCATGGGATGGCAGGTTCACGGTTAGAGAATAATTGGAGAAATCTGACGAAAGGAGGGGAGACTATGCCATTTCCACCGGCATTTATTGACGAAGTGATCGCGCGGAACCCGATTGAGGACGTGGTGGGGCAGTATGTGACGCTGAAGCGTTCCGGCTCCAACCTGTTTGGCCTGTGTCCCTTCCACGGAGAGAAGACCGCCTCCTTCTCCGTCGCGCCGGACAAGGGCATGTTCTATTGCTTCGGCTGCCACAAGGGCGGCGGTGTCATCAATTTCGAGATGGAAATTGAGGGGCTGAGCTACGGGGACGCCGTGCGGGCGCTGGCAAAGCGGGCGGGGCTGGAAGTCCCTGAGGACGAGCAGTACCAGTCCCGGTATCGCCAGCAGGAGCGGCTCTGGGCGCTGCATAAGGAAGCGGCACGGTTTTTCCACAGCTGCCTGTATGCACCCATGGGCGCATCGGCGCTGGAATACGCCCGGGGGCGGGGGATGTCCCAGACGACCCTGACGAAGTTCGGCATCGGTTACGCCCCGGACAGCTGGAGCGATCTGGTGGACGCCATGCGGAAAAAGGGCTACACCGATCAGGAGCTGCGGGATTCCGGTCTTGTAACGGTGTCCAAAAAGAAAGGCAATCTTTTCGCCTGGTTCCGGGATCGGCTGATGTTCCCCATCATCGACGTCCGGGGAAACGTCATCGGCTTCGGCGGGCGCATTATGAACGACCGGGACAAAAACGCCGCCAAATACTTAAATTCCCCGGAAACCCTGATTTTTAACAAGCGAAAGAACCTGTTTGCCCTGAATTACGCCAAGAAAAGCAAAATGGGCTACCTGATTCTGGTGGAGGGGTACATGGACGCCATTGCCCTGCATCAGTACGGATTTGACTGCGCGGTGGCATCTTTGGGAACTGCCCTGACGGACGACGGCGCAACGCTGCTGTCCCGGTACACCGATCAGGTGGTGCTGATCTACGACGGCGACACCGCCGGACAGAACGCCACTCAGCGGGCGATCCCCATGCTGGAAAAGGCGGGATTGCAGGTCAAGGTCCTGAAAATGCGGGACGCCAAGGACCCTGACGAGTTCCTGAAAAAGTACGGTGCCGACCGCTTCAAGATTCTGCTGGAGGAATCCTCCAACCGGGTGGAATACCAGCTTGCCGCCATTGCCCGGAAGTACGATCTGCGGGACGACGACCAGAAGGTTCGCTATTTGCAGGAATCTGCCGATCTGATCGGCTCCCTGCCCAGTGCCGTCCAGCGGGATGTCTACGGCGGGCGGGTGGCGGAGGCCGCGAAAATCAGCGCCGACGCCATGCAGATGGAAATCAAGCGGGCGTGGGAGCGACGGGTCTATCAGGAAAAGAGAAAGCAGGAGAAAATTGACCTGTCTCCCGCCCGGAATCTACAACCCAAAAGCCGGGACATCCGCTATACCAACATGAAATCCGCCATGGCGGAGGAAATGCTTCTGTCGCTGGTTCTGCGGGAAAGCGCCCTGCTGGACAGCACCGGCGGTCTGAAAGCGGAGATGTTCTCCTCGGAGCTGCTGGGACGGGTTTACGCCCAGTTAAAGCAGCGCCATGAGCAGGGACTGGACGTTTCCCTCGCAGGACTGACGGACTTGACGCCGGAGGAAATGTCCCACATTGCGGGCATCCTGCACAGACAGCAGGGGCCTGTGAACGAGCAGGCGCTGACGGACTGCATCCGCACCATCCAGAACGAGTATCAGGCGTCCAAAGTGGCGACGGAGGACGACCTGCTGGCGGTGCGGGAACGAATGAAGGAAAGAAAAGGATTGAAAGCATGACAGAGCTGTTAGAGAATTCCCCGGTGAGTGCCGGCGAGGATGATGTGCGCCAATACTTAAATGAGATCCGGCGGTATCCCCGTCTGACGCCGGAGGAGGAGCGCCAGCTTGCCATGCGCTGCGCCCAGGGAGACGAGAGCGCCATTCGCCAGATGGTCAATTCCAATCTGCGTCTGGTGGTATCCATCGCGAGAGAGTACGCCGGACGGGGCGTTGCGCTGATGGACCTGATTCAGGAGGGCAGTATCGGCCTTCTGGTTGCGGCGCGGAAATTTGACTATACCAAGGATTACCGTTTTTCCACTTATGCCACAAAATGGATCAGGCAGGGCGTGACCCGGTGCCTGATGAACCACGGCAGCGCCATCCGGGTACCGCTGCACACGGCGGAGCGGATGCGGAAGATCGAAGCGGTGCGCACCGCCCTGCGTCAGGAGCTGGGGGAGGAACCCACCGCCGCGCAGATCGCGGAAAAGTGCGGCCTGCCCGAGGAAAAAGTGGCGGAGCTGACCCAGCTGACGCCGGATATCTGCTCGCTGGACGTTCCCACGGGGGATGACGACGGCACTGCCCTGCAATCTCTGCTGGAAGACGCCCAGGCACCCCAGCCCTATGAGGAAGTGGTGCGCGGGGAGCTGGACAAGACAATGGACCAGCTTCTGAGTACGCTGAACGAGCGCCAGCAGCAGATCCTGCGGCTGCATTTCGGCATGGAGGACGGCAACTGCTATTCTTTGGAGGAGATCGGCAAAAAGCTGAGCATTTCCAAGGAACGGGTGCGCCAGATCGAGCGCCAGGCCATGGACAAGCTGCAAAAAATGGGTACCAGTCTTGGATTGGAGGATTTCTTGAATGAATGATCTGGATTTTTCCTTTGAGGACAGCCCGTGGGAAGCCTTTCTGCGAACCAAACGGGCAGGGGATACGGTTTCGGCCGCGAACCTTCTGACCATGCTGGAGGAAGAAAACGAGCAGGTCGTGGAGGATGCCCTTCAGGCACTGGAGGACGGCGGACTGAATCTGAATGTTTTTGACCTCCCCAAAACGTCGGGCAGCGGAGAGGCGGCTCTGCGTCTGCGTCAGGAAGCGCAGCTGGTGGAAAAGGGCTTGAACCCCAAGGAACTGGAACCCAACGATCCACTGCGGCTGTACTTGGAAGAGGTAGCGCAGCTTTCCTCCACCGGCGACGAGCAGGCGCTGGCCGCAAAATGCGCGGCAGCGGATGAGTGCGCTATGGAGACATTGACCAATCTGGGGCTGCACCGGGTTCTGGAAATCGCCAAAGATCACGTCGGCTGCGGGGTGCTCCTGCTGGATTTGATTCAGGAGGGGAGTCTCGGACTGTGGCAGGCCATTCAGGGCTACCGGGAGGGGGATTATGACGCCTACCGGGACTACTGGATTCGGTTCTACATGGCGAAAGCGGTCTTTTTGCAGGCGAGAGCCAACGGTGTTGGCCAGAAGCTCCGGGGTGCGCTGGAGGACTACCGTGCCGTAGACGAGCGGCTGCTGTCCGAGCTGGGGAGAAATCCCACTTTGGAGGAGATCGCCGAAGCCATGCACATAAGCCCGGAGGAAGCCTCCGTGGTGAAGAAAATGCTGGACGACGCCCGTCTTCTGGCGCAGGCGAAGAAGCAGCCGGAGCCGGAGGAAGAAAAGGAAGCCGAAGAGCAGGCCGTGGAGGACACCGCCTATTTCCAGATGCGCCAGCGCATCCTGGAGCTGATGTCGGTGCTTGACGAGACCGACGGGAAGCTGATCTCCCTGCGGTTTGGTCTGGAGGGAGGAATGCCCCTAAGCCCCGAGGAAACGGGAAAGCGCCTGAACCTGACCCCCGACGAGGTGGTCGCAAGAGAAGCAAACGCCCTGAGTAAACTTCGCTCAGAGAGATAGAAAGAAGGAAATCTATATGGCAAAACCAATTTCCATTGCCATCGACGGCCCCGCCGGGGCAGGAAAGTCCACAATCGCCCGAAGACTTGCCAAAGAGCTGGGCTTTTACTACGTGGACACCGGGGCGATTTACCGCACCGTGGCCTATTTCTTTGACCTGTGGGGCGTCAGCCCCAAGGACATCGACGGCATCACCCGCTACATCGACGAGCTGACCATCGGCATCGAGTACGACGACGAGGGCGTCCAGCACATGATCATGAATGGCATGGACGTGACCGGCGATATCCGCACCCCCGACCTTTCCCAGAAGGCCAGTCTCGTTTCTGCCCACGCCATCGTCCGGGACCTGCTGCTGGACATGCAGCGGGAAATGGCCGAGAAGCACAACGTCATCATGGACGGCCGGGACATCGGCACCGTGGTACTGCCCAAGGCCACGGTAAAGATTTTCCTCACCGCGACCCCGGAGGTGCGGGCAAAGCGCCGCACGGACGAGCTGATTGCGAAGGGACAGAAGGCGGACTACAATAAAATTCTCAAGGATATTCAGCAGCGGGACTATCAGGACACCCACCGGGAGATCGCTCCCCTGAAAATGGCGCGGGACAGCGTCAAGCTGGACACTTCTGAGCTGGACATCGACGGCGTTATCGCCGCGATGAAGGAGATCATTGCCCGGAAGGTGACGCTATGAGCGTCCGGGTCGCGAAAAGCGCCGGGTTCTGCTTCGGCGTCAGTCGGGCGGTGGAGCTGGTGGAGCAGGCGGCAAAAGCGGGGAAAAAGGTGGTCACGCTGGGGCCGATCATTCACAATCACCATGTCGTGGACAAATTCCGCGCCTTGGGTGTGGAGGTGATCGACGCCCCTGAGCAGGCTTGCCCCGGCCAGACGGTCATTATCCGTTCCCACGGCGTCAGCCGGGCGGTGTATGAGGAATTGCAGCGCAGGGGCGTGGAGATCATCGACGCCACCTGTCCCTTCGTCAAACGCATCCACGGAATCGTCAGCCGCGCCGAGGAAGAAGGGCAGCTGCCTGTCATCATCGGGACGCCCACCCACCCGGAGGTGGAGGGCATTGCCGGATGGTGCCGGGACTGCCGGGTTTTTGAGACCCTTGACGACCTGAAAAACTGGGCATATTCCAAAGAAAATCTTAAGAATTCGTCAATTTGCATGGTTTCACAAACGACTTTGACTGAATCTTTGTGGAAAATGTGCGGTGAATTTGCAAAAAAACAGTTTACTAACCTGAAAATTTTTGATACAATATGTAGAGCAACTGAGTATAGGCAAAGCGAAGCAGCTGAATTGAGTGAAATCTGTCAGGCTATGGTCGTTGTGGGAGACCCCAAAAGTTCCAACACAGGCCGTCTCGCTATGATTTGCCGGGAACACTGCGGCCGGGTCTTTCTGGTGGACAACGCTTCCGAGCTGCGTCCCGAGGACTTTCGCGGTGTCAGCGATGTTGGAATCACTGCCGGTGCGTCGACGCCGGCGTGGATTATAAAGGAGGTCAACAAGACTATGAGCGAAATCACGAATGTTGAGACTGTACAGGAGGAGAACTTCGCGGAGCTTCTCGAGCAGTCCATCAAGACTTTAAATACAGGAGATAAGGTTATCGGCACCGTGACCGGAATCGGCAACACCGAAGTCCAGGTCGACCTCGGCACCAAGCATGCCGGCTACATCCCTTATGACGAAGTCAGCACCGATCCTTCCGTGAAGCCCGAAGACATCCTGAAAGTTGGCGACGAGATCGAGGTCTTCGTCGTTCGCGTCAACGATCAGGAAGGCACCGTGCAGCTGTCCAAGAAGAAGCTGGACGGCCTGAAGGTCTGGGACGACATGACCGCATGGGCAGAGAACAAGACCACTGTTGAAGGCACCATCACCGAGGAAAATAAGGGCGGTTTGGTCGCCAATGTCAAGGGCATCCGGGTGTTCATCCCCGCTTCCCAGTCCGGCATCGCCAAGGGCGGCGACATGGCCGGTATGGTCGGCAAGACCGTGCAGCTGAAGATCACCGAGGTCAACCGCGCCCGCCGCCGTGTTATCGGCTCCATCCGCGCCGTCAACTCCGAGGCTCGCAAGGCCGCGCAGGAGAAGATCTGGTCCGAGATCGAAGTGGGCAAGCAGTACCACGGCACCGTCAAGTCCCTGACTTCTTACGGCGCGTTCGTGGACATCGGCGGTGTGGACGGCATGGTTCACGTTTCCGAGCTGAGCTGGAACCGCATCAAGACTCCCGCTGACGTGGTGAAGGTCGGCGACGAGATCGACGTTTACGTCATTTCCTTCGACCCCGAGAAGCACAAGATTTCTCTGGGCTACAAGACCGCCGAGATGAACCCCTGGAATCAGTTCATGACCAAGTATTCCGTGGGCGACGTTGTGGACGCCAAGATCGTCAAGCTGATGACCTTCGGTGCCTTCGCTGAGATTCTCCCCGGCGTGGACGGCCTGATTCACATTTCCCAGATCGCTGACCGCCGCATCGGCAAGCCCGAGGATGTTCTGTCCGAGGGTCAGGATGTGAAGGTCAAGATCACCGATGTGGACGCCGAGAACAAGCGTATCTCCCTGTCTATCCGCGCTCTGCTGGAACAGCCTGAAGAGGACGCCGAGTAATTTGTGATGCAACACCGGGGCTGCGCATGTAGCCCCGGTTTTTTGTTAAATCAGAAAATACGCCGCGTTTGCGGATTTCCGCAGCGGGCGGTAAGCCGATAACACTATTTCTTCATAAAATGATTTCATCATTTTATGAAAGCCGTTTCACGGCAGACCGCCTGGGCGGCGGTAAGAAATGTATTGATACTATTTCCTGATTAAAATCTTTGATTTTAATCAGGAAGGCATCGCCTAATGGCGCTGCCGGTTTTGTGATTTATAAGGAAAGAAA
>JABLTM010073340.1_pt1 | contig 20888 bp, 18 predicted proteins | sample 7160121 | NCBI WGS metagenome assembly JABLTM01 (sample SAMN14651224, study PRJNA627086) | human gut metagenome | isolation source: feces | host: Homo sapiens
CGTAGAATTGGTTTTTGACGATGGAAGCCAGATTTCCATTGACTGCACCGCCGTTGAAAACGAAGTTGCCGATAACCGCTTCCAGCGGTAAGAGCTGGATTATCTAATCTACAACGGCCCGCTTGCTTATGCAGACTTGGTTCTGAATGGCGATCCCGAAGCATACCTGAAAGCAGTGACGGAATATAAGCCTTTCGATAGCTGACGGAAAGACTATAGAGCAGCAGCCGACCGCCGTCAATGGTCAAGATGAACGCTTTGCGCCATTGACTGCCGTCGCCCGTTTCGCTGTTTGGCAAACAAGGCGGGCAAGCACAGACTGTGCCTGCCCGCCAAGATTCAGTTATTATACCGGCCGTCTTTGAACTGGATCTTATCCACATATAAATCGAACGCCAAAATCGTTAATTGAATATCCACGTTCATATCTGGACGATGGTAATTACATTTCCAAATATTAGCTTGAGGCTGGACATAAGACATAGTATTCATATCAGCCCAGCTCTTGATTGCAGATAGGATTTGCTGAAACGATTGATTTACTTTGTTGAAGATAATCACTGACACCTTCAGATCACGCCAAGTAGAGTAGTTAATAACCTGCTGAACCGCACTTTGGAATAGTTTGGTTCCGTGCCAGATTTTCACTCTCCGACAAATGCAGCCTTGTTATCAAACTCAATGTGAATATCAGTCTTGCCGATTTTACGGGAAGTTTCTCCCGTTGCCGCATCATAGTGCGTATTTAACGTTGCCAATAAATGATCACGAAGTTCTTCTTCGGTATTTGCATAATAGGTTCGAGCCGTTTTTCCATGGTTGTACCACACATGGAAATGATATTGTTGATATTCTCGTAATCGCTATCACTAATATATGGTTCCATTTTTGCAGGAGGTGTAGCTGGCTTTACAGAGGGCTGACGAACAATTCGTTTTAGCTGTATAGTAAGACCAAGCTAAATGAGTCGGTCACGATTCACGGGGCTCATTTCATTTTCCACATGCCAGCACCTGCCTTCCCTTTGGTATACAGAAAGGCGGCGCATTTTACTGCACCTGTACGAAAGCGTATGCTCACAATTCCAGACATCACGCATTTCATCAACAGTATATTTCCAAGTTTCACGCATTTTTATCATCCTCAAAGTGTTTTGCATACTGTATTAGAAGTTCTGTAAAGCACGGCGGAGAACGACACACACGAAGTCTTTTCTGATTCCGGACAGCACAGGCTATCTGGAATTGTATGGATATAAAAGAAAAAGCACAGCCGCCATATTCAGGTGACTGTGCTGCTCTCAATATAAAGGTGCCGTAAATCTGTGCTGTGGTTACTCTATCATTCCAAAAATGTCTCCGTTAATGTCCAAAATATCATCCATCGGCAGCTTCATACCATCTTGCAGTACGATCAGCCGCTCGTAATCATCGAGCTTCTTTACTGTACCGGTTATCGTCAGATATGCGCCGCCGTCTTTGCGATCATCTGGCTTGAAGTAGGTGAATGTCACCTCCGGTGCGTCAGCAAGCTTCTCCCAAAGAAGCCGAATCTTCGCATTCAGCACGTTCAGCGAGCTTTCCTCCAGCTCAATCTTATCGTCCGTCAGCCGTCCGGTTTCTTTGACGGCATCGTCGTATCCGGTGAGAGCCGCAAAGGGCGCAAACTGCGTCGCACGGTCTGACATTGGCATCTGCTAACGGGTCTTGGAAACATGGTGCGGCAGACCTATGCTACAAGATTCTTGCTCATGGTGTTTGTCCTTGCTATGGTCTATATTTTTACTCAAGATGACATTCAATAAGGGCAAGATTGTGCAGTTATATGTAACTTCTCGCTTCATAAATCAAAATACTGTTTTCCTGATTTTCTACCATTTTGTCTGGCAATCTTTCATCGCACTCTACAGTACTTTCAATAATGTTAATCTTGAGCATTTGACGATACTTGGATAGAAGTAGTGTTGAAAGGCTTAATGACAGGCCATTTTTTAGCAGGCATATTGTTGTTTCGTCATCTGTCCCATACTTGACTCTCGCATAAAACTTTTCATCCAACAATTTTAGGTCACGAAGGACTTCGACAAAGCGAAGCAAATTATTATCAATAAAATCCTGTTCTTCTTTAATTCGTACTATTGCCAAGTTTACTATTTCTGTTTTATTCTTGTCCTTTAAGTAGGTGTATGGTTTATTATGGCTTCCATTGACGTCTAAATTTCCCCATCTGCCGACATAGATATAAGCTTCTCTATTTTGCTGAAGTAGCTTTCTCCAATATCCAACGAAAAGCTGAATCATTTCAGAGTACGATTTATTTTCTATGCGCCAATCTAACAGCATCGAATAAAATCTACGCGCATCATCGTTGCAAAGTCTGCTGACATTGCCATTACTTCCACTGCTAAGATGATCAATGAATATTTTTCTGATTGCCTCCAACAAGGAATCTATATTTTCTATAATGGTGTCGTTTACACGATATTCATCAACAGAAGTTTGCATATTATCTTCTTTTTGAAAAATATCAATTTCTTGCATCCGAATGCCATTCATTATTGCGGATTTTCCGACTTCAGTCGTTGTGTACCGCTGCTTATAGTCAGTGATTGTTCCATTCTCATAATTCTCAATAAATTCTTGAGCAGTATTGAACGCAGCTTCGTTTTTACTGGTTATTTCAGAATTCTCTAACAGAACATTTTCTACCTGATCTTCCGGCATCAACTCCGCCCGAGCTACAGAGGATAGAAAAATTTTATAATTTGCATTACGTGAAAAATACTTTCCGAAAACTATATGGATTTCTGGCTCGAGCATCTTTAGATTTCCGCTTTCTGAATTGAAAATTTCGCTGAACCGGCAAATTCTACCGATTAAATTTTTGAAAGCATCTGCTTTGAGATTTCCGCGCCCTTTCTTATTATCTAACACAAAAATTCTTTCAGCTGGAAGATTAACGCCTGCGAGTAAAGTTGAACTCGTAACAACATACCTTACATCAGGTATTCGCTTATATAGATCCTCTATGAAAATGCGAACCGCATCGGGAACACTTCCATGGTGATAAATAACACCTTTCTTCAGGCACGCAATCAAATTATACTGTGGTTGCAGATATTCTGATAAGTTTTTACACGCGTCTAAGACATCCTGAGATGTAACATCCGGGAGTTGGCTTGCCAAATTAATTGAAAATTCCTCAATGTCCGTAGGCTTATTCAAATAAATAATATTTTTCTGAGCTGCATTTCGTGCAACCTCTTCCTCCTCGTAGTTAGCAAGTCGGTATGCCTCCAGCTTGTAAAACTGTCCTAAAAATTGATCGTAAAAGAACTTGCCCTCCCCAGACCTCAGGTCGTAAACATAGTATCTTTCAGACTTTATGTACTCGTGAACTTGAAAACCATTTAATGAACATTCAACATAGCGAGGAAGCAGATTTTGGGGATTTGATACAAATGGTGTTAAAAATTTGAACGCAACATCGGGATTCCTTTTTTTCGCGATAATGATTGCGCTGGCTAAAATGATGCTCCTCGATGAATCCTCCAATAATTCATGTGCCTCATCAATAATGATGCAGTCAAAAGCAAGCCGAGAATCTTTTTTTAATAGACGTTGAAAACGTTCTTGGGTAAGCACAGCAATGCAGTTATCATCTCCGCTATTATACATTTCAGGATGTACAATGATTTTCTTTTTAGAAACTATCCCTGAAGCAACAATACGTTTTTTCATCTGCATAAGTAATGCCTTAGTTGATGTAATTATGCAGATTTTCCCTTTGGAAAACTGTTTTATTGCTTCCAATATAAGTTCAGATTTACCATACGATGTTGGCGCAACGACAGACACCGTATCGCCTTTCCCGCGTATAAAGAAATCGCTAAGTTCCCTTTGTTCCTCTGTTTGGTAAATTGACTCATGATGGTACTGTTCAACGGAAGCATCTTTCCATGCAGAAAGGAAATTCTTTGCTTTTTCTAAAATGTAATGGTCTTCAATAAATTTACTAACAGGATATAAGCCATAGACATTTGCTATTTCATAGAGAGGTCTATAATTCCCAGAATTATTACAATAGCTCACTATAATTCTATAGCCAAGATGTTGAAGAGTCACATCCTCAATATTAATGAGATAGACGGCAACAGATATTAGCTTTTCCAGATTTGCAAATTCTGCTTCTCCGGTAATCATATACTTTGAATAAAGTTCCGGAAATTCAGTATTTTTCAATTTGCGAAGAGTTAACTCATTCCCCATCATTTGCCTCACTTTCCAAGAACCGATAAACCGCATCATATGTAGATTTCTGAATAGCGACTGTAATTAACGAAGCAAACAATTTCTCACTGGCAACTCGATTGTGCTTTGCTTCAACTTTGACGCAATCAACTTTCTCTTCAATGGGGTTAAATAATACGCCAACCAGAATTACATTTTTATCTTGACTAATGTATTTCTCAATCTCAGCATCATCTGAATATTTTTCAAGTAACGAGATAACTGCCTTCTTCTCATTCTTGCTCTCAGATATTGCAATGCGTGCATGGTTTATTGCATTCAGCCATAAACTATTATTTTCGGAGGTAAAACGATCCTTCAAATCGTTTTTTGCGGTATTGAGCAACCCAACCATTGCTGCTGAAGCTGTTGCTTGTGATTTTTGTTTTTCACCCGATTTCACCTCAGCAATCCAAAGTTGATCACTATCTACTGCGTAATAGCTTGAATCGAAGCCTTTCTTAAAACTTCTTTCTTCCAAATTGAAGAATGCGGAGATTGGCACATACTTTTTGTATGTATTGAAAATTACGTGGAACAAAAGCTCACCAATCATGCCCTTGTTCCTGGTGTTGTTTCTGTCTGGGCTTTCTTTGTAACGCTTGATAAATTCTTTTACAGTAGATTTATAGGAGTATGCTTTTGCCGTAGAATCAGCATTGGCCTTCCCATGGCAAATTTCGACCAACTGCTGGCGAATCTCCAACTTAATTTCTTCAGTCAACTCTTCAATGATAAGAGTAATACAGTCGCCCTTATTGATTTCTTTTATGCCATTTAACAATGCTGACCACCTCCACACTCTATAAGGGTTTTTCTGTATAAAACAAAGAAATGTCTTAAAAACGATTCGTGTTGATATATTTCGCCGATATAGGCAGTACAGCAAGTAATACTGCCCCCTATATCGGCGAAGTGTTTCCGTCAGTCATCAAACCCGAAGTCTGTAATTTTCAAGGTCTTGCAGTTTTCGGAAACCGTTCTTACTGTCGTTGAAGGAATGCCTTCTGGGGCATTAACTTCTACGTCCAGCTTCAGCTGCACATTGGCTCCTTCAACCTGCATCAAATGCCGAATGATTTCATCAACATAGGTTGAAATCACCCTATTGACACGGACAGCATCGACATCCGCAGACATATAGAAATGCCTATTTACAGCAGTGGGCGGAGTAGCAGCTCCAGTACCGCCTGGTGTCCCAGCACCTTCGCTGCCGGTGCCTGTATGCATTCCGCTTCCGCTGGGTGTAAACCCGGAAGAAGTGCCGCCAGAAGTTGCTTGACTGCCAGCAGCCGCCTGAGCTTCCGCCTCTTTCTTGATCTGTGCCTTTGCAGCAGAAGGCTTTACGAGCAAATCCGTGTTATTGAAATTAAAAATGCTCTGATTCCACTTCAAGTCAACATACCGCTCACCATTATGCGCCGCTGCAATTCCGAAATATTCATCGGATGCGCAGCCGTGACAAATGGTTTCCTGAAGAACGCTGTAGCCGGACAGTCTTGGCAAATAGCAATAAGTGCAGAGGTATTCCCAAAGCTTCTTCACTGAAATGTTTTCAGTATCCTTCCAAAGAAGCTCATCCAGTGTCATTTGCAGCAGAGCCGGAGCCCATTTTGTGATGACCTGGTCGCTTTGGAGCATTTTCCTTGCTGCCTTTGCAACAATGGAATCCTGTCCGCCGCCGAGATCACTGATTTCCCATTGAATTGCCTTCATGTCGCCATATTGGTCGATAAAGGGAACCATCAACCAACAATAGGTTTCTTTCAGGCGAAGCTCCACTGTGTCGTTGCTGCGCTTCAGATTGTTCTCTGTTTCCCGAACTTGCTGACCGTCAAGATTCAGGTCCTCTTTATCGGACATGATGGAAGTCCAAGCAATGTAGCGCTTTACCTCCTGACGGAGCGCACCTATCTTGCTCTCATCTGGGGCAACAAATGCAAGCATGTTCCGAAAAATACGCGGTGATGCTCCACGGTTATTCAGAATGTCCTGAACAGCTCTCATCGCAGCCGAATTATCATAGTTTCTGCGATAAGTATCATTAGTGCGCAGGAGAACCAGACGTACTGCTTGGTCATCCGGGACATCACTTGAAGATGTTGGAGACGGATGAACCCCTGCAAAGGGATTTTCCTTTCTGCACTTCTTCAAGCGGCTTTCGATTTCCATATCGACATCCGCCAAAGAGACCTGAGAGGCGCGATCTTCAGCAGTCTTACGCAGCGTTGGTTTTGTGTCATACCAGAAGCGGTTTCCATTCGGATTGTTATAGAGGTAAGACAGAGAGCCATGAAGCGTGTTCAATGCGTCCTTAAAGTCGGCAATATTTTCGCCAGGCTGAACAACGCCCAAAAGGACTCGAGAAGTTTCCAAACCTCTGATTCCTTGGTCCCGAAGGGCAGAAGTGCTCGGAGCGCTGCCAAGCATAACTGTTCGGGATACACGACGGCACGCGAGAATGCGTCCATACCGAGGATTTGCTTTATCTTTTTGATAGGGGATAGAATCCTTTCCGTCTACTTCACGGTCAATGATGCTGTTCCATGTATCCGGAAGGTGGCGAACCAGCTCATCACGGACTTGCGGCATATCCAGCGTAATGGAGCCAGGCATAATCATAGCGCCCTCATCGTTTGCCATCCAAAGCTCATGAATAACTGCTGCCATCAGACGCAGCACACCTCTTGTGCGCTGAAATCTCTCTAATGTTGCCCAATCGCCATAGAGGCGATCAAATACTTCCGGATGAATCGGGTAACAGGATACAAGACGGTCACGATATTCCACTTCCTTGGATTCAAGCGGAAAATCTTCAGAATTGTCCTGATACATTTGGCTGAATGCATCACAAACAGCATCGCGGGCTGCTTCGTCCTTGCAGTCCAAAAACAGTCTGCGGCGTACAACTTCAAATCCTTCGTTTGCAGCAACCGGCTTCCAAATAGACTCCATACGTCCAAAGGTATGTTCGATTGCTTCAAGTGCCTTTTGGCCTGCCTCGCCACCAATCTCAATGCTGGATTCCGGAATAGAAGCAGCCACGATGCTGTTTTCACTTGCGCGCGCAGCTTCGGTAATCTGTTGAATGAATGTAATGAAATTATCGAAAGAACCAGCAGGCAAACCTTCTGCACCAAAGAGAACCTTTGCGTAAGCAACCAGCTCGTCCATCAAAATCAAGCAGGGGCCACATTCGTTGAACAGGTTCTTCAAGTTCTCCGAGCCGGGAGCTACGCCTTTCAAATCGGCATCACGAATATATTTTGCATATAGCTCAGGCTTACCGGCAGAAGTCACCAGTTGATATGCCATTTCGCCCCAAATTGTGCCGACACTATAGAGCAGTTGCAAATGTGACCTTCTTTAGTTTCTTACATTCACTAAAGGCATAATCTGCGATTTTCTCACACTCTCCTTCAAAGATTACTTCTGTCAAAGAGGAGTAATTTGAAAAAGCACTATCCCAAGTATCAACAGAGCCCTTGAATACAATTCTCTTAATATTACTGCAGCTGTTTGAGCCACAGATTTTCGTAACCGTTGCAGGTATTACCAGCTCTTCAATAGCAGCATTGACCGGAATCAAAAGGATTTCTGTCATTGCTTTATTATAGAGGACATTATCTACTGCACAATAATTGGGATTGTTGTCAGCAACAGAGATCGAAGTCATTTTTGACTTTTGACGATCCCAATCTCTTACAGGGAATGCACTTGGCGAAAGTTCTGTAACCGTAGACGGAATATGCACACTCTCCAATGAATCACAGTCGGCAAATACATCATTATAGATTGTGGTCAGTCCTTCTGGCAGGTTAACTACCTTCAAAGCATTTCTTCCTCTGAACGCAGCGGAGGCCAGTTTCTTTACGGAAGGCGGAAGTATAATCTCTTCCAGTTTATCAGCACTCATTCCATAGGTATCAGTGCGGAATGCGCCTTCGCCGATAACTTCAACGCCACCCGGAACCTTAAATACGGATTGCTCACCACTATATTTAGTTAAGACATTGCCAACAATGATATATTCTTCATTTTGCTCGTAAGCAGTACCGAGAATTGCATTTCGCCCAACCTCTTGTACTCGCTCCATTCCAACAATTTCAGAAAGAGCTCTACAACCACAAAACGCCAGTTCTCCAAAAGTCTGAATGTTCTGAGAAAGAACGACTTTTTTAATTGTTCTGCATCCATAAAAAGCACTTTCAGAAACAACTTCCGTAGCGTCAGGAAGTACATATTCTTCAACAGAATAGTCGATCAATTGCAACAAATTTTTTTGATCCTTTGAATATAGTGCGATTCCGTCAGGCCAGAAGTTTTGATTTTCTTCGGCAACGCTAATGCTCGGCAAATTGTCCTCTGTTTTACTCGTGGGCCTATATTTTTTGAGTTCAACAATCTCCTCGATGTTTTCGGGAATGTTCAATGCCACGATTTCTTTAGGAATTTCACCATAATCAAAACTGAGATCTAAAGTTTTTTCGAAAAGAACAAGTTTTGTAACTGGCTTATTGCGATAAGTGTTAGGAACGATTACTCGGTCAGTAGGCTCTAATCCTTCTTGCAGAACTGCCGTGTATCCTTTGTTGTTAGGAACCATCTTTAAGTAGTCAGCGCCATCACCATTGATGATTATTCTGGGGCGTTTTCCATTCCTAAATTGATACGAAGTTATGAACTCTTCGGCACAGGTGTCCGGCTCTACAACGATTGCAAGTTCATCCTTCACATAGAGGTCTTTACATTCTTTGTTTTTGTCACTAAAAACTCCTGGATCAATTTCTTCGATCGAAGCCGGAAAAACAATTTTTGTAAGATTGGAATGGCCGAACAAAACGGATTGTCCAATTCTCTTAATACCTTCGGAAATAATGATGGTTTCAATGCCATAGCTAAGTTGTCCAAACATGTTCGTCCCAAGTTCAACAACAGGTTGTTCACCAAGCATGGCAGGAATTACGATAGTCGAACTGCTTTTTTGACCGTGAGAAGGCTCTAAAAACTGAGTGATGCACAAACCATCCTTAACCTTTTTGAAGGCAAATTGCTTTTTGATCTTTTTCATAGCAGGGGTATCATTTTCGTTGGTGACAAAAATGTCACCCTGCGGACTTTTCATAACTTCCTGTACATAGTCGGCGAAATAATAATTTGAAGCTACATATACTTCGATTGGCTCTTCTCGGGTTGCAGACGCATAAGCTTCCTCGCCGAATGCACACGGGTCAATGTCCTTTATATCGTTTTTGATGTACAGTTTTTTAATTTTACAGCTTTTCGGGAACGCATTTCTGACCAATTTGGTGATATTGGACGATAAGTGAAGCTCCTTAACGCCTTGGACATTTGCAAATGCTGTACCAAAGTTTTCGATGGTTGTCGGCAGTTCATATTTGTCGGCTTTTTTGTTTTCAGGGAAAGCTATCAGGGTCTTGACGTTCTTATCAAACAGTACACCATCCACATCGGTGTAATAAGCATTGTTCGGAGATACCGTGATTTTCTTAAGTTTCTTACAGCCAGTGAAAGCAGTTGCATCAATAGAACTTACAGCAGGACCGATAACAAGTTCTGACAAAGCTTCGCATTTTGAAAATGCATTAACACCAATCTTTTCCAAGGTGTCCGGCAACTCGATTTTCTGTAGGCGTAAAAAAATGCCAAGGGTGTCATCATCGAAATCAAAATCAAACTCATCATCAGCACTATCACCAAAGTTCTTTTGAGGTAAAGCAAACGCACAGTCGGCAATCTCAATTGTGCCATTGTTAATTATGGCATGACCGAGCATCTTGTTTTGGCAGAACAGCACAGTATATTTACCTTGCTCATTCACTTCATAACAAATATCATCATCCATAAAATATTTCGGGTTTTCTTCGTGGATTAAGTAATTGACTTTACCTCCTAACACCCCCGATTTACCTGCGAGCTTAATTTCTTTTACACTTAATTTCTTTTACAGTAGAAGGAATGAATATTCGAGCAAGTTGTATCTCTCTTTTTGTTAAAGACGACAAGCATTCTTCATCGAAACACTCGAGACCTTCATTTAGTATCAACTTTTTAATACTTTTGCAATCGTCGAATGCATGGGGATCTATTGCTTTAACTCCTTCCGGGATAACAACAATCCCACTCTTTCCGGTGTATTGGATCAACACTCCGTTTTCAATTAAAAAAATCGTTCATGGTTTTGCCTCCTTTTTTATTCTAATTGATTCATCGATTTAGTGACCATTTGTAACAAAGGTCACCCATTTCTTTACCTTTTTGAAAAACCTTAATAATTGCACGATTTTTCTTATATAGCCAAATTGCAAAGCCAAATGAATACTTATATTCGTTATCTTGGCTTGTGTAATAACACAACTTCTCGATGTCAATAGCCATCTGCTCTTTAGTAGGCTTTCCTTTCTTGAACTCTAACACCATTAGATTTTCTGCATTATCACGTCGTTTGTGTAGAAGCAAGTCAGGAATCGCATCTTTGAGTTTTTCGCGTATGCCGTCTTCGGTTTCCTTAAATAGTCCCTTTGTATGTTTGAAATTCCGATTGTACTGACAATCCAGGCTAATCTCAGCATAGCGGGGATCGTTTTGAATCTTGTTTAGCAGATACCAACCAATTCGGAACACCATACAGTTTTCGGCAACAGACGCTTTGATTGATTTATAATCCACAAGCAGCGTGTCCTTTTTATAGAATTCGCTTAATGCATAATCAATCAAATCTTTTGCTTCCTCAAGGGTAAATTCTGTTTTCATTTTCACTAACCCCTTTCTCGCTGGAATAGTTTCATCATCCAACGGTATTTCAAATCAATCCATTTTTGCTTGCCTCGTACAAGATTTCATTCGGACTCATGCTCTTAATGCGAATCATATCTCCGTGTGCAGCGGGAAAGAAATGACATGCAGTGCCATAGTAATCGTACAACTGACTACGAGCATATTTGACCGCAGCCCAATATTCTTGTCTCTGTCGACGTTCTTCTTCCCATTCTGGATTAGGCTCAAAGCTTTTGTTTTCATAAGACAATTTGAAATGTGGTGCAGAATCTTCGGTATCTGCTTTGGGATTAAAGGTCAAATCGCTTCGATCAATCTTCAAATGATGAGAGACAGCGGATTCTTTCACAAAGCACGATACAGGCTGAGTCGACAACTCGTATGTCATATACAGATTTTGTTTAGCTCGAGTAATCGCAACATAGAACAGTTTCCGCTCATCCTCCAGGTCACTTTGATACTTATCTTTGTTTTCCTCAAACACGCCTCCAAGCACATGATAATACTTTTTGCCGCCCATATTGGAAACAGGGAACTCTCGCTTTGTGAGTTCCGGAAGAAATACCGTGTTGAACTCCAACCCTTTGGATTTGTGAACGGTCATAATCTGAACAGCATCAGCATTGGGGTCTTTGGGTTTGAAACTATGATATTTGTACTCATCGGCAGCTTGCGTAGCCAGAAATTTCAATATGCCTGTAATTCGTGCCGACAATTGCCAATCGCCATAGATTTCATCATAATCATCCAGTATCTTTGCGATGCCGTCCAAATCCATACGGCGAATTTCAAGATCGTCAGCTACATCATCTAAAAATGCGATTTTTTCACAGAAGCCACGAATGATTTCGCTTAGTGGTAGATTGCCGCCTCTTGCGCAGCTACGCAGGAATTTGAAGCCCATATTGAATACGCTTCCATCTATCAGATCCTGCCAACATTCGTACAGCTTTGCTTTATCAACATCAGCAAGAATCTGAATTGTAGTGACAAAACGGTTGAAGCAGTTGCCTGCAAAGAAGTGTTCCGCACTGTCTGTTTCGAAGGGGATACCAGCTCGATCAAGAGCTGAGGATGCCGGTACGATTGCTTTTCCTTTGCGGACGAGAATCGCCATTTCTTTATATGGAATCCCCGATTTGTGCAGTTCCATAATTTGCTCAGCAATTCTATCGAACTGTTCCTTTTTATCAGAGTATCTCTTTGCTTCAATAGTTGCTTGTAATTCCGTTGCTCCGGACACCATTTTCTTTGCGATACGGCGATCATTGTGCCCGATGACGCAATCAGCAACATCTACAATACCCGGTGCGCAGCGGAAATTTTTCTCCAAACGAACCTGATGCACATCGGCATATCTCTCCGAAAAGGAGATCATGTTATTGGCGTTGCTGCCGCGGAACTGATAAATCGTTTGATCGTCATCACCTACAACGCAGATGTTCGCACCAGTTTCTGCGATGCGGAGAATAAGTTTTTCCTGCAGATCGTTTACATCCTGGTACTCATCCACAACCAAGTATTTAACGCGAGATAAGTAATCTTTAACTTCGGGATTGAAGTCAATCTGACGAAGGGTTTCAAAGATCATCAACGCAAAATCAATATAGCCGTGACTGTAAAGACAACCGATGTATTTATTAAGAACATCTCGCTGTCCTTGTGTCCATGTATCTGCATTGTCATAATCATCAATCATTTTATCGATGCACTGCAGAAACAAGGTTACATTGCGAGGGTAGGGTTCAAGATTCAAATCGCTCATGCCACATTCATTGCAGTATCGTGCGACAAACAGATGGCTTTTTACAGAATCGAGAACCTTATACTCTCGGAATTGTTCAGTATATTTATTGAGCAAGTGATAGCAAAAACCATGGATTGTTCCAACATACATACGATCTATGTTGGTGGATGCTTTAATATCCAAAGCTTTCACAATGCGCTTTTTCATAGAAGCTGCCGCTTTTTCACTAAACGTGAATGCCACAATGTTTTCTGGTTTTATATCCGATTTGCTCTGCAGAATATTTGCTATTCTACGAGTAATAACTTCGGTCTTGCCGGAACCGGCACAAGCAATAATCTGTAAGTTGCGGTCTATTTCAGAAATCGCTTCTTGCTGTTCAGGTGTCAAACTTACTTTGTCTGCCATATTACTCACCATAATTTTTCAAAGCATCATAAAGTTGCTTGTTTATCTGGGCCTTTTCAAGTGCGCTTTTTCCTTCCGCAATAGAAAAGTGTGCGAGTAGATATTCTCGGGTATTATTTGCAAGATCAAACTCTGAGGAAGTATCAGCGGCTAAGTCAAGTAGATCATAAAACTCATTCTTGATCTCGCGCATTCCGGCATATCTGGCTGCACGAGAGATCAGTTTCGCCTGATTGCCAAGTGCTCCGGTAGTGATCAGCACATCATCGCCCACAAACTCAAAAAACTTTGGCATCACTTGATCGACATCTTCTGCGCTTTCAATGACGGAAAGTTCAACGCCCGCTTTCTTTGCGGCATCTTTTCTATCCGCAATGCCATCCCAGGGACGGATCAACTGCTGGAATTCTTCTGTGATTTCACCATCCCGAACCTTCACAGCTGCAATCTGATAGATCCCTTTTGCGGCAGACAAGCTGAACGTATCTGCACACCAAAATGCACAGAAATCACTCAGATCATCGTTGAAGCACTCGTTGATTGGAGCGAACTCGCTTTCCTTAATCTTCTCGGGTTTATTCTCAATACGAGGATACTTAATGTCTTTTTCGTCATAGAACATTGCTACTGCACGTCTGCGCTCCTCAGTAGCGGGCCAATACGGTTTCTTCGTTCGATATCTGTTCGTATCCTCTTTCTGCTTTTCGAGTCTGGAAATCATGTTTCCCGGGGAGTAGAACAGGAATACTCTTCTTTTCTCATCGTTACAGAGTTCCAGTCCTTTATCTGCAACAAAATCAGCCAGCTCATACTCGCCGATCATAGCGAAATACTTGGCAGCTACAGCATACAGTTCACAGCAAAAACTATCGGATTCAGCAATAAGCTCACACCACTTTTTAGGCTTAATGAAATCGTTGGGAATATAGCTTTCAATCAAATCGTAAAGCACATTCTGTGTGCGGATATTATCCAGCTCGTGTGTATTCAAATACGCAATGGCAGCATCCTCAAACCGAGCATCTCTGCGCATCCTGTAATACTGGCAATTGTAAAACTCGGAAATCTCGAAATCAAACAGATCGAGAATTACCGGGATAATATCTCGCTCTGCGTATTTTTCGGTAAGACCGGATGCAAGCTCTGACAGATATGGATTTTCACATGTCTCCGGTTTGTAAAAGCGTATCTCGTTAAAAACTTTCTCTAATACATCGGCTGTTGTACAAGCGTCACAAAGATAATGCTCACATGTGCAGCCACAGTTCAAACATTTCATAGGGCAAACCTCATTTCTCTTGGGTCAAAGATTCGTGAATATCGAATTCAATCCCTTTTTCTTTACAATAATCATCGATCAATTTCATGGTCTTATATGTGTGCGTGGCTCTGCCCATTTCCCATCCGTTAACAGTTGTATATGAAACGCCCAATTCTTGTGCAAATGCAGTCTGACTCATAAAAAGCCTTTGGCGCAGTTTCTTAATCTCTTACGAAAAAGCCATGTTCTCACCTCTCAGATATTTATATGTTAATTATAGCACCAATATAGCGTTTCGTCAACATCTGTTTAGCAATTCACCTTAAATGCTTTGTATCTTTTTCGTGAACAGAATTACCGCCCGCAGGACTTCTCCCACGGGCGGCGTGTGGCCAGCTATCCAAAGGCTTGTATTCGGTTGCCGCTTTCAGATAGGTTTCGGGATCGCCGTTCAGTATCAGCTCTGCATACGCTACCGGGTCATTGTAGATCAGATAGTCCAGCTCTGACCGCTGTTACAGATTGTCTGCCACTTCATTCTCCACGGCGATTGTGTCAATCGCAATCATGCTGCCGTCATCGAATTTCAGCTCCACGCAAGCAGTATCCATATTGAACGCACAGGATAGAATTTTCATTGCTCTTACCTCCTCAATCTTTCGGTGTTTTTCTTTGCCAGTTCGCTGGCAGCCTTGCGGCGGTTTTCGTCATAGGGGGCTGTCAGCTTGAAACCGAAGCGTCCCTTGCTGACTTCAAAGGTCAGACAGCCGTTTCCGTCATCGTCGATCAACCGGCACTCAGAGGGATATTTCTCGGCAAACTCGGTAAGCCTGTTTTTGAGTGCAGTATTGCAGGTACAGACCTCGATCATACTGTCCGCTTCGTTAAAATAGATGTTGGTTGCTTTCTGTTTCCTGGAAAGACCTGTTTTCATAAAACCTCCTGTTTTTCACGAATTTTTCTCAGCTCATCACCTGTAAAAGTGGGCTGATTTTTGGATGGGGAGCGTGCAAACGATGCACTATACGATTTGAACGCTCCCATTTGGAGATTTACGATTTTTCCAGCTCTACACGGGTATCCGCGGGCATCGTCTCTGTTACGGTTTTTGCCACGGCTTCCGCTAAAGAAATGCCACAGATTATTGCGGGAAATCACATCATCATAGGTGCGAAGTCTGCTGCGAAGGCGGTCATTCTCCTGCTCCAAATCCGCTGTGCGGAGCTTGCCACGGACAGACTTGTATTGTGCCAGTTCTGCCTTTACCGCCGACAGCTCCGTTACCAACGATTCGATTTTAGCTTTCAGATTGGCAATGGTTTTCTTGGCATCCTTCAAGAGCTTATTCAGCTTGCCTTCCTGCTTCTCCTGCACCACAAATTTCTACGCCGCTGTGACGAGATTTTGAAAGTCCTCTTTGTCAACTGCCACCTTGGAACTCAGCGGCAGGGGCTTTGCTTCGATCTGCTCCACGGCTTGAATGGAAACCTGTTGCTGCTGAACACGCTCGATGCTCTGTTCCAGTTCGGCAAGTTCCTCTTTGCGTTTTTCTCGCTTAAATTCCAGAACACTCAGATGCTCCTTGTGTTCGCCTTTCTGCTCCCACTCAATGCCATGCTCCAACATGATCTCTGCAAGGGCTTCTTTCTCTTTCTGTACCCACGGATCACGCTCTATAAGAGAACGCCCCTCACCGGTGATGCCTTGATCGGCAAGCGCTCGTTTCAGTGAAACACGGGTGGAAAGTCCTCGCTTGCTCCCGGTGGTAAAGGGGATGAAGTCGATGTGCAGATGGGGCGTAGCTTCATCCATGTGGAGGTGGGCAGAGTACACATGAAGCTGGGGATTGCGTTCCAGAAAGCTACGGTAGAGCTTGTCCAGGATGGTCTTTGCAAGCTCTGCGTTCTCTCCGACGGCTCCCATATCGTCTTTGTTGCCAACTTGAAAAATCACTTCATAGAAAGTTTTTTCCTGTTTGCCGTCACGGATTTTTTCGTAGTAATTTTCGATACAGCGGTCCTTGCGTTTTTGCTTTGCGTTAAATTCAGCGAGAGCAGTATCGAACAGTTGATGGTACGCTTCTTTGATAGGCGTGTAGCAGTATTCGATATTCAGATGGGTGCGAGTCGGGTCAACATTTTCTGCAAGGTAGGTGCGGCGGTTGTGAGCAACAACACCGTCACCGGACATTGCACTAATTGTTCGTTTTATAGGCGTCACCTCCGATTTTTCGGTAGTTTGATTGAAATTTCTTTCGCCGCCGCAGCGGCGGGTTTTGTTACTTTTGCCAAAAGTAACGCAAAAGCTCTCTTGACAGCGGAGCCATCAAAAGAGCATTGCGCTCTCCGAGGAGGTATGCGGCTTCTGCGGAAGCCTCTGCCGTGGCTTGCAAGTAGTACCCACTTTGCAAAATCCACGGCGTGACCTCCAGCCTTTCAGCAATCGATTTGCTTCAACGCTGCCGCCCACAGGCGGAGAGAATTTTGAAAATCCTCTCCGCTATCCATCTCAAAATCTGCGGATTTTTCGATGGAGACGGGAGCTGCGGTGGGGTCTGTGTCAGCCAATGCTTTGCCTTGTCTGTCATTCACAGGAGCGTGGCACGCTCCTGTTATAGCTCCCAAGGAGAAGTAGTCCAGCGGTAGCTCTGCGGCACTCCACGGCGGTCAAGATATTCCTGTCTTGCCTGTTCCCGCTGTTCCTCTGTCGGGGCTGTCTTATATTGAAAGTAGAGCTGACGGTTGAGCATGGCGTCCAGCTTTTGTCCGGTGCTGATGTGGTAGGCAAGCTGCGCCATGAAGAACGACTTGCCAACCTTGGGCGCTCCTGCGAACAGGTAGGTGCCGGAGTAGAGCAGACCGTCTATGACGGGCGGTCTGCTCTGGAAAACTGTTTCGTACAGATCATTCATGGACACCGTGTGCAGATATGCCGGGTCGTTCATTCTCTGCATCTGACGGTAGATTTCTTCAAGATTTTTCGAAGAATTTTCGTCCGGGTGATTGATTTCCGTATCGGAAGTGGGTATAATATTTGCAGAACTTGTTTGAAATGACTGCCTTTCATCTGCGCCAACAGATGTTGCAAGGGCAGTCTTTTCTTTTGCATCAATCATTCGCATCCTCTCCTTTCAGTCCCTGCATGGTGATGGCAATGAGGTCGATGGTACTGAGTAGCTCATCAGGTACGCTGTCCCCGGCGGCGATGCGTTCAAGCTCTGCGAGGATCGCTGCCATTTGGGTTTTGAGTGCCTTGTGTACTCTCGGATTGGGCTGTACCACCACTTCACGCCCCATGCACTTGCGGTAGCAGTATACACTTTTTGCTATTGAGGACATTCATGGCGTGAGAGCTGAAAAGCAGGGAGACGAGGTACATATCGTCTTTGATGGCAGCAAGCGCACAATGGACGAGTCCATTTTCAAAATGCTTTCTGCATGGGCTGACCAAGCTGAGAAGCTGAAAAACGGCGAAATCAGCAAAGATCAGTATGACCGTTGGCGTTATACATTCCCAGCAGAGGACACCACTCAGGTCTGGGCGAAAGTTCCGTCTCAGGCACTCAGCGATATGCTTGTGGAAGCATTCAAAGAGGACATCAAGTAAAAATGAACGACAAAAAGCCCGTACTGACATCCGATCAGTACGGGCTTAAATGCTAATATGGATTTTTTGTGAACCAAGAGAAATTACTCATTACTCACAAGCCACTGGCAACGCAGAATAATTGCGTTTCAGCGGAATCTTATCAGAAGCGGTGGGCAAAACCGAAAAAGCGTTGGTATTTCAGCACTATTCAGCTTTTTCGGTTTATTCCCACTCACTCCCTGAAGCCGTGACCTAAACGATTTTGTATATGTAGTTTAGCTCCGATTATCAGGATTGCTTAGATTATCCAAGAATTACGGTGCATCATAATTCCTGTTGTCATTTTGTTGTCACGCTGACAAGGATATTATACTTAATTGCACCACATAAACCAAGTGGTTATTGCCATTCTGTATCTGTCATTGTTAATTCGCCCTCAGCGGTCATTCTGCCAATCGTAGCGAGTAACAAACTTTCATCTTGGGTGAGTGAACGCTTTTCGGTAATTTTCGCTTGCGTATCATAATACAAACAGAAACGATGAGAAATAACATAGACAAAATCAAACAAGTTTGCAGATTCGTCAAACAGTTCGGTAATCCACTCAGATAAGTGATTTTCTGCATAAGAGGTTGGAATTTCGGGCAAAAGTACGGCAAGTCCCATCCTCTTAAAATTTGATCGGTACTGCTGAATTTTTTTCGTCTTTCTTCGTATGCTTTCTTGAAAAAAGCGTTTCTCTCCGTCGGCAGCTCCAGAGGTAGATATCGCAACCTTTTCATCTTTAAGAGGGACAGAGAAATATCCGCTTGATTTGATGATATTTTTGCGTTTTTCTATATCCTTAGGTTTACCCTGATTTAATTCGGAAAAGGCGCGAGATACTTTCATATCATCTTCTTTTACAGCGGCGGTAACCTCAATTCCCGTACTACTTGCACTGTCTTGAAGATCGGGAGCTTCGCCTGTAATCATTGTATCAAACTTTGAAGGATATAAGTAACGCAAAGTGGCAAGCACCCTATATTCCTGAGAATGTTTAAGAGTGTTTGGTTTAACCGCAGAGGAATACTTTTTACCTTTAACTAAGTCTGTATTTATCTTCATAATTATTCAACCAGAGGAATAGGTGGCATAACAACAAACATTGATTTTAATTCATCAATAGTGCCTGCCTTAACCCACTCAGACATTCCATTTTTCCATACCAAACTATCAGCATTGAACTGACCTGAAGTAGCCATTTGTTGCAATACATTTAAATCAAAAGGTCCGGTTGCTTGCCCGTTCACCGCAACGTGATATGCAACAACAGGAACGGGTGGAGGTGTTGCTCCGCTCGGTGCGGTTTGATTAACACCAGCCATTGAGTTGTTCATAATTCCGGCAATATTCTGACCGACAGCACCGCCGAGAGCCATTCCCGCCATCATAGCGGCAGGATTAAAGCCTGTGCCGCCATTACCTAAATCAACTCCACCGGCACCGTTTTCACCCATATGCCCCAGAGCATCAGCCCCTGCAATGCCAACTTCAGCTTGCTTTTCAACTTGGAAAGCACCGATATTACCAGACTGTGTCTGTTTGTGCATTGCGTACTGTCCTTCTTCACGCTGTATACGCAGTCTTTCAACATAATCCATTGTTTCGGCTTGTACTTTGGTAGCAGTAATGTCTTTGGTTACAGCCATTAACTGTCTGTAACCATCGCTTGATTTGTCAATTTCTATTGCGCCTATGTCCACGCCGGAAACATCTACGCCAAAAGTCTCTTTTAATCTTTCGCTTATGTCATATTCCGCCACATCGTTGATTTGTGCAGTCTTGGTCTCAATTTGAACCAAAGGAATATCATTTACAGCGGGAGCGTTAGCAACTACATCTTTAACATATCTTATTACAGCGTCACGAACCTGTTTCTGAAAATCCTCAAGATTAAATGTGTTGAGTCTGTGCAGCTTTATGAACTGACGGTAATCGCTGATTTTAAAGCTGATAGTTCCTCTTACGGCTACCGGAACGCCGAAATCATCAAATCTCGGATCATATACGTCAAAGAACGGAACAGCAAATTTTGTTTGGATAATTTGCGCAAGGTTAATGAAGTATATCTCCGCTTGGAACGGGGTGCCACCCTCGTACGCCAAACCTACAATACTTGCAAGAACAGGGAAATTTGAAGTTTTGATTGTCTGATCAAAAGGCCCGACAATGAAATCTTGCATCGTGCCATCTTTCTGCTTATATACGAAAACAGCAACTTCGCCATCTTTTACTCGCAGAGAAGAACCCCAGCGAATGGAATTTTCCCTCTGATTTTCACCCGTCTGAGCGCCAGACGGATGCCACTTCCAAATAAGATACGAAGGCTCATCGCAGCGTATCTCGTCCATAAAACCGCCTTTGCGGTTTTTTCTATCGAATAATCCCATGTTCATACCTTTTCACAAACTATCAAAATTGATTATAGTCATATATGCTAATTACGATTGTATTAAAGCCCACATATTCAACAGTTAGGCTTATGTCATCGCCTTTATCTGCTGAGAAGTAATGCTCTGACCGGTAATCCTTTTCAAACCCCTTGTCGATACATTTATCAACATAAGCATTGAAATCGTCAATGGTCATATCACCGAGATATACTGAAAAAGCCCAATCATAATCTGAGGAAATCTTTCCCACACTAAATGATGGCTTTGGTATCAATTTTGCAGGACCGGAAGAAGGCCAACTAATTTCCGTCATTTGTATGGGAGCATTTATTGTAATACTCATTGCTTTCATTTCGTTATAG
>JABLTM010026327.1_pt1 | contig 20841 bp, 17 predicted proteins | sample 7160121 | NCBI WGS metagenome assembly JABLTM01 (sample SAMN14651224, study PRJNA627086) | human gut metagenome | isolation source: feces | host: Homo sapiens
GAAAAACGGTGGAAGCCGTGAAAATTTCTATCCACGCCCTCCGGGTGGAGGGCGACTTTGGGCGATCAACGCGCAGACGACAGCAAAGTCTAATTTCTATCCACGCCCTCCGGGTGGAGGGCGACGGTCAACCGCCCGGACTGGTTCCATGATTCAGGTATTTCTATCCACGCCCTCCGGGTGGAGGGCGACCTATCGCACCCGATAATGATGCAACTGCGTGTTTCATATTTCTATCCACGCCCTCCGGGTGGAGGGCGACATGCCCGATGCTTTCAACTTGTTAAAATCAACTATTTCTATCCACGCCCTCCGGGTGGAGGGCGACCAGTCCGCCGCCGAAAAACGGTGGAAGCCGTGAAAATTTCTATCCACGCCCTCCGGGTGGAGGGCGACCAAAGTAGCGTCCCTGCTATTATGCTCAAACATAATTTCTATCCACGCCCTCCGGGTGGAGGGCGACGTTTGTCCTTTCAAGTTATTTTTGTTATAATAGAATTTCTATCCACGCCCTCCGGGTGGAGGGCGACATAAGTTTATCAATGTCAAGGCAAGTAAAACTTTCATTTCTATCCACGCCCTCCGGGTGGAGGGCGACGGCGAAGAGATCAAGGCGTGGCTGGCAGGTTTCAACATTTCTATCCACGCCCTCCGGGTGGAGGGCGACACGCTGCCCCAAAGCCCTCGCTCATCTACGCGCAGCATTTCTATCCACGCCCTCCGGGTGGAGGGCGACTGGCCCTTGTGCCGCAGGCCTTTACGGTGTGCGATTTCTATCCACGCCCTCCGGGTGGAGGGCGACACGTCGCAGCTAAAAGCATAATGTCCTTTGTCCCGATTTCTATCCACGCCCTCCGGGTGGAGGGCGACGTGGTAAAGCCGGAATGCGGCCTTTAAGCTTAGCTGATTTCTATCCACGCCCTCCGGGTGGAGGGCGACTCAGCTTACGCGTACCATCTTTTAAGCCCTCCTTATTTCTATCCACGCCCTCCGGGTGGAGGGCGACTTGCGTCCTCACCCATCCGGCGGACGTTGTAGTCCAATTTCTATCCACGCCCTCCGGGTGGAGGGCGACAATGCGCTAAATGCAACATCGAAAAAAGATGCAAGATTTCTATCCACGCCCTCCGGGTGGAGGGCGACTGCAAATCCGGTGTGTTGCTACTCTGTAAGCCATATTTCTATCCACGCCCTCCGGGTGGAGGGCGACGTTTTATTGCTTACCGGTTTATGGACTTCTATGGATTTCTATCCACGCCCTCCGGGTGGAGGGCGACATTGCGCACGGTCTTTGGCGCATGATTTGCCGCATTTCTATCCACGCCCTCCGGGTGGAGGGCGACTTATGCAACTTAGTACGGTCAAGCGCGAAGAGCGGATTTCTATCCACGCCCTCCGGGTGGAGGGCGACGGCGGTGTTGGATAGAAACAACTATGTTTTCTTTGTATTTCTATCCACGCCCTCCGGGTGGAGGGCGACAACGTGCTTTTTTTAGCCACGACCAAGCTCTCTTTATTTCTATCCACGCCCTCCGGGTGGAGGGCGACTTAGAGTTCGCAAACCCGCCGTTGCTCACATAAGCATTTCTATCCACGCCCTCCGGGTGGAGGGCGACTTTCGGATTATGGTATAATACTATATAAGGAGGTATTTCTATCCACGCCCTCCGGGTGGAGGGCGACAGCCGGCGTGCTGCCGTCGGGCAGCGTGTCGTAAATTTCTATCCACGCCCTCCGGGTGGAGGGCGACCGTAGCACTGGACACCACCCTCACCCACGAGGGATTTCTATCCACGCCCTCCGGGTGGAGGGCGACTCGCTTTTTTCGCCCACGCCTGCGCCGGTCGTCCCATTTCTATCCACGCCCTCCGGGTGGAGGGCGACGATTACGATATTATCGTCGCTTTCCACCCGCCAAAAGGAATTTCTATCCACGCCCTCCGGGTGGAGGGCGACAAAAAGCCAGATAGAAAAGATTACAATCCGATACATTTCTATCCACGCCCTCCGGGTGGAGGGCGACTGTGCAATGGTATCACCTTCCGACCAAATTTGTGACGCATTTCTATCCACGCCCTCCGGGTGGAGGGCGACCGCCCATGCTTCCGGGTAGGACATGACGAGCTTCCCATTTCTATCCACGCCCTCCGGGTGGAGGGCGACGCTTTAATAACCCGCAATTAACAATGCTACCAATATTTCTATCCACGCCCTCCGGGTGGAGGGCGACCTTTTAATCGTGCGTCTGCTACTGCGCATAAAGCATTTCTATCCACGCCCTCCGGGTGGAGGGCGACTCGGTTGTTTTCACAAGCATTTAATCAATCACCAAATATTTCTATCCACGCCCTCCGGGTGGAGGGCGACAGCAAAAACGGACAAAGTTTTCGTCTGTTTTTGCGCAAAAGGGAGAAGAATTTGCCTCTTTAAGACGCGGAAAGAGAAAATTTGCCGGTGGCGTTTTAAAAAGGACAAATTTTGGGTTTTGATTTGGTGCGAAGGAAGCGGGAAAAGCGTGTGCGCTTCGGCTTCGCACTGCGGGTAATCAGATGAGCAGGACGGAATCCTGCGCGTAGGTGGGCTGTACGCCGACGTGCTCTACGTTTTGCTTATATTGATTGCCGAGGCGGTAAAACCGCAGGCTGTCCGTTTCGGGCTCGATGAGCGCGGTGAGCTCTGCCTTCAGTGCAACATACTGCGCGGCGGTCAGCAAGCACTCGAAAACGGAGTTTTGTACGCGCTGCCCGTGGTCTACGCACTTTTTAGCGACTTTGCGGAGACGCTTTTTCCCGGCGGCGGTCTCCGTGTTGACGTCGTAGGTAATTAAGACTAGCATTTTGACCTCACTTCCAGAAAAACGGCGGATACGCTTCCAGATCGCCGCGCAGCGTGCGGGCGAGCAGGAGCGCCTGCACGTAGGGCACGAGCCCCCACGGAATCTTCTCTTTTAAAAACGGGTGCGTGATCTGCTCCTGCTTTTTGCTTTGCCATGCGCCGAGAAATGCGCGGCGACCGTCGTCCGTTAAAAGCACGGCACCGCTTTCCTGCTTTTGCAGGTGCTTTGCGGTGATGATCTTGCGGTTCACGCAGGAGAGCACAAAGCGGTCGGCATACACGGCGCGCAGCTCCTCCATGAGGTCGAGTGCGAGACTGCGGCGACCGGGTCTTGGGCGGTGCATGAAGCCGATGTACGGGTCGAGCCCGGCACTTTCGAGCGCGGCGGTGCAGTCGCGCGTGAGGAGTGTATAGGCGAACGAAAGCAAGGCGTTGATGTTATCGAGCGGTGGTCGGCGGCTACGCGAGGTAAAACGGAAGTCGCTTTGCTGCTGCAAAACGAGGTGGTTAAACACACCAAAATACAGCTTTGCGGCTTCGCCTTCTAAGCCGAGCAGCTGCGCGGGGTCTTCGCAGGAGGCGATGAGCGGCAAAGACTGTGCCATTTGTGCGGCGACTGTTTTAAGCGTTTCCACGGGTACGCGCTGGGGGTGGTCACGCGTGGCGCGCTCCAAGACCCAGCGGGCGTTATAGACCTTGCCGAGGATGAACCCGCGGGCGTAGCGGCAGCTTTGGTAGGGATCGTCGGACACGCGGTTCTGCGTTTGCCGCAGGAGGACGTTGCCATGCTCTTCGCCGACGGTGCGTGCCAAAAACTGCCCGCGCGGGGAAAAAAACGCGATGTCCACACCGCGCTGCACGCAGGCACCCATCAAGGCGGGACTTGCGCCGGCGTAGGAGAAACAGAGAATGCCCTCGAGCGTGTGCAGCGGGAAGCGCGCGACTTCCTTTTGCTCGCGGCTGATGACGACGTTTTCGCCGTTTACGGAGAGATACGCGTCTTCGCTGAGCACGAACAGGGTGTTGAGCAGTTGTCTCACGGAGTATCCTCCTCGCTTTCAAAAATGTGGGCGCGCAGGTACGAGACGGGGTCTGCACGGTTGCACAGCACCGGCAGGCAAATCGATTTTAACGAGCAGGCGTTGCAGTGCTTGCCGGGTTTGACTTTTGGTGTGTAGCCGCGGGCGAAATAGCGGTTCATTTCGGCAGCGGTGTCTTCCGTTTTGCGGCGGAGTTCATCCGTGAACGGAACAACCTCGCGGCGGCGCGTTTCTATGTAGTAGAGCGCGCCCGCGGGAATATCGCACACGAGCATTTCTTCAAGTGCCATGGCTTCGGCGCAGAGCTGCAAGCGGTCGGCATCGGTCTCTTTTTCGCGGCCGTGCTTGTACTCAATGGGGTAGGGCAGCCAAAATCCGGGCTGCTCCTCTAAAGAAATGCCATTTTTGTCTTTATGAAACTCTACGACGTCGCACGCGCCGGAGAGGTTCAATTTACGGCTGAACACGCGCATGCCGCGCACGGTGAAGGTGTCGTCGCGCTTTTCGGACAACGTTTCATCGTGGCAGCGGACGTGGTCGAGCTGCCCCTGTGCGGTGCGGGCATTTTCCTGCCACTGCTGCTCGATGTGGATGAGCGCCCACTGGCGGCGGCAGAACGCGAAGTGCTGGATGCCGGACATTAAAAGTCCGTCTTCACGCGCGTCCATTTAGGAAAGACGTTCGCAGGTGACGCCTTCGGGCAGGTCTTCGGAAACGGTGACGGTGTAATCGGAGAATTTGCGCGGGACGGCTACGCCGTCGACCTTTTTAACCGTTACGGCATCGAACAGCTTATAGGAAGCGGCATTGCCAAGCTCGGACGCGTGCTTGAAGATGATGAGCTCGCGCACGGCCATTTTGCCGCGGGCGGCGCTGTGGTCGTTTTCAAACATATTGAGAATGGCCTGCCAGAGCATTTGGAGGTCTTCTTCGGAGAAGCCGGTCACGCGGCGGGCGAGGTTGGCGGAAACGAAGCCCTCTGCGCGGTAAAGACCGTAGGGCACGACGTATTTGCGGCCCATCTCGGTGGTTTTGTTCTGGGCGTCGGATTCGGTGGTGATGGCAGTGCGGGTAATGGTGACCTCCTGCGGCACGATGGGGTCGATGGAGCGAGCAAAGCCGAGCTGCACCGGGCCGCGCACCTGACCGCAGTTTAAAGCGCCCTTTACGAATGTTGTCATGACTGCGCCGAATGTGCGGATGTCGAAAAACTCGCTGCACATGAAGTCACGGAGCTTGAGGTCGATATCCGGGTCATTGCTGCGGAGCTTTGTCACAATCTTTTTGGCGTCCTTGCCTTTTTGGATCTCGGCAAGCTCTTCGCCGATGCCGAGCGCTTCGCCGGCTTCGAGGTCGCTGCGGTTGAGCGGAACCTGATCCTTAATGTAAATGCGCCAGCCGGACTCATCTTCTTTGACGTCCTGCACGTAGTTGCGGATCTTGCGCTTTAGGCACACATCGGTTATGATGCCGTTGCCGGTTTCCGGGTCTACGCGCGGCATGTTGCCGGCATCGGGGTCGCCGTTGGGGTTGCCGTTTTCCACATCGAATAAGATTACGAAATCGTAGCGGTTTTGAATGGGTTCACGCATGGTTATGCCTCCTCTTTCTGTTCGGTGGTGTCTGTCTTTTTCTTAAAATATTCCTGACGCTGCTGGTAGTAGCCGAGCTGGAACGCGCCCTGTTCTGCGAGCATAAGCTGCTTTGGAAAGGTTTCGCCGAGCTTGTCCGAAAGTTCGCCGATGGATTTATCCAGTGCAATCCGCTGACCCTCGTTGAGCTTTGCGAGGTGCTTCTGCGCTAAATTGATGAGCGTGGGGAACACAAGGCTCGGCGTAGCGGAAGCGGAGTTAAAAAAGCGGTCTTTGATGGTGGTGTTGATGTTGGGATTTGCGGCTTCCTGTGTGCGCTCCAAAACGGCGAACAGGCGGCCGAGATTGTAGGGGATATTGGTGCTTTCTTTGTTTACGGACACGGTCAAAACCTCCTTTGGACAAAGCGGGTCTTCGTTTTTAGAATAATAAGCTTTTATGACGGACGCGCGCGCCCAGGTGACATCGTGCTCGGCGCGTATGCGCTGCACGGTGCCGTTTAGTAAAGTGGCGGGGTAGCGCGTATCGTTTAGGATGGAAGTGAGCAGATCGCCGGAAAGGCGCGGGAAGGATTTTTGCAGCTCTTCATCGGCTTTTTTCCAGTCTTTGGAAAAGCGGACGGCAGAGCGCGCGAGGGTGTAGGGCCAAAGCGTGTTGAATTTTTCGTAGGCCGGGCGGGTGATCTCCAAACGCTCGTAATGGGCGTTCACGTTTTTGGCGAGCTTTGTGAAGGTATCCTGCCAGAAAAAGCGAACGGAAAGACGCGCGGCGTTCGGCGCGAGCCCCAGGATGTGAAAGTGTGTATCGGGGCTGAGGTGCATGTCCTGCAGGTCGGCTGTTCTGCCGGATACGAGTTTTTGAATTGCGCCTAAAATGTCGTTTTCACTCCAATCGGACTGCTCCTGCGGACCGAAAAGCATAGCTCCCGCAAATGCGGCGATGGCAGGATCGGCATTCTCCACCCAATATACGACGGTGACGTCGCCGATGCGGCGGACATTATCACTGCGCAGCAGGTAGTTTAGCGCCTGCGTGTAGGCGGTCATAGCGTAGGTGCTGACGGGAGCGTTCTCGCCCTGCTCGTGCCCGTAGGAGCAGAAGGCATCGGCGTTGAACGAAACGAGCGATGCGCCGGAGCTTTGTGCGCCGCGCACGCCTTGAATGTTGCCGTGCAGACGCGCGGCGGGGGCGAGCCTGCCGGTGACACTGCACCGAGTGGGCGTGTCGGAATCTGAAGCAGAATCATAGGCCTGCTGCCACGCGGCGGCGATGTCAGAGTCGTTTGCCGCGGGCTTATTGTTATAATAAAAGATCAGATTGCCGCCCTTATAAATTTCCGAAAGATAGGGCTGCAAAGCAGGGGGCTCGACGGCAGAGGAGGGATTCCAGGTGTCGAAAAACGCACGGACGGCCGCGGCAGCTTCACCGGGGGTATCTTTCAAAATTTCCAGATGCTTTTCTCGGCTGGCTTCAAAGCAAGCTTTGGTGCGCTCGGGCTTACCCTTGTCGTCCACGCCGAGCAGGTAGGAAGACGTATCACACAGAAAATTTGCCGCAACACCGGAAGAGCGCTTGACCTGTGCGGGCACAGCGAGCTGCTGCGGCAGCATCTTTTTACCGTTTGGAGAGGGCTTTTGGAGGGGAGAAACATCGAAAAGGGAACCGTCCGGGTTTAGCTCCAGACGCCAGCTGACATTGACTTTGCTCCAGCCCGGGCGGTCAATCTCACCGCGGGCAAGGAGCGCTTCGTAATACTGAACTAAGGCTTGCAGGATCATCTGAACACCTCGCAGCCGGCTACCTGAATGACACCGTGCTCCATTTTGGCACGGAAATACAGGGGCGTGATATTTTGTGGGTCGGAATAATCGAAATCGTACAGCATAAAGCCGAGGTCGCGCGTCTCGTCAATCGTCGGGATCGGGCCACCCTCCCACTGCTTGAAGTGTGCGGGAAACTCGCGGCAGCCGAAGTACGGGGTGGAAAAGCACTGGCCTTTTCTCATGCGGCGCGTGACGATGTCCTGAAACTTGCCGGGGTTATCGCCGGGTGCGGCTTTTTCCGGCAGCATTTCGAACTCCGCTTCGATGACATAGTGGACATTTGTCAGCACCATGGAGGCGCGCTGGACAATTTGTTTCGTCGTGACGAGGTACGGCTCATCTTCCTTGCCCTGCGCGATGCGCATGGCGGTGCCCCCGAGAATTTTGCTTTTTACTTCGTTGCGCCGAATGGTGGTGAACTCGATGGGGTTCAAAACGTAGATGCGGCGGATATGCCAGCGTATTCCGGGGTGATAATACAGACTTTCAACTATACCGCGCGCGGCGGACGGGGTGGGGACATCGTAGCTTACACGCTCGACTTTCATCTCTCCGCGTGTGAATAACGCATACGGGCCCCAGACTTCCAACTGAATCAATAAGATCAACTCCTTTCAAACTTCAATTGATGTTGTTTTAATAACTCAACTATATAACGATTATTTGGTCTTGTCAAGATAAAATTTGAATTTAGTTTATTTTTTACGGAACTTATAAAGCATAATTTGAATACGTATTGCTTTAATACGTATCATATGGTATAATAGATTTGAATCAGGAGGGGAATTGAAATGCCGAAGAAGCCAAAGGAACTGGAACGGATCATTTTAGAAGACGGCTGGGTGTTCAAGATGCAGACGGGTTCGCACCGCCATTATACGCACCCGACGAAGCCCGGCAAGGTCACCATTCCGTTTCATTGCAAGGACATTCCGAAAGGCACGGAAAATTCCATTTTGAAGCAGGCAGGTTTGAAATAATCTCCCCCGCTTCCGCTTAGACTATATCAGGAGGTCGATTTTATGCTGTCAGCTTATCCCGCTTGTTTTTTTAAGGAAGAAAGCGGTTATTCTGTTGTTTTCCCCGATCTGAACGATCTGTCTACCTGCGGCGAAACGCTCGATGAATCGCTGCGCATGGCGGCCGATTGCCTTGCCGGGTATCTGTACTGGCTGAAAAAAGACGGTGAAGCCGCCCCGGCGCCCTCGTCCGTGGACGCGATCCGCCTTGCAGATGTCGCCGCCGAGCTGGAAGTGTCGATGGACGGCGCGTTCGTGAACATCATCACCGTGGACGTGGAAGAATACGCCAAAACGCACTTTGAAAAAGCCGTCAAAAAGACGCTGACCATTCCCGCGTGGCTGAACACCGCCGCCTTGGAGCAGAACATCAACTTTTCGCAGGTCCTTCAGGACGCGCTGAAAGCCCAACTGCATATGGGATAAAATCAAGTTAAGGTCGCTGTCTGTTTTTACAGGCAGTGTGGGTAGAAATAATTGTTGTTGATTTGTATAGAGAGGTCGGTAAGGGTTTGCCTTACCGGCTTTTCTATTTTATATAAACAGAGCGGTTTCGGTTTGGTCGAGGGTGAGGCCGAGGGCACTGTCGTAACGGCGGGGATCGGCGAGGACATAGAGTGCACCGCCGTCAATGCTCTGCACGGCGCCGGCTTCGCGCAGGGCAGCGAGTTGCTGCGGATAGACGTTCACGCTGTACTGCCCGAGCTTTCTGAACAGGGTGCGGCTGCGTTCGCCGCGATACAGCCGCTCAACGAGGGCTTCGCCTTGGTCGATCGGGATATACACGGGCGTGGTGCAGCTTTCGATGACCCGTACCTTTTCCGCAACGGAGGCGAACGGGAGCATCTCGTTTTCGAACGCTATGAGAATCTTCTCACGGTCGAGATCTTCTTTGCCGTACAAATCGCGATAGAACTCAAAATACGCGCGGATTGCAGCTAACGAAGTGATGTCCTCCATGCGTTTTGAAATGTTCTTCATGGCTGCGGCGGGCTGGCGCATGTAGGGCGGCGGGGTGGTGTTTTGGACGGTGAAGACGGTCACGAGGCTTTCATCTAACGGGCGCTTGCCCTCGCGATTGCAGCGGCCGGCGGCTTGCAGGACGGAATCAAGCCCGGCTTCTTCGCGGTAAACGCGCGGGAAATCCACATCGACACCGGCTTCGATGAGCGAGGTGGAAACGACGCGGCAGGGCAGGCCGATTTTTAGGCGTTCGCGAATTTCCTTAATGCGCGCTTTGCGGTGGGCAGGGCACAGGTGCGTGGTGAGACAGTACGCGCCGTCTTCTGGCAGTGCCTGATAGATCTTCTGCGCGTCCGCGATGCGGTTGACGATGCAAAGCACCTGCGACAGTGTGGTGAGCTCGGCGGTGAGCGATTCTGTGCTGTCAAATGTGTGCTGCGTGATTTTCGTGCGGCGGAAGGTCTCGAAATTTTCAGGGACATTGGAACAGATCTCTTTGATCGGCAGGTCGATTTTCAAATCGGCAAAAACACCGTCTAACGCGGGCTGCGTGGCGGTGCACAGGACGACAATGACGCCGTACTTTCGGGAAAGCTCGGCAAGCGCCGCCGTGAACGGCTTTAGATACGGCATGGGCAGCGTCTGCACTTCGTCTAAGATGAGCACGCTGTTGGCGAGGTTGTGCAGCTTGCGGCAGCGGGCGGGTTTGCTCGCAAACAGGGACTCAAACAGCTGCACGGTGGTTGTGGCGATGACGGGGGCGTCCCAGTTTTCTGCGGCCAGCATTTTGCGGTACTCTGCGGGGTTCGGGCTTTCGGAAAAGAGATATTCCGCGCTGCTGTGGTGCTCAATGACGTTTTCCGTTCCGAAGATTTTTTCAAACGTATCGGCGTTTTGGTCGATGATGGACGTGTACGGCGCGGCGTAGATGACGCGGCTCATGCCGTTTTGCACGGCAGCGGTCAGCGCAAATGCCATGGCAGCGGTCGTTTTTCCGCCACCCGTCGGCACGGTAAGCGTATAAACACCCGGTGCGGCGGTGCTGCCGGAGGCCTTGCACGCATCCAAAATGGCGCAGCGCTTTCGGTTGAGCTCGGCTTTGGGCGGATACCACGGTGCGATGTACGTTTCCAAGCGGTCGAGCAGCGCAGGGAGCGCATCGTAGTTGCCGCGCGGGGCAAGTGCGCCGTCCATAAAGGTTTCGGTGTCGATGAAATCGGCATCAACAAGGCAAGAAAACAGCATGCGGATATAAAACGAGAGCCGAAACCCGGTGTTGAATTCTCGCATGTTAAAGGGCTTGACCGGCGGCAGAGTGACTTCGGTTTTCCAATCGTCATATGGTTCGAGGTCGCGTTTTAAGCGGCCCGAGAGGGTAGCATCGTTTTTGGTATCGGCGCGGGAGCCGAAATTCGGTATACCGCCGTGATGGCCTGCGATGGCGAGCGCCAGATACCCGACACCGTGCGCGCAAGCTTCTTTTGCGCCGGCCGTGGAGTGGTCTACGCGCACGCCGCCGTCTAATCGATGCTGAAAGGCATCGCTGTACTTGCCGATGTCGTGCAGTAAACCGAGCAGATAGCCGTCTTCCTCCGCGCCGAATGCGGCGGCAAACTGCTTTGCAAGCTCTGCCGTGCCGGTGAGGTGTTCGTATACGGTTTGCTCGCGGGAATGATCTTCACTTATATGTGCCAGCTTTTTCGCCATAAAATCACCTTTTCGTCTTTGTTAAGACCATCATAGCACGGGAAAAGTACAATGTAAATATATTTAATTTGAAGAATAGGTAAGGTGAGCGGAAAAGCGACAGGTGGGGTGGGGTAGAAAAAATCCCACGATATTTGGCAGATATCGCGGGAGAGAGTTAGAATTTTGAATTGAAGACTTTTTTGAAAATTTGCTCGAACAGACTTTTCTTTTTATGGGTATCAATGCTCTTTTCAGGAATAGGGCAGCTAATTTGTTCATCTACCAGTTGTGGAGTTATGTTCTTGTGTAAGGTGGGATTACTTTCAGCTGTTGCTTATCTTTCCAATCTTGCAAATTTGGCGAAAAGTTTTTTTGTGCCTACACGGCTAAATTCAATTTCGAGCAGATTGTCATTTCCAATTGGTTGAATGGAAAGAATGATACCTGTACCAAAGGCAGCGTGTTCAACTTTATCACCGACATGATATAGAATGTTTGAACTGTTTTCAACTGTCGCAGTTTTTTTGTAACGGTTTGAATTTATACTGGAAGCGCTTTGCTTGGAAACGGTTTTTGGCCTATATGTTGCTTTGCTATAATCTTCAAACTTTCGTCCAAGATGTTTCATGATTTTCAGCTCATCCATTGCGTCGTAAACGGCGTTATGCTTTTCGTGGTAAGAACAGTCACCGGTGAGAAGTTTCATTATGCTTTCGACGCCAGCATTACGCTTTAGTTTTCCTGTGGAATAGCAGTCCATGGTACCTGTAATTTTAGAATTGTACTGTTTGTAAGCTGCCAATTTCATGATGTCATACCAATCATACTGTAACAATTCGGGCAAAAGTTTGTAATCAAAAGAGGCGTTATAGGCAAAAATCGACTTCACATTATGTTTTTTCAATAAGCTTTTGACATTTAATAATATAACCTCTCGAGTATCAATCATATTTGGAGCATTTTCCTCTATTTGCAAGGCATGTGAAAACATACCACCTGTTTTGTATTCGGGGGTCAGAACGTAGTATTTAGCATCAACGGGTTGATATGTTTGAGTATCTGCGATGACGATACCTATAGACATGGCTTCGCCGTCAAAATTAGTTTCCGTATCGATAACGGCGAATTTGGTCTTATGATATTCGCATATATGGCCTTTGGTTATGGTGCGAATTACCGAAGTCAAAAACGTATTTCGATCAAGTATTTTTATGACGTATGCCTTGTTGTTTCGAGTGTTCCATAGAATACCTTTATCCAAATTTAAAGCTATCATATAGCAGGCACATTGCAGAAAATGTGTATGCTTAAGTTCTGAAACGAATTTAAGTTCATAAACGGTTTCATCGTTAACAACATCAGCAAACCCTATCGCATTGCATATTTTTCTGCCGTTTTTATCTAAAAATGGAATTTCACAGTGAACCTGAACATTTTCGTTTTCCGAAAATTTTGTTTTTAATCTATCTATAAGTTTTAGTCGACTTTCTTCGGGCACGAAAGGAAGATTAACTTGCGTTCTGTATCGTTTTTGCTTAGTCTCTTCGGATACTAAGAATAGGATTTTCTTTTCAATTGACTTTTCTGATAAGATTTTATCGTATTTTTCTTTTTTACGATTACCGTCAAGCTCTTTTCTGAGTTCAATTTCCTTGTCAATGTTATAATTTGAGAAAAATTCAGCTTCTTGATAAATGCCGATACAAGGCGATAAATCGATAAGTTCATCGTTACTTTTAATACGTATTTCGTTATGGTCGTTGTAATCTAGTGGCGTGATTTCCAATAAAGAATAGCATTTTTCAATGTCTTCTTTGTACTTAAAGTCAAACATTTCCGAGATGTTTACGTCTTGAAAATTGAAATTTGTTTCGGTTCTTTCAGACAATGTTTTTTCGGAAAGCATGGCTTCCTGATCGTTTACGAATATGATGTGTTCTTTTCCACGGCTGGCGGCGACACAAAAGATGTTTCTCAATATTTCGTAGGATTGCTGTGGTTTTTCTATTCGTGACTGCCAATAGCTTTCCGTAAAATCAAAAACTACACATATCTTTCGTTCCATACCTTTGCTGCTGTCGTATGTGGTAAAAATCGCTGATGACTTTTTTGGCTTTATCGCACTGGAATCGTCATCGCGGATACTGGCATAGACCGTTCGTTTATTGAATTTATCCGCATGCGTGTTTTCCAATGCGTTTAATGCATCGGACATTTTCCCAATTCTTGAGCCGAGACAGAGAATATCTTTCGGATCCTGTTCGGACAGAAATGCAACGACATCGTTTAAATTCATCTGCTCTACGATGCAGTTGGAATTAACGCCGTTGATCGTTTTGCCCCAAACGCGACCGAGCATACTGGCTAAATCCAACGAAATTCTAAAGCAATTTGTGAATTGGAGGTTGATGTGATCACCGAGAAATTCATTGATAAAGCTGACAATGTCGAGTGTCGTTTTATCATAAATCTTCTGGTCGATATCGCCGACAGCAATGATCTGCATGGTGGGGTTTGTTGATTTGATGTATTCAAGCATTTCAGCTAATTCTTGCTCGATATCCTGGTATTCGTCGATAACCAAAACGTCGTATTTGTCTATTTCGGGTCTTTGAGAGTTAAAGCGTTGAATCAATTCTGGAACAGCGACGAATACGCCGATTTGACTTAAAGCCGAATAAGCAAAACCATGATAATTTGTGATTGTAGCATTCCTATTTTTGATTTTAGATTTGGCATCGAGTTTAAGCAGTTTGTTGTATGTAAGATAAAGAATTTTATCAGTGCTTGGTAATTCGCTACACAGTCTTTGAATAGCAGTAGTTTTTCCGCTGCCGATACATGCGTCAACGAGAATGTTTTTTCTTGCTTTTGCTGTATCGATAAAGATTTGTTGCTCATCAGATAGTGTAATGTCTCTTCTATTCATGAATCGATACCTCTTTTATTATAGTGTTTACATCATCATAGCATCTGGAGAATCCAATGTAAATACAGAAAATCGGCGGTGCGGATTAGGTGAGCGGAAAAGCGACAGGTGGGGGTGGGGTAGAAAATCATTTGCGATATTCGGAAAAATATGTATTTAATGTTTAATGAGAAGTTTTGAGGTTTGCATAGAGAAATATTGACAAATAAGCTGCACGGGGCAATGTTGTCGTTCTGCTGAAGCGGACAAAACCAAAAGCCCCGAGCGGCATTGCTTCCGCTCGGGGCATAATCTTAATATTTGCGTTTAAGCCTGAGGCTGATTGTTGTCACAGTTGGGGCACTTGCCGGCTTCGTTCAACGGCGAACCGCACTTGCCGCAGAATTTGGCTACGGGTGCGCTCTGCGAGACTTGGGGCTGCGGATTCTGAGGCTGTGCTGCCTTAGACCGAAGCTGCTGGCGCAGGTCGCTCATGTCGGGGGCCATGAAAATGCCGTTCTTCTCTTCGTTTCCGTTCTGGCTGCGGAGCTTATTGTTGATGGAGATTACGTTTTTCAGCAGCAAGACTGCCATCATCAACAGTTCATACACCAGTCGGATCATAATGGGTCCGAGGATCATGGTCAGGATGCCGTAGATGCCCAGCCAGTGGCGATTGCCAAAGTAGTCTTTAGGCGCGGCAAAGAGCATGAAGAAGCCCAGAATGATCATATCTGCCGTGAAGAAAATGTACAGAGCCTGCAGAATTTTCTCTACGATCAGGTACTTGAAATTGCAGGTATCGTGGAGGAACTTGCCGAAAGCATTGAGCTTTTCGCGGCGTTTTTCGGGGACGATAAACACATAGGCCAAAACTGTGGCGACGATAGCCAAAATTCCGCCGACGATGGTGAATATACCGAGCTGCTCGATTGCATCACTATAAATATTCATGTTGTACCTCTCTCTTTCTTTGCTGTAATGATTAGGTAAACAGGTACCCTCTAAACTCAAAATAGCATACCTCTAAATCCGAAATTTGTCAAGATTCAGATCCATATGGAACGTTTAAGGCAGAGCGCCTTCCGAGCAGTCGCAGGGTGAACTTGCTGCGCCGGTATCAAGGAAAAGTCCACCGCAATTTCACGAAAATTGCGGTGGACCTTTGGCAAATTTGAAATTTAGACAGATACCTCTCTCGGGCTTCCAGCCGGTGTATCTCGTCGTCGGCAATGGTCTGCACGATTTTGAAAATCTGCTTTTTACCGTTGTGGGTCACTCTTATGATATGTGGCTTTGGGCTGCGTGTCAAATGGGCGCTTCGATCAATCGTTCACCGTTACCCAACGTCCGGTTTCCGCAGACCGTTTCACGGCATCGCAAACGCGTTCCACTCGATACCCTTCTGCGAAGCTGGTAGACGGCTGCCTGCCTTCTACCACCGCTTTGATAAACTCGTAGGATTCGATGGATTTCAATTCGCCGTACCCAATGTTCATTCCGGGAATGTTCCAGGTCACTTCCCCGTGAAAATGCGCGGGGCCTGTGTAGATTGTCTTAAAGCCCCTTCTGTCGTCGGGGTCGCCGGCCAAACACACCTGCAACTCGTTGAGTCGCTCGTAGTTGAAGTAGAGGCTGCCCAGAGTGCCGTGAAGCTCTACCGTGATGAAGTTGTTGCGACCCCAGGCGTTTCTCGTGGCCTCGATGCTGCCTACCGCGCCGCTTTTAAACTTCACGAGGAAGCTGTCCTCATCATCCACGTCTACGGCCTTCCGCTTCGCGTCGGCTCCGAGCTTTACGGTGCCCAGCAGGTCTGTGCCGCCTTCCTGCACCGGCCGCTCGGTGATGTAGGTCTGCATCGTGCCGGTTACCGCCTCGATGTCACCCGCCAGATACTGGGCGATGTCGATCACGTGTGAGGCGATGTCGCCAAGCGTCCCCGCGCCGGCGATGTCTTTCTGGAACCGCCAGGAGAGCGGGGAGGCAGGATCGGCCGACCAGCTTTGCAGATAGGTGCACCGCACGTTGAGGATTTTGCCGATGGATCCCTCATCGATGAATTTCTTGGCGAGGTCGATCGCCGGAACGCGCCTGTACTGGTAGGCGTTCATGGCAATGATCCCCTTTTGCGCCGCTTTCTTTGCGGCCTCCGCCATGGCCTTCGCGTCCTCCAATGTCGAGGCGATCGGCTTTTCGCAGAGTACGTGCTTCCCTGCGTTCAGCGCAGCGATGGCGATTTCGGCGTGGACGTTGTTCGGCGTGCAGATGCTTACCACGTCGATCTCGGGATCGTTGACGATGTCGCGCCAGTCCGTGCAGCATTTTTCAAAGCCGAAGCGTTCTTTCGCGTCCGCCGCGATTTCCGGGACGATGTCGCAGATTGTTTTTAAAACCGGCACGGCCGGGGCCGGCCAGAAATACTTGGGCATGTCGGAATACCCGATTGAGTGCGCTTTTCCCATGAACCCGGCACCAACCAGGCCCACATTCAGTTTTTTCATTGTAAAATCCTCTCATTCTAAGATGCCCTCCTGCGCCGCGCGCCGTTGACCGACGCCGCGGACGGGAGGAATTTTAGATCAGCTTGCCTTGCAGGAAACGGTACGATGTCCGGCAGGCTTCTTCCGGGTCGCCGGCAAAGCCGTCAGCCTCCACAAGATAATCTCCTGCATATCCCTTTTCCTTCAGGAACCGCAGAACCCCTTCGACATCGACGTGCCCGGTGCCCAGCGGGGCAAATCCGTTTTCGTCCAAATCCTTCAGGTGGACGAAGGAGATTCTGTCGTAGTACTTTTTGACGATCTCCAGAGGATCTCCGCCGCCGGCAGCCAGATGCGCCAGATCCGGACAGATCTTGATGTCGCTCACCGAAAAGAGTCGGTCGATCTGTTCCGGCTTTTCCGCCATGGACCCGAGGTGCGGGTGGTAGCTTGCCTCGATGCCGTGGGCGGCGAAGACCTTTTCTGCCTCCTTCAGCCCTTTGGCCAGAAGCGCATAGTCGCCCGTCTGGACGCCTTTCCCGCGTATGGCACCGCCGCAGAACGCCACGTAGGAAACGCCTACCTGTTCCGCCAGAGCAGCGACCGTCTCCATGTGAAACATCTCGTCCTCCAGCGCGTCTGGGTAGATAAAATTGGCGCCCACGCAGACGCTCATCATGCCGGCACCGTAGCGGGCCAGCATGTCTTTGAGCACTTGGATGTCCGAACCGTATTTGGTCAGGTTTCCTTCCAATACCTCAATATACCGAAAGCCTGCATTTGTGATTTTTTTCAGCACCGCTTCGTCGTCGCAAAGGGTCAGATACCGGATGTCCTTAATGCTTGTAACGCCGCCTCCTTCTCCTACCAGAGGGCCGAACGCGTTTGTCATATAACCGAGTTTCATGTCTGCTCCTTTCTTATTTTTATAAATTTGCGCAAATTAGTTTTGTTTCCATTATAATACTCTGCACTGCGGCGATTGTCAATTTCTACTTGCGATTTTGAGAAAATTCGTTTGTTTCGCCAAATACAAGGGACAAAATTAGGCATTTCCAATCAAGTTTTCTTTTCGTTTGCAATGCTTTGACACCTGTGTTAGGCTGTCCGGGTCGTTTGCTCGTTGGAAGATGCCTGAACTTCTCGTCCTTTCGTGTGTATTTGCGCAAATTTTCTTTACCGCGCCAAAAAACGCGGCCGAAAAGCCGCGCGGGGGATAGGGGCAATGAAAAATTCCGGGAACCCGGCTTGCGCGGGCGCTATGTAAAAAGCGGATAAGCCCTGCTTCCAGATGCTTATCCGCTTGATATTCTGTCGGTCGGTTTGAACGCGGCGAACCGCCGTTAAAGTGCGCCGGCGCTGCGGTTGATCGCGTTGCGCAACGCCGCCGGCGGATCCTCCTTGAAGATCGCCTTCCAGTTTTTCAGCAGGTTCTCCCGGTCGATGCTGATGGGCTCCACCCCGATGAAGGAGGGGACCGCTTTTCCCAGCAGGCCGTTGGCCGCCGCCATGGCGATGGCTTCCCCCTGCTCATAGGGGCACTGCGCGCTAATCATTTTGACCATGCCGCCCTGTGCCATCTGCATGGCGATGGCATAGTCCAGATCTCCCGTGACGATCGCGATGTCCGTGCGCTCCAGCTCCGTCAGGGCCTTTATCACCTCCAGCGCGGGCCCGTCCCAAGAAACATACAGAGCCTGAATCTCCGGGTACATCCCGATGAGCTTCAGTGTTTTCTGGTAGACGTCCACCTCTGTCAGGAAATTGACTTTTCCGCACACCCGGATTTCCGGGTATTCCTCCGTCAGAACCTGTTCCGCCGCGCCGTCCCGTTGCTTTGTGGCAAAGAAGTTCTGCTCGCCGTGGCAAATCAGCCCCGCATATTTCAGGCCGTGCCGTACCATGTACTCGCCCAACCCGCGGCCCATACTGTCCCCGTGGGCTCGCTCATTTACGGAGATACAGGAGATGTAATCCTTCGGGGTGAGTCCCTCCGGGACATTGGTAATCAGCACCAACCGGGTGTCGCTGTCTGCAATCGAGCGGAAGGCTTCCGCGGTGCCCCGAGTATCAACGGGGATCGAGATTAGGAGATCCGGCTTCAGAAATTTGATGCTTTCCAACTGTTTGCATTGCAGCGCCGCGTTGAAATGAGCGTCTGTGACGGCGATGATGGAAATCCCAAGCTCATCGAAGACTTTTTTGATACCCTTTTCCTGCAGGCGCATCCACGCCTTGCCCGTATAGTGGAATGAGATCGCCGCCGTATACTGCTTTTGCCGAATCTTTTCCTTTTCCACCTCGGATAAGGCAAGGCCGCCCGCACCCGCTGCCCTTTCCCCGAAGGGACCCCGGCCGATTCCGCAGGTGGAGTTGCGCACATTGAGGATTGAGGGGAGAGTTTTCGTGCAGTACGCATGCGCGGGCGAAGAGAGGTTTGCAATTTCGCCGCGGTCAATCCGCCGGAACAGCAGGTCCGCGGCGGAAAGCGCAAACTGCCGTGGTTGCTTATCCACGCAAGTGAGCTCCGGCGTCGTCAGCGAGGCCCATTCCGGATCGTTCAGGCTGACGACAGAGAGGTCGCCGGGCACGGCGATGTTGTGGCCGATCCCATACCGGATGGCGGGAATCAGAGGCAGCGAGTCGGCAATCACGACCGCGGTGGGCGCAGGCTCTGCCGCGACGATCTGCGCCATAGCTTCGGCGGCCAACGCCTCGGTTTTCAAGCCCGCGCGGACCAGCACTTTTTCCAACGCAATGCCGGAATCCTCCAGAGCCTTCCTGTAGCCTTCAAACCTTTGGGTGCCGCACGCTTCCGACTCGCACAGGTAAGCGATTCGCTCATGCCCGTTTTTAATCAGGTGCCGCACCGCGCGGTAGCTGCCCTCAAAGGTGTCGGGCAGCAGGGTGTCTGCGGCAAACCGATCCACGGGGTTCCCAATCAGAACCACCGGAAACCGGAGCCCTTTGAAAAAGGCTCCGGAAAGCACACCTTCCCGGTCCGGGAAAGCGACTATTCCCGCAAGATCCAGCGTTCCAGCCAGTGCGCGGATGGCCGCCAGTCGGTCTTCATCGAGGTCATACGCCAGCGAAATGGCGATATAACCCTTCTGCTCTACGATTTCTTCCAGCTTTTCCTTGACTTGATTCTGAAACAGGCTGCGTTTTTTCGACAGCAAGATCAGCACATAGCGGCTTTCGGACAGTTTGCTCTTCAATGCGCTCCGTTTCGCGATAAAATTCGGGAGCTCGTCCAGCTGGCGAATAGCGTCCTCGACCTTCCGGACTTTCTCAGGACTAACGTATCGGGTTCCGTTGACCACGTGAGAGACGGTCGACACGGACACGCCCGCTATCCTAGCAACATCCTTGATCGTCGCCATGCATTTCGTCCTCCTGCTCAGAATACTTTTGCTTTCATTATACCGATTCCGTTCTCAATAGTCAACAAAATTTGCGCAAACGCCGGTTTTGGGACGCCGGAACAGGAAGCAGGGACAGGTAAGAGTTGTGTGACTCTGCCTGTCCCTGGTTTTGTTTTTCCATACGCGGCATTTCGAGTTTTATGGATTAATGGCTGTTTAGCGATTTTTGAAGGCGGTTTCGGGCGACTTAGTATTTGCCGAAAAGCTTGATATTTAAGGCTTTTTTGGCGGTTGCACCGCAGAAATCCCGAGAAATAAGGAAAGTTCGAATAACGGCAGTTTCGCTGTTTTTGGAAAGAACAGGCACTATTTTGGAAAGAACTGCGGAAAGAACAGAATAAACACATCAACAACGGCAATACACAGGAAAGAACCGCACCGACTAAAATATTTACGAGGTGTATTGCTATGAATGAAACCGCAATCAACTGGGATTCGATTCCCGATATTATTACCAAAGACCAACTCTATCAAATCTGCCACATCAGTAAATCAACGGCCTTGTATCTGCTTCGAAGCGGAAAGATTCCGTGCGAATACACGCGCAAGAAAACTCGCTGTTACAAAATCAAAAAGGCTGATGTTATTACATATCTTGAAAAGAGAAAAGTATTTCCCGAATCCTATTCAGCACCGGCTGGGTGGTACAAGGGGAACTATACCGTGAAAATGAAAACCGAACTACCCGAACAGATTCTTGAAAATATGAAGCTGTATTACACGGAGCTTTTTGCACAATATCCCGATGTGCTGACCACAAGCGAAATTTCAAAAGTAATCGGCTACGGCACAACGTCAATCAATAATTGGTGCAAGAAAGGACATCTTAAAGCATTCAAAAGAAACAATATGAATCACATTCCGAAAGTCTACTTGATAGAATTCTGCTGTTCAATATACTTTCGCACTATCACCCGAAAATCTGATTGGCATATCCGGGCGCTTCAAGAATTCCCTCGTTGGCAAGTGATACGAGGATTGATGCTATTATAAAAGTAGACACGGAAGGGTAGAAAAAAGCCTGTCCGTGGAGTATCATAAAGGTGAGTATTCTACCGGAAAGGAGC
>JABLTM010051108.1_pt1 | contig 20741 bp, 20 predicted proteins | sample 7160121 | NCBI WGS metagenome assembly JABLTM01 (sample SAMN14651224, study PRJNA627086) | human gut metagenome | isolation source: feces | host: Homo sapiens
ATGAATAAACCTAAAATCATTAATGTCCATATGTTTCTTTTTAAAGTTTTTCTTGCTTTTTCTTTTATCTCTTTAATTTTCCACATTTCTTGTTCCTCTTTCTTTATTATGCTGTAATTATACTATATACAGATTAATTTGACAATATATAAATAATTAATAAAAGAGGGAAATTTTCCCTCTTCTATCTGGATTAAATTGATTTTAATTCAAGAACATACTGTAACATATTTCCTCCTTTATACAGCACTATGTTGGCTATTTTCAAGCAGTTTATTGGAACCCCATATTTTAAAAAGGTTCTATCTTTCTTTACTTTCTCCAGAACCATATTACTTATCTCTTTTTTGTGTTTTTCGAGATATGCCTTTTTGTCTCCTTTCCATGTTGTTAATAAGTTTACATCCACATTTATATAATCAAATGTAGTTGTTTTTTTGGAGTTCTCTGGGTTGCATACGAATTCCGGCTCACATATTCGTGTAACAATTCCATTACCGTAACATGCTTTCGATGGTTTCTTTAATGTCACTCCTCCGTTACAGTATTCTTTGAGTTTTTCTATCGAGTCACCTACTTCTAACCTTCCAATAGATTTACTCATTAATACTTTGTTTTCAACCTTGAGCATCTGCAATAATTTGTATGAGAAATCTATTGACAAATAGGAAATGTCTTTTCCTCGTTCAAACCATATGTATGGCATTGATATGTCAGTTGTCAATATTTCTTTTTCAGGCAAACATGTCCATTCTTCTTTTTCATTGAAAAAGTAAAAATTTCGTTTTACTTTCCGAAGAACTACATTTATATAACCGCCTTTCTCTGATTTTTTTTCAATCTTTTCAAATCTTGCTATATCTTGCTCAAGTTTGTCGATTGAGTCACCAACCACTAAACATAAAATAGCTCTAGCTGTAGGTCCTGAGAAGTTTGTTTCAGAGCAGTATTCTCCTCGTTTATAGTAGTCCATTTTCAGTCCTTTTAAGTGCATTCTCCGTGCTTCTTCAACAGAAGTTTCAGTATAAATACCTTCTGAATCAAAAAAATACACTTTTTTCTTTTTGATACGTATAACCTGTTCTTTTAAGATTTTATCCATCTTTCTACCTCCTAAAATTATCTTGGAGGTATTGAAACCTCCAGTTCTTTATACTTTTGGCTTCAAAAATATTTATTATATTATACCACAATTTTATGTTAAACGCAAATTTTTATACTTCTTTTGCCTTAACTATAATTCTCTGCTTTGAATCGGTTGTACACGTAATTAGTGTAACCTCTCTTTCATCTGCAATAGATGGTGTTAGGCAACTTGTATCTTCTGGAAAAACTTTATAAATATTAAAAATTTCATATTCAACTTTTCCAATCTTTTCATCTGTCACAAACAATCTGTCTCCCACATTAAGTTTCTTTAAATTTCTAAACATATTTTTATTTTTAAAATTGTGTCCTGCCACACAAAAATTTCCAATTTGATTTGGATCTACACCCCAAAACTTAGTTACTGAAACATTAAGGGCTGATGTTGAATAGTTTTTCAGTACATTTGTGACTAATGAAATTGATGGTATTTCTAATTTTGCACATACATCATATCCTTTATAAGTTTTTTCAATTTCTACTTTAGGATATTCTTTCATATTTGATTTCTCAACTTTTTCCGCATCCACATCTATATTATCTTGATTAATTTCTTCAATCTGCGTCACTAACTTTTTTTCTGTAGAGTCTCCGTCCTGTTGTACAATCGATTCTGATCGTATTTTTGCTTCTTCTTTTTTAGATATTCCCATACATATTATCAATGTCAGAAATGCTACAAATAATATAATATTAATAACTCTTTTAGCAATCTTTTCCATCTGCTCCTCTCCTATGTAAAACTAAAAGTATATTGTTTTTGACATACCGCGTAAGCGAACAAATGCGCATAGCGAATGCGATATGGAGCAATCTACATATAATATTTTAATATGAAGATTACGACACCAAGGTATAAAAAACAATATACTTTTAGTTTTATAAATATCTTTCTTATTAATCATGAAGTATAACCTTATTTTTTCTTATTTATATATATTCCTAAACCGATTACACTAAATAACACTACAGACATAATAACATATTCATTATATCCTGTCTTAGGCAATTTATTTGGAGTCTCTTGTTTAACTGTGTCAGTTGGTTTAGTTTCAGTTGTAGTCTGATCAGGCTTTTGTGTAGGTTGTTCTGTTTCTTCTGCAGGTGGAGTTATTTCTGGTTGACTTGGTTTTTCTTCCTCTGGTGGTGTTACTTCTTTTTCTGCAACTTTATATTCGAATGTTTTTTGTGCAATCACTGTATCAGAATTATCCCTATCGATCAATTTTAAAGTTATCGAATAGTCTCCAACTTCACTAAAAAGTGCCCTTACATTTAATGTTTGTGAAACATCTTTTCCTCCTATTTTGTATCCTTGAGGATCACCCCATCCACTTTGTATAATATCTGTTTCAGCCTTTGTCACTCCATCAGTTGCTAATAACTTTACACTTGCATCTTTAGGTGTAGTTGTCTCTGCAATTAATCTTGCATGTTCATAATATCTTCCCATACTAGAAGAGTAAGTTAATTTCATTTCTTTTTCTACATCTTTTTCTATATCACCTGCATGTTCTAATGTAATTTGATAATCTTTATATTCTGGTTCTACTGTTAAATTCTTTATAAGTGGTGTTGTTATATCATCATAAGTTTCTGATGCATCAGAATTTGATAGTCCTTCTGCAGTTGCTGTTAATTCTGTTGGATTTGATGTTGTTATCCCTTCTTTTGCTTTAAATGTTATACTCATATTTTCTCTTGGACTTGTCCCTCCTGTAGAATCGTGAAATGTAACTTTTACTTTATCTGTTGTATCATTTGCAGTACCTCCATCAGCTGATACATACTCAAAAATATTGTTATCATATTTTACTTCAACTGTATATGCTCCTAATTGTTTTCCAAAATCAATTGTTGCTTTCACTTCTTCTCCTGGTCTTACTACTGTTTTATCTACATCAAATTTGACTGTATCCAATGATACCGCATAACTTTTTACTGTAAAAAGAAGCATTGTAATCATTAATATTGTTATTATTAAACTTATAGTCTTTTTCATTTTAAACCTCCATAATTTTATTTTATAACTTTATTATGGCTTTTGGTTTTATTTTTTATTAGGAAGTTTTATCGTAAATAAGAAAAATCTGTAAAATTGCACATTTAAGAACCGGTCCCAAATGTGCAAAAATACAGTCTATCAATAAGTTCAATCTCTTTTAATATTTTTATAAGTTAAAAATCCAATTATAATAGAAACAACAATAAATACATCAACAGCCATCAATAAGTAGTCTTTTTTATTTTCCCTTTTTTCATTTTTAACTTCATTGTTATCATTATTCATCATCTCTCCACTATTATCATTTTCAGAAACCTCCTTATTTACAGAGTAAGCTTCTTCAAGTCTTTTCTTCACTTTATCAACTTCTTGATCATACATCGTTTCCTCTTGTTTATTTCTTTTATAAACATTGATTTCATATATTCTTTGAGTAAATCCATTTGGAGCTGTAACTTTTATTTCAATTTTATTATTTCCTTCATTTAGGTTATTATTTCCTAAAATCTCTACTTTTCCCTTTTCATTTTCTGGAATTGCTAAAATATTCAATTGATTTATCTCCTTTGTTACTTGTGTATTATATCGAGTTATTTGATTATTAAATTCAGGTGACAAAATTGCATATTCTATAGCAAGATTTTCTAAATTAGTATTTGCCATTTCTAAATTCTGTGTTTTAGTAACTTTTATTTTATATTCTTGGCTTTTTCCCTGATTTGTTACTACTACATTTATAATATTTAGTCCATCTTTTAAATTCTTATTCCCTGAAACCTCTATTTTTGCATTCTCATTTTCTGCTATTGTTTGAACTTCAATATCTTTTATTTCTTTTAATTGTTCAGGTAAAGTTAAACTATAATCATATATATCTGTTTCAAAATCTGGTACAATTCCTTCCACATTTAATCTTAATGACTTTAATTGAGTACTATTTTGCTTTTGCACCGACCTGCCCTCAACACCTTCACTAGAATCTTGCTCCAAAATTCCAATTTGAAAATTTTCAAAATCAGTTTGCATCAAATTAATATTTTCGTCAAAAAATTCTCCATTCACATCAAAATCTGCTGTTCCTGAAGCAATTGCTTTAAATTTTAATTTTTCAATTTTTCCCTTTTTAGCTTCTGCTCCACCATTTGTATCATACCAAACAATTTTAACTTTATTGCCAATAACATTTGAATTTTCAGGTCCAGAAATAAATTCTAATTTTGTTGTATCAAAAAATATTTCTATAGAATATGCTGATGTGTTTATTCCTTTTAAATTAAGACTAACTTCAAATTCATCTCCTATAATCACATTATCCTTATCACTTTGCAAATAAAATGTTGCATTTTCTAATGCTCTACTTTTTAAAGGATAACTAAATAGAATTATCATAAAAATTGTTATAATCAAATATATAATCTTTTTCATTTTATTATCCTTTCCTAAAATTATTGTTTTATAATCTGCAAACCTAAAATATGTCTTTGAATTAACAGTAAGTCTACTGATGATGGTTTATTTCCATTTTTTCTTATATTTGCAGATTTTTGATAAATGTCATCTAAAATTTCAATTTCTAATATATGCCTCTGTAAAACTAACAAATCAACACTATTGATTTTTCCATCTCCATTCACATCACCATATATTATAATTTGGTATTCTTTTAAAATCTTTCCATCTTCTTTAACTTGAATTTTATTTCCTGTTCCAATTATTGCATCATCTGATAAAATCTCATTATTTGAATTAACAATTACTATTTCTAAATTAGAAATTATCTTTGTTTTTATATCTCCAACTGTATTTTGATTATAATCTATTCCACTCACATCTAAATTATTTAAAATTAATGGAGCAGTAAATTGAACCTCCGCTTCTTGCATTTTTCTTATTACTGTTATTTTACATTTTGCTTTTATATTTTCATTTTCTTCAGAAATTGCATAAATAATTGTTTCTCCTTCTTTTTGTGCTGTAATTACTCCATTTTCGTCTATTGTAGCAATTTTTTCATCATCACTTTTAAAATTTATTTTAGTATTATTTGCGTTAGCTGGTTCAATATATGCATTAATTTTTAAATTTTCTCCTATTGAAATATATAATTCTTCTTTATCTAAATTAATTCCTGTAACCTTATTATATGTGGGCATTTCTGTTACATAAGTTTGAAAAATATATCCAATCATACCATTTTCTAACTGAACTCTATCCCATCTTTCTCCATTACTTATACTTTTTGCTATTCTGGTCATTTTTGCATCTTTGCTAAGCATTGTTATTACTTCATAAGATGTACTTGGACCTGTTCTTAGGTTTACATTTGTAGCATTACAATAAACTTTTGTATTATCAGCTACATAATTGTTTGAATTTATATTGGGGCTTTCACTTTGAAGGCCTGGCATATTATTATAAATAGGAATAATAAATGAAATTGGCAAATCTAATATCCCATTTTTTTGATATCCATTATAAATTGATTTGGCTTCTTGATATGGTGCTAATACATTTGTCATATATTGATGTGAAAATAAATTACTTCCCCTATCATCATTTACGTCAAATTTTTGTAAATATACCGTATTTTGCCCAACTTGTATATAACTTGAACCTATAAAAACTCCTCCACCTGAAATTGCTTTGTCTTTATTATTCCACGGAATTAAATATTTATTTTTAGTTGTTTGACTTGCACCTTTGCCATCTTTTGCAAATTGAAGTCCATTTTTTATTGCACCCAATGGTTCTGCCGAACTTGTAGCACCTATGTTGTAAAAATTGTATAATCCTTCATATCCAGATACTTTTCCACTTATTGAATTATGTGATAAAAAAGGTCCAACTTCTTGCTTTATTCTTGATGCTAAATGATATGTGCTTACAGCTGATTTTTGTCCTCCTCTTAATATTAATTCTGAATATGTGTCATTTGTATTTATCGTATTCCCATTACTATCTAGGTATGATACTTTATTTTGATAAAATTCTGTTCCATATAATATTTTTTCAATACTATTTATGCTATTTTCACTAGAACTATATGATAATGTTTCAAATTGAAAAATTCGCACCTCATTTAAAAAGTTTCTTGGGTCCATTGCATATTTTACTGCCTGTTCTGATGAATCTACCCACCCACTGTCAACTTCTACATTATACTGACCAGGTGTGGTATTTTTCCAGTTATCAGAATATGTTTTTGGTACTAAATTTTTTCCAAATTGGCTTTCTTGTTGTATTACATTATTCCAATCTAAGTTTGTATACAATGCTGTAAAACTCCAATTAGGATGATTCTTTTGTAATTCTTTTAAATATGGCTGATAACTACTTGGAAAGCTTTCTATACCGTTCTCTTTTTATTGATGCTTCTACTTTGGTAGAAAATATCAAACTTATAAATATTACCATTATGATAGTTATTTTCTTTTTTACCATTTTTTCCTCTCTTTTTGTTTTTTGATATTTTCTCCATTTTGAGTTGTAAATATACAAAAAATAATAGGGTAGAAAACTTTCTACCCTATCATTAGAAAAATATTAAATTAATTTACCACCATTGTTTTCCAAGCTGTCTCTCTGCAGAATCTCTAACCCATTCGCTGCTATCTTTAGCTAATTTTCTGCATACCTTTTTGGGTATGGCTCTATTACTAGCTACATATGCACGAACACATTCCGAATCATCCTTCGCTAATTCAATAAGTAAGTCTACTGGTGTCCTATAATTGTCAACAACATTGCTTCGTACTTTTTCTGAACAGTCTCTAGATAATTCAACAATAAGCTTTAAATCTCCAGTATTTTTTGCTACTGCAGCTCTTACTTCTTCATTCTTATCATTTGCTAATTTTGCAAATATCTCTGAATTTTTAGTATTATAAGCTACTGCTATTCGTACATTTGCTGATTTATCACTTGCCAGTTTTTTCAAAAGTTTTTCTTGCAAATTAGCATTTTCAAGCACTTCCATTCTTACTCTTTCTGATTCATCCTTTACCAACTTAGCAAGTATTTCTGGATTAGTACTTCTTGATGCTACAGCTACTCGCACAAATTTTGATTCATCATCTGCTAATCCTTCAAGCACCTCTTCTTGAACATTTGGATTTTTTGCAACATCTTCTCTTATACTTCTTGAACTGTCCTTTGCCAATCTAGCCAGTACTTTTTTAGGGGCTTTTGGATTTCTAGCAACAGCTCCTCTTATTGCCGCTGATTCATCACTTGATAACTCATCAAGTATTTTTAAACTTCCAATTCTTTCAGTGGCATTTTCTCGCACCCCTTCATCAAAATCGGATTTGGCTAATTTTCCAAGTATGTTTTCAGGAAGTTTTGCATTACAAACCACATTTCTTCTTACACTTGGATTCTCGTCTTCTGCTAACCTCTTCAATGCTCCTACTGGAGTATTGGGATTTAAAGCAACTGTCCAACGAACTCGGCAAGATTCATCTTTTGCTAATTTCTCTAAAATTACTCCTGGAATTGGCAATTCTGCCGCAATCATTCGCCTTTCATAATTTGTTGATCTTGCCCATTTTTCAATTGTTGTCATTTCAATTTTAATACTTTTCCGCATTTGTTTTTCCTCCTAGCATTTGCTACATTGATATTTTACTACGTTCAATTTATTTTTAACTCGTTAATATTATAACATACTTTATCTATTTAAACAACTCATTCTTGCTAAATTTTATGGTTGTAGGTCTACCATGAGGACAAGTAAAAGGATTTTTTAATTTTAACAATCTTTGAATTAAACTGTCGACTTCTTGTCTAGTCAAGTCCATATTAGCCTTTACAGCAGCCTTGCAAGCAACTGTTGCAATAAATCGTTCTTCAATATCTTTTATTACAGTTCTTTCAGTTGTAAGCATCTCATCTAATACATCTAAAAACATCCTATTTTTGTTAACTTTATATTCAATGTCTGGAATTCCACTAATTTTTACAGAATCTTCTCCAAATAGTTCAATGTCAAAACCTGTATTTCTAAAAAGTTCAATATTTTCTTTTACAAATTCAATTTCCTTATGTGATAAATTATAAACTTCTGGAATTAGCATTAATTGACTATTGCTTTGAATATGATTTTTATAATTTTCTTTTATTTGTTCATACAATATTCTTTCATGTCCAGCATGTTGGTCTATTAGGAACATATCCTCTCCAATTTCTATTATTATAAATGTTCTAAATAAAATTCCAATATATTTGTATTCTATTTCTCTTTTATTTTCTCTGTTTATTAGTTCTACTGGTGTATCATTTTTGAATTTGTTTGTCAAAAATTCTAATTCGTTTTCTATATAATTTTCTTTCTTTTGCTCTTTTTCATCATTATCTAAAAATTCACCATTTAGCATTGAACTTTTTATTGCATGATAAAATACTTTGTAAAGCTTATTTTCGTCATTAAATCTTACTTCCATTTTTGTAGGATGAACATTTACATCATAATAGTTTGCTGGCATTTCTAAATTTAAAATGAAAAATCCGTATTTTCCAATTCCTGTAGCACCTTTAAATGCTTGATCCGCACTATTTGTTAAAATTTGATTTTTGATATTTCTCTTATTTAGATATAATATCTGACTTTTTCTGTTATCTCTTGCTATTGTAGTGTTTCCTATTACTCCTGTAACTTTTATTCCTTCACTTTCATAATTTACATCTAGTAAATTTTTCTCGATTTCTTTTCCATCTAAAAGATAAATAATATCTCTAATGTTTCCATTTCCATTAGTTTGAAATACTATTTTTCCGTCATTTATTAATTTAAATGCTATATCTGAATTTACTAATGCTGTTTTTTGAACCCATTCTTTTATGTATCTAAATTCTGTAGCATCATTTTTCAAAAATTTGTATCTTACAGGCGTATTAAAAAATAGTTTTTCAACCATAATTGTAGTGCCTACTGGTATTCCAATTTCTTCTACTTCTAGTATTTCTCCTGCTTCTGCCGTAATTTTTGTTCCATTTTCTTCTGCAGTTTTTGTCATCATTGTAAGTTCTGATATTGATGCAATACTTGCTAAGGCCTCGCCTCTGAATCCCATGGAATATGTATGCTCTAAATCTTCTATTTTTCTTATTTTACTTGTTGCATGTCTCTCAAGTGATAGTGGGATATCATTTGCAGATATTCCTTTTCCGTTATCTACTATTTTTACTAAAGTTTTTCCACCATTTTTTATTTCTATTATTATTTTTGTTGCTCCTGCATCTATTGAATTTTCTACTAATTCTTTTACTACATTTGCTGGTCTTTCTATTACCTCTCCTGCAGCTATTTTGTTTATTGTTAAATCATCTAATAGTACTATGTTTCCCATATTCTTCTCCTTTTTTCTATTGCTAACTATATCACAATAAGCAAAATAAAACAACCCTACATTGTAGGGTTGTCCTAATGGATTACGCATTTTTCTTTTCTAAAACATAATAAAGCATACTAGTTTTGTTATTTAATGTTACTTTCTTTACTTTTAAGTCCTCAGTTGTTATACCGTATTTTTCAAATGCTTTAGCATCTTCGATTCTATCAAAAACTAATTGTTTTATTTTTTTTTGATTTTCTTTTATGTATGTCATTCTATCTTTTTCCCAATTAGTTACTATATTTATATCTACATAGATATAATCAAATGTGCCTTTTTTATCTGTATTTTCCGGTATACATACAAATTTAGGATATTCTATTTTGGTAATAAATCTCTGTAGACCTTCTGGCTTATGTGATTTTTCTGAATCCACATCATTTTCACAATAGTATTTTAATGTTTCTACCGTGTCCCCTAATTTAAGTTTACCAAATGCTCTTCTAAAAGTAATGTAACTTTTTATTCCCAGCAAACTTCCTATTCTCACTGAATTATAGCAACAGCAAGTAATACTTCTTCCTCTCACAATTTTTACATTTTCTATTGCTATATCTGTTGGTAGTATTTCTTCTGTTTTTAAACAGGAATATACTCCTTCATCATTGAAGTAATAAAGTTTTCCTCTATAAACTTTGTAAACTACATTGATTAATTTAAAATTTTTGCTATTTAATTTAGAAATCTCATTAAATTTCTCAATGTCTTTTTCTAGTTTATCTATTGTATCTCCTTCTTTTAAACAAGCAATTGCTCTAGCTTCTGCACCTTCTCTGTCTGAACAATAGTATTGCCTATTGATATAATCGAATTGTAACTCTTCTAATTTCATCTTCATTGCTTCGATTATAGATACAGCAGTATAGATTCCTTCTGAATTAAAGAAATATACTCTTTGCCTCATTACCCGTATTGCCTTAAACTTCCATTTGTTATCCATTTTTCTACCTCCTAAAATTAAGTTGGAGGTCTTGAAACCTCCAGTTATACTTTTGGTTTCTAAAAATATACTTTTTTATTATAGCACATTTTTATGTCAAATGCAATATTAGTCAAGCTCTTTTCTTATCTCTTCTAATGCTATTCTTCTTGCACTTATTGCATTTTTTTCTTCATTTGATAATTCTGCTAGAGTTTTTCCATTTTTTAATTCAAATATTTCATCAAATCCAAATCCATTTTCTCCTCTAATCTCTTCAGCTACATATCCTGAGATAATTCCTTTTTTACATATTGTTTTTTCTCCATTTGATAATGCTATAGCAGTAATAAAGTTTATTTTTCTTTTTTCTCTTGGTACTCCTTGCATTTTTTCTAATATTGCAAGATTTCTTTCTCTATCTGTTCCATTGTGCCATCTTTTTGTTTTTACTCCTGGGAATCCACCTAAATATTCTATTTCTATTCCAGAATCATCTGCTATACACAATTTTCCTTCAAGCTTTTTGGCTATTATTTCTGCTTTCTTTATTGCATTTTCTTCGAATGTTTCTTTATCTTCTTCTACATCTATATCTATTCCTAATTCTTTAATTGATATAATTTCAAATTCTTTTAATATTTCTTGTGCCTCTTCAATTTTTCCTCTATTTCCTGAAGCAATTACTATTTCTTTCATTTTTTTATCTTATTCCTTCCTGAACATCTAAATTATGTTTGAATTACATAATCCAATTTTTAAATATTTCTACAAAATCTGGCTGATTTTCAATATAATTAAATAGTATGTCCAAAATTCCGCCATATATTTTGCATCTATATTCTTTCGGATTTTGAGAAAAAATATTATCATCTTGTGCTAAATTGATAACAGGACATGTTCCGCAGTATGGCATATATGCACAAGTACTGCAATAAGGCAAACATTCTATACAAGAAGATACACACATTGCTTTTGCACAATCACATTGCATTAGTTCTTTATATGTATTTTTATAGACATTTCCTAGCTTGAAACTATCATCTCCCATTTCTGATAGCATTCTTCCTTCATCACAAGTATATATATTCCCATCATAATAATATGCTAATTGACCAATAGCCCCTCCACAAGGTGAACGCAATTCCATATAATTTACTGGTTGATTTAGCAATATTTTTTTCAAGAATATATTGCTATGTCCTTCTGATAAAAATATTCCTTGTTTGTTTTTTTCTATTATATAATCTAAGGCCTTTTTATAAAATTCCAAGAATTCCTCTGCTTCATATCCGATATTATTCCAGTTATTATCTGCCTTTCCCAATTTAGTTAATGGTCTAATAAAGATGCTTTCTAATCCTAATTCTATATATTCATCCACAATTTCTTTATACTTGTTTAAGCTATATTTAGTTGTTGTTTCTATAGCATTTACTGTAATTTGCTTTTCCTTTAATTTTTTTATTTTATTGATTGTTTCTTGATAAGAATCAGCGTTTTTATATGGTCTATTTTTATTTTGTAACTCTTTATCTCCATCTATTGAAGTACATATTGTCACTTTATTATCTATAAAAAATTCTATCATTTCATCTGTTAATAATGTTAAATTCGAGACTAAATTATACTCAATATACTTTCTATCTGAAATGCTTTTTGAATACTCAATAATATATCTAATTGTTTCAAAATTCATTAATGGTTCACCACCTTGAAATTCGAAAGTTAAGTATCTACTTGGTGACTCCATTGCAATATCTACTGCTTTTTTTGCAGTTTCTTTTGACATATTGTAATTTTCTTTTTGATTCAAATTTCCAGCTTGGCAATAAATACAATTAAAGTTACAATTTTTGCTTACTACAAATATATGTAATGTTGTCGGAACTAGTAAATATTCTTTTGCTCTTCTTAATTTCATTGCTTGATTTGAAGCAAATATTTCTTCATTTCCTTCATAAATAAATCCTTTTTGTATTAATTCCTGTTTTAATTCTGTATTTAACTCTTTTCTTTGTATCAAATTTTTAAAATCTTGTTTTGATAGAAAATTATATTTTCCTATATCATTTGTTATTAAATAGTTGTTTTTATTTTCTTTAAAATTAAAATAATTTAATTTGTACATTTTTCTCTTTCCTATCTTATTGGTTTTATTTCTATATCTTTTACATTAATTGTTGAATTAAAAAATCCTCCACAATTTTCTTTTGCTAAGCATTCTTCACATTGCTCTTTATATCTAATTTTATAGTCTGTTATACTTTTATGAGCTATGCTATATAATCTTTCGTCCAAATTACATAATGGAAAGTTATATAAGTTAACAATTATTCCTGCTTTTATAATTGTTATACATGCCTTATATAAATATTCCTTTACCTCTTTAAAATTAATCCACACTTGTTCTCTATTTTTGTAAGCATTTCCTGTCATTTCTAATGCCATTATATTAACTATTTTCGCTTCAGGAAATTCTTGTACTATAAATTTTGCAATATCTTCTAGATACTGATAATTCTTCTTTAATACTACTATTCTAATTTCAACATCTATATTGTTTTCTATTAATCTTTTTATTCCTAAAACAGCCTGTTTAAAGCTTCCTTTAGCACGTGTTATCCCATCATGTAATTTCTCATTGTCAGCATAGATAGGTATTGCTACTCTTATATTTTCTGGGATTACTTTTTTTATTTCTTCTGTAAAATTTTTATCTGCAAATATTCTTCCATTTGTTAATAATAAAAATTCTGTATTTGGTAAATCCTTTTTGCATTCTTCTAAAAGATTTAATAAATTTTCTCTTAATAATCCTGGCTCTCCCCCAGTTATAGTTATGTGACTTGTATCATCTGGAATACATTTAACTTGTTCTAATAACTTTTTAATATCTGGATTCTCTTTCGTATTTCTAACAACATCAGAATCTGGACACATAATACAATTAGAATTACATTGGTTTGTTACTACTATTGCATTATCTTCTGAGTCATCTCTATATAATACTCTAATAACTTTATCGTCTATTATTTCAACAACATCATAACTTAATAAAGTTTCATAATCTTTTATATTATTGCAATAGTTTATTTGTTTCAATTCTATATGTTGTGGTTCATTTTCAAATATGTATCCTTTATATCCTTTTTGAAATAAATTAATATTTTCATCATCCAGGACCTGTATATAATTTTCTTTATCCTGCACATTTGCATTCTTTATTATTTTTCCTATAATATATTTATCTATATTTCTTACAACAATGTTCCCTCTTAATATTAATGGTCTATTCATAGTTGGTCTCCTTAACAATACAATTTTAAAATAAAAAATATTATTTCTCCTACTAACATAAATGGTGCAAATGGCATATGTCTTACAATTACTATTGTATCTTTTCCTTTTTTACTTTTGCTCCATCTTTTAATACTTTCTACTTCTTCTTTAGTAAGTCTAGAATCAGTGGTTTCTGTTGTTTCTTGTGGCAGTCCTTTTACTCTTGAACCATAGAACTTTAGTACACTTCCAAATGATAAAATCATTCTTGGTTTTAAATCTTCTATTTTTATTTCTTCATAATTATATTTTTCTGACACACTTCTAAATATCATTATTATTAAAACTAACATAAATATCTTTAGATTGATAGAATGTAATTCCAATCCAAAGATTGTATAATATATAATATTGGCTATTATAAATATTGCTGTTATTAGCAAAGATTGTTTTTCTTCTCTAATTATTCTATAAATAAAAATTAATATTAACATATTACACACTAACATCAATCCACTATTGCTTATCCTAAAGTCTGTAAAGAACTTTAAAGTTATATTATTGATAAATAATATAATAAAATACCCCATAAAATATTTAATCAAAAACTCTCTTAATTCTACCTTTTCTAATTTTAATTCTTGTATCTTTTTTACCTTTTCTTTATCTCTTATCCATAAATATATTGTTTCTATAGCTACATAAATGAAAGCGACACTAAATATGATGATTAATAGATATAAAGATGGAAACACATTATTTGTTTCAACTTCATATATTTCATAAGGTATCATCATCACAATTGCTAAAAATAATTTTGCATCTCCTGCTGCCCAAATTTTAAAATAAAAAAACAGAAATGAAATTATTATACTTATTCCTAAATTAATAAAATAATTTTTTATGTATGTTGCTTCTATTTGACGCCACAAAAATATATAAGTCAAGAAGCTTACTGTTATTGCTACTATTATATTTTTATTATATATTTTTTTGTTTTTAAAGTCTGTAATAGCTGATATAATTCCTAAAACTATTGCAATTATGCTTTGTATGCATACTAACATTTTTGTTCCTCTTTATTTCCATATTTATCAAACCAGTTTACTGCAATTTCGTCTAAATTATATGTCTCTTCTATATCTTCTTCATTCTTTTCTTCTTGATTTTCTTCTAAATCTATGCATGTTGTATATAATGCTCTTCCAACTATTAACTCTCTTAAATTCTTTGTTTCAATTGCAATATTATATCTCAAAGATTCTCTTAAAAGTTCATTGTAGAATTCTCCTATTATTTTTTCTAAATCCGCCTTATTTTCTTGTAATAACATTTGAACTATTATTTCGGAATTATTATCTTTTATTTTTATATAAGTTTCATCCCAAAAATTAGTTAATGCTTTTTTTACAGATACTAATGGATATATATCTTTTGACAGTACTATCTCAGCATAATTATCATTTATTGTATAAAATTTTTCCATTTAATTTCTCCTTTATCTTATTTGAGGTGTTGCTGGTGGTATTTGTGGCTTTTGAAAATCTGGTAATTGTTCTACTTGTGTAGTTGTGCTAGGAATCGAATTGCTATGTACAGCTGCTGAACTGCTATGGTTACTGTGTGTTGAACTACTTTGATGACTTTGGTGGCTCTGATGACTTTGATGACTTACATGTCCTCCTGTTGATGATGAATGTGATGAGTGAGAAGAATGAGATCTGTGAGACGAATGTGATCTATGTGCTCCATATACTTCATCTGCAAAAATTATTCCTGCAATTAATAGTAATGAACCAACTGTTAAGATTTTTCCTCTACTTATATTTCCTTCTTCCTCATATAAAAAATCGTTTATTTTTCTATTTATTTTTGGAATTAATTTTTCTCCTTTTTGTCCTTCCATATTTTCCCCCTATTATTATTTTTTATATTCATTATCAGCCCATGTTCCTGTATATTTATTATTTCCTTTGGTATATGTTCCTTGTCCATTAAACTTATTGTTTGAAAATTCTCCTACATAGGTATCTCCATTTGCAAATGTATATGTTCCTTGCCCAGACATTTTATCATCTATCCAATTCCCTTGATATATATCACCATTTGCAAATGTGTATGTTCCTTGCCCGCTTCTTTTTCCGTTTGCAAATGTTCCTTCATATGTTCCTTGTTGTGGAATTGTTAATTTTCCTTGTCCATTTATTTCGTCATTTGAAAATTCTCCTTCATATATTGCCCCATTAACCCATTCGAATTTTCCAGTACCTTCTTTTTTTCCGTCTATTCTTTCTCCTGTATAAGTTCCATTTTTTTCTGTAACAGCTGATGTTACAGATTTATCTATTTCTGTTTTATTTATTGCATTGTTTTCATTGTTTTCAATTACATTACTTATATTGCTTGTATTACTTTCACTTGCATTGCTATTTACATTTATATTTTGTTTTGGTACATTAGCAACAAATACAACAATAAACACAATAATCATTATATTTCTAATCAATTTATATTTTTTTATTTTTTCTTCATCTTCTATTTTGTTTTGTATGTTCTCTGTTATTGGTGGTAATAAAATAATTCCTGCTATTAACATTAGTATAGATGGCGCTGGAATTTCATTTATATATGTACAACAAATAAGAATAAAAAATATTCCTATTATCCATAAAACTACATTTTTTACTTTTCTCATTTTTATTTTCCCCCTATTATTTCCACTTTTGTTTTATATGTTTATTACATATTTTATATCATAAATTTTAAAATTTTCATAGTGTTTTTACAAATATTTACAAACTTCTTCTGAATTTTAATACTAGTACAATTTAAAATATTTTTTCTATATTATACCAAATAATTTTACATTTTAAAGAACAAATGTGTTGCTTTTTATATAAAAATGTAGTATTATTAGTAAAGAACTTTTCTGCTAAATAGAAAGTTCAAGAAGGCTTATTTTATAAGCTGTTTATGATTGAGCATGTAGCTTATATATATTATATAAGCTACAGTGTTTATATTAGGAGGTTTTAATTTGGATATATATTCTCAAAATATTTATGAAGTAATTGAAAATAATATAAGGAAACATGTTTTAATTATATACAATGTCTCTGAAAATCATTATGTAGGACTAACAGTTAAAACTGTTGAATCAGATAATCTAACATACATCGAATCTATAAATAGATTTATTGATATAAATGATTTGCAAGAATATACTAAACAAAATATTAAACGGATTAGTTTATGTTAAAGGTAAATTTTTAAAATTAAATACTAAAGATTTTTATTGTGTTTTAAAACTTTTAAAAGAATCCTTAATTCAAAAACTAAGTAAAGAAATTGATTATAAAAATATTGAAAAAATCAAATATTTAAAATGGTGTTATGATAAATTATTATTAAACGATAATAGCTCAAAAACTTCTATTTTAAAACCTGGCTCTATATGTTGGGTTGATTTTGGACAAAATGTTGGTTCAGAATTAAGAAAATTAAGACCTGCCATATTATGGCGTTCTTCTGCTGACAAAAAGATGTGGACAGTAATACCTTTAAGCAGTAAATGTCACAGTGATAAATATTATTTTCATTATGATATAACTGGATTACCTTGTAGTACTGCAAAATTAGAATCTATGGCTAATTTTAGTTACAAAAGATTAAGAGAACCATTTTTCCATAATAAAAAAATAGCTCATCTATCTGAAGATGACTATTCAAATATTTTAGTATTGTTAAAAAAATATTACACTTTTGAAGATTAATTTCAGTAAATATCTTGACTCTCGCCCCAAAATATCTTATAATATAATTACATTTAGAGTTGCACATCGAAAGATGTGGAAGTTGTTTTTCGAAGACTAGGTTAACCTAGTCTTTGCTTTTTGTAATAATATTTCTTTATTTGCATATACTATAATTACATTTAATGTTGCACATTTAAATGTGGTTAGTTCGTTTATAAACGCTTAAAATCCCTCATACAAAGAGGGATTTTATATTTATCAAGTCTTATCTTAGTTGTAGCATCGAGCAACACTCCACATTACTTGTAAAAGGAAACATATCAACAGGCACAATAGTTTTAATATCATACTGATCTTCAAAAAATGCCAAATCTCTAATCAAAGTAGCAGGATTGCAACTAATATAAACAATCTTCTTAGGTTTAATCTTCAAAATATTATTAATACTATTTCTATCAAGACCTTTTCTAGGAGGATCAAACATAACAATATCAGCAGAAATCCCTTTATTATTAATTAAATTATCTAAAACGATTTCAACATCGCCTGCATAAAACTCAGTATTGTCCACCTTATTCATTTTAGCATTTTCTTTAGCAGCTTTAATTGCCTCTTCTACAATTTCTATACCATAAACTTTTTTCGCATATTTTGACATAAACAAAGTAATTGTGCCTATTCCACAATATAGGTCAAAAACTGTATCCTGTTTAGTTATTTGAGCCATTTCAACACCCAAGTTATATAACTTTTCTGCTTGAACTGGATTTACTTGGTAAAAAGATAATGGTGAAATTCTAAAAGTATATTCTCCTAAAATATCTTGAATATAACCATTTCCATATATATTAATATTTTCTTTTCCTAGTATTACATTTGTATTTTTTATATTTATATTTTTAACAATCGTTCTTATTTGTGGAAATTTTGTTGTAAGCTCTTCAATTAGTTTGGTCTCTTTTGGAATTGATTTTTCATTAACTACTAATATGCACATAATTTCATTTGTTTTAATTCCAACTTTTATTACAATATGTCTAAACAAGCCTTTACCTGTTTTCTCATTATAAACACTTATTTTATTGTCTTTGATAAATTGTAAAACAAACTTTGCTATTTCTTCTGATTTCGGATTTTGAATCAAACATTTTTCCATAGGTATAACTTCATGAGTTCTTTGCGCAAACACTCCAATTACAGCTTCTCCTTCTTTATTTATCCCTATTGGATATTGTGCTTTATTTCTATAATGAAATGGATTTTCCATTCCGATTGTTTTTTGCACTTCTACCTTATTTTTCAATGTTTTATTTACTAAACTTTGAACTGCATTTTGTTTCATTTTTAATGTTTCTTCATATTTTATATGTCTTAAATTGCAACCTCCACATCTTTTATATGTTGAACAATCTGCTTCTTGTCTTGCTTCTGAAGCTTCTAATATCTCTAATGCTTTACCAAATGCATGAGAACTTAGTACTTTTACAATTAGAATTTTTACTTTTTCTCCTTTTATTGTTCCTGGTACAAATACTGTAAAACCATCTATTTTGGCAATTCCTTCTCCTTCGTATCCATTGTCTATTATTTCTACTATATATTCTTGATTTTTTTGAATATTCATCTTCTTTCTCCTTTTGACAACCTTTTGCTTATATTATCATATTTTACCAATTTTTTCAATAATTTATTATTTACATTTTTTATGTTTTATGATAAGATATTAAAAATTTGATAAGGAGTGTATGATATGGCTGATAAAAATGAGAATAAAAAAGAAATTGAAGTTGTTAATGGAGATGGTTCAAACTTAGAAATTTCTCCAGTATATGAACATATTAATGCTGCAAAACCAAAAAGCAAAGACAAAAACCCAAAAAATATAATTGTTCCAAATGAGAAAAAAATAGAAAAAAAGAACTAGGACCTATTATTTAGATCCTAGTATTCTTTTTATTTCTTCTTGTCTTTTTACTTTTTGTGTTGTTGTTTTTATTAGTTCTTTATCAGTTAAAATCATATTTTTGATATATTTATATGGTGGGAATGTTTTATTTATTTCTTTTATTTGTTCCCATATAATCTTTCTCAACTCTTCTTCTGTTGCATTTGGATATTTTTCTTTTACAACTTCTGCATTGTAAACTATTTTTACTGATAATTTTAAGTCATTTTTATCTTTTTCGTCTGGCATTCCATAAACTATACATTCCTTTACTAAATCAAGTCTGTTTATTAGAGTTTCTAGCTCTTCTGGAAATACTTTTTTACCATTTTTTAAAACTATCATATCTTTTTGTCTACCTGTTAAGAATATAAATCCATCTTTATCAATATATCCTAAATCTCCTGTATAGAACCATCCATCTCTTATAACTTTATTTGTTTCTTCTTCATTTTCATAATATCCAAGCATTACATTTGGGCCTTTTACACGAAGTTCTCCAATCCCATTTTCGTCTTTATCTACTATTTCTAGTTCTACATTATCCATTGGAAATCCTATTGAACCACTTCTCTTTTTATATGCATTTTCTGCCGCAATTACAGGTGCTGTTTCTGTTAGCCCATATCCCTGTACTAACTCGATTCCTAAATCATTAAATCCTTTTGCAACTTCTTTATCTAATGGAGCTCCTCCTGATATAATAAATCTCATCTCTCCACCTAATGCATTTAATACAGGTTTGAACATTTTTCTTCTTACATCAATATGGCATTTTAATAATGCTTTGCTTACTTTTTTAGCAAATTTAATTGTTTTAGTTTTTCCTTGTTTTTCTATTTCTTTTTCTATATTTCTATATATAGCCTCTACAAGTAGTGGAACTCCAACAAATAAAGAAACTTTATATTCTCTTAAATTTTGTGCCACATATCTTAATCCATCTGGAAATGCTGTTGCAATTCCTGCAGATAACATTACTATCATTTCTGTTGAGCCAAATATATGATGGAATGGCAAAAACGCTAAATTTACATCTGTTGGTAAAAATCTTTCTACTAATTGCATTGCATATACATTTGATGCTATATTATGTTGAGATAACATTACTGCTTTTGATTTTGATGTTGTTCCAGATGTAAATAATAAAATTCCCATTTTATCTTCATCAATTTTATTTTGAATATATTCTTTTTCTCCTTGTTTTACTAAATCTTCTCCTTGAGCTTTTAAATTCCAAAAATTCTTATAACCTTCTTTTTCTGACATACAAATATATTCTTGTAAATTTGTATTA
>JABLTM010067386.1_pt1 | contig 20520 bp, 28 predicted proteins | sample 7160121 | NCBI WGS metagenome assembly JABLTM01 (sample SAMN14651224, study PRJNA627086) | human gut metagenome | isolation source: feces | host: Homo sapiens
AATTAAGCAAGAAGCAGCAAGAGCTTTCTGTAGAATTATAGAAAAAGTAACACTTTTTTTAAAATTTGTCAAAAAAAGGAGGATTATTTTACTCCCAAACATCTTATTTTTTGCATTATTCTATTTACATTTCTCAATAAATTCTCTAAATAAATTCTTAGTAAACTCATCTTCCATCATTAGCTCTGGGTGCCATTTTATTCCTATAATAAATTTTTTATTATCCAACTCAATCATCTGCATTTATCAAATTATATAATTTTGTTTCCTTATTTACTGATATTTTATGTCTGTAATCTTTGCTATGTATATTATGTTTTTGTGTTTTGTCTTCAATTAAATCTGTACCTAATGCTCTTAAAATGTTATTAAATCCTGCACAAATTCCAATAAGTGGTTTTCTCATTTTATCACCTCTAAAATTTGCTACTTATAATTTTATTTCTATATCTTTTGTCATTATATATAAAAAAACAGATAATTGCAATCAATTATCTGCCACTCATTATATTGTTTTTAATCTTTTTCAATAAAGAACTTATTAACTGTACTTATAAATAAAATCAAATAAGAAATTGATACTAAAAATCCGCCAAAAACATCACTTGTATAATGCACACCTAAATAAATTCTACTTACACCGATGGTACAAATCAAAATGCTCAAAAGTGCAATTAAAATCCATTTAACATATTTGTTTTTAACATATTTATAAATCAAATATATTAGATATCCATAAAACGCCATACTCACCATAGAATGACCTGATGGAAAACTGTACCCTGTCTCTTCTATTATTCTGAATTCTGTAGGACGTGGTCTTTGTAATATTCTTTTTAATAATTGATTTAATACAGTAATTGTTACCAAATTTGAAAATATAGAAAATCCAATTTTTTTATTTTTTATTAATATAAACAATATTGCTGTCAACGATATTAAGAATACTGCTCCACCAAAGTTTGTAATAAATTTGGCTATTGGCGTTGCAAAATCTGATATTAAAAATGTTGATATTATTTTATATCCAATTATATCTCCATTCATTATTTCTTTATTGAATACATCTTCTGCTAATGCTAAAAATCCGATTAGTGCAATAAATAACACAAGCCATTTAAAGTTTTTCTTCATAAATTCTTTTGTTTTTTCTTTCATTTTAAATAATGTCCTCCTAAAAAATTTCTTTATATATTTGCTTTTCGTCTTCTACAATTAATATTTTTGCCATCTCCAATTCCAAAATATATATCTTTCCAAGTTTTTCCTCCATCAATTGCTTATTTTTCTCTGATATCAGCCAATAAGATTTAATTCAAAAGTACTTTCTAGCAGTTATTGTTTACTTTATTTTTGCTCATAAATGTAACTTCAACTTTCACCTTTTTTTATTACTTTTCTGACTTATTTTAGCAATATACTGTTTCATATAAATCTACTTTTAATATTTTTTATTAACTTTTTTACATACAGCATCATACCATAATTTATTTCTATCATTTTCATTAACAAAATATGGTTTATATATTTCAAATCCACATTCATTTAATAATTTCTCATAAGTTTCTTTAGTATACTTATGTCTAAATCTTTTTACTTTAATATTATAATCTTCTTTTTCATAATAGCCTTCCATATCTTTTTCATTAATAGTAGTTCCTATAATTAAATATCCATCTTCTTTTAAAGATTTCTTAACATTTCTTAATACAATTTTAGCATCTTCTATTGGAAATAAATGGATAACAGCTATCATTTGAATAATATCAAATTGGTCATTTTCAAAACTATAATTTAAAATGTTATCGTTTATAATTTGTACATATGGATTATCTTTTTTTATAATATTACACATATTTTTAGAAATTTCTAATGCAGTTATTTTAAATTTATTATTATATTGTTTAAAAAATTTAATATTTCTTCCATGTCCTGGACCAATTTCTAATATTTTAATATTCTCTTTATTTTTTAAATTCAAATCATCATATATATTATTCCAAAAATCATAGCCAATTTTATAATTTCTAGTATTATACTCATTTGCTAAAATTTCATATGCTTTTTTATTAATTTCTATATATTCTTTATTCACAATAATAAAATCTCCTCTACAACTTAATATTGACTAAACATTTCTTTTAAAATTTTTATCGGCTAATATTTAATTTTATGGCTCTTATTCCTCAAGAACTTCTCTAATTTGTTCTATTGTAATTGGTCCCTCTCTTAAAATCTTTAATTCTTTTGAAACACAGTCAATTATTGTACTTCCTTTTCCAAATTTGACAGTGCCTTCCATCATTCCTTCTAGATTTGGACATTCGTTTTCTATTTCATCTAGGTTTGTACATGTTGGTTCTCCACTTTGATTAGCACTGCTCATAAATATTGGACATCCTGTTTTTATAATTAATTCTTTTATCGCTTCTGATGTTGCCATACGTACTGCAATTGTTGTTTTCCCATTATTAACATATTCTGGTACTTTAGGTCTTTTTTCTAAAATTAGTGTTATTGGTCCTGGCATAAATTCCTTTATTAGTTTTTCTGCCTTTTCATTTACTATTGCTATACTTTTTATTTGCTCTTCATCTGCACACATTACTGGAAATGGTTTTGTAATTGGTCTATTTTTTGTTTTTACTAAATTGTCATGTGCTTTTTTTGAGTTTATTCTGGCACATACTCCATATACCGTGTCTGTTGGAACACTAATTACTCCATCATTTTTTAGTATTTTTGCTAATGTATCTGTTTCGTTTTGTTTATATCTTTTTATCATAATTTTCCTCTTAAAATTTTTTAACATTTATTATTTAAAAATTCAGCAATTTGATCTAAATTTTCAAGAATTAGTCCACCATTATTTTTTATTATATCTTCAACATAATTAATACTTTCTAATTGGTGACCTTCAAATTTTTCATTTTCATATTCTTTTAAAATACAAAATATAACCTTTTTAGGAACTTTATTGCTATAATCAACGGCTGATGCAATTGAACTAAAACCTTTTTGTTTTGGTGTTATTACATAAACTAAATAATCACATTCTTTCATATCATTTTCTTTCTTTAATTTTATCGTTTTGTTATATTTCCATGTTCCGTTTTTTACAATTGGATTTCTATATTCAATTTTTTTATCTAATTTTTCAATTAATTCATTTCTCCACTTACTATTCCCACAAGTTCCACCTAAATTTATTTTTAACATAAATATTTCCTCTCTTTTTTTATACTATGTCATTTATTTTTCACTTTCTATAATTCCATATGCCATTGCTATATTTGTTGGTATAATATATTTTGCATCTATCGCTTCTGCAACCACCAATGTAAAAGCACACATTGCCCTTGTAGCGTACCACCAGTCTGGATCTTTAACTTTTTGTCTTATTTCGTCTAAAGAAATTGACTTATAATATCTTTCTGTTTCTTTTTTTCTTGTTTCTATATCCATCATAATTGGTGAGACACTGTCTTTATACAAAGTATTTTCTTCATATTTTATTCCTGAACATCTAGCAAATTTTTCATGTCCTCCACCTGCTAATATTAATATGTCTGCTTTTTGTTTTGGTAAATTTAATCTTTCTTTTATATATTCTTTTACTGTTTCTACATCAGTTGTCGCATAGTTTTCTGCTAAATCTGGAAACTCTTGCATTACATCTATAGCTCCAATTTTTGTGTTAGAACTTTCTTTTATTTTTTTATCATATATTGCAATTTCAGTGGAACCTCCTCCACCAATAAAAACACATACTTTATCTTTTACAAATCTTGTTGCTCCTAAAACTGTTAATCTATTTTCTTCTTCTTGTGATATTATATTAAAGTAATATTCTGTTTCATTTTTGAATCTTTCTAGAAATTTTTCTTTTTCTTCTTTGTCTAGAGTTCTAAAAATACTTGTACCACATACATATATATCTTTTGAAATGCATTTTAAATCATTTATTTTTCTTATTAATTCTTTTATATCATCTTCCATTAAATGGTGGTTTTCGTTGTAGTGCTTTTTAAATTGTATTGTAATTTCATCTAATCTCTCTATATTATGACCATTGTATCTGTCTATCTTTACACATGTTGAACCTACTTCTATAATTATTTTATTCATTTATTTCACCTCTATGTTTAATTATATCTTATATATCTATAAATTTCTCCCCAATTGTTTACTTCTTTGATGTACTCATTTTCTTCTAATTTCATCAAGTTTGTATCTCTAAAATATAATGTTTTTACCTCATTATCTGCTAGCCTTTTTATAATTTTCCAATCATCATCAATCATAATGTCTACTTTTTCATTTTTACAAATTTCTAATTTATCTTCAACTTTCCAATAATATTTATCAAACTTAATATTATTTTCTTCTAATAATCTTATTGCATCATATTTCATTTCTTTTATAAAACCACCTCTTGCAGTAATAACTACAAATTGGTGTCCTTGTTCTTTTAATAAATTGTATATGCCTACAAATCCTGACATTAAATTACTTTCTTTTGATACTGTCATGAAATATTTTTCAATAAATTCTTTTTCTTGCTCATTTGTCCAATTATATCTAGCTTGAAATTTTGGTTCTTTTTTATTTATTAGATTGTTTCCTTTTAAAATATCTATATCAAAGATTTCTTCATAGGTCCTAAATGTTGTTTCACTATCTATAACTACTCCATCTAAATCTATTCCTATTTTCATAAATGTTTCCTCCGTTATTTTCTTTTATTTATCTTGTTGTTTCTTCTTTTTGTGTTAACTCTCCGCTGAATCCATAAACTTGCTTACATAATGGTGCCTTTCTTTTTCCTTCATGTATAACTACTTTTTCCAAATCCTCATATATACTATGTAATTTTATACCGTACTTTTCCATTTTCTCTACGCTCATTTCTTTAAACGCTGGACATGGTAGTATTGTTCCATCATATTTTATATCTAATTTTTCAGTTCCTGCTGTGCATAAATGTGATATTTTTCCATTTAATGGAATTCCTATTCTTATATTACCGCTATAATTTTCTTTTTCTTTTTTTAATATTTCTCCAAATTCTCTTAACTCTGTTTCATTTAACATCAACTCTTGTTTATTTTCTAGTCCTCTACCTTGTGGTACAAAATTTAAAATACTAATATTTTTTACTTTTGCCATTTCTAAACATTCTATTATATCTGGAAATTGCTTATAATTTGGCTTCATAGGAATAAAATGAACATCAACATTTAATCCAACAATGCTTGCTCTAATCAAAGAATCCATTAGATATGTATTTAATGCTTTTCTTCCCATCAACTCGTTATCAATACATTCATCTAACGCTTGCCAATCAAATACAATTTTATCTACTCCCAATTCTTTTATCTTTTCTAGTTCTTGCTTTGTTAGTGAAGTGAATTCTCCTGGATTCAACATTCTTTCATAATATGCCTTCACATTTCTTTTTACTCTTCCATTCCACGGTTCATGTTCTTCTATTTCTTCTAAATCTTGATTGCATTTATTTTTTATATATTCTATCATTTCTGCTGGTATTGCAGAAGTTCTTTTTATTCCACTAGTAAATATAACTGTTCTAATCCCATTGTCTTTGCAAAACTTTATCATTTCAAATAAATCTGGATGTAGAAATGGTTCTCCACCTGAAATTGATATTTCTTCAATTCCACCTTGGTTAATAAAATACATAACTGTTTTCTTAAAATCTTCTAATGATATTATTGTTTTTTTGTCTTTTGATGAATTTGAAGAACAAAATTTGCACTTATTAGGGCATGTTTGTATTACTTCAAAACATAAATCTTTTAACATATATATCCCTTCTTTTATAGTATTTTTATTTTCAATTTTATAGATATTTCTCTTAAATTTTTTTATTTTTTTGGCTTATAAATTTTATTTCAAAAATAAATTTGTATATTTAAAAAAAGTGGAAATATTTGGTTTCTTAACTATGCAACTATTTGATTAATGCCAAAATTAAAACGCATATAAATATTCCTAATATCATTAAATATTTTTTTAATGTTATCTTTTCTTTTAATATAAACCTTGATGCCATAATTGTAATTGCAATAGAACTTGTACTTATTACAGAAATTACAGATACATTCCCATCTAATAATGAAATCTTATCAAAAATTGATGACGCTGCATCTAATAATGATTGTAAAATAAAAAATTTTTTAGTGTTTAATCTTCTAATATCTATATAATTCCATTGTTTTGTTATTAAGCAATATATCAATATACCTATAATCGTTATTACTGCATAATTAAATACAACATATACTGGATTTTGATATTCTGTAACATATATTTTATTTATGAAATTTGATATACCATTAAATATTACAAATCCATAAGAATACAAAATTGCTTTTTGTTCAAGCTTTTTATCTATTTTTTCTTTATTATTTTTACTTTTTGCTACTAACATAGACAATATTACTAAAATAATCGAAATTATTAACTGTAATATTGTACAATTCTCTTTAAGTATAACAATACCTAATAAAAATGTTACTACAACTTTAGCTTTTTGTATTGAAGATGTTATTGCAACTTTACCATATTTTGTTGCAGAAATTGCACAATAAAATCCTATAGATTGAATTATAATTCCTGGTAGCATTTTTAATATATCGACAATATTTAAATTTGTAATAAATTCTGGATTAGTAATTAAACTAATTAAAATCATAATAGAATGATACAAAAATAACCCCATTATTGCTATACGTTTTGGTTCATTATTAGAACACTTTTTCAAAGCTATTGGAATAAATCCACTAATAATTGTTGATAGTAAACACCAATATAGCCACATTTTTTTCTCCTAATTTTCATATATATCATCATTTATTTTTAGTACCATTTTTCTATAATGTGTTTTAAATCCTAATCTTTCATATAAATCTCTTGCAATGTTTTCACCAATTACTTCTAATGACATATCCTTATTTTGTTCTTTTGCCATATCAATAATTTGATTTAAAGCTATTGTTCCAATTCCATTGTTTCTATACTTATCACTTATAAAAAATCTATATAAATAGATTTCTTTTTCATAATTCTTTATTCCAATAAATCCCACCATTTTATCTTTAAACATAATCTTAAAATACTCTTCAGTTTCTTGAAATTTTAGTTCTTCAGGTTTTATTATCCTTAATTGGTATATTGGATCAACAGTATTATGGTGTTTCCATTCTTCTATAATCCATTCTCTAAAAAAGTCATTATTTTCTTTTTCTAGTTTAATATCTAAATTATTCATTTTACTACCTCTATCTGTTTTATTCTTTATTTTTTCAAACTGTAGCTTTGTTTCCTTATGTATATTTACAATATCCTATTCCATATTTAATTGAAAAGATTTTCCATCATAATAACTATATATTTGAATTTCTTTGGTTTTACTGTCAAATAAAAATGTTGCTACAGTAGGATATTTATCTTCGTTAATTTTTCTATATATATACTCATTTTTACTCTTATTGAATTGTAAAATATTTTTTACGTCTTTTATACTAGTTTTTTTAATATTTATCTTATTTAATAATTTATTTCCTATATCTAATCTAGTTAATGTTGAATCCGTTTTTATGCATATATTGTCATTCATATTTGGATGAATAATATGATTTGTATGTATATATTTTTCTTTAATTTCTAAAACATCAAATTTGTCTAAAGCTTTTTCTATTGAATATGCTCTATTTTTGTTACTATCTATAATATTTAAACTAAATGCTGAAGCACAATCCTTTACATTAATTTTTTCAATTACCTCTTCTATACTACCACATTGTACAATATCTCTTAGAATAAACCATACAGGTATACCAGTTTCATTGTTTTTATTTATTCTTACTGTATTAACACTATATACTATTCCTTTATTATTCCAACCAAATGTAGTACCTTGTGGGCAGTTATAGGTTGAAAGTTCATAAAAATATCCATTGTTATTGTTATATTTTACTAAAGCCATTTCATCTAAATTTTCTGATAAATCTTCATTATGTCCTGATACTATATGTGTATCATCTATTTTTACAACAACGTCCGTGCATGACTCTCTTGAAGAATATGTTTCAAAACAAATATTTAATAGATATTCATCTCTGTTAATATTAAATCCATCAGCTCTTCCATATGTTTCGGCTAAATAACTAGGATATTTGATTTCTAATTTTTCTTTTACTTTTTCTAAATTTTTTCTAATATTTTCGTCTTTTAGTAGCTCTTTAAAATATGTAAAATCATTTTTTATTGTATTAGTAAATAATTGTGAAAATTGTCTTCCTAACTCATATTCTTTTCCATTTATATTTGCTATCTTCAAATCTCTCATTTTTATTTTCCTTTCCCAATTAAGTTATTATTTTTTTCATTTTTTTGTTTAATTCTCCTATATATTTATATATTTGGGTCCAGCTATTTAAGTCTACTATGTCTTTATTATTGCAAATTTCATTACTAATCCTTATTACTTTAATACCTTCTTTTAAAGCATCTAAACAATTATTCAACTGGTCATCTATAAATAAATCTATATTTTCATTTTTGCATACTATTCCTTTTTCTCTTGCATTTACTATAATCTGGTCATATTCTATATTGTTTTTATCTAACCAATTTTTACTTAAAAGATATGGATTATCATGAAATTCACTATCCCTTGCTGTTATTATATATATTTTATGACCTTCTTTTTTTAATCTATTAATTACTTCTACTGCATTTTCTCTTGGCGTTGCTTTATTAGTAATTTCTTCTTGAATGTTCTTTAAAAAATATTTAAGTTCATCATAAGAGAATTGAAATTTTTTCTTATATGTGTCTTTATTATTTTTTATATCTTCAAGAGGATTATCAGCATTTTCTATATTCTTACCTAGCTTAATCGCATAATCATATGCTGCTTTGTTTAATTTATTTTGAACTTCTGTTATTGTATTATCTATATCAATTCCTATATTCACTATTTTTCTCCTCAAAATATTTATTTATGGTTACTATAACATATATTTCAAAATCTTTCAATCCTTCTTTGGCAATCCGGGTTATTTCAAGAATCTGAATACATGTTCAAACAAGCAGGATGGGAACAGATTATAAAGATTGAAATTGTGGTTGACCACTTTATATCACAAAAGGACAGGAACTGCAATTAAGTTTCCTGTCATTTCATTTATTTTTCCTATCTTCCTTCTATATCTTTCTCCTCTTTTCTTCTTTCTAATACTTTAACTATGTTTTCCGCACATTCTATATAAGTTCTTTGTATAGCTTCATCTGTACAACCGGCAATATGTGGTGTTGTGATAATATTGCTTCTTTTTCTAGATAATAATTCTTCATTTTGCTCTATGTCAATATCTAATCCTAGATAGAAATTTGGATTTCTATCAGCTAATTCAACTAATGCTTGTACATCTGTTACTTCTCCTCTTGAAGTATTTATAAATATGGCATTTTCTTTTAATAAATCTACTTTTTCTCTAGATATTAAATTTTTAGTCTGTTCGGTTAATGGTACACTTACATTTACAATATCCGAACATTGTAAAACTTCATCAAGGCTTACAAATTTTACTCCCTTTTTTATTAAGTCCTCATGATTACCTGGGTGAGCAGTATAACATAAAATTGGCATTTGGAATATATTTGCTATATCAACTACTTTGCTAGATATATTTCCTGCGCCTATCAGTCCTATTGTCTTTCCGCATATATCACTAGGTTTACTTCTTAAGAATCTCTTATCTCCTTTTCCTTCTATAACTAAATCATTAGCTTCTTGTATTCTTTTGCTTAAATCTAATATTAAAGCGAAAATATGCTCCGCAACTGATGTTACATTAGCAGTTGGGCAATTAACAATATCAACATAGTCTGACTCAAAGCATTCTTTTTCTATGTGATTTAAACCTATTGATAATGTACCAATAATTTTTCTACTCTTTATATTACTAATCATATCTTTTGTTATTTTTTCTTTTACTCCTATAATTAAAATATCATATATTCTTAATAATTCTTGCAATTCTTCTTTGCTTGGAGATTTCTCGCCACTCCATACATCTACACTTATATCTCTTTGTCTTAAAATTTGAACTGCTTGTCTATTTATATTTCTGGATATACTACATGCTTTTAACATCTTTCATCCTCCTTTTTTATATTCTATTATTATATCAGATTTATTCTATATAATTATTAAGTTTTACATCTAAACAATTTTATTAAATTTATACTGCTCCCCACACTAGGTTAAATTCTGTCGTTACTTTAATTTTATTATTTCTACTCTTTTTATCTTATTTTTGTCTTTTCTCTCAAAACTAACAAAATCTTCTTTAGTAATAGAATATATACTTATCTATTATTTTTTAACAGTCCCTTTGTTTCCTTATGTCTATTTACAATATTCTATTCCACATTTAATGAAAAGATTTCCCATCATAATAACTATATATTTGAATTTCTTTGGTTTTACTTTCAAATAAAAATGTTACTACAATAGGATATTATTTATCTTATTTAATATTTTATTTCCTACATCTAATCTAGTTAATGTTGAATCTTTTATAATTATTCTTCTTTTTATTTATCTTTGTACTATTTATAATATTATAAATAGTAATAATTGATATTAAAATTTCTACTGTCATAGATGGATATGCTTTTACAAACATATCGTGTAAAAACCATAATATTTGATTTAAAACTAATCCATATCTTAAAATTTGTGCATTATTACTTTTTAAGCAAAATATTGCATAACTAGATGATGCTAATATCGGAAAAATTCCTATCCATCCCTTAGTGTTAAATGCTAGTCCAAATAATATGTAAAATATTATAAACAAAATTGTTATTTTGTTGTTTATTTTTTCTTTATATGTCAAATAGTTTCTTATAACATTTACTACGTTTGTTACTACAGCTGAGTATGAACATAGAAAGAAATTTGATAATGCTCCAAATATAGGATTAAATATTTGGATTTTTGCCATATCTTTTTTGTTTTTGCTAAAAGTAGACCATGCTATTAATATTGCGCATATTAGTGAACATATTGTACCTAATGTAAAATTGTATATCATTTTTTTATTTTCTCCAATCTTTTTATCTCTTAACTTGATTTTAGTTATTTTAACATGGTATTTTATTTAAGATTTAGAACACATACGCACTCCACATGACTTGTAAATGGAAACATATCTACTGGCTGAATCTCTTTAACCTCATAAGCCTCTTCAAACTTAGCCAAATCCCTAACCAAAGTAGCAGGATTACAACTAATGTACACAAATCTATCAGGCCTAATCTTCAAGATATTATCAATAGATTTATTATCAAGCCCTTTTCTAGGAGGATCAACCATAACGACATCTGGAATAATATTTTTGTTATTAATTAGGTCATCTAAAACAATTTCTGTATCACCTGCAATAAATTCAGTATTATCGACATTATTAATTTTTGCATTTTCTTTTCCATCTTTAATTGCCTGCTCCACAATTTCAACTCCATACACTTTTTTAGCATATTTTGCCATAAATAACGAGATTGTACCAATACCACAGTACAAGTCAAATACCGTATCACTTTTAGTTATTTTTGCAGCCTCTACACCAATATTGTAAAGTTTTTCAGCCTGTACTGGGTTTACTTGATAAAATGAAAGTGGGGATATTTTAAATGTATATTCTCCTAATTTATCCTCAATGTACCCATTTCCATATATATTGATATTTTCTTTTCCTAATATTACATTTGTATTTTTAGTATTTATGTTTTTTACTATTGTTTTTATATTAGGGTATTTTTGTGTTAGACTTTCTACCAATTCACTTTCTTTTGGAATTTTTTCTCCATTTATAACTAATATGCACATTATTTCATTTGTCTTTATTCCAACTTTTATTACTATATGTCTAAATAGTCCTTTTACAGTTTTTTCATTATATATAGAAATTTTATTTTTCTTTATAAATTTTAATACTGTTTTTGCTATTTCTTCTGATATTGGATTTTGGATCAAGCATTTTTCCATCGGTATTACTTCATGTGTTCTATTTGCAAATACGCCAATTACTGGTTCTCCATTTTTATTTACTCCTATTGGATATTGTGCTTTATTTCTGTAGTGCAATGGATTTTCCATACCTAATGTTGGTTTAACCTGAATTTTGGTTTTTAGTGTTTTATTTACTAGTGATTGGACTGCATTTTGTTTCATTTTTAGTGTATCTTCATATTTTATATGTCTCATGTTGCATCCGCCACATCTTTTATATGTTGTGCAGTCTACTTCTTGTCTTTTATCTGATTTTTCTAGTATTTCTACTATTTTTCCAAATGCATGTGATGATAAGATTTTTACAATTAGTATCTTTACTTTTTCTCCTTTTATTGCACCATTAATAAAAATTGTAAAATTATCTATTTTTGCAATTCCTTCTCCTTCAAATCCATTATCAATTATTTCTACTATATATTCTTTGTTTTTTTCTACTGGTATTTTTTCCATAAATATCTCCTAAAAATTAGAAATTGAGTGACAGGTTTTTAATCTCTGTTTTACATTTTTATATTGTTTTAAAAAAATCGGGATTGAAGACCTGTCCCCCAATCCCTAATTTTTATTCTTCCCAGTTATGATAGATGTTTGCTACATCATCAAGTTCATCTAGTCTTTCTATTAATCTTTCCATTTTTTCTACACCTTTTTCGTCTAATTGAACAGTTGTAGTTGGAACCATTTGAACACCTGCTTCTAAGAATTCTAATCCAGCTTCTTCTAGTTTTTCACTAACTTGTGTGAAATCTGAAGGCTCTGTTGTTATTTCATATACTTCTTCATCTGCTGAAAAATCTTCTGCTCCAGCATCTAATGCTAACATCATTACATCATCTTCTGACATTTCTGTTGATGCTCTTTCTATTACTATTACACCTTTTTTATTGAACATATATGATACACATCCTGTTGTTCCTAAGTTTCCTCCGGCTTTGTCAAATACGTGTCTTACGTCTGCTGCTGTTCTGTTTTTGTTGTCTGTTGATGCTTCTACAATTACTGCAACTCCGTTTGGTCCATATCCTTCATATACTATTTCTTCGTAGTTTTCGTTACTTGTTGATGCTTTTTTGATTGCATTGTTTATTGTGTCATTTGGCATGTTTGCTGCTTTACATTTTGCTATAACTGCTTTTAATTTTGAGTTTCCTGCTGGGTCTGGTCCACCTTCTTTTGTTGCTATTAATAGTTCTCTTCCTAATTTTGTAAAGATTTTTCCTCTTGCTGCGTCTGCTTTTCCTTTCTTTGCTTGTATGTTGTGCCATTTGCTGTGTCCTGACATATCTCTCTCCTCCTCTTTAATTTTTTATGTATTTAAGGCTTTCGAGCCTATATTATTGGTTTTACCCTTTTTTACTTTGTTGAGCTTTTTAAAATTACTATACCAGTTTTTTCTAAAAATTTCATTTTCCATTGTAACATATTTTTTGTATTTTGTGTAGTCTTTTTATAAATATTTTTGTATTTTACTACTCACAGTTTTACAAATTTTATTTAAAAAAGGTTTTAAAAGTAAATAAAAAAGTGTTCTTCAATACTTTTTATTTTGTTTCCTCTTCTATCCAATCTAAATATTCCTTATATCCATCAACTATATCATAAGCAATCAGTTGTGGTGTTTCATAACTGTGATTATCTACTATTGTTTTTTCTATTTCTTTATATAACTCTTTTTTAGTTTTCATTTGAAGTAGGTATTCTTCTGCGCATGTTCTATCTTGCCTTTCCAATGATAAGAGCTTGTTGTATTACTTAATTGGCAACAACTAACTAATCTTTCTTTTAAAAGTATTTCAATAATTTTATTTGCTTCATCTTTGTTGTCAAATGTAGTTGTAATCATTATATATTTATTCATAACTATTTCTCCTCCATCAAATATTTTTTAATTGTAGTTATAACTTCATTATGCGCAATTCTGTTACTAACAATAGCACCATTTATACTTTGGTCATATCTTTGATTTTCACCAAATATATTTGTAACTTTTCCTCCTGCTTCCTCAACAATAATCTTTGCTGCTGCAATATCACAATTTTTATGTTTTGTACCAGGAAAAATTGCAAAGTTAAATTCTCCGCTAGCAACACACATACAAGCTCTTATTACACTTCCTATGCTTACAAAATATGTTCTTGTTCCTAGTTCTTTTATAAAATTATATAAATTATAATCTGCATTTGGCCACATATCAAAATTTGATACACTTCTCATATCATCTAATAAAATATCATTAACTTCTATTTTTTTATTGTTTTTAAAAGCTCCTTCTCCTTTTATAGCAGTATATAAGTTATCAGTAAACGGATCATATACTAAACCTACCATTGATTCTCCATCTACTACTAAAGCTAAAGAAAATACTGCGACCGGAATATGCCTAGCATACATAGCAGTTCCATCTACAGGATCACATACCCATTTATACTTACTATCTCCAAATTGTTCTTCTTCGCCATCTACTGCATGAGTTGGATATTTTTCTTTAACTTGACTTATTAAATATGAATTTATTTCAGTGTCTGCTAAGGTTACAATGGTTTTATCTCCTTTGTAGCTTGCTCCATTATCTTGATTAAAGTATTTTATCATTACATTACCTGCATATTTTGCTATGTCTTTTGCAAACTTTAAATATTCATTATATTCACTCATTAATACCATCCTCCATCTACTTTTATTACTGTAGAATTTATAAAACTCGCATCATTACTCGCCAAAAATGTTACTACTTTTGCAATTTTCTTTGGTTCTCCAAATCTTTTAACTAAAATTCTTTCTGTTTCATTTTTAACAAAATCTTCTGGAAGCTCTTTATTCATTTCTGTATTTACCCAACCTGGTGCAATGGCATTAACTCTTACAAAAGGTGCATATTGTAAAGCAGAATCATATGTTTAGCTAATTATTCCAGACTTTGAGGCATCATAATCTACACTTGTTGGATAATATGTATTTAATCCATTTGTACTTGAAATATTAATTATAGCTCCACTTTGTTGTTTTAACATCTCTTTGCCAACTAATTTTGTTAATATAAAAGGTACTATTAAATTAACATTTAAAGTTTGTTTCCAATCTTCAGCAGTTCTATCTTCAAATTCTTTGTCAGAAACAATACCTGCATTGTTCACTAGAATATCAATCTTTCCAAATTCATCTAGTGATCTTTTTACTAATTTTTACATTCTTCTTCATTTGAAAGATCTGCTTTAATTGGTAAAACTTTTATATTAAATTTTTCTTCTAATTCTATCTTTAAATTATTAGCTTTTTCTTCACTATTTACAAAGTTAATAATTATATCATACCCTTTTCAGCAAACTCTCTGGAAATAGCTTCACCAATTCCTCTAGTTCCACCTGTCACTAATACACTTTTATTCATATAAAATCCCCCTTTTTAATTATTGGTTAATCTTAAGTTTCCCTGTATAGGTATTATTCTTGTTTTTATTACCATTTTTAAATTTCCTCCTAAACTCAGTGCACCATAAAAATTTTAATTTTCCCTCAGTTCTAGTTATTTTCTTCTACTATTTTATTAATTCTAATTTTCCATTTAATACTATTGGTGAAAATCCTGATATTTCATCATATAACATTCCTTCTGGAATATCATTATATAAAAATATTTTTTTGTTTTTCATAAATGCTTCATATATTTCAATAAATGTTGCTCCGCCTATATAATTTTTCTTTCCATTCTTATCAAAATTTAATGTTAATACTGCATCCATTTTAGCTATTCTTTCTTCACTCATTCTAAACATTTTAGCTTTAAATTCACTATGTTGTTTTTCTCCTAATTTCCAACTTTTCTTTTCTGCATCAGGTTCATAATATGTATTTGGTAATTCTATAATATGTCCTTCTTCTTCTAATTTCTTTTTTATTGGTTCTATATCATTATAAAATGATTTACTACATATAATTAATATTTTCATTTACATCTTCTCCTTAAATCTATTGTAGTTGTAATTTTTATTACAAATTTAAAAAACATCCTTTTTCATGTGAATATATTACTCCAATTGCTTGTAAATAAGAATAAATAATTGTTGTACCAACAAATTTCATTCCACGCCTTTTCAAATCCTTTGAAATTTCATCTGATAGTTCTGAACTTGTTTTATCTGTTTCATATATAATTTTATTTTCTGTAAAATGCCATATATAATTAGAAAATGTTTGATATTCTTTTTGTATCTCTTTAAATATTTTGCTATTATTTATGGCAGCATTTATTTTTAGCTTATTTCTAATTATATCAGCATTTTCTAATAATTCTTTTATTTTCTTATCATCATAATTGCATATTTTATCTATATTAAAATTATCAAATGCTTTTCTAAATGCTTCCCTTTTATTTAAAACGCATTCCCATGATAATCCTGCTTGAAACGATTCTAATATAAGCATTTCAAATAAATATTTGTCTTCATATGAAGGTTGTCCCCATTCTTCATCATGATATTTTATGTATAAGTCATTTTTAGGATTGCACCATTTACATCTGTTTTTGTTATCTTTATATATCATATTCTAAATTCACCCATTCAAATATTTTATTATAATATGTTTCTGGTTCTCTATATTTTCCGTCAGTATGACCTGCTCCATTTATAATTAATTTTTCTTTTTCACAACCTGCTGCATCAAATAATTTTTCACACATATATTCTGGCACAAAATCATCATTACTTCCATGAATAAATAATATTGGTGTCTTACTCTTTTTTACTTGTTCTAGGGTCGAAGCTTCTTTTATGTCATATTTTGCTTTTCTTTTTGCTACTATTTCAAACATATTCAATACCGGAAATTCTGGTAAGTTAAATCTTGCTTTTGCTTCTGATGCGAATATATCCCAAACTGATGTGTATCCACTATCTGCAATTATGTAATTTACATTTGAAGGTAGTTCATCTCCTGAAGCCATTAATACTGTTGCAGCCCCCATTGAAGAACCATGTAATATAATTCTTGCATCTTTATTTTCATCTATAATTAACTTAATCCAATTTTTCAAATCTTCTTTTTCTAGCCATCCCATTCCTAAGTATTCTCCGTCACTTTCTCCACATGCTCGCATACTTGGAATTAATACATTATATCCTTTTTTTGAGAATTGTTCTCCTATTGGTAATACGCTTTCTGTACTTGCTCTGTATCCATGTAATATTATTACCCATTTATCTGTTTGTTGTTCTTGCAAATATTCTGTTCCTCTTAATGTTATGTTATCATTTGCTTTTATTTCAACAGTTTTTTGTATTGATTCTTCACTCCATATTTTTGAACTTTCTTTTGCTATTTTTCTATTATTTTCTATTATTTGTTCATCTTCACCTTGTATTTCTATTTTTGTTTCTTCACTTACTTTTCTATCTCCTCCTGCTCCACTTCTTGCTATTGCATAATTTACAAAGTAGTTCCCTATTCCTTCTGTTAATGCTATACCTAAAATTATTAATATTACTAATATGATTGCTGTAATTTTTATTACTTTTTTTGATTTATTTTCTTTATTCATTTTTCTCCCCTTTTAATTCTTTGTTTAAATTGGTTTTGTGCTTTTTCCTTAAATATTCTTTCTTAATTATTCTATTACAAATTATAGTAATCGTTTAGAGACTTATAATATGGTCTAGGTGCATTTCCAATTTTGTATAATTCTCCTTTTTTAGCATCTTTTATAATTTTATGTGCTGGTTCAAAATATGCATCCATACTATCTGCATAATTTATTATAATAACTTCCAACATTTTTGGTAATACCAAAGCTTCCCATTCACTATACTCATTCATATGACTTCCTACCATATGTATTACCTGGTTTTTAAATTCTTCATTAATTTCATAGTCTTTTAAATAATTTTCTATTATATGTGTTCCTTCATATGAATGTCCTAGTAAAGCAGCGCTATTTCCATTTACTGCTTCATAATTATTATCTTTAAAATCATTAAAGTCATTACATTTTCCTATATCATGAACTAATGCACCAAATATTACTAAATCTTTATCTACTTCTAATTCTTTATACATATTACATATCCCGATAGCATTTCTTGTTACACTATACATATGAAATAACAATCCTCCTGCATAATAATGGTGTGAACCTGGTGTTGCAGGCTTGTTAATTAGTTGTACTTTATAGTGTCTTTGTATACTTTTTGAGCTACATCTCTTAGGATTGGATTTTGGATTTTATTACTATATTCTATACATTTATTATATATTTCTTCTAACTCTTCTTTATCCATTTTTCTTTTTCTCCTTACTTCTTTAGCCTTATATAATTATCATTAAATTTTTTTCTAAAAATCTTTACTTTTTTTGATTATGATATCATAAAAGCAGATAATTATCAACTAATTATCTGCTTAAAAGTTCTAATTTTAGTTTAAAAAATTTTTTACAAATCCTTCAAAAATTTGCATATCTAATAGTGATTCTGGATGCCATTGAACTCCAATAATATTATCTTTTTCTATTCCCTCAATTGTTCCATCATCACATCTAGCCACTATCCTGAAACCTGGCGCTATATCTTTTATTGCTTGCTTATGATATGAATTTACTTTTATTTTATCTTTTTTATATATTTTATGTAAAAAAGAAGCTTTTTCTAGATTTAATATATGTTCACTTTGATCTTTCAGATTGTGATTTGGTATACTTTGAAATAAAGTACCTCCAAAAATAACATTTATTTCTTGCACTCCAGCACATATTCCTAATATAGGCTTATTTTGCTTGTTAAATTCTTTTACACATTTCTTAACTAATGGAAATTCATCAAATTTATCATATTTCTTGTCTTTTATTGGTTCTTCATTATAATATTTTGGACGGACATCATTTGCACTTCCAGTTAAAATTAGTCCATCACATATGTTACTTATCTCTTCTATATTTTTTTCTGAAATCACTGGAATAAGTAATATATTTAGTTTATCAAATATTTTTCTATATGATGAATCTAAATAATATACTATATTAAATGGTTCATCTTTCCCATTATTTTCTAACCTTTCTATTATTGCTATCTTTTTCATTTTTTCTCCATTCGATTTATTTTATATTTATTTAATTAAAATGTTACATTATTATAAAATTTTCTTTGCATATACATCACATATATAAACAATAATATTCTTTTAAAAATTAGTCAATAGTTTTTTACACTTTTTTTATTCTTTAAATTGCATTAACATCCATTTAATTACCTCTTCTTTAATAGCCATATACTCCTCTTTTTCAAATTGCATATTTGCAATACAATACCTTCTATTTGCAATATGTGAGCAAAACATACACTCATGAAGAGAATTAGCATCTTGTATAAAAAATGAATTACTAATTTTGGCCGAACATATAACATTATAGCTACTAGAACAGCTATTTGAATCTGATACTCTGATTGAATAATTACAATCTGAACTCCTCTGACAGCCAATAATGTACTCTGAATTTGCACACCCATCAGTAAAAATTGTGTTTTTGCAACTTCTACAATCTTGACTTCTGTATATATTTTCGCAATTATATATTGTATCACTTTTTGAAACATTAATGCTATCATAAACTCTCTCTGTTGTTGTATAATTTATTTTATCCCAGTTTTTTATAATGTCATCAATAGAATTTATTTCTTTTTTAGTTCTAATCCATCCCTTGTATTCATCAAATTTTCTCATATTTGTTTGACTTATATATTTATTAGAATTAATTGATGATGCCCATGTTTCATCGCCTGTAACAGCATCTATAACTTTATTAGGTAATTTTATATCAAATGCACACTCTGATAAAATTCCCTCTATTGTAGTTGGACTTTTTTGTCCAAATATTTCCATAAATATTTCGTCTATGGTACTTTGACACTGTTTGTCATTCATTTTGAATCACGTTCCTTTCCAAATTTATTAATTTTATCTATCTCTATAGATTTATTTTTTTCCTTGATGCTGATTGTTTAGCCATTATATCTTTTAATGTATTCTTGCTTTCTATGTTAAAATTTTTTTCTTTTACCTCTATTTTTTTATGCGTTTTTTCATTATTTCTGCTATGTTTTATTCTTGGAACACTTGTAAAGTCTACGGTTTTCCCTTTAACTGCTGAGTATAGTCTACCACCTTTGCCTATCCTTACAACACATTCTCTATCTTCTAGTTCCGTTAAAATTTTCATTCTATTATTATGTGAGTTTTTTACTGCTACTTCCATTTTTATATTGTCTTGTAAAAGTATTGCGTCTATTCTTGATACTCTAAAAATAAAATAATTTACAACATTTGTAAAAATGGCTTTTCTTAAACCTTCGCTTATCTGTTCAAAGTATTGCCCTGCTAGAATTAAAGAAAGGTTATATTTTCTTGCTTCTGATAAAAATCT
>JABLTM010025128.1_pt1 | contig 20517 bp, 12 predicted proteins | sample 7160121 | NCBI WGS metagenome assembly JABLTM01 (sample SAMN14651224, study PRJNA627086) | human gut metagenome | isolation source: feces | host: Homo sapiens
AGGCACGGCATATGTCTTCGACGGCAAGACGATGCCCGCACAGAACATTACGCTCTATGCAAAGTGGCAGGCGCCGGTTATTAAAGCTACGGTTTACCTGACGGCCTCTGCGGACGGAGATTCTGTAACGATTGAAATTCCGTACGGCAAAAAGCTTTCGGATTCCGAAAAGTTTAAGGAACTGCTTAAAACGCTCCCGGAACAGCCCTCCGCTTGGATTGATTCCAACGGCGCGCTGTTCAATGTAGATACCGAGCTTTACAGCTCCGTTACGATTTCCCCGTTCTTCCCCTCCGCAAAGGACGGCTTCACGGTCACATACGTTGAGGGCGAGAGCAAAAAAGTAGATAACCAGAAGTATGTAAGCGGCAGCTCCGCCCGCGTACTTCCGCCGGAAAATTCCGAAAACTTCCGCGCTTGGAAAACGGAAGACAACAAGCTCATCTACCCGGGCGATAAGATTACCGTCACAAAGAACACCACGTTGACGGCAGTCTACACCAATAAGCCCCAAACCGAGACGATTACGTATCATTATAATTTCGGGGACAGCACGCAGATCTTTGAAGACAAAGGTTACCCGAAGAACACGAACGCAACCGTAAAATCGCTTGGCGAGGTCCATTTTACCGCCCCCACAGGCTACGAGTTCCGCGGCTGGGCAACCACGCCGAATGGTAATGTTGAATATCAGCCGAATAAAAAAGTTTTTGTTGACGCTAACGGCGATAACAATCTCTATGCGGTTTGGCAGGTGAAGACGTACACGGTAACGTGGAAGAATGACGACGGCAGCGTACTCAGAACGGATAAGAACGTAGAATACGGCAAGATGCCGAGCTACGGAGCAAATCCGACGAAGGCAGCGGATGCGCAGTATACCTACACGTTCAAGAGTTGGACGCCGGAAGTCAAGGCAGTCACAGGCAATGCAGTTTACACCGCAGTGTATGAGAAGACAGTCAACAAGTACACGGTAACGTGGAAGAATGACGACGGCAGCGTGCTCAGAACGGATAAGGACGTAGAATACGGCAAGATGCCGAGCTACGGAGCAAATCCGACGAAGGCAGCGGATGCGCAGTATACCTACACGTTCAAGGATTGGACGCCGGAAGTCAAGACGGTTACCGGCGATGCAACGTATAAGGCAACGTATACGAAAGAAGCAAACATCTACAAAGTAACGTACGACCTCAACGGCGGCGAGTGGACTGAAGCGACCAACGAGTTCCCGTATGAGTACAAAGCAACAGTAGAAGTTGTAAAGACGGTCCCGACCAGAGAGGGCTATAAGTTCTCGGGTTGGAGAAGCGAAGAGGTTACGATCGAGAACGATGCGTTCACGATGCCGGCTAAGGACGTTGTGCTGAAGGCTGTTTGGGAAGCAAATCCCACGCCGACCCCGATTCCGTCGGAAGAGCCTACACCCACTCCGGCTCCGACAGAAGAGCCTACACCTACTCCGGCTCCGACAGAAGAGCCCACACCCACTCCGGCTCCGACAGAAGAGCCGACTCCCACTCCGGCTCCGACAGAAGAGCCTACACCTACACCGGCTCCGACAGAAGAGCCCACACCTACACCCGCTCCGACAGAAGAGTCTACACCTACTCCGGCTCCAAATCCGAACCCGAATCCGAACCCGGCAACACCTACTCCGACGCCGGTAGCTCCGGTCGTTCCGGCTACGGTTGCAACACCCACCCCGACACCGACTGCCACACCTTCCACAACGCCGAGCGATAACGGCGGAAAAGGCGATGGCAATAATGACGGCGAAATAGGCGAAACGATCAACGATAACGAAACACCGCTTGCAAACGGTGAAGACATCGCAGATAACGCAACGCCGCTCGCAGGTCTCGGCACGGGCGCTTGGGCACTCATCAACCTGATCCTCACCATCGTGACGACCCTCCTTTCCATCCTCCTTCTCATCGGCTATATCGGCAAGAAAAAGAAGGCGTTGGAAGACGAAGACGGCAACGTGGTTCTCGATGAGAACGGCAAAGAGGTTATGGAGTACGAAAAGAACAAGAAGGGCCTTTGGAGACTCATCAGCATCATCCCGGCTCTGATTGCCATCATCGTCTTCATCTTCACCGAAGACATGACCCTGCCGATGATCTTCGTTGACAAGTGGACAATTCTCCATGTTGTAATCGCGCTGGTACAGGTCGTTGTTATGGTCCTCTGCAAAAAGAAGAAGGACGAAAATGACGAAGACGAGAACGCAGCAAACGCGTGATGGAACAAAAGCATAAGGCGTAAGCCAAAGTAAGACGGGATGTCCCCCAAAAAGGGACATCCCGTTTTTTATGCGCGTTGTGTTTTCCACAGAGTTTTTCTGTATTGTGGAAGAATCAGCTGCACGTGCATAGACCGCACGGCAGGCTTTGCGCAAAAGAATACCGCACAAGGTGAGTTTACCCTGTGCGGTATCTCTTTTTATAGCGGTTTAGTTTTCAAATTTCGCATCTGCAAGGTACAGATAACCGACGGCACGCAGCGAGGCGAACGCGCCCTCCACTTCAATGCGAACGGTGGAAGCGCCGGAAATACTCAGGCTCAGCGCGCTTGCGGGGCTGTTCACCGTGAGCGAGGAAACTTCATACTGCAAATGGTCGTCCACATAAATGCGAACCGTGCCGATGAAATCGTCGGAGGTATCGCCCTCCACGACCCATGTTCCCGTCAGGCGCTTATATTGTCCGTTCGGGGCGTATTCGGTGTAGACGGTTTTTGCGATGACAGGGTACAGCGAGAAGTTAAGGCCGTTGCTGTACGCATTGCCGTTTGCGTCATAGGCTGTCCAGTTCTGGCTGCAATCTTCGCCGCCGCTTGGAGAAAGATCTGTCAGTGAAACGGGGTAAAGCGCCCTGTATTCTTCGATTTTTGCCGCAATGTCACTGTCGCCGGAGAGGATGTCGTCGGCGTTTTGCAGCGTTTCCACCGCGTCATAATAGCGGCTTTCACCGGCCTGCTTTGCGGCAGCATCGAGAATTTTTTGCTTATACTGGTTTTTGTAGGTGGCAATCTGCGCGTCGATGCGCTTGTCGCTGCGTGTGGCGTCCTGCAGCACGTTAACAGCGCCGGGCAAGTCGCCGTCATCCGCGAGCGTTTTAGCGGTGCCGAGCAGCGTTTCCACGTAGTTGTTGAGCTCTGCGTCCTTAATCTCTTCCAGCTTAGCCTGGACGTCTTTATCATCGCCGAGGATATCGGCGCTGTTCATCAAAATGGCTTCGGCACCGAGGAAATCTTTCTCGTCCGCGCGGCTCTGCGCATCGCTTAACACTTTTTCTTTGTACGCGGTGCGGATGTTTTGAATTTGCGTCTGCGCGTCATCGTGGTTCACATCGGCGTGAATGACCTTCTGATATTCCGTAATGGCGCGGCCGTCTTCGCCCTGTGCCTGCAGGTTTTTGCCGTTTTTGTAGGCCTCTTTGGAGTCTTTCAGCGATTGAATGCCGTCGAGCTGATCGTCGAGACCGATGTTCGGGAACAGCTTTTGCAGGCGGTCGAGCAGTTCATAGGAGCTGTCGTAGTTCGCTTCGCTTTTATTGTATCGGTCGATGACCGTCTGGGCATATTCCTGCATTTGGTTGGAGACCGAAGCGAGTTCGTCCTTTGAAAGCGTGGGAAGTACCTGCGCCGCAGCGGAATAATCGTAAGCGTCAAGCGCGCGGGTGAGCTTTTGCATGGGTGCATTGTACCACCAGAAAATGCCGCCGATTGTAGCGCCGATGGCGATGAGAATGGGAAGCACGATGAAAAGCCATTTAAAAGAACGCTTTTTCTTCGGCTTTTCGTCGTATTCCTCGTAGGCGTAGCCGTCGTTATACGTATATTCTATGGGTTGCACGCGCGGCTCCGGCCCTGAAATTTCCTCCGGGGTGGGGGAAACGGTGAATGTGCCCTCGTGCTCCATGCCTTCGGGTTTGTCGCCGAGCGTATCGCCGGAGGAAATATCCTCCGTGAAGTCCGTCGGGGAATGGCTGTAAATATCTTCGCTGTCCGGACTGTTTGAAGGGGTATCTTCAGCTTCGGGTGTCGGTTCCGCTTCGGAGAGGCTCTCTGTTGAATTTGAGGAGATGTCTTCCGCGGCCGGCTCCGTGGGCGTTTCCGGTGCGGGGGCAGATTCCGGCTCCGGTTCGCTTACGGGTTGTGCAGTGGCTTCCGGCGTGCGCACAACGGGGTTGCCGCAGAGCGTGCATTTTTTCGCGCCCTCCGGCAAGGTGGCGCCGCAGTATATACAAAACATAAGTGACCTCCTAATGTTTGTGGTCCCGCAGGGAAAATTTGCGGTGTTTTCCATAGCATACAATATTCCGGGAAATCTGTCAAATGTTTAGAAAAAATGTGGGAGATAAAGCAAAGAGAGGGAACGAAGCGTTCCCTCTCTTATCCCCAAAAGTGCCGCTAATCGGCTATTTTAGTCTCCCAAATATGTTTCTGTTCCGGCGAAACGGTCTTCAGCGCGGCGAGCGAATACGGTATCCCCAGCGCGTCCCATTTCGTTTTGCCGATGTCATGGTATGCCATGATCTCGGCCTTTTCAATACAGGTAAATTGATGCTTGAGCGCACAAATCGCCTCAAAGTGCGCGTCCGTGTCGTTCACGCCCGGAATGACCGGGCAGCGCAACCACACATGCGCATGCGCGTCCTCAAGGGCTGCCAGAGACTTGAGGATCGGCGCAAGCGGCGCGCCTGCCCATTTTTTGAGGGCATCGGGGTCGCTGTGCTTAAAATCGAACAGAAAAAGATCGGTGAGCGGTATCAGTTCTTTTAAATGTGCGGCAGAGATCAAACCGTTTGTCTCCAGCGCGGTGTGGTACCTTTTTTCGCGGCAGGCTGTAAGCAGCTTTTTCAGGAGTTCAAAGTGCAAAGAAGCCTCGCCGCCCGAAAAGGTGACGCCGCCTTTTGACGAGCGGTAATATTTTGCGTCCTTATCGATCTGCTTCATCACGGCTTCCACCGTCATTTCGCGCCCGGAAAGCTCCAGGACATCGTTCGGACATACTTCGGCACATTTGCCGCACGCCGCGCATTTTGCACGGTCAAAAACATGTGTGCCGTCTGCTTTTATTTCATGCGCTCCGTTCGGACATACCGCAGTGCATGCCCCGCAGGACGTGCATTTTTCGCGGCGAAACAAGAGCTCGGCATCGGTTGAAAAGCTTTCCGGATTGTGGCACCACGCACAGTGCATGTTGCACCCTTTGAAAAACACGGTGGTGCGAATGCCCGGCCCGTCATACACGCAAAAACGTTGAATATCAAAAATAAGATCCCGCATATCAGCCTCCGCTTACGCGCCGTAGGTCGTACGCTCAATAATCTCGCGCTGCACAATAGGATTCAGTGTGACAAATCTCGCGGAGAAGCCGCCGATACGCACGAGGAGGTTCTGGTAGTTTTCCGGGTGCACCATGGCGTTTTCAAGGTCATCCTTGCCGATGACGCACAGGTTCGTCTGCACGCCGTCGTTGTCGTAAAACGCCTTTAAAACGGCTTCTACTTTATCCATAGAGCCCTTGAAGAGCTCCTTTGTGAAGCGCACATTGTTGATAACGCCCACGTGCTTTGTATTGTCAAACTTCGACATGGAGTTGAGCAGCGCCGTAATGCCGCACTTATCTGCGCCGATGGAAGCGCCGTTGGCGTTTGCCATGGGGCTGCCGGCCTTTCTGCCGCAGGCAGACGCCGCACAGAAGTTGCCCCATTCTGCGCTCATGGAGTTGTTGACGCTGACAATATTGTAGTGGTCAAGCCCCGCAGCTTTACCTGCCGCCATGGTAAGGTCGGCAATATCGGTGAAAAGGCGCGTTGCGATGTCGTCAGCCGTGTCGTCGTCGTTGCCGTATTTCGGTGCGGAAAGGCACATGCGGCGAATATCGTCGTGCCCCTCAAAATCGTGATCCAGCACATCGATGAGCTCCGGCAAAGTGAGCTTCTTCTCGTCGTAAACGAGCGTTTTAATGGCCGTCAGGCTGTCTGCACAGCTGATGATGCCGAACATTTCGCTGGAAGCATTCAGGTAACGCACGCCGCCTTCAAACGTAGCCTTGCCGCGCGCGATGCAGTCGTTCAAAAGCAGGCTGAGGTGCAGATACGGTGCGTTTTCGCCCGCAATTTTATAGTTGAGGTATTTGTGTACAGCAAAGCGGTCAATGGTCGGCTTGAGCTGTGCAAGCACGGCGGCATACAGCTTTTCAAAGGTATCAAACTGCGCCGGGTCGCCGGTCTTTTCGCCGCAGGGAACGTTCTGGTAGAAATCAAGGCCGTTGTGCAGCGCAATTTCCAGCGCTTTCAGCACGTTGATGCCGTTGTTCGGTGTGCCTACGCTGTAACCGACCATGACGTATTCGCCGCAGCCGAACGGCACATATTGCTTGGCTTCCTCATGCGAAACGCCAAAGACCTTTTCCACAGCCGGTACATTCGTCTCATCGGAGTAAATAATCGGGAACGTGGTGCCCTCCGCATTCACTTCCATTGCCTTGCGGAAAACGGTCTCGTCCATGTCGCTGTAATAGCGCAGGGTGAGCTGCGGCACAGTCTCGCGGAAGCGGCGGGAAGCTTCCATGATGACGATGGCGAGGCGGTCGGCTTCCTTCTGGTGCTTTCTGCCCACGCCGCCGATGATTACGCGGCAGTCATGGATCTTGTTAATCTCTTTAAAGTGCTTATAGAGATACAGCACGGTCTGCACGGCTTCTTCTTCCGTGATGCGCCCCGCGTCGATATCCGCGGCGTAGAGCGGTCCAAGGTAATCGTCCATGCGGCTGTAATTCATAATGTCGCTGCTGACAGCGTAGATCCACATCAGCTGCACGCCCTCAAGGAACGTCTTCGGTGTGCTGTGCTGAATGTTTAAAAGTGCTTCGGCAAGCTTTGTAAAGCGCGTTTTGGCTTCTTCGGCCTCTGCTTTTTCGGCAAGCTCCAATGCCTGTTCGCGGTAACGCTCGCATGCGCCGCGCAGGCTTTCAATCCACAGCTTTAAAGCCGTGTAGAACGAAGACGCGCCGTTCACTTCCGCCGCGCGGTCGATCTCCTGATCGAGCCCATCAAAGCCGAGACGGATGAGCTTTTCAAAATCGAGGTTTGTACCTGCCACACGGCAGTCGCAGTTGCCCACGCCCGCACCGGGAAAAGCTTTCGGCGGCACATAGCCGTAGCGCTTCGAAAATTCCAATTCAACCTTGCGCGCGGTGTTTTCCTCGTGCCAATAGGCCTGCACAGCCTGCAAAGCGTAGTCCTCCGCAGCGGTGATCTCACCGTTTTGCTTACAAGCCATGTATGCGTTCAAAAATTCATGCTCGTTAAAGTAATATGTGTAAATGCCGCCGACCTGCGAGGAAAAGCCCACAAAGTCGTGCTCATAGCGGCCCGCGATGCCGTCGTTTTCATCCATCGGCACTAAGATATGACGAAGCTGAAAATCCATGCAGGCGGCTTCACGCAGGTAAATGTCGTTTGCGTTCTCTTTGTAAACGCACGTGAATTCCAACGCATTGCGCAGTTTTTGAACATCGGTCTTGAACATACCGTTATCCTCCCCAGTTTATATTTAAAATTTCTTGATTCCGTTTTTTTGACGCGTTATAATAGCAGAAGAAAGGGGGCGCCGAAATGAGCGACGTTGAACTTCTGCATTTTTCCGAAGAAAATCTGCACACCGGTGAGGGTGCGCGCGTTCTGCACCAGTGCGGTGTGCCGGCGACGTATAAAATTCACACGCATGATTTTTACGAGCTGTTTCTCGTCTCGCACGGCGGGGCCATCCACGCCGTAAATGGACGCTCGCAGCTGCTTTCCGAGGGCTCGTTCGTTTTGATGCGCCCGAGGGACGTGCACCGCTATGATTTTTTCAACAACGCGGATTTCGAGCTGCTCGATATCGGTATTCCGCGCACGGTGTTTGAGCGCTTGTGCGATTATTTGCAGCTTGACCGCGCCATATTCGATACGCCGGAGCTGCCGTTACATTGTGTGCTTTCCGGCCACACCTTAACGGATGTGCAGGAAAAGCTTTTGAACACGAACCGCTTTGCCGATAACGAAACGGCGTGCCGCTACATTTTAAGCCTGTTTCCGTATTTGGTGCAGCTGTTTCTTACAGCACCCGCACCGGAAGCGATTTTGCCTGCGTGGTTTTCGGAGCTGCTTGAAAAAATGGAGCGGCGCGAAAATTACACCACAGGTCTTCCGTGTCTTTTGGCGCTTGCAAATATGTCGCAGGAGCACCTTACGCGGTCGTTTCGCCGCTACATCGGCATGACGCCGACGGAGTACATCAACGGCAAACGATTGTCTTTGGCGGCGCAGCTGCTTTTGCAGGGGGATATGCCCGTCATTGAAATCTGCGGTGCATGCGGCTTTAACAGCTTAAGCCGGTTTTACCGCTTATTTACGGAGCGCTACGGCTGTGCACCGAAGGCGTTCCGCACGCAGTTTGCGCATGCGCAGTCCGGGCAAGGTTCGCCGATATCTTTATCATAATCGTTTTGCCGTTTGATTTCCTCAAACGCATTGACTAAAACTTCCACTATATTGATATTCAAAAAATACCGCACAAAGTGCAAAACGCAGCTTTGTGCGGTATGGCAGAAAATGAAAAATGCAGCTCTCTCGAATAGAGAAGGCTGCATTTTTGTGCGTTAACCCACCGGCTGTTCCTCATCCGTAAACTGGCTGCGGTACAGCTCGGCGTAGAAGCCGTTTTTCGCAAGCAGAGATTCATGGTCGCCCTGCTCTACGATGTTGCCGTCGCGCATGACAAGGATAACATCAGATTCCTTGATGGTCGATAAGCGGTGTGCGACGACGAACGAGGTGCGTCCGCGCATCAGCTTGGCAAACGCGCGCTGAATGCGCAGCTCGGTACGTGTATCGATGGAAGACGTCGCTTCGTCCAGAATCAGCATAGGAGGCAGCGTCAGCATGATGCGCGAGATGCACAAAAGCTGTTTCTGTCCGGCGGAAAGGCTGCCGCCGTCTTCGCCAATCTGCGTATAGTAGCCGTTCGGCAGCTGCTCAATAAAACTATGTGCGTGCGCGGCCTTTGCGGCGGCGATAACGTCTTCTTTGGAAGCGTCCGGGCGGCCCATGCGGATGTTATCGAGCACAGTGCCGGTTTTTAGCCATGTTTCCTGCAGGACCATGCCGAAGTTACGGCGCAGTGCGCGGCGCGGGATAGTCTGCGTATTCGTGCCGTCCACGCTGATGCTGCCGCTGTCCGGGTCGTAGAAGCGCATGAGAAGATTGATCATCGTCGTTTTGCCGCAGCCCGTCGGGCCTACAATGGCGACGCGGCAGCCTGCCGGTACATCCAAGCTGAAATTGCGGATGAGCGGGCGGTCTTTTGTATAGGAGAAGCAAACGTTATCGAACGTGACCTGTCCCTTTGCGGTCTCGCTGTGCTCCGGCAGCAGTTCGGGGTCGGCAGACATTTCTTCGCTGTCGAGGAATTCAAGCAGGCGGTCTGCGCAGGCGAGCGCGTTCTGAAGCTCGGTGATAACGCCGGAAATCTCGTTAAACGGCTTCGTGTACTGATTTGCGTAGCTCAAAAAGCAGGAGAGCATACCAATGGTGAAGCCCTGTCCGGTCACGGCCAGAAAAGCGCCGATGAGCGCGACCGCCGCGTACACAACGGAGTTTACAAAGCGCGTGGCGGGGTTTGTGATGGAGGAGAAGAATGTCGCCTTTAATGTGTGGCGGCGCAGCTCTTCGTTGATGGTGTCGAATTTCTCCATGTTTTCGTCTTCATGTCCGTATGCGCGCACGACTTTCTGGTTCGTGATCATCTCATTGATGAATGCCGTCTGGCGGCCGCGTGTTTCGGACTGTAAGCGGAACATGGCGAACGTTTTCTTTGCGATGAAGCGCGCCACCAAAATGGAAAGCGGCGTGACAAGCACCACGACAAGCGTTGTCCAAACGTTGACGGAAAGCATGAAGCCGATGGTGCCGATGATCGTCACAACGCCGGTAAACAGCTGTGAGAAGCCCATCAAAAGGCCGTCTGCAAACTGGTCAACATCGGCAATGATGCGGGAAACGATGTCGCCGGTTTCGTGTGCGTCGAGGTAAGAAAACGGCAGACGGTGAATTTTTTTAAAGGCTGCCTCGCGCATATCGCGGATGGTGTTGTACGTGACCTTGTTGCCGCAGACATTCATCAGCCATTGGGCGAGCGCCGCGCAGCCGATGAGCACCGCGCAGGTGAAGAGCTTCGGCAGGATAACGGCAAAGTTGACCTGTTCCTTGCCGATGATGGCGTCGATGGCGTCGCCGACGAGCACCGGGATGTACAGCGAGCACAGCACGCTGACTACGGCAAGTGCAAGCAGCAAAATGATGGTCGGCAGATACGGACGGATTTGCAAAAGAACACGTTTAATGGTACTGTTTTTGTTATTTATCTTGCTCATTTCGCAGCTGCCTCCTTTCCGCCAAACTGAGAGTCATAGATCTCGCGGTACACGGAGCAGTTCTCAAGGAGCGCATCATGTGTGCCGCAGCCGACAAGCGCGCCGTTGTCTAAGACGAGAATCTTATCCGCATGCCGCAGCGAAGATGTGCGCTGCGAGACGATGAACACCGTCGGCTTATTCGGCAGTGCGGAAAGCGCGCCGCGCAGTGCCTTTTCGGTCACATAGTCGAGCGCGGAAGCGGAGTCGTCCAGAATGAGAATCTCGGGGTTACCCACAAGTGCGCGGGCAATGGAAAGGCGCTGGCGCTGTCCGCCCGAAAGGTTGCGGCCTTCGGCGGTAATCTTCATATCGAGCCCGCCCTTACTCTGTACGAAGTCTGCGGCCTGCGCAGCCTTTACGGCTGCCTGCATCTCTTCGTCGTTGGCATTTTTATTGCCCCAAAGCAGGTTTTCGCGCAGTGTGCCGCGAAACAAGACCGCGCGCTGCAATACGACGTGCACCTTTTCGCGCAGTTCTTCAAGCGAATAGGAATTCACGTTGCGGCCGTTCACGCGGATGGTGCCGGAGGACGCATCGTAGAAGCGGGGAATAAGCCCCACAAGCGTCGTTTTGCCGCTGCCCGTGCCGCCGATAACGCCGATGATCTCGCCCGGCTCGGCGGTGAAGCTGATGTTTTCGAGCGCGTCCTTCGCGCCTTCGTTATAGTGCATGGAAACGCGGTCGAACTCGACGGCGTGGGTATTGTAGATTTTCTTGTCGTCGGAATAAACGGTGTTTGTGTCGAGCTCGAGCACGTCGCGGATACGTGCGGCGCTTGCAAAGGACTTTGTTACGGTGATGATGAGGTTTGCAAGTTTGATGAGCTCAACTAAAATCTGGCTCATGTAGTTATACAGCGCCACAACCTGACCCTGCGTCAAAATGCCGGTGTTGACCTGAACAGCGCCGTAATGGATGAGCAGAATGATGCCGACGTTAATCAGGATAAACGTAACCGGGTTCAAAAGTGCGGAGATACGGCCCGTGGATTTCTGGAGCTTGGAGAGCAGCGAATTTTGGCCGATAAATTTTTCTGTTTCGGTGTCTTCACCGCAGAACGCGCGTATGACACGTGCGCCGTTCAGATTTTCACGCGTGGTGTTCAAAACGGAATCCAGCTGGTTTTGAATAGCCTTGTAGCGCTTGATGGTCAGCAGCATGATGCCGAATACCACAACGGAGAGCAGAGCGACCACAATGAGGAACAGCAGCGCGCTGCCGGGATCAATGGTGAACGCCATAACACATGCGCCGAACACAATGAACGGCGAGCGCATAAACAGGCGCAGTACAAGGTTCACACCGTTCTGCACCTGGTTTACGTCATTTGTGATGCGTGTCAGCAGCGTGGAAGTGCCCACACGGTCCAAAAGAGAGAAGGAGAGTTCGTTGATTTTTTGGAACAAGCTGTGACGCAGCCCGGTGGCAAAGCCCACGGCAGCCTTTGCGGCAAAATATTGCGCCGTGATGGCACTGACCATGCCGACCACACCGAACCCGACCAGAAGCAGACAGCGGGAGATGATAAAGCCGGTGTCACCGGTCTGAATGCCCACGTCGATGATCTGCGCGATTACGAGCGGGACAATCAGCTCAAAGGTGGCTTCGAGCAGCTTGAAAAGAGGCGCTAAAAACGACTCTTTCTTGTAGTCTTTCATGTAAACGAGGAGCTTTCGCATGGCGTTTGTCCTTTCCGAACAGTTTAAACGGCATAGTTTTCCATACAATTCCGTTTTTGTCAGTAATTTTCATTATACCGCCTATTATAGTGTAAGTCAAATCGAAACATACCCTGCTACGGAGCGCAGCAGGGTATGTTCTATAGAATTATTTATTCACAGGAAAGCTCTACCGGGTCTGTAAAGTGTTCGTTGTTGTAGATGTCGCGCAGGGTGTATTGGATCACCGTGCGGTATTCGCCGATTTCCTCATAGGTGACGACGGGTTCACTTGTGTATGTTACCGGGTCGCCGAGCGTGTAGTCCCGGTCGTAGTTGAAATCGTAATCATAATACGAACAGGTGTACTGAATCTGATCCGTCTCCGTAAAGCTGTGCAGACCCTTTGCCGCTACCGTAGGCTCTTCGGTCTTTAAGCGGTAGCCCGCAACAAAGCCGCTGTCATGGTCGCTGTCCCAGCGCAGAACGATCTCAATATCGGTGCTGCCGTTCAGTTCGGCCGGCACATAACCCGTTGTGTACCAATAATCGTCCGTCTGTTCCTCGGTTTCGGCGTAGAACGGCACAATCACACCGTCAATCGAGATCCATGTATAGTCAAAATCGACTTTCAGGTCGCCGTCGTCGTCAAACTCGTACACGTTGTCATTGCCAAGGTCAATGTATCCCTCGCCGTCGTCGAGGTAAACGGTCATATCAATGTACGTGATGAGGTTCCATGCTTCATCGGAAAGAGAGAGTGCATAATAGTCGCCCTTGTCGATAAGTTCAAAATCGTTGTCGTTTATTGTGGTGACGTTTTCGCCGCCAACCTCGGAGGAATCGAACCAATCGTAGTAGGAGTAAAAATCGATATCACTCTGCGAAAGCGACTGCCCGGAGAGCATCGTGTTCATGAATTTATCGTAGAATTCAAAATACGATTCCGGGAAGCCGACGCAGGTCATTTCAAAGCGTGTATCGCCGTAATAATCCGGCCACAGGCACGGAAAATAGACTGCAATGCCCGCGGCGGACTTTTCATAGGTGACGTTATACACTACCATATTCTGAACGGCGGCCTGCACATCGTCCTCGGTGCCGAGGGAAAGGCTCTGCTTTGTCAGCGTGGCGAGGTCGGAAAGATCGACCTGGTCGTATTCGTTGTCGCCGAATTCCCGCACGTTGCTGCGCACCTGCGAAAACGCACCGTAGCTGCCGCTTTGCAGTGCGGTGTAGGCGCTTCCCCAGTAGCTTTCCAACGCGGCGTATAATTCCGGCACATAGCGCAGGTCTAAAACGGAAAGCGTCGGCATGTCGGCGAAAATATAGGCCTCAAGGAAATCGTCCGCCAGCTTTTTGCCGAGCTCCGCCGTGGGTACGGCGGGGTCTTCCGCCAGCATCGTAAGCCAGTTTTTGTACGCCCAGCCCTCGCCGGGTTCGGATTCTTCGGAGGCGATGAGGTAATCCGCATACGGATCCAAGGCGTAGGCCACCTCTGCCGTCGCCATCAGGCAGGCGTCAAAGCCGATGAAATCAAACTGTACGCCGCCGTTATACAGCGCTGTAGAAAGAGAAGAGAGTGTCAAAGAGGTGTCTTCGTACAGCTCGTCGTAGCCGAAGCCTGTCATGGTGCCACCGCCGTGATCCCACAAAATGAGCTCGTAGCGGTCTGCGGGGTAGCTTTCGGCGGAGAAGCGAATGAAATCGGAGAGCGTGTCGGCGTCCGTCATATTCACGCTGCCAAGGCTTTGGAGCAGTGTCATATCGCCGTTTTCGATCACAAAGCGCTCACTTTCATCGTCTGTGCAGACATCGTTCCACCAGGTTTCGGTGCCGCCGGTCTGGAGTACAAGGTGAACGTTTTCGGAAAGCGCGGCATCTGCCATTTCCAAAAGGTCGTCGGTCGCGGAGCCGTCCTCACTCTCTAAGTCGGAGCCGATCATGTACACCATTACCGTGACACTTTCAGCGTTTGCAACATCCGTGTAAAACGCACGCAGGTCGCCGTCTTCGGTCGGCACAGGGGCGGAGATGACGCCGGAGGACGCGGAGCTTTCCGAAATCACGGAGGACGAAGCTTCGCTGTTTTCACGAGCTTTACCGGCTAAGACCAAAACCGTGCTGCATCCTGTGCAGTTAAAAATCAAGCCGAAGCTGAGCAAAAGGGGCAAAACGCGGGATAAAAACCGTCTCATACAAAACTCCTTTTATGGCTGTGGACGGAAAACGACCGTGCCGGTTGCGTCGTCCATGCTTTCCACAATGGCGAGCGATTCGAGCGGGTAGCCCATCTCGCGAATTTTCGCGCCGCCGGGCTGGAACCCCTTTTCAATCGCGATACCGATGCCTTCCACCGTGCCGCCCGCCTGATCTACAATAGAGATGAGCCCCTGCAGCGCGCAGCCGTTTGCAAGAAAATCATCGATGATAAGAATGTGATCCTCGGGGCCGAGAAATTTTTTCGAAACGATCACGCGATTCACACGCTTATGCGTGAAAGATTCCACTTTGGAAACGTATACGTCGCCATCGATATTCACACTCTGGCTCTTTTTCGCGAAGACGACCGGCACGTCAAAGCATTCCGCCGCCACACATGCAATACCGATGCCGGAGGCTTCAATCGTCAGAATTTTGTTGATGGGCTTATCTGCAAAACGTCGCTTGAACTCTTCGCCCATTTGGCGAAACAGGCGCACATCCATTTGGTGGTTTAAAAAGCTGTCTACTTTCAATATATTGCCGGCTTTTACAACGCCGTCCTTTACGATACGTTCTTCCAGAAAATTCATACTGTTTTGTCCCCCGAGGTTCTTGTTGATTCTATTGTACCGAAGCGGAAAGGGAATGTCAATTCCGAATGCGCATAGGAAAGCGCGTCTGCCCCGCGAAGCTGCTTTCCAAAGAGAAATCAAGAAACCCTCCCGTGTCGGTCATGGATATGCTTTCTATATAGGGTACATATCCATCACTTCGGGAGGGTGTTTTTGCTTTTATTCAGAAATTCTTATTGTTTTCCGGCGGCGTCCAGGTGAAATCCTCGGCGGAAAGAAGCGTTTTGCCGCTGTGAAAGCGGTCAAGCTCCGCGGTGCACAGCCGCACGGCGTCTTCAATGTACGTGTCCGCCATGGCAGCCGTGAAAAAGTAGGGGGCATCCGCCGGCGCGGGCACAAAGTTTTGATGAATCGAACGCAGAAGGCTTTCGGCATCAAACGGCTCAAAAGCGAAAATCGGTTCCTGCGTGAAATTTTCCGGGACGGCAAGGTCATCCCGAATATTATATTTTTGAATGAAATGACGGTTTAAAAGCGTGTAATCGTGGTGCATGCGCGCGGTGCTTTCCGGCGTGTAGGGATTCCAGCCGAAGGTGTCGTACAGTGTTTTGCGGTACAAAGCATCCTCGATGAGGTGCAGATAGTAGCCGAGGTAAAGGTCATCTTTTTGCATACGCTCGCCGAACTGCGCGCGGTACGATTCAAGATCATAAAGCCGAATGCCGAGCTTTTCATTGTAAACGCGAAAATGTGTTTTCCGCTTGTTTACGGAAGCGTCCGGCAGTACCGCGCCAAAGCGCAGCCGCGCACCGTCGTGCATAGGAAACAGTTGCAAAATTTTATCCGTGATCGCGTAGTGCATGAGACTGGAAGCCATATTTTTTTACCTTTCTTCCGTAATTTTCGGGAGCGGCATTTGCAAATATCCGCAGGCGGGAATATCCTTTTCGGTAACGGGGCGAATCATGGGAAAGCCTTCTTTTGCTTTAATTCATTTTATCCAACCGTACGACGCATTCTACATGGTCGGTGTGGGGGAACATGTCTACGGGCTGAATCTTTTCGGCGCGATAGCCGCGCTTTGTGAGAAAATTAAGGTCGCGCGCGAGCGTTTCCGGGTTACAAGAGACGTATACGATGCGTCTCGGTGCAAGTGCGAGCGCGCAGGAGAGAAACGCGGTGTCGCTGCCGGCGCGCGGCGGATCCATGAAAAGTACGTCGCAGTGTTCACCGGCGTTTGCCATATCTACCATGAAGTCGCCTGCATCGGCGCAGACGAAGCGGATATTTTTCACGCGGTTTAATTTTGCGTTTTCACGGGCATCGCGCACGGCGTCGCGGTTCACTTCTACGCCGAGGACCTGCCCGGCTTTTTTGGAGGCGACCATGCCGATGGTGCCGATGCCGCAGTACGCGTCAATGACGGTTTCTTTGCCCGTGAGCTCCGCAAATTCCATCGCTTTGCCGTACAGCACCTCGGTCTGCACAGGGTTAATCTGGTAGAATGATTTTGCAGAAATGCGGAAGCGCAGCCCGCAGAGAATATCCGTGATATAGCCGGGGCCGTAGAGTGTTTTCTCGTTCTGCCCGAGCAGCATGGAGGTGTAGCGGTCGTTGACATTTTGAATGATCGTGGTAATCTCCGGGTGAAGCTTTAACAGCGCACGGGTGAAATTGTTGCGCGCGGGGAAGATCGGCGTACCGGTGACGAGCACAACCATGACTTCGCCGGTCCGGAAGCCGCGCTTGACGAGCACATGGCGCAGAAAGCCGCGCCCGGTGATTTCGTTATACGTTGTCATTTTGAAATCGCGCAGCAGGCGGCGGATATCGACGATGATGCGGTCGGCAATTTCGTCTTCCGTCATGCAGCTGTCCACAGCGACGATGTTGTGCGTGCTGCTCTGGTAAATGCCGGAGATGATGCGTCCGGCACGCGTGGTACCGAATGCGGCCTGCACCTTGTTGCGGTAGTGGTAGGGGTTCTCCATGCCGATGATGGGCTCTACGCGGCAGAATTTGCCGAGCAGGCGGATGCACGTGCGCTCCTTGTGCGCGAGCTGTTCCTTATAATCGAGGTTCTGCAGTTGGCAGCCGCCGCACTTTTTGCTGTGCGGACAGCGCGTTTTGTTCTGTGTGCTTTCCATTTTTATATGTCCTTCCGTAGTTTAAATCGGTTATAGCGGTTTATTTTATGAATTTGCCTTGCAAATTCATTGGGAGCCCCCCTAATTGTGTCTCCCACACCACAACAGTCCACCTAACTGTTGTGGTTCCCATCCTGATTTTTGTTAGGCAAAAGGTGTTTCGTCGTCTGCGGACGACGACATAGGGCGTTGCTCTAATGAACCTAAGCGAACGCACACGTTCGCTTTAAGCTTCTTGAAAAAGCTTAAGCAAAATTTTTAACCACCGTTGCCGTTGGCTTATGTTTCTTTTATACTATCATTTTGTTTCTCCAAAATCAAGAAAAGCCTTGTTTTCTGCCCGAAAACACAAATTTTGGTTGAAAAGCGAAAAGTTCCGTGCTATACTGAATGTGAAAAAAGGGTGCTGACGTATAAAGTCGGCTGAGAGCGGCGTGAACGCCGAAACCTGTTACCTGATTCGGATAATGCCGACGTAGGAAAATACGCTTATTCTAAGTGCTTTTTATGCCGCGTGCCGAATGGGTGCGCGGTTTTTGTTTTCTCCGCTTTATCCCCTAAATCTCGGTAGAAAACCGGAGGAATGAACTATGAAGAACAACAATACAAAAAAGCTTGCGGCCTGCGCGGTTATGGTCGCACTGGGCGCTGTGCTCAGCATGATCAAGGTGCTTCAGATGCCGTTTGGCGGTTCTATCACGCTGCTTTCCATGCTGCCCTGCGCCATGATTTCCATCATGTACGGCCTTAAGTGGGGCTTTGCGGCTTCCTTTGTGGAATCCGTCGTTCAGCTTGCGTTCGGCATCACGATGGACGGCATCCTCGGCTGGGGCATGACGCCTTCTGCTCTCATCGGCACGATTTTGCTCGATTACATCGTGGCATACACGGTTATCGGCATTGCGGGTATTTTCCGCAAGAAGGGTTATGTAGGCATTTGCTGCGGCACGGCGCTGGCTGTTGCGCTGCGCTTTGTGTGCCACTTCATTTCCGGCGCCATTATCTTTGCAAACTTTGATGAGTTTGTGGCGTTCGGCGCTTCCTGGGTGGGCCATCCGTGGCTTTACTCCTTCTGCTACAACGGCACTTACATGCTGCCGGAGCTCATCTTCACAGTTATCGCGGCGGTTATTCTGTTCCGTCTGCCGCAGGTGAAAAAGCTCATCGCGGACGAGGGCGAATAAATCTAAACAAGCGGAAATTTCGGGCGGTGCTCTGCGGAGTGCCGCTTTTTCGTATAAAATCCCGCCGCGGTAGTTGTGTATCTTTGAAAAACGTGGTATGATTGATAAATCACAAGCGCAGCATCCAGCTGCACGAAGCCGTGCAGCAGCCAGCGGCGCGAAAGGAGTTTAACAAATGAAGAAAGTTCTGAAGCCCGAAGAAAAGACCATGGAAAAAATCGTGGCGCTCTGCAAAAACAGAGGCTACGTATACCCCGGCTCCGAAATTTAAGGAGGTCTGTCCAACTATTGGGACTACGGCCCGCTGGGCTGCCTTTTCAAGGACAACGTAAAAAACGCGTGGAAACGCAAGTTCGTGCAGGAGAGCCGCTACAACGTGGCGCTGGATTCCGCAATCCTCATGAACCCGGAAGTCTGGGTGGCAACCGGCCACGTGGGCGGCTTCTCCGACCCGCTGATGGACTGCAAGGACTGCAAGACCCGTCACCGTGCCGATAAGCTCATTGAAGACTTCACCGGCGAATCCGCAGACGGCTGGACGAACGAGCAGATGCAGCAGTTTATTGCCGACAACAACATTGCCTGCCCGGAGTGCGGCGGCCACAACTTTACGGATATCCGCCAGTTCAACCTGATGTTCAAGACGTTCCAGGGTGTTACGGAAGACGCAAAGAGCCAGCTGTACCTCCGCCCGGAGACTGCACAGGGCATTTTTGTCAACTTCCCGAGCATTCAGCGCACCACGCGCAAGAAGGTGCCGTTCGGCGTTTGTCAGGTGGGTAAGAGCTTCAGAAATGAGATTACCCCGGGCAACTTCATTTTCCGCATTCGCGAGTTTGAGCAGATGGAGTGCGAATTCTTCTGTAAGCCGGGCACGGACCTCGACTGGTTCTACTACTGGAAGGATTTCTGCAAAAACTGGCTTTTGAACCTCGGTCTGGACGAAGCGAACATCCGCCTGCGCGACCACAGCCAGAAGGAGCTCTCCTTCTACTCCAAGGCGACGACGGATATTGAGTATCTGTTCCCGTTCGGCTGGGGCGAGCTTTGGGGCATTGCAGACCGCACGGACTATGACCTCACCCGCCATCAGGAGCATTCCGGCAAGGATCTCTCCTATTTCGACCCGGAGACGAACACCCGCTATGTGCCGTATGTCGTCGAGCCGTCTCTCGGCGCGGACCGCGTAGCGCTGGCGTTCCTGTGCGACGCTTACGACGAAGAAAACCTCGGCACCGAAGAAAAGCCGGATGTGCGCGTTGTACTGCGTCTGCACCCGGCACTGGCACCGTTTAAGGCAGCGATTCTGCCGCTCTCCAAGAAGCTGAGCGAAAAGGCCGGCGAGGTTTACGATGCGCTCGCAAAGAAGTTTTCCGTTGACTTTGACGATACGGGTTCCATCGGTAAGCGCTATCGCCGCCAGGATGAGATCGGCACGCCGTTCTGCATCACGTATGACTTTGACAGTGAAAATGACGGCTGCGTTACCGTTCGCGACCGTGACAGCATGGAGCAGGAGCGTGTGAAGATCGACGAGCTTGAAGCGTACATTGCAGAGAAGATCGATTTCTAAAAAATATAAATAGACACAGCACCCGCCGTTTCGACTGCATGAACCGTGCAGAGAAGCGGCGGGTTTGTTTATTTTGCCGTTGAAACACCATGCAAAATATGCTAAACTAAATAAAAATGAATTCGAAATCGTGACACATAAAAGTTATCACGAAAGAGGAAATGGATTATGAGAAATACTTTTTCTAAACGTATATTTGCTGTTTTAGCGGCGGTTTTGCTCGGCGCTGCGCTGTGTGCGCCGCTTACCTTTGCGGATGAAGCCGATACGGCCGATACCACAGACAGCGCCGAAACGGTGGACACCACGGAAGGCACGACCGACACCGCAGGCGAAGACAGCAGCGGAGCGGAATCGTTCTTTAATGAGCTGAAGGCCGATAACGGCGTCGGCCGCACGCTGTTCATTGCGGGTGCGGTGTGCATCGTGCTCGGCGTCGGCGGAATTGTCAGCATCATTTTGTGGCAGCGTGCAAGCCGTAACCGCGACAGCGGCGAAGCGGACCGTGCCGAGGTGCTGGATGAGATTGAGCAGGAGGAACGACGCAACCGCAGAAGACGCGAAGAAGAGCGCATGCGCCGAGAGCAGATGCAGGCGCGCCGTGAGACAGAGCCCCGCGTGCCCACGTCCTTTGACCCGGATAAAGACACCGGCGAGCTGCCGGTGATGCCGGTGTCGGCAGGGTACACCGCAGAACG
>JABLTM010043473.1_pt1 | contig 20367 bp, 15 predicted proteins | sample 7160121 | NCBI WGS metagenome assembly JABLTM01 (sample SAMN14651224, study PRJNA627086) | human gut metagenome | isolation source: feces | host: Homo sapiens
CCGCGTGGTAGAACTGGAACAGGAAAAACTTGAAGTGCAGCGCAAAAATGCAGGATTAATCGTGGGAAAGGACGGAAGAGTTTATGAACAGTAAACCGATGCTCAATGCATATCCCGACAGCCTTGGAGGAAATCTGGGGGATATCGTAACATTGCTGAAAACTGAGGCTTTGCAGGATGTATTTTCTTCTTTTTATATTCTGCCGAGCCTGTACCATTCCGATCTCGACCGGGGATTTTCTGTGATCGACTATGACCTGAATGAGCAGCTTGCCGAACGGGAAGACCTTGACCAGTTAAAGAATATGGGAATTGATCTGAAACTGGATTTTATTTTAAACCATGCTTCCGCACAGTCCCCGCAGTTTCGGGATCTTGTGGAAAAAGGGGAGGCTTCTGCGTACCGCGATTTCTTCATCGATTGGAACCATTTCTGGGAAGGGCATGGAACCATGACGGAGGAAGGCTATATCCAGCCGGATGAAAGCTGCCTGAAGCAGATGTTTTTCCGCAAACCCGGGCTGCCGATCCTGATGGTGGAATTTCCGGATGGAAAAAAAGTGCCGTACTGGAATACCTTTTATCAGGAAGTGCATGGCAGACAGTATCTCGGACAGATGGATGTAAACATCCAGTCACCAAAAGTGTGGGAGTTTTATCGTGAAACACTGGAAAAAATAGCCTCTTACGGCGCGGCGATTGTGCGGCTGGATGCCTTTGCCTATGCGCCGAAGACACCGGGAAAGAAAAACTTTCTCAATGATCCGGAAACGTGGGAACTTTTACAGAAGATCCATGCGCTGGCAGAACCTTTGGGACTTACGCTTTTGCCGGAGATCCACGCAGCGTATGATGAAAAAATATATGAGACACTTGCAGAAAAAGGCTATGCAACCTATGACTTTTTCCTGCCGGGACTGGTCATTGATGCGATTGAGAACCGGCGGGGAACGTACCTTGCGGCATGGGCGAAGGAGATTGTGGAAAAGAAGATCTCCACGGTCAACATGCTTGGCTGTCACGACGGTATCCCACTTCTGGACTTAAAGGGGCTGCTTCCGGAAGAGGAGATCCAGTCGTTAATTGACCGGATTGTATCCCGCGGAGGCATGGTCAAAAATTTGCATGGACAAAAGAATCTGTATTATCAGGTAAATGCCACGTACTACAGTGCATTGGGAGAGTCGGATGAAAAAATGCTTCTGGCGCGGGCAATCCAGATGTTTATGCCGGGCAAACCGCAGATCTGGTATCTGGATCTGTTTGCCGGAAAAAATGACCATGAAGCGGTGCAGCGCGCGGGAGAATCCGGACATAAGGAAATCAACCGGACAAATCTTTCCACTGATCAGATCACGGAAGGGTTGAAAAAAGATGTGGTTCAAAAACAGCTTGCGTTAATCCGCATGCGAAATACCCATAAGGCATTTTCGGAAGGCGCAGAGGTAGCAATCTCCGGAGGGGAGAGGTCTCTGGAAATCCGCTGGGAATATAATAGTGCATTTGCAACATTATATGTAAATTTTGAATCAGGAACATATACAATAGTAGAAAGCAGATAGTTAAGTTGGGCTGTCGATTGTACATGAAACCTAAACTTTATAATGGAAATAATTATAGATGAAACAAGCCACATAGGGATAATGCCCGGTGGCTTGTTTTGAAAATGGATAATTTAAATCTTATAACTTCGGATTTCGTCTTCTCAGTTTCCTATGTTCCTTTGCCGGCTTGGAACGTGAAAATATTTCTTTTAGGGTCTGTTTTCTTTCGACAGAAAGCTGTGTAATTTTCATTTCCAAATTTTTGCAGAACAAAAGAAGTAGTCCGTTAATATAAGCATCATTAGAGGCTTCGGGATTATCTTCTGTAGCAATCTGAGTTGGAGAAGTAAAGTCATCAATGATATTTTTGACCATACTTTGATAGTCAATGCCGCTGGCAGTATTGCTGTCTTTCGTATGATCATTTCTCAGGTCAGAGACAATCGATTTCAAGTCTGATGACAGAATATTCATGTAATATTGTTCTGCTTCAATGTGTGAATTATCAAATACGCATTGCAAATGCATCAGTAGAATCGGCACCAAGCTCTGTTAATTTACATCTCATCACATCAAGAAAAGCATTCGCTATCTGAATTCCCTTATCGTTAAATCCATCAATATAGATTTCCAGGTCAGTCATGAATTCTTTGAAATTTTCATGGGTAAGTAATTCGGATAATAATCTTGGATTATATTTTTTATCAGTCAGTATTTGGATTGCATCGTCATTGAGGTGCAGAGCGGATACTGACTTATTTGTATGTTCACGTAGTTCGGTTCGGCAAAGAAGATAAAACAAATAAATTCAAAGAAACAAAAACAGTTCTTCCTGAATTTATGACCCGGACAAGTCGTTAAAAGTTTTTTTGTGTACAAAACAAAGTCGGTTCAGAAAGATAATGGAAGATGATAAAATATGACAAAATCAGATTGACATAACATGCAATTCCATTTATTATAATGACAAAGTGAAAATGTCGTTATGAAATAAGTAAAAGATGAAAATGTAATGCTAAATGGATAGTAATTTATAATATAAGATAATAGTGAAAGGATGATGATATGTTTAAAAGATTTAAAAAAAATGATAAGAAAGAAAATGGAATGATTGAAGAAAACACAAGAAATTTTATTGCGGGGTTTAGAAAACTTGTAGAACAAGATAATCAAGTTACAATAAACAGATTAATTAAATTTATGGCAAATTCTGTACAGGGGGAATTGGTGGCAAAATGCTTTTATAATGATAGAAGCTATACCTATTATCCAAGACACATTTTTTATAGTCTATTGTTGGATTTGCCCTATGAAGAATTTCATAAATGCTGTATCAAATGTAAGGTGGCGGAAACACCAATAATAACATGTATTTGGAATTATTCTAGAGTATTTGACTGTTTGGATGGTATTGGAGAATGTAATAAAAATCCATTTGATGGTAAAGCTAATACGGGAAATATTAATGCATGCTTAATTAATCCATTAGGACTTGTTTTAGTTGATAATGGAAATCATTCAGTAAACTCTGCAATAATACATAATGAAGGAGAAATAATTGTAAAGACTATTGTAGATATATCGCCTGTATTGGAAAAATATAAATTTAATGGAAAATACTTTGAAAATATTATAACTAATGAGAAAATAAATGATGATACTTTGAAGAATAATTCGGAACCTTTTTTATATACTTTAGGTCTATTGTTTGAGATGGCTAGAGCATTAAATGAAAAAAATATGTAATCAATGTATGTGATTTTTTAGAAGTAAATTAACCGTTTCTATATAAGTACTAAGTATTACAATCTAGACAAGTCGTTAAAAGGTCTTTTTTCACGTAAAGCAAAGTCTATTCACGAAGATAATGAGACATGATAAAATCAGATGGACATAGTACAAGATTTCATTTAAGATAATGACAAAGTTAAAATGTCGTTATCGGAGGTATGGTGAAGTGGAAATGGATATGAAACTGGAAGAGGCATTAGAAAGAATTAAAAAATTGGAAAAGGAGAATTCCAAGCTTCGTGAAGAATTGGAATATTACAAAAAACGGAAATCAAGTGGAAGACAGAAACACAATGCCAAATGGATGGAAATTTATAATGATTTTGTGGTTACATATGAGGGTGGCATGACGATAGTAGAAATAGCAAAGAGGAATAATGTCAGTGAGCGGACGATTTACAGATATAAGGCATATTATGATGAGATGAAAAAAGTTGAGGAATAGAGTATTTCTGTGAAGTCACGAAAAAGATTGTTTAAAATTTGCGGTCACAATTTGTGACCGCAAATTTTGAGCATGGGTAATTATAGTGGTTTAAGAACACTAGTGTATCTTAAGAATGCTCCGGTGATTTCAACACTATTACAAAATCCTGTGTTGGTTTTACCACGATAGAAAAAAATTTTTAAAAAAATAAAACCTGCCATAATATTTTTCCGTCATATAAGTGAAAACAATAATAAAAACCGGTGGAACATCGGAGAAAAGAGGAAAATATTATGGCAAAAGAAAAAAGAAATCTTTATGAAGAAGTAGAATTTGGTAACGATTATGGTTATGCAATGCAGGTAAAACAGGAAGCGGAGACACAGTTATATGAGATTCAGAAAATCTGGGGACTGGCAATTGCCGGAACGGTCTGTGGAGGTATCGGAATGGTGCTGGCATTCCATCCGATTTTTATTATGATAGGATTTGTTATGGGCTGTGTTTGTTACAGCAAAGTGGGTGGTTTTGGAATAGCGGCAAAATGGGCATGGAACATTGCAAAATTTGGATGGTTTGTAGTCCCGTATTTTCCGATTGATTTATTAGTCGGTGCCATCGCATTGTGTTTAGGTTTCCTTTCCTTATTTTTCCTGCCTTTTTTCGTGGTTAATCATATCAGAAAACAGGCACAGCAGAACCAGCAGCTGGCAGAGGCATTCCTGCATACATGCCAACAGAATGATGGTGCAGCTGCATAGTTGTTCGTCAAAATACATATAAAAATTACAGATTATCAAAATATTTTGATATTTCATCCAAAAAAATTCTATTCTTTCCAGATTGGTTTGTGATTATAATGAATTTAGTCGATGAGACAGGTTCGGAGAAACCAAAATCAACAAATTGCAAACCAGGAGGAAAAAAGAATGAGAAGGAAAAAATTATTAACTGTATTGGTAGCAGCAACACTTGCATTATCCATGGTTGGATGTGGCTCTTCCGGAGGAAGCGGCTCTGGTGACTCAGGAAGCACCAGCAGCGTAGCAAACAAGGATAAACCACTTTGCTGGTTTAACCGTCAGCCATCCAACAGTTCCACAGGAGAACTTGACATGGATGCATTAAATTACAACAAAGATACCTATTATGTAGGCTTTGATGCAAATCAGGGTGCTGAACTGCAGGGACAGATGGTTCTTGATTATATCAAAGAAAATGCAGCGACCATTGACCGTAACGGAGACGGAGTAATTGGTTATGTACTTGCAATCGGAGACATCGGACATAACGACTCTATTGCACGTACCCGTGGTGTCCGTTCTGCACTTGGAACCGGAGTAGATGCAAATGGAGCAATTGATTCAACACCGGCTGGTACAAACGTAGACGGTTCTGCAAAAGTTGTTCAGGATGCAACACTGGATGTAGATGGAAAGACTTATACAATTCGTGAACTTGCTTCACAGGAGATGAAGAACTCTGCTGGTGCAACATGGGATGCAGCTACAGCAGGAAATGCAATCGGAACATGGACCGCATCTTTTGGTGACCAGATTGACGTAGTTGTTTCTAATAATGATGGTATGGGAATGTCAATGTTTAATGCATGGGCAAAAGATAACAAAGTACCAACCTTCGGATACGATGCAAATAGTGATGCTGTTGCAGCTATCGCAGAAGGATATGGCGGAACAATTTCACAGCATGCAGATGTTCAGGCTTACCTGACATTAAGAGTGCTTCGTAATGCTTTAGATGGAGTAGACATTGATACCGGTATCGGTACTCCGGATGATGCAGGAAACTGCTTAACAGAAGGAGAAGATTACAGATATAGTGAAGAAGAAAGATCTTACTATGCATTAAATATAGCTGTTACAGCTGATAATTATCAGGATTTCACAGACTCAACCAAGGTTTATAGCAAAGTATCCAACCAGCTGGACGCAGGCAAGAGTCCAAGCAAGAAGGTATGGCTTGATATTTACAATGCTTCCGATAACTTCCTGAGCTCAACTTATCAGCCACTTCTTCAGAACTATGACAAACTTTTGAACCTTGAAGTAGATTATATCGGTGGTGATGGACAGACAGAGTCTAACATTACAAACCGTCTCGGCAACCCGGGTGAGTATGATGCATTTGCAATCAACATGGTTAAAACAGACAATGCATCATCTTATACATCACTTCTTTCAAAATAAGGTTATTGCCCGGAAGAAAACAGCATAGATACAGAAGGGCATCAGATAAAAATGGTGTCCTTCTTTTCAAAGAAAAGGAAGTAGAATTATGGCAGAGGATAAGAATAAATATGTCTTATCGATTAACGGCATGAGCAAATCGTTCGGAAGAAATAAGGTTCTGAATCATATCAATCTGAATGTCAGACCTGGAACAATCATGGGACTTATGGGTGAAAATGGTGCCGGTAAATCGACAATGATGAAATGTCTCTTCGGAACTTATCAAAAGGACGAAGGAACAATAATATTAGATGGAAAAGAAGTTAATTTTTCTGGCCCAAAGGATGCACTTGAAAATGGTGTCGCAATGGTTCATCAGGAATTAAACCAGTGTCTGGAGCGCAGTGTCATTGACAATATGTTCTTAGGACGCTATCCGAAGAATTCATTGGGAATGATTGACGAAGGAAGAATGAGAAAGGAAACCTCCGATTTATTCCGTAAACTTGGTATTACTGTTAATCTGACACAGCCAATGAAAAAAATGTCTGTATCACAGCGCCAGATGTGTGAAATTGCAAAAGCAATTTCTTATCATTCCAAAGTAATCGTATTAGACGAGCCGACTTCATCACTGACAGCACCGGAGGTTGCAAAACTTTTCAAGATGATGCGGCAGTTAAAAGAACAGGGAATTTCATTGATTTATATTTCACATAAAATGGATGAAATTTTTGAAATTTGTGATGAAATATCAGTTCTTCGGGATGGCAGCCTTGTTATGACAAAGGCAAGTAAAGATACCAATATGAATGAACTGATTTCTGCAATGGTTGGCCGTTCTTTGGATAACCGTTTTCCACCGGTAGATAACCAGCCTGGTGAAACGGTTCTTTCTATACAGAATCTTTCAACTAAGTATGCACCAAAATTACAGAATATTTCTTTTGATATTAAAGAAGGAGAAATTTTTGGACTGTATGGTCTGGTTGGAGCCGGTCGTACGGAACTATTGGAAACTATTTTTGGTATGCGTACCAGAGCGGCAGGAAATGTAATTTATAATGGAAAAGTAATGAATTTTACATCCCCGAAAGATGCAATGGATCATGGATTTGCTTTAATTACAGAAGAACGAAAAGCAAATGGACTTTTCCTGAAAGCAGATATTACATTTAATACTACAATCGCCAATATGAATCATTATAAAAATGGATTCGCACTTTCCAATGATGATATGGTTCGTGCGACGGCAGAAGAAATTAAAGTCATGCATACAAAATGTATGGGACCAGATGATATGATTTCCAGTTTGTCCGGAGGAAATCAGCAGAAGGCAATATTTGGTAAATGGCTGGAGCGCTCACCAAATATATTTATGATGGACGATCCTACAAGAGGAATTGATGTAGGTGCCAAATACGAAATATATGAATTAATTATCAATATGGCAAAACAGGGAAAAACAATCATTGTTGTATCCTCTGAGATGCCGGAAATCCTTGGAATCACAAACCGGATTGGTGTTATGTCAAATGGACATCTTGCCGGAATTGTTAATACTAAGGAAACAAATCAGGAAGAGTTATTAAGACTCAGTGCGAAATATTTATAATCAGGAAGGAGCATTGGATATGGCAGACAGTAGTATTATTCTTTCATCCGCTGCAGAGGCAGAGCTTTTGAAGCCGATTGATGAATATGTAGGAAAAATACAGGCACAGATTGATGAACTTCGTAAGGATGGTTCAGATAAGGTGCGCAGCTTAAAAAATCACATTGCAATCGTAAAGGAAAATAAGAATTTAACAAAAGAAGAAAAGAGCAGAATGATTGCAAAGGACAAGGAAGCCTTAGAAAAGGCAAAAGCGGTGGAGTCTTCGAATAAAGACAAAGTATCAAAGCTTATCGCAGATGCAGAAGGTTATCTTGCAAAACATTATAAAAATGATTACTATCAGAAAGTTGCTGATAGCTGCAAAGCTGAGAAAGAAGCTGAAAATGCAGAATACAAAAATATATGTGCTTCCATCAAAGCAGAGCATGAGCAGAATATGAGCAGACTCAGCGATGCAGATGAGAAAAAAGACGAGAAGTATGTTTATAAGAATAAATTATTTGATGCCCAGATGGCACATGAGTCCAGACTTCAGGAGATTAAGGACAGAAGGCATGATGCATATGCACATAAGTATCATCTGATTGACTTACTCCGTATGTCAAGATATACATTTGCACAGAAGAGAGCACAGAAATTTGAAAATTACAAATATACCTTTAATACCACACAGTTCCTTTATAAAAATGGATTGTATATTGTCATTATTTTAATCTTCATTGCTTTATGTATTATTACACCGGTTGTAAAGAATACACAGTTACTGACAACGACAAACATCTTAAATATTCTGCAGCAGGCTTCACCAAGAATGTTCTTGGCATTAGGTGTTGCAGGACTGATTCTTTTAACAGGTACTGACCTTTCTGTTGGACGTATGGTTGGTATGGGTATGGTAACAGCAACCATCATCATGCATAATGGAATTAATACAGGTGGTGTATTTGGCCATATCTTTGACTTTACCGGTATCCCGGTTGCTGCAAGAGCAATTCTTGCATTGGCAGTCTGTATTGTACTTACAACAGCATTTTCTATGCTGGCAGGCTTCTTTATGGCGAAGTTCAAGATGCATCCGTTTATTTCAACCATGGCAAACATGCTGATTATTTTCGGACTTGTAACATATGCAACAAAAGGTGTTTCCTTCGGAGCTATTGATTCTGCAATCCCGGCTATGTTTATTCCGCAGATTGGAAAATTCCCGACAATTATCCTCTGGGCTGTTGTTGCAATTATCGTAGTATGGTTCATCTGGAATAAAACAACATTTGGTAAGAATCTGTATGCGGTTGGTGGAAATCCTGAAGCAGCAGCAGTTTCCGGTATATCTGTATTTAAAGTAACATTAGGAGCATTTATTCTGGCAGGTATCCTGTATGGATTTGGTTCCTGGCTGGAATGTAACAGAATGGTTGGTTCCGGTAGTGCAGCATATGGACAAGGATGGGATATGGATGCTATTGCAGCCTGCGTAGTTGGTGGTGTATCCTTTACCGGTGGTATTGGTAAGATTTCCGGAGTTGTAACTGGTGTACTTATCTTTACATCCCTTACATATTCCCTTACCATTCTGGGTATTGATACAAATCTTCAGTTTATTTTCGAAGGAATCATCATTTTGGCAGCAGTAACACTTGACTGTCTGAAATATGTACAGAAAAAATAAGTAATTCGTAATCAGAATCATTCACATATAATCACCATAGGCCGCCCGCTCATCGTCAGAGATGAATGGACGGCCTAAACAATATCAGGTATTCAGAAAAAGACATTTGTCTGATATAATAAGAGCAGGAGAAGAAAGAGCTGAAAGAGGAACGTCATATGGAAAAGTATAAAGTGATTTTAGTTGATGATGAAATAGAAGCAATCCAGGCAATGGAACATAAGATGGACTGGGATGGACTGGGCTTTGAGGTGTCAGGCAGTGCAACCAATGGAGTGAAAGCCCTGGAACTGGTAGAAAATATACAGCCGGATGTTGTGATAACCGATATAAAAATGCCTTATATGAATGGCCTGGAACTGGCGCAGAAGTTAAATAATGATTATCCAAATATACATATTATTATTTTTACAGGATTTGATGAATTTGAATATGCCAAAGAGGCAGTACATCTGGAAATTGAAGAATATATGTTAAAGCCGGTAAATGCAGTTGAATTATCTGACTGCATGGAAAGATTGAAAGAGACTTTAAACAGGGAAAGAGAAGAAAAATTAAATGTTAAAAAACTGCAAAATTATTTCCAGGATGCACTTCCGGTGCTAAGGACGAATTTTTTTGTTTCGTTAATTGAAGGCAGGGTAAATGAGACAGAATATGAGAAATTTTTATCTGCCTATCAGATTCCACTGGAGGGACCCTATTATTGCAGCGTGGTATTTCATACTTCAGAGCACCATGTGCCGGAAGGAATGAATCCATTGTTGTTATCCATGTCTGTCGAGCATGAAATAAAGGAAAGGATTGCATCAGAACTCAACTGTCAGGAATTTATGTATCTTGGGAATACAGTTTTGATAGTATCGCTTGATTCAGAAGATAAGGCAACAGAACTGACAGATTTTTGCGATAGATTCTGCAGATGGGCGAACCGTGTGATTGGTGCAGTTGTAACGGCCGGTGTTGGAAGATATTGCGATAGTCTTTTGAATATCAGTAATTCTTATGAAGGTGCAAGAAAAGCAGTATCCTACCGGGTTCTTTATGGAACTGCAAGGGCTATAAATATTGCGGAAGTAGTTCCACGGGAGCAGACGGTAGCCGTACAGTCAGAAGATACGAAAATGCATGAGTTGTTTAAAACGATTTATCTTGGAAATGTAAAAGACATTGAGTCAGCAGTAGAGAGGGAAGTGGAAAAACTTCATAAAAGTGCTGCCACAGTAAATCAGTATCATTTATCAGTTATGGAGATGGTAGGTGCTTTTTACCGGTTCTGCGCCAATAATTTTATGGACTTTAATGATTTCTTTGAAGAAAAAGAAAATCTCTATGAAAAGGTGCCGGAACTGGATAAAGCAACTCTGATGAAGTGGATGAAAAAAGCAGCAGTGGCAATTAGTGAAAAGTTGAAAAGTGCAAGAAATAATACTTCAAGGCGGCTGATTACAGATGCAAAGAATGTTGTGGCAGAGCGTTATATGGAACCTGATTTTTCCCTGGATACGGTATGCTCAGTGCTTGGTGTATCCAATTCGTATTTTTCAACGATATTTAAAAAAGAAACCGGGAAATCCTTTATTACATATCTGACGGATTACCGGATGGATGTCGCAGTCAGGCTTATTGTAGAAACCAATGATAAAAGTTATGAAATTGGAGAAAAAGTAGGGTATCTGGACGCAAATTACTTCAGTTATGTGTTTAAAAAGAAATTTGGAGTATCTCCGTCAAAATACAGAAAATCACCAGAATAGGAATATGGATAGGTATGAATCAGAAAAAAAACAGAAAGAAAAAGCACGAAAAAAGGAATATAATTCAAAATATGATGCAGAATATTTCAGCCTGGATGGATATACAGTCACTGCTTATGACAGTTCTTTCTGCCCTGACCATTGTTACAACAATAGTTATGGGATTACTGATTTATAGCCGTTTTAAAATGTCAGTAAAAGAAACCGCAATTTCCAATGCAGAAAGCCGGATAGAGAGTACAGTGGATCAGGTAAATAATGAACTGCGGAATATGAGACAGATTTGTAATGCTGTTAATTATAATATTGTGCAGGAATATGATATTTCTGATCAGGAATTCAGCAGGCAGTTCAGTCTGTTGTATGAAGTAAATAATGATAAGCTGCAGAGTATGGCCCTTTATGACAGTGATGGGAAAATTATTGCAGCAGAACCAGTGGCTACCAGAGAAAAGAATCAGAAAGTAACAGAGCAGGACTGGTATAAAAGTGCTACAGATGAGATAGAAAATATACATATATCAACACCCCATATTCAGGATTTGTTTGGGAATGAGACATATCAATATAACTGGGTGGTGTCTTTAAGCAGTCTTGTGGATATGAATCATGGTGACACTCCGGACAGTGGAGTATTGCTGGTTGATATGAAGTATTCCATGATAGAAGAGGTTTTAGATAACCTGAATGAAGCAGCGGGAGAGACGTATTATTATTTATGTACAGATGATGGAGAAATTCTTTATCACCCAAGAAAAGCAGAAATAGACAGGGGACTTTTTACAGAAGATAGCAGTACAGCTGCTGGTTATGCAGATGGTACATATGAGATTTCTGTGAATGGGGAAAAAAGTAATATAGTAGTGAACAGTCTATCTTATACCGGATGGAAACTGGTAGGAGTTGTACCGGAGGGGGTGCAGACGGCAAGCATTAATAAGTTCCGGTATTATATAATTGCCACGGCAATTATTCTTCTGATGATGCTTTTTGTTGTGAATAAAATTATGGCAAAAAAGATTTCAAAACCGATTTTGAAATTGGATGAATCCGTAAAGTCTTATGAAACAGGAGAAAAGACTGAAATATATATAGGGGGTGCTTCGGAGATAAGGCATCTGGCATATTCTGTCCAGAATTCATATAAGCAGATAGAACAATTGATGGAAGAAATTATCCGGCAGCAGAATAAGCGGAGAAAAAGTGAAATGGATGCACTGCAAAGCCAGATTAATCCACATTTTCTTTATAATACACTGGAATCCATCACCTGGATGGTAGAGGCAAATAAGAATGAAGAAGCTGTTTTTATGATTTCGGAACTGGCAAAACTGCTTCGCATCAGTCTTTCAAAAGGAAAAACAGTGATAAGGATTTCGGAAGAATTACAACATAGCAAAAGTTATATGAATATACAGCAGATTCGTTATAAAGACCGTTTTCAGGTGGAATTTCTGATTGATAAAAACGTAGAGGAATGCTGTACTGTAAAACTGGTAGTACAGCCATTGCTTGAAAATGCAATTTATTATGGAGTAGGAAATATGGATGAAGATGAGGGCGGCAAAATTATTGTCCGCGGTGAGCAGAAAGGGAATGATATTTTCCTGTCGGTAGAGGACAATGGAATGGGCATGAGCCAGGAAGTGGTTGATAATCTTCTGACAAATAGTGAAAAAGTTCCAAAGCATGGTTCGGGAGTTGGGCTTATCAATGTGCATACCAGAATACAACTGATGTTTGGCAAAGAATATGGATTAAAAATTTACAGTGAGCCGGATGAAGGAACAAAGGTTGTAATACATATCCCGGCAATTCCTTATTCAGAGGAAAAACGTGGAGAACTTGAAAATCAGAACAGAAAAAGAGAGAGGGTAGAAGATGAAAAAAAATAAGATTACCTTTATCCTCACAGAACTGATGCTTATTGTACTGGCTGCATTTTTTATAATCAGGATTTTTTCAGATAATGAGTCTATGAAAAGAGTTGCGGTTATTGTGGAAGATTCCGGAGATAAGAGATGGGATGCATTGCTGAATGGGTTAAAACAGTCTGCGGAAAATAATAATCTGCATCTGATCATTTGTAATACAGATTTAATTGAAAGCATGGAGGATGAAGAGGAACTGATTAATGAACAACTGCAGAATAATGTAGATGCATTTGTAATCTGTCCGGCTCCGGGAAAAGAAACAAAGACTATGCTGAACCGGCTGCAGGGAGAGAGACCGTTTATACTGATTAATGAGGATACCTACGCAGAAGAGCCATCTGGTTATGCAACGGTAAAACCGGATAATTATAAGATTGGTCAGATGCTTGCAAAGCGGTTAATACAGGATGATGAAGAACAACTGGAGAATAAAAAAATCGGTGTCATTCTTGGAAAGGCAGAGACAGAGGAAAATGTGAACAGAATTGCAGGGTTAAAAGATGGACTGGAGGGAAGTGGTTGTGAAATTTCCTGGGAGTACAATTATGCCAGGGGAAACCAGAACACCAGTGAGATTATTGCATCTAAGAAACAGGTGGATTATCTGGTAATTCTGGACAATTGGGCATTAGAAGAAGTGGGTGAGGCTGCAGAAGGAAATAAGTATCACGGTGCAAAGATTTATGGAGTTGGAAGCAGTGAAAAAACAATTGTGTTATTAGATAATCAGAATATAGAATGTCTTGTCGTACCGGATGATTATGAGACGGGGTATATGAGTATGAATGAGATTGCAAAAAAGCTAAGGCATTCCTTTTATAAAATGAACAGTTGTGAAACAGAAGTCAGAATAATCAATAAAGAAGATTTGTATTCAAAAGATCTGGAAAGGTTTTTGTATTCATATGAGTAGAACAAGAAGAAGGACAATGGCGGTTACGGTAACACTGATAATACTGATACTGGTGCTGCCCGGATGCAATCAGAAGACAAAACGGATAGAAAATACACTGAGGGTGAGTGTAGTTACCTATACGCATGATGACCCGTTTATCAACGCCACGGTGGATGAACTGAAGGAAGAGTTAAAGAAGCGGGAAACAGAAGAGCGGAAGATTATAACATCTGTCAGAAGTGCAGATAATGATCAGAAAGCCCAGAATGAAATTGTCGAAGAAATGATAGATGCCGGATGCGATATCTTATGTGTAAATCTGGTTGACCGAACGGATCCGACAACCGTTATCAGACTGGCAAGACAGCATGATATTCCTGTCATTTTCTTTAACAGAGAACCGGTTCCGGAGGATTTGTCGCAGTGGAATCAACTATACTATGTGGGATGTGAGGCAAAACAGTCCGGCGAGATGCAGGGAGAAATTGCAGCAGATTATATAAAGAATCATCCTGAGGTTGACAGGAATCAGGATGGGAGAATTCAGTATATTTTACTGGAGGGAGAGGCTGGACATCAGGATGCCATCAGCCGTACAGACAGTTCAGTAAAGACACTGATAGAACAGGGAATCAATCTGGAAAAACTGAGCTACCTGTTTGCAGACTGGAACAGGGGACAGGCGGAAAATAGAATGAATCAGATTATCAGTCAGTATGGGACAGAAGTGGAGATGGTTATTTCCAATAATGATGAAATGGCATTAGGGGCAATTGAAGCTTATAAAGATGCCGGTTATAATCAGAAAGAGTGGCCGATTATATTTGGCATTGACGGATTGGAAGATGCATTAGAGGCAATACAGAATGGAACCATGCAGGGAACCGTATATAATGACAAGGAAGACCAGGCTGAAGAAATGGCAAGGCTTGCAGTGGACATTTACGATGGAAAAAATCAGGAAGTACAAAGCCTGCAGGAAGAAAAATATTATGTATCCCAATATCGTAAAGTTGACATCAGTAATGTTGAAGATTTTATAAAATAGTGACGAAGAGGAAATATTATGCAGGAAGATTCAAAGTGGCTGAATGATTTTTATCAGGAAGTCAATGCTGGAAAAAGAATGGAACTATGGCAGAAATACGGGTGTACGGAACAGACAGAAGGAGACATTTTCCGGGAGCAGCTTTTATATGCACGATATGGAAAGAAGAAAAAGAAAGAGGATACCTTTATTGGTTATCTGATGCAGATGAAATATCTTTCGGAAAGTACAGGAGTAGATTTTTCGGGACAGCGGAAGAAACAGGCAGTTGAAATCATAAATGGGTTATATCTTCTGGATGTAGAGAATCGAAGCCCGGTGGAACAGGAGATACTTCAGGCAGAGCTAAAAAATACGTTTCTGACATTTATGGATGTGAGTAAAAAGGGGAGAGGATTCACCTCTTTCGTATTTGGAATGGGACAGTTGTCAGAGGAAGGAATTGCTAAAAAAATTGCAGAGCAGATAAGTGCAATTGCATTTACAATGCCACATAAATTTCATATGGACAGAGAATTTGCTGTTTTGCAGAAAGCTGCATTGGAAGCATTCCGGCAGCAATACCCTGAGCGGGAGCATTTTCTGATGAAGTAGCTGCGAACTTCTATCGGACAATAGCTGCAAAGATTATTTTTGCACAAAAATTGCCGAAAATTGACAAAAATCGTAAGAATAAATCCTGTGAGAAAGTGTGAATATTTGACAATTTTGTTGAGAAATAATATTATTAACGAATAGACAAATATGGGATATTATTTGTTGAAATTGAAAAAGTTAATGTATGAGTATAAGTAAAGGGTGGTGCTTGAAATGAGTCTGGTTTTTACCAATGACAGCTGTATTGGGTGTAACAAATGTATTCGCGTGTGTCCTTGTCCGGGGGCATGTGTGGCAGTAACAGAAGAAGATGGAACAGAGCGGATTCAGGTAGATCCGGCAAAGTGCATTGGTTGTGGTGCATGTATGGATGCCTGCAAGCATGGTGCAAGAGAATTTGAAGATGATACGGAGCAATTCTTTGCAGACCTTGCAAAAGGTGAGAAAATATCCATACTATTAGCTCCGGCGTTCAAGGCAAATTATCCTGGAGATTATGAGAGGGTATTGGGAGGATTAAAGAATCTTGGAGTGAACCGTATAATCAGTGTATCTTTCGGTGCAGACATTACAACCTGGGGATATCTTAATTATGTAAAGAAATACAACTTTACCGGTGGAATTTCCCAGCCATGTCCGGCAATTGTGGGATATATTGAACACTACTTACCGGAGCTTCTTCCAAAGTTATTCCCGGTACACAGTCCGATGATGTGCAGCGCAATTTATGCAAAACAGGAGATGGGAATTACGGATAAACTGGCATTTATCAGTCCATGTGTTGCAAAATGGTCAGAGATTCATGACCCGGATACAGAAGGCTATGTATCGTATAATGTGACATTTGATCATTTGATGAAATATGTAAGAGAACATAATATATCAGGCACATTTGCCAGTGATGAAATTGAATATGGACTTGGTTCCATCTATCCGATGCCGGGTGGCTTAAAGGAAAATGTATACTGGTTCTTAGGGGACGATGTATATATACGCCAGATAGAAGGAGAGAAGCACACATATTGTTATTTAGAGGAGCATAAGGAAGAAATTGCAAAGGGCATGAATAAGGAATTATTCATTGACGCATTAAACTGTGGCATGGGTTGTATTTATGGAACCGGTGTCGAAGAGGAAATTGCAAGAACAGATACAGCTTTATATAATATCCATCAGATACAGGAGAACTGTAAGAAGAATACGAAGAACAGTGCCTGGTCAAGAAAACTGACTCCGGCACAGCGGCTTGCAAAATTAAATAAGCAGTTCTCAAAATTAAAACTGGAGAATTATCTTAGAAAATATACAGACCACTCCGAAGAGTGTAATTATAAACTTCCGTCTACAGAGGAACTGAATCAGATTTATGATGAGATGGGCAAGAAGACGAAGGAAGCAAGATGCATTGACTGCGAATGCTGTGGCTATGAAAGCTGTGAAAAGATGGCATTTGCTATTTATAATGGCTTTAATAAGAAGGAAAATTGTATTCATTTTGTAAAGGATATCGTAGAGGAAGAGAAGAAGAGAGCATTAGAACTTGCTGATGAAATCAAGGCAGAAAAAGATGCAATGGAGAAACAGCAGGAGAATATTAAAACAACGGTGGAGACAGTCAATGACTTGTTTGTATCACTCTATGATTCTGTGGATGATATGGTGAATGGAAACGAAAGCAATGCGACGGAATGCAGTGCAGTATCCGAGGAAATTGGTAATGTGTCTGAATTCTGTGAGAAGCTGACTGGCAGAATGCAGGAGATTGATATGCTGTTGGAATCTATGGCAGAGAATAATCAGGAAGTAGTCTCCATTGCTGCACAGACGAACCTTCTGGCATTGAATGCCAATATCGAAGCAGCCCGTGCCGGAGAAGCAGGAAGAGGATTTGCAGTAGTTGCGGATGAGATAAATAAACTGGCTATGAATTCCAAGGATACGGCATCCCGGAGTACAGAGAGCCAGGCAAAGGTAAAAGAATCCATTGTGGAGATTATCAAAGATGCGGATGAGCTGTCAAATGTTGTAAATGATACCGGCAACCGGATTCAGAATCTTGCTGCAGCAACGGAGGAGATTGCAGCATCGTCCAATGTGATTTTAAGTGCCGCAAATAGTGTAAAGAGCACACTGGAACAATTATAAAAATGGTTTACAGAATCGCAGATGAGAAATCATCCGGTTGCATTCTAGCTTTCATTGGAGTATGATTGCGTTGGTATGGAACAGGTCAGTTCCTACGAATATAGATGCACAGGAGGAGAAAGACATCATGAAAATGAAAACCAGACAAATTACAGTTAGTGCAATTATGCTTGCAATCTGTATTGCAAGTCAGTTCTTTAAGAACTTAAGTGTATACATAACAGGTCCGATTATCAATGCAGCATTAATTTTAACCGTATTATATGCGGGACTGGCATGCGGAATTATTTTAAGTATCATTACACCGGTTACTGCATTCTTTATTACCGGAAGCCCGGTAATGGCAGCCATTCCGGCAATGTTTCCATGCATTATGGCAGGAAATGCCATTCTGGTGCTTTGTGTAGCGTTGCTGAAAGGTAAGTTTGGTACCAAAGCAGGATTCCCGGTTTCTATTGTAATCGGTTCTATCTTAAAAGGATTATTTATGGGAGTTGTAATTTCCCTGATTATTTTACCAAATATGCTACCGGAGAAAATGGCACCAATGTTAAAGGTATTGCAGCTTCAGTTCTCACTGACTCAGGTGGTTACCGCACTGATTGGTGGAGTGTATGCATTTATTATTGCGGCAGCATTAAGAAAGACTTCATTAGGCAAGCAGGATTAGTAGAATACGAACAGAATAAAAATAAAAATGGAATCCCCCGGAGCAGGCGGTTAATAATAACCCAAATCTGTTTCGGGGGATTTTTGGTTACGCGATAATTGGAAAAACTTGCAAAGCGTGTTTCTCGTAGTTGCCGGGTACCCGTAAAAAGCTGCCGGCAGTTATTGGTGCGGGTTTTGTAGATTGAAATTCTGCCCCCAAAAGCCGGGTGAGATAAATTTCTCATATTTTGAAACGGATGTAGACTGCACAGAATCTATCGTTTTCCTTATAGTGTTTTTATAATACGAAGAAAGGAAGGATAGATTTATGAAAATGAAACGTGCTTTAAAATGTATTGGTGCAGTGGCACTGGCAGCATCCCTGATGATGGTTCCGTCCATGATTCCGGTGCAGGCATCAAATGGACCATGCATGGAAGGAGAGTTTGCATTTGCCAATATTCAATTGAATGATACGGTTGTATTTTCCACCAATGAGAAAAATACAGTGGACGGAGCGTCTTATGACCAGGCAAGCAATACGCTGACATTAACCAATTATGACCATCCGGATGTTGCACTTTATACCAACATGATGGGAGACGATTTTAAATTGAATCTGGTAGGCAGTAATAAGCTGCAGAATCTTGGAATCTGGCATGGCGGCTGGGGCGGCTCCCTGACAATCTGCGGTTCCGGAAGCCTTACTGTCAATGAAAACAGAAAGAACCCGGATGGTATTGAATTATTTGCAGAAGGCGGCAAGTCGCTGCTGACGGTTTCCGGGGACAGTACAGTAACGGTATATCGTGGAACTGACGGATGTCCGTTTGGTTCATCCTGGAATTATACGTCATCACCGATTGTGGCAAAGGGACAGGTTAATGACATGAAGATTCAGGCAGAGCATCCTTTTGAAATGATTCAGGTATATGGTGGTTATTTTGGAACTGATATCAGTCCGGTCCAGAGTGATGTGTATACAAAAACCGGAGAAGAAGGCCGGTTTGTTATAACAGAAGTAACCGATATGTCCGGAAATAAGACCTACCGGATTGAAAAATTGCTGGAATGCACTACGCTGGATGCAGAGGTAGCAATAACTGTAGAAGATAAGCTTACGGATATTTCGGCATATACAGCAAATGGAGAGATAGCAGCTTATTATTCCACTACGATGGCAAGTGGAGGAAGTGATGCCTGTCTGGTAAAGAAACAGGATACGGGAGACACCTTTATTTATAGAAGAACCTATTATGAGGCTGGTAATTCTTACCGGATTCTTTGTCCGATTCTTATGAGTTATACGGATTATAATACACAGGAAACCAGATATCTTATGGACGCAGCACATCCGGTTATGAAAGAGCTTGTAGAAAACATGGCGCTTGCGGAAGATACCTTACCGGCTGGTTATGAATTTGAAGGAAAAGAAGTAGAGAATGTTTACAATGTATATTCCGGGGCGGATGTGATTTCCTTTACACCGAAGCAGGTTGTAGTGAATGGTGTAGTGGATGTAACAGATGGAGATACCGCTATTTCCGACAATGGATTCCGGCAGATATTGGCAGAGAATCAGACAAAGGACATTGTTATCAAATCCAATGATGAGCTTTCCTTTACCTTTGGAAAAGGAACCATGTCAGCCGTTGATCATGTTTCCAGCTATGATTTTGGAGTAAAGATTGTAAAAGATTACAGTCAGCTGGGCACACTTCCAAGTGCAGTAAATAAGAATATTTTCATTGAACAGATTAAGTATAATTATTCCGGTCAGCTTCCGGCAGAAGCACAGATTCGTATTTTTGTGGGAACCCGGTATGCCGGAAAGACATTATATTACAGCCGGTTATTTGACAATGGAACGATTTTAAATATTGATGCGGGAGTAGTAGATTCAGAAGGATATCTGACCGTAAAACAGAATCATTGCTCTACTTATCTTATTACCACAGAAAAGCTGGCAGATACGGCTGCCACAGGAAATGGTGGTACAACTTCCGGAAGTGACAGTACAGCTTCCGGTGGTGCGGCTGGAACAGCAGCAAATGCATCAACAACAGCAAATAGCCAGCCAACCGTAAAGACATCCGGTAAAC
>JABLTM010034035.1_pt1 | contig 20354 bp, 18 predicted proteins | sample 7160121 | NCBI WGS metagenome assembly JABLTM01 (sample SAMN14651224, study PRJNA627086) | human gut metagenome | isolation source: feces | host: Homo sapiens
ACTTCCACAGGCACTTTCACCAAATACAATTTCAATCATCTTATATACCTCCGATTTAATTGCTCCCGTTATGAATAAATCATCTCATGCAAAACAATTTCTTCTGCCCGGTTATGAATGTTATTGCAACGCTGCACCCATTCCATTTGGTGGGTACGCTTCAATTCCTCGGTTACGCCCTCGGCAGTTTTCATCTGCTCCATGATGGTGTCTAACCGTTCCTGTGCCTGTTCGTTCAGGTCTGCAAGATATGTCCACAATTCCCCGGTCAGTATCAATGTATTCAATCTGGCTGGGTGGACTTCCCTTAAATATTCCCGGTGCATCCGTCCGTACTTTCCGATAGGGCGGTGTTCCTCCGGCAGTTTCAAGTCCGGGATGTAATAATCTCCGACAAGGATATAATCAATTCCGTTTTCCGTTATTCTTGGTTTCAATTCGCTCATATTTTTAATCTCCTCATTCTGGCCCATTTTTTTGCAAGTCTGACTCTCCAGAAATATTGGTAAATCTTTGGTAAATTTGAGATCGAAACACAAAAAACGCTTAAAATCGAGGGTTATGAGACGATTTGAGACGTTTCATCATGCCCGGTAAATCCTGCCGTGGCAAACGAATAAAACTTTTATCATAACATTTTCTCCTGATCTCTTAAAGGTGCATTATATTTTTTCAGTTGGAATACTATCTGTAACCACTAATCTCCAACTTTATAGAATAATACTATCATATCCTCGTTTCTTTTTCTACAAATTTTTTATATAAATCACCTTACTTATTCCAGCATATTATACCATAAAACTGCTATCAAGATGCATAATTAGTTATATTCCATCCATTTTGTTTAATTATTTCTCGTCCAATCATACACTTCTGAGGAAAGTGTGAATCCAATTCGAAAATAAAATTCTTGTTCAGACACAACGATAGCTCGTTTGGCACCAAGTGCTTTTGCACGAGCACATGCTTCGTAAATAACTGCTTTTGCTAAACCTTGACTTGTCAATTTTTCTTCATCAAGATTATCTCATGTTAATCTCCTTTCTGCCGCTTTCGGCTGGCAGACTTATTTACAATTATGTCAAGCCTATTATTTATCCTGGCATTATCAAATTTTTATTTACATTATTATTGCACAGTGATACAATTCTATAGTTACAACAAAACCAAAGAAAGGAATTTATAAAATGAATTTTATTAAAAAAAATGGAATTGGTATTCTTCTTTGTCTTGCAATTGCTATTCCATCATGGTTCTTAGGAAAAATATTTCCAGTGGTGGGAGGCGCTGTTATTGCAATAATAGCAGGAATGATTATCACAATGTTTTTGAATGATAAGAAAAATGCAGAGGCAGGAATTAAGTGGACATCAAAAATAATCCTTCAGACTGCAGTTGTTTTACTTGGATTTGGAATGAATCTCGGAGTAATCTTTCAGACAGGAAAGCAATCGCTGCCGATCATTATTTGTACTATCACAACATCTCTTGTTATTGCGTGGATATTGAAGAAAGCTTTAAAAGTACCTGCAAATACATCAATACTTGTAGGTGTTGGCTCTTCAATCTGCGGCGGCTCTGCTATCGCAGCAACTGCACCTATTATTGATGCAGATGATGATGAAATCGCCCAGGCAATCGCAGTAATTTTCTTTTTCAACGTACTTGCAGCCATCTTCTTCCCAATACTTGGCAAAGCAATAGGATTTGATACTGTTCATGGTGATGCATTTGGTATTTTTGCAGGAACAGCAATCAATGACACATCATCTGTAACAGCTGCCGCATCAACATGGGACAGTATGTGGAATCTCGGAAGCGAAACATTAAATAAAGCAGTAACCGTAAAGCTTACAAGAACACTTGCCATAATACCTATTACACTCGGATTATCATTTATACGAGCTCAAAAAAAAGCAAAAGAAGGAATGAAAAGTTCAAGCTTTAGTTTAAAAAGAACATTTCCAATGTTCATACTTTATTTTGTGATTGCAGCAATAATTACAACAGTTTGCGTACATAATGGAATTGATGCACAAGTATTTCATCCAATTAAGGAATTGTCAAAGTTTATGATTATTATGGCTATGGCTGCCATCGGATTAAACAGCAATGTAATCCAGCTCATCAAAACAGGTGGAAAGCCTATTATTATTGGTGCGTCATGCTGGTGTGGAATCACAGCTGTAAGTCTTATTGTTCAGCATATCATGAACATCTGGTAAAAATACAAGAAGAGCAGCACGTATCATCATCGATACATCTGCTCTTCTTTTTCAGCATTTGCTGCTATTTTTGCCTGAATTATTGCTTTCTTGTCCAGTGTTATTATCTTATAACAAACGTTGTTATAGAATTTTCCTTAAGTTCTGTTTCAAAAATATTTTCAGTAAGTACACTAGATTCAAGCCGGTTCCAGTGTTCTCCATTCTCAACCGAACCACTTGTGCGAATTGGACAAATTTTTGCACCTTTCAGTGCAAACTCATCTAAATCAACCTTGCAAGATTGTTTCTCATTTGTATCATTGACCATCACAAGAACCAGCTTTCTCTCCTCTTGATTCCATGACGCTATGACATGTTCTCCTGCCTGAATAATAGTATCATTCGGTCTAATATAACGCGAAAACTGTCCCATCGCATAATACTTCATACTCAAAATAATCTTTTTCGAATCGTGATCTGCCGTTGCTAGTCCCCAATAACCGCCTGTATAATCTGGTTTTCCACTGTCTTTATTTCCCATATAGCCATCACTGCTAATGTGACTGTCAATTACCTGCCATAAAACCCAAGCTGCTGGGAGAAGTCCATTTATATCAGAAATAATCTTGTTTGCCAGCCATAGTGCTGCCCCCATCTCCCCTGCATTGAATCCTGATGTATCGCCGCCATCAACTTCTGACATCCACAAGTTTTTATAATAGCTTTGCGCCAGTTTTCTAAGGCCTTCATTATCGCCTTCTAAGTAACTATGTGTGTCAATACGGGCTATTGTCTCTCTTGCTACCTCACTAAGACTGTTAATACTATTTATCTGACAATTAATCCCTGTCTCGTCCGTTCCAGATATTAAAATATCATTTAATCCTCTTTCATCCAACGCTTCTCTTAATGCTATAATCATAACAGACTGTGATTCACCAGGATCAAAATGGCATCCTTCCTGCTTATCGCTTAACGCATGCCAATATTCAGTATCAGGCTCATTCATCGCCGTCATACTCTGAAAATGGATGCCCCATTCTTTTGAAAAATGTTGTGCAACATCAGCAAGATATGAAGCAAAGGCACCATACGCATCCTCACGAAGATTATTTTCCCCCGCATTTACTGAACCACTTGAACATCCCGAATTAGTCATGAAATATGGAGGTGAATTTGAAAATCCTTCAACAATCAAATCCTTTCCATAACATTCTGCTACTTTCATTAATACATTTCTCTGATTCTGATCGGCATTCCAGTCGTATGACCAATGATATCCATTAGCATCATGGGAAGGATTTATTGCATACCCAGGCACCATCGAATCTGTTCTTGTAATATGATGATGAGTTGGATCATCTCCACCGCCAATGTTATAGCGAATAATATTCAGCCCAAGACCTTCTTTAGGGTCAAAAAACAACTTTGCAGCCTGCTCTGACAGCTCATCCAAATAGCCAATTCGATTTGGCCACCAACAAAAGCTAGTTCCCCATCCCTCAAATTTCCCACCATTAAACGGTGAACATCTTCTCAAAGACAAATGACAATCAATAAATGATACCATTTATTTTCCTCCCTTTCTAACTCAAAATTGAATTAAAAACTACCTAATCTTTTTTATAGCATATCACAATTTATGCGAAAATATCAATACATTTTTGCATATTATAAGTGCCACAGAGACATTTATTTATCCCTGTGGCACTTAATGTTTGTTAATTTAATTTTTTCACTGATTCTCCTGGTACTAATTCACCTTCAAAAATCAACTGCTGAACATTCGTCTTTTTCTTTATGCTGTCAAAAAGAAGTTTGATAGTTTCTCTTGCCATTGTTTCTGCTGGCTGCCGTATTGTCGTAATGGAAGGATTATAATAAGCTGCCATTTCTGTTCCGTCAAAACCTGCCACAGAAATATCCATCGGTACTCTTTTCCCCGCATCAATCAGAGCCCTAACTGCACCAATTGCCAAGCTGTCAGAAATAGCAAAAATTGCCGTACAATCTACTCCTTCTTCCAAAAGTGCTTTAGTCATGCGGTACCCACTCTCCATTGAATAGCTATCCAATTCTGGATCCATATGACGTATCCGTCTTTCGTCCACTGGAATATTATGAGCTTCCAGTGCTTTTTTATAGCCTGTCAGACGAAGTGCACCTATACTCACATCTTCTTTATATGAACAGAGAAGTGCAATCTTTTCATGTCCCTGGCTTATAAGGTGCTCCGTCATGCGGCAGCTCTCCTTTACATCATCTACTGACACAAATGAATATTCATTTTTGTATTCTTTCCCCAAAAGGCTTACGGTACTTAAAACAAAAGGCACCGGGATCTTTTTCAGCTGCTCTTGTGAATGGGAGGCAATACCTCCCAAAAATATAATTCCTCTCAGTCTCTTCTCTTTTTCCAGTTCCAGAGCCACTTCTGTTTCATCCTGCCACGCATCTACATGCTGAAGAACCAGCGAATATTTCTTTTTCTGGATCTCTTCTTCAAAAACCTTGATCATGCTATTAAAAAATTGATTGCTGATTCCTTTAATCAAAATGGCGATGGCTCTGGCATCGGAACGCTTCAAGTTGCGTGCACTGTTATTTGGCACATAATTATTTTCCTTGATAACCTGCATTATCATCTCTTTCGTCTCTGGGTTAATATCCGGATGATTATTAATCGCCCTAGATACTGTACTGACTCCCACTCCGCAAACACGTGCCACGTCCTTGATCGTAATACATTCCATGCCTTCACCTCCTTATTCGTTTCTTTATTTTCTAAATTACATTCCGAAGGTCAAGTATAATCGAACTGTCCGATTTTTGCAAGAAATTTTTTGTCTGTAATCAGCCTTTTACTGCACCAGCAACAACACCTTCGATGATGTATCTCTGACAGAAAAGGTAGAAAATAATGATTGGGATGATGGCAAGAACAAGAACACCCATCATGGCACCCATATCGACAGAACCATAACCACCTTTAAGATACTGGACAGCAATCGGAATAGTGACGTATTTTTTCAAATCCAATACAAGGTACGGAAGCAGGTAGTCGTTCCAAATCCACATAGTCTGAAGAATTGCAACTGTCACACATGTTGGCTTCAAAACTGGAAGCACTACACCAAAGAAAGTCTGCAGCGGATTGCAGCCATCGATCATTGCAGCTTCTTCAATCTCTATTGGAATAGACTTGACAAAACCAGTAAACATAAATACTGAAAGACCGGCTCCAAATCCAAGATAAATGATCCACAGTCCCCATGGTGTGTTTAACCCCAATGAGTTTGCTAACTTTGACAGAGTGAACATTTCCATCTGGAAAGGTACAATCATAGCAAAAAGACAAAGATAATAGATTGCCTTAGTCAATGCATTTTTTACACGGACAATATACCAAGCGCACATGGAGGTACACAGAATGATCAAAAATACAGAACCAACGGTTATAACCGTACTCCATTTAGCACCCTCAAAGAAATTCGCCTGTTTGATGCCGCGAAAATAATTTTCCAGTCCTACATACATTTTTCCGGTAGGAATGTCAAAAGGCTTTCGGCTGATGTATGCCTTCTTCTTAAAGGAGTTAATAAAAACAAGCAGGATCGGAAAGATATATCCGATAGAAATAATACTGAAAATGGCAGTGAAAACTCCACCGTGTTTTACTTTTTTCATTACTGCTGAACCTCCTTTCTTCTAGTCAAATAGTTCTGAGTCAGTGCAATCACTGTAACAAGAATGAAGAAGATTACTGCTTTTGCCTGACCGACACCTTCATAACCAGTTCTTCCATAGAAGGTATTGAAAATATTCAACGCAAGCATCTCAGACATCTTGGACGGTTCTCCATTTGTAAGAGCCAGGTTCTGGTCGAAAAGCTTAAATGAGTTTGTAAGTGTTAAAAACGTGCAGACGGTGATAGAAGGCATAACCATCGGAATAGTGACTTTTTTAAGAATCTGCCACTTTGTTGCGCCGTCAATCTCAGCTGCTTCAATCAGCTCACCAGGAATATTCTGAATACCTGCAATGTAGATAATCATCATATAACCAATCTGCTGCCAGCACATTAAGATGATCAAACCCCAAAAGCCATATGTCGATGAATATGTCAGGGTACGGCTAAATTTCATCAGGATACCGTTTAACAGCAGCTGCCAAATATAACCAAGTACAATACCGCCGATCAAATTTGGCATAAAAAATACAGTACGGAAAATATTTGTTCCTTTGAAACCTTTTGTCAGTAAAAGTGCCACTGCAAATGCTAGCACGTTAATCAAAATTACGCTGACTACTGTAAATGCCGCCGTATACCAGAACGCGTGGACAAATGTTTCATCTGCAAAAACCTTGGCATAATTAGCAAATCCGATGAATTTTGCATCATTGACTGTCGTAAATTTACAGAAGGACAGGTAAACACCTTCTACAAAAGGAATTATAAATCCCAATGTAAATGCGATCATCGTAGGAAGCACGAAGATCGGAAAATATCTCTTGATTGCTTTTTCCATAATATCACCTTTCTAAGTTAAGGTTTTGTCAGATAGGAAACCCGGGGAAGCTTCCTATCTGGCAAAAGAAAGGCAGGCGATCCCTCGCCCGCCCCTTTCGTCACTGCTTTATTCTGCCTCGGTTGCTGCCTCGGTTGCTGCCTCAGTATCTGCTTCAGTATCTGCCTCAGTATCTGCCTCAGTAGCATCCTCTGCTTCTTCGCTGTTCATCTCAGCATATTCAGTTGCCCAACCATCAACAAATGCGGTCTTCACTGCATCCCAGTCGCCAGTTCCCTGTGCATACTCAAGAAGTGCGCTGCCTACACCGTTTTTCCAGTTCTCAGACGGCATTGTGGTGAAGCACCATGCAACGGACTCTTTACCTGCTTCAATATATTCATTTGCTGCAGCTACAAGCGGATTCTGTGCCTGATATTCATCTGTGAAGGTATCAAACGGAGTTACAAATCCCATGTCCTGAGACAGAGAAGCTCTTCCAGCATCGCTAGTGATTACCCAGTTCAAGAAGTCGAGTGTTGCCTGAATATCTTCCTCAGATGCCTTGCTGTTTACGCACCAATAGTTCTCACTTCCAGTACACAGACCCTGATTTTCCTCACCCTCTACACCAATGTAGATTGGAAGCATACCCAGATCTTCGTCTGCTACTTCGTTGTCTTTGATATCACTGTAAGCCCAAGTACCATTCTGATAGAATACTGCTTCGCCAAGTGCAAACTCAGAAGCTGCATCCTCACCAGTCTTGCTGGAAAGTACAGTCGGCTCACATGTAGAATCTGTGATGTACAGATCAAAAATCTGCTTGTAGTTATCAAGATATGTTCCCTTGATCGCATCAGTGGAATCGATACCGTCTGCCTTGTACTCATAGTAGATCGGCAGGTTTGCCAAATGTGTCTTAAATCTCCAGTCAGAAGAAGAATCAAATCCTGTGGAAGCGAAAGCACCTTCAATTCCCAGATCATCTTTCTTTGCCTGAATATCATCTGCTACTGCTTTCAGAGTTTCAAAATTGTTAATCTCATCAACTGAAGAAATAACAGCTCCATCAGTTGCAATGTAATCATTCAAAAGTTTCTTATTATAAATCAGACCGTAAGTCTCGATTACATAAGCAATACCTGATACAGATCCGTCATCATTCTTCAGCGCGAAATCATCGCTCTTTAAATGCTTGTAAACTTCGCTGTCCTTCAGATCATAGCAGTAATCCTTCCATGTAGCCAGACCAACTGGTCCGTTTACCTGGAACAATGTCGGTACCTCTGACTTAGCCATCTCAGATTTCAAAGTAGACTCATAAGTTCCGGAAGCTGCTGTAACAACATCTACCTGCACACCAGTCTCTTCGGTGTACTTTTCTGCCAGTTCCTTCCACTGATCTGCCTGCTCAGGCTTGAAGTTCAGATAATAAACTGTTCCTGTTGCCTCGTCTGCTGATACAAGTGTAGCTGGGAGCATACCCATTGCCATGGTTGCTGAAAGTCCAAGTGCTGCAATTTTCTTTACATTCTTCATTTTGAAATCCCTCTTTCTTTCATAAAATAAATGAATAATTGTTCCGACTGGAATGTTCTGGAAACGTTGTCAGTAACGTTTCCGGTAACGTTTCCGGTTGATGGCTTTATACTATCACCAATTAGATAGTTTGACAAGTGTTTTTTTACAAAAATTTGTTTTTTGTTTATTTTATTCAGTTCAATTGTGCGTTTTTTGTGCAGTTTTTACATGTGCCAGATTCTTTTATTCTTGATATTCAAAATATATTACGTGATTATAGACATAGTGGCAAAATTGTTACTATTCCCAATATTTGCACCGAAGGGCTTTCGTAACATGACGCGTGAACAGTAACGAGTTTTCACGAGGCGGACCAATAAAAGCAACAATCATCTTGCAGATGAAAATAGTATATGGTATCATTTCCGTGTAAAACAAAGCTGCTTTTAAATTTAGTCAGCTTTCGATTTAAAAATCAAAAGGAGCAACAAAAATGGACAACTTTATATTCAGCATCAATGCAACTCTTCCGATCTTTTTAACCATGGTTCTCGGACTTGTATTTCGTAAGATCGGTATGTTTGATGATGCATTTACTAACAGAATGAACAGCTTCGTATTTAAATTTGCACTTCCTGCATTGCTGTTTGAAGACTTATGGGAAGAAAACTTTTATCAGGCCTGGGATGGAGGCTTTGTACTTTTTTGTTTCTGTGCCACTCTTGGCTGTATAATTGTTTCTACTGCTTTGTCATCCTTTTTAAAAGATAAATCTGACCGAGGTGAATTTATTCAGGGTTCTTACCGCAGCAGCGCAGCTATTCTTGGCATCGCCTTCATCGTTAACATTTATGGACAATCCGGCATGGCACCACTTATGATTATCGGAACTGTGCCGCTTTATAACATTTGTGCAGTAGCAGCACTGACGCTGACTTCTCCGGCACTATCATCTGCTAAAAGTGATCCAGCCTCTGAAACTTCAGCATCAAAATCAACTTCAGTTTCTAATAGTGACCGCCTTTTTCGTACTGTAAAAGGCATAATTACAAACCCAATTATCCTAGGAATTGCTGCGGGTTTTGCCTGGTCACTTCTTAAACTTCCGCATCCGACCATCCTTCAAAAAACAGTACATAACCTCGGCGTACTTGCCACGCCTCTTGGTCTGATGGCAATGGGAGCATCTTTCGACATCAAAAAAGCCTTCTACAAATTAAAACCGTCAATAGCATGCGCATTTCTAAAGCTTATCGGCTATTCTGGCGTTCTTATGCCAGTCGCTATTGCTCTAGGTTATCGAAATGAAGCACTTGTTGCCATTCTCGTTATGCTTGGATCTGCCACAACGGTCAGCAGCTACACAATGGCAAAAAGCATGGGACATGAAGGTACACTAAGTGCCAGTGTCGTCATGCTTACAACACTTTTGTCTGCATTCTCACTAACCGCTTGGCTGTTTATATTAAAGACAATGAGCTTCATTTAATGTTTTGTATTTAACAGAATATTTTTTTCTAAAAAGGAGGCTGCGCTGTTGTGAACAGCGTTGCCTCCTTTTGATGATCATGATCACTCAAAATCTCTTGTAATATTTGTAAGCCATTTGCCTCTGAAATAGTGAATGAATACTGCCGGCATTTTTTCAAACTCATCCAAAGTCATTATAAAATATACCCAGATTGGTGGCAATTTGAGAACATATGCTGCAAGGAATGTGAGCGGAACTGCAACAAGCCACATAAATACAGAATCTATGATCATTCCGAATCTGGAATCACCGCCGCCTCTAAAGCATCCGCATATAAGACAAGTATTGATTCCTTCTCCCAAAAGGCGCCATGTTGTCATAATTATAAAAATGCCAAGGTAATAAATGGCGGTCTCTGTCAGCTTATCACGATAGAAATCAAGTATCAAAGGGCGAATTGCCAGAATAATAACGCATCCGACCATACTTACAATAGTCGTTATTCTAAGCATACGTTTTCCATACTCTCTGGCTGTATCAATGTGATCCTGTCCTAACTCCTGGCTGACAATAATGGTAGTAACCACGACAGGCGATAGCACCAATATTTACTACCATGACGGCAACGGCATTTGCTGCTACCATATCATTTCCAATATGGCCAAGGATTGCTGCGAAAGCTGAACTAGCAAAACTCCAGACAACATCATTTATTACGGCTGGACTTGCAATCTTTATAAAATCCTTGAACAGAATACCAGACTTTGAGAAGAAGTATTTTATTCTAAATCTGACATCAGAACTGTTTAATGAGTAGATAAGACAAATGAGTACTTCTACCATTCTGGCAATAACAGTACCAAGAGCAACACCAGTGACCCCAAGCTTCGGAAGTCCAAACAGACCAAAAATAAATGTAGCATTACAAAGTACATTGACACAAAGAGAAACAACGTATGTAACAGAAGGCAACATTATTTTTCCGATACTTCGAAGAGCACTCATAAAAACCTGAGAGAATCCCATAAACACAAACGAAAATGAAATCACCCTCAAATACTCACTGCCGGCAGCAATCGTATCAGGACTGTTTGTAAAAATCCTCATGATCGTAGTTGGCATGGAAAATGAGATAATGAAAAATATCAAAGAACTGATCAGTGATATTCGTTCTGCCAGACCAAGAATCTTCTCTACTGTCTTTTTATCACCCTTTCCCCAGTACTGAGCACATAAAACCGAAGTACCTGTGGCCATACCGTAATATAAACAGAAAAGAATAAAAGTATATTGGTTAGCAAGTGATGAAGCCGACATAGCAGTCTGGCTTACATATCCAAGCATTACCGTATCAGCAATGTTTACTAATGTTCCAATCAAATTTTGAATCATGATTGGAAATGCTAATTTTGATGCGTATTTTAAGAAATCTTTTTTATTAAGCATACAAACGTTCTTCCTTCTTATTTTAATCCTTTTTCGCTAAATTTCAAATTAGATAGTCTCCCGCGAAATTTAACTTGCATCTTCTCGCACAGCTTCGCATATACGTGCTCCACAAACCATGGTTCTGTTGATTTCTCTGCAATCTGATCTACACGAATCCAGGCAACTGCACTATTTTCCTCTGGGCGATTCTGCACAGCATCTTTTGGGTCTGCCTCCATCAGATACGTCACATTTAAATGAAGATGTGTAGAAACATAGTGTCCTTTTTTCATATGACCGTCCACAGACAAAATTTCTATCGAAAATGGCTCATCTAATAGAAATTTTACATGTGTCAATCCAGATTCCTCCATGACTTCTTTTTGTGCTACATGGTGCAGATCGGCATCACCATCTGCGTGACCACCAAGCCACGCCCAGGAATGATAGATGTTGTGATATGCCATCAGCACGCTTTTTTTGTCTGGACTCACTACCCACGCAGATGCAGTTAGATGGGCAATTTCATTTTCTCTTGTAAGAATGTCTGAGCCACTCTCAAACCACTTTAATAAAATGGCTTTGTCATGCTCCTCCTGCTCGTTAAACGGCATGAATTTTTGAATTTGCTGTTCAAGTTTAGATAATTCTTTTATCATTTAGTGGCATATCCTTTCTCTTTTTTTATTGTAACACATTTTTCGAATTTTGCTTCTCCATTCTCTTTAGTTCTGGAAGAATGGTGCACAGCATCACAACAAGGCACAGTGTTCCGCCAATTACATTTGATGCGGGCTCCGCAAGGAACACTCCTGCCGTTCCCATGTGAAACATATATGGCATCATATACGTGAGTGGTACAACAATAAAGACCTTGCGAAGCAGTGAGAAAAAAATTGCCTGTTTCTTTTTATTCAACGACTTGAATACGGTCTGTCCAATATATTGAAAATCCATGCAGATAAATGCAGCAAAATATTGTTTTAATGCCGGAACTGCATCCTGCATCAAGGCCGCATCAGAGCTGAAAATTCCAATCAATGCATTTGGGAATAAAATAATAATACTCCACATCACTGCTGTATAGCCAAGAATCATAGTACTCATCACTGCCATAGCTTTTCGCACTCGCGCTGGACGACATGCACCATAATTGTAGCTTAAAATTGGGGAAGTGCCCTCATTCATTGCATAAATTGGAGTCTCAACTAGCTGACGCACGCTTGACACAATCGTCATAACAGATATGTAAATATCGCCTCCGACATCTGACAAAATATTGTTGCAGCAGATAGATACCAGACTGTTTGTCAGCTGCATAATAAATCCTGCCGTACCAAGGCTCACAATGTTTTTTGCGTAGCCTATGCATTCAGAGAACTCTTTTTTCTTTAAAAAGCGAACCTTCAGCTCAGATTTTCTTGTCAAAAAGACAAACACAAATAATGCAGATAACGCTTGGGAAATTACGGTGGCAATCGCTGCCCCCTGTACTCCAAATTCCAACACAAAAATAAACAGCGGATCGAGCAAAAGGTTTGCTACTGCACCAACCGCAACTGAGGTCATTCCAATAGTGGAATACCCTTGTGCATTAATAAATGGATTCATACCTGTCGCAATCATAGACGGCAGCGTTCCAATCAGATAAATCATCAAATACGGATATGCATAAACAAGCGCATCAGTTGAGGCACCAAATAATACTAGAAGCGGTCTGGCAAATATAAAGCCAACTGCCATCAGCACTACTGCACATACGCAGACCATCGTAAATGATGTATTCATCACATTTGCAGCTCTTTGCGGCTCACCCTTTCCTCGATAAATCGAAAATAATGGTGCACCACCGCTTCCAAACAAATTGCTAAATGCTGTGATCACTACAATTAGTGGAAAACAAAGTCCAACCGCACCAAGAGCCGCCGTTCCAATGTTTGGAATACGAGCAATATAAATACGATCCACAATATTATACAAAAGATTTAAAATCTGAGCGACAAGCATCGGAAGCGCTGCTCCTAGGATATTTCCAGTCACAGTTCCGTGTTCAAAGTCAATTCGTTTCATAACGAGAAAACCATTCCTTTTCTTTCTTTTTCAAACAAAAAATATTTTTTTCATATAATGGTCGTCCCCTATCAGCATTCCACTGCAACCTTTATCACTCCATCTTTTTTATTTTCAAAAAGATCATATGCTTCTGCTATTTTGCTAAGCGGATATGTATGCGTGATAAGCGGCTCTGTATCAATTTTTCCCTCTGAAATCAGCCTAAGTGTCTCTTTGCAGTCACAGCCATCCACTCCGCCTGTTTTAAATGTAAGATTCTTTCCATACATATCTGGAAGCGGCAAAAGCTGCGCCTTCTCGTAAAGAGCAACTATCGTTACAATTGCATTTGGTCTTGCGCATTCCCAAGATAAGCGAAACGTTGATTCTGCTCCTGCAACCTCAAGAACAACATCTGCTCCGCCGTGATCACTGTTTGCCAAAACGAAGTCTGCACATGCTTCTGGTGAAACTGTCATTACCTCAGGATAATGCTCATTAATAAAATGAATCCTGTTTTCATCTTTTTCACATAAAATGATTCGCTTCGGCTTCTTTAACATGACACAAAGCAGCGTACAAATTCCTGTCGGCCCAGCACCGATGATTAACACTGTATCATCCTTTGTAATCTCAGAAATACGTGCTGCCCAATATCCTGTGGCTAAAACATCACCTACAAATAAAGCCTGTCTGTCAGTAACACCTTCTGGAATTTTATTCAAGCCCTGATCAGCAAACGGTACACGCACATATTCTGCCTGACCACCATCAATACGACAGCCCAATGCCCAGCCACCATTCTCATCGGTACAGTTATTTACGTATCCCTTCTTACAGAAAAAGCATTCACCGCAAAATGTCTCTACATTAACTGTCACACGATCTCCTGGTTTAACATTTGTTACTGCGCTGCCAACTTCCTCAACAACACCTACCATCTCATGGCCTACTGTTATGCCAAGAACTGCACGAGGAACACTTCCATGTTTAATGTGCAGATCGCTTGAACAAATGCTGGCAAGCGTTACCTTCACAATTGCATCTCTCTCATGCTTAAGAACTGGCTTTGGTTTTTCCATTAATTCAAATTTTCCTTTTGAAACATAAGTATATGTCTGCATTATTTTATTCCTCACTTTTTGTTTTTCTTTATACTTCTAAGAAAATAGCAAATCGACCACGCAATACTCATTCCTGCTGCAATTCCAAAAGCAAAAAGAAAGGTATCACGTCCATATTCCAAAGCTCGAACAGTATTTCCTTCTAAAATGCTGTTCATACAATAATAAAGAGTACTTCCGGGAATCAGAGGTATTACGGAAGTGACAAAAAAAGACGTAGATGTTTCCTTACAGATTCTTGCAAGAATTTCCGCATACACATCTGTAACAAAACTAGCAAACAGTGTTGGGAGAAAAATATTTCCCCAGAAGGCTTTTCCTAGAATAAACACCATCCAGCTAATAAGAGCGCCGGCTGCTGCCAAAGGCAAATATTTTCTTTTCATATGAAAAAGGATTCCGAATCCTACAGAACCAATAGCTCCGGTAATTAATTGTACAATGAGTGTTTCATTCAAAGTCCAAACCTCCCAAATAAAATAACTGCTCCCATAAATCCAAGTGCCAGTGCCGCGGCAAGGAGTAAAGCAGCAATCAGGCGTATGATTCCGGAGAGTGTATCACCAATAAGTACATCTCTAATTGCGTTTGTTGACATCAGCCCCGGAATCAAAAGCATAATGTCACCGATCATAATCTTATCCATGCTAAGAAATGGACACAGCAAGGTTAATAAACAGATTGCACAGCCTGTAATAAAAGATGCCACAAACTGAAAAGTCACTTCATTCATGCACACTGGACGAAGATATTTCTGTAATCCCCAGATCAAAACAGCGCCAAGTCCTGCTGCAACAGCATCTGGAATACTTCCGCCATAAAAAAGAGCAAAACTACATGCCCCCAGAATGCTTCCCATAAGTTTCCACAACTGTTTTGTTTTATTTATGTTAATTTCATCAAATTCCTTCTTAAGCTCTACTGCTGGAATGGGATGATTACAAAAACGGCGACTCAAGTCATTTAACTGCTCCAGTTTGGTAAAATCATTTCCACTACTTTCCCTGATCCGCCTAGTCTGTGTCCGCGCTCCCTCTCCTGGAAATTCCATGGTAATAACGATACTAGATGTAATCACAAAAACATTCATCTGTGTAGCACCACAGGCATATCCCATTCGGTTCAGCGTATCCTCCACCCTAAAAATCTCTGCACCGCTGCTTAACAGCGCTTCACCCATATCAAGAAAAATACGTAAAAACTCTTTGGATGTCTGCATAATAATACTCCTTTGATTTTATAACTCTATCACATCTCAGGCTCTTTTTCCACCAAATTTTGCTTTTTGATTTTATAATACAACAGTCCCACAATATCTGCCAGCGCCCATCCGATTGGAATTGACCACCAGATGCCAACCACACCTATTGCCTGTATTGCAGACAATATATATGCCAACGCCACTCGTGTTCCAAGTGAAAATACTGTAAGTACCACACTCATTCCCGGTCTGCCCAAAGCACGATACAGACCATACAGCAAAAACAACCATCCGATTCCAATATAAAATGCACCTTCTATGCGCAAGTAACGGACTCCTTCCATTATAATAGCCGTTTCTTTTGCATCCACAAATATCATCATAAGTGGTTTTGAGAATATATACACAAACGTTGATACCACTACACAGAAAATTGCAGATATACGAACTGCCGCTTTCAGCCCCTGCTGTATTCTCTTCTTTTCTTTTGCTCCATAATTTTGTGCAATAAATGTAGAAAATGCGTTTCCAAAGTCCTGCACAGGCATATATGCAAAAGCATCTATCTTTACAGCAGCCGCAAACGCTGCCATGACAACAGTTCCAAAGCTGTTTACCAGTCCTTGTACCATAAGTATTCCAAGATTCATTACAGACTGCTGAATGCATGTCAGCATTGAAAAAGAAATGATTTCTCTGATTCGTTCTTTTTTCAGATATCTGATTTTCCAGATTGCACACACCTGTTTATAACGCATAAGTGTATAAACCATTATACCAACACCTGACAGATACTGTGAAATCACTGTCGCCTGCGCTGCTCCTGCCACTCCAATTTTCAAGCCAATGACAAACCAAAGGTCAAGAATAATATTGAGTATTGATGACACTGCCAGAAACAAAAGTGGTATAACAGAATTACCTATTGCCCTAAGATATGAGGCAAAATAATTGTATAAAAAAACTGCCGGAATCCCCATAAAGATTATAAACAAGTATTCTCTCATGTCACCCCACACTTCATCCGGAACTCTTAGAAAAGTGCGAAGCCCACTAAGGCTAATATAGGCAATAATATTAAGTAATATCGTCACAGCAGTAATAAAGAAAAAAGATGCGCAGATATCCTCTTTAAGACCATTTTCGTCCCTCTGCCCAAATCTGATAGAAAACAATACTCCGCTTCCAATACACAGACCAAGAATAATTGACGTTATAAACGTCATAAGCGTAAATGATGAACCTACTGCTGCAAGTGCCTTTTCCCCAAGAAACTGTCCAACTATAAGTGTATCTGCAATATTATAGCACTGCTGAAGCAGATCACCAAGTATCATTGGAATGGCAAATAAAAGCATTGACCTTACAACAGATCCTTTTGATAAATCCCTATTCATTATTTTCTCCAAAATGTAAGTTTTATATTTCGTTATGTAACAATTATAGGCTGATATAGTATTTAAGAATTGCGTCTGTAACTTGGTAGGAATGCACTGGACTTAATATTAAACGAATCTGATTTTCTGATTTACTGCATCCACCTCAGCCTCTATGCCAAATGGAATGATACATCTTGGTGTTGCATGTCCAATATTTATGTTTGCAACAACTGAGATATTGGGATTATCTATTACATCTACAATAATTTTTTTGTATTCATCAAAATAGAGTTCATTCATTGGCTTACCGCATATCACGCCTGAAACCACATCAAAGACTCCCACCTTTTTTAAGGTCTCTACCATCTTTCTGTAGTGCTTAGGATCCGGTTGTTCTTCACTTGTTTCAAGAAGAAGTATTTTCCCCCTCCAGTCCTCTAAACTAGGGAAAAGATTGTATTTTTCGCATAGAAAAATGGTATCTGAATATCTGCTGTTATCAAATATATCATACATACTTTCAAGACAGCCTCCCAGAATCTTTCCTGCAAAAACAGGCTTTCCTTGAAGAAGTTGAAATCCCTCATTTTCATGTTTTATTCTTTCAGTACCAACTGCACTTTCGGACCAGTCAGTTCTCTCTTCATACCACACATCACTCGGTACAATTTCCTTGATGTTTCCTGTTTTGATTAATTCTTCAAAAAACTTCTTTGTATAAGGCAGCATATCATCTTCCATTTCACATACATCTGCCAGAAATGACTGACCATAAAATGTCCCAAATCCCAACTTATGCAGCATAAGATGATTCATTGTAGTATCTGAAAATCCAAGAAATATTTTTCTCTTTTCTGCTTTTTCAATAGCTTCTTTAAGTTCATTGTTTTTAAACAGATATGGAAGAAGTCGATATGTATCATCTCCGCCAATAGCACAAAGAATCATATCAACTTCTTCATCACATATTGCTGCAAGAAGATCATTTGCCCTCTCCTTTGGATGATTTTTTACATACTCAATTCCCTTCATTGCATGGGGCATAATTTTTACATTCAATCCAAATTGTTCTAATCTTTTAAGCCCTATATTAACTTCATGCTTTACAAAATCTTCACCTATCGTTCCTGCTGAAAGGCTCACAATTGCTACAGTCTTAATCATAACTCTCCTCGCAAACTCGGTTTTATTGTTTTGATAGCTAATCTTCCTTCGCCATCACGCTTACATGGTCTATTCTCTTTTCGTACATCAACGGCACATCCACATTCTCAGATCTTAATAAATCTTTTTAATTGTTCCTGTTATACCATATTCGTTCTGAAAATTTTCCAAATCCTGTGAAGTCCTAATTAACATGACTTCCTCAAATTTTCCCGTACTCAAATTAAGAAATCCTGCCACTTGCTCTCCTGTACAAATACTGCATCGTATCACTGGTTCTTCATAATTTGAATCATATTGTTTTTCGTGTTTAGAAAATTTCCGACTTATTTTTTCTACAAGTTTCATTCTAGCACCTCTTTTCTGTGAATGTATCGGTTAGGTTCTTTTGACAGATGCGTGTTTGAAAATATCCAAAACCATGATTATAACAACAACTGCGCCAACAGGAATCGCCATGCAGCAAAGTAAAAAAGTAATAATATCATTGTCGGGCTTAATCTTATAGCCGCCCTTTGATGTGCGATAAACTTCAACTGAAACTTCATCGCCTCTGCGAATCTTGTCCTGAAATGGCAGGCTGTTTTTTAGCTCGTTCTGACCGAAAATAAAATAAGTCCTTCCTTTGTAAGTTGTTCCGTCAACAACAAAGGAAACCTTTGTATTGTATTCTGAACGGATTAAGATATCAGCATCATTTTTTTCATCCTTTCGGCGACATTCCTCAACGACAGCATTAACAGTTCTGATATCAGTGGAATTTTTATACTCTTGGTTTTCAATCTTATTAGAAACGATGCCATAAACTCCGGCAACAATTAAGCTAATACCTATCAGAAGACCAAGTAAAGAAATCTTGATATCACCCTTTTTTGAAGAATTTTTTTCCATAGTAATCCTCCCTTCATCACCTTCTCAATTAACTATATTGTATCATGTCAATTGTACCACGTCAATTAGTCTGGTATGAAGTAAACTCTTATGTACACAGTCAGATTCTTAAAACATTACTTGAAATGATGCGAGTTGATAATTTCGATTCCATTACAATCAGCCGTATTCGAAAATTTTGTGAACTACTGAGATGTTATTGACAGGATAGGCTTCTGTATATATAATTAACCTATCCTAATAGTAGGTTTAAATAAACTGTTACGATGGAAAGTAGATTTTCTATCATAACAGTTTTTGCTTTGATTGATTTTTCTTAAAATCAACTTTATCTTTGTTACAGGAAAGGACAAAACAGTGGAACATGCAAAATTATACATCAATGGAATGACCTGTATCAATTGCCAAACACGAATCCAAAATGCTCTAACAAAACATCCCGGAATCACACAGGCTGCTGTCAGTTATGAGACTGAAACAGCAGACATTTTGTATGATTCATCTGTTATCTCACTCGAGCAAATTCAAGGCTTAATTGATGAACTAGGCTATAGTGCTTCGGTTCAAAAAACATCGCGCGCAAAGATAGTCAACCAGACTTTGCGCGAACTTGACATCATTGTGATTCTTTATTTTCTTTTACGGCATTTTGGTATTTTAAATTACTTGGCACCAGCTTCGTTAGCGGATGCGCAAATGGGCTACGGCATGCTATTTGTGATCGGTTTGATTACCTCGGTTCACTGCATTGCAATGTGCGGCGGCATTAATCTGTCACAAACGCTGCAAAAAGATTCTGAGCCATCTGCGAACGTATCTCGTGCGATGTTTCAAAATGCAGCTGCCTATAATGCCGGACGTATTATTTCTTACACGATAATCGGAGGAATACTCGGCGGCATCGGTGCGTTTACTGGAATGGCAGGAACGCTGCAAACTTCATCGTTTTTTCAAGGTCTTTTAAAACTGCTTGCTGGTGCCTTGATGGTTGTGATGGGAATTAACATGCTCGGTCTTTTTCCAGGACTGCGCCGTTTTCACCTGCGAATTTCTATGCCACTTTTTCAAAAAGGCAAGCCAAAAGATGCTTCAAAAGGAATTTCAAAGAGAAGTAATGCTTCCCACAGGCGCAGAACACCTTTTATCATCGGCTTGTTTAATGGCCTGATGCCTTGTGGTCCTCTGCAGTCGATGCAGATCGTTGCATTAGCCTCTGCCAATCCATTTACCGGAGCGCTGTCGATGTTTTTCTTTGCGCTTGGTACCATTCCGCTGATGCTCGGATTTGGCTCGATTGTAGCCGGTCTTGGCAAACACTTTACAAAAGTCGGGCGGGAAAGCCAAGAAACTTTTTGGAATTAACGTATACCCATTTCGAATCAGCGATGCCTCATCGGTAAAGGAT
>JABLTM010065485.1_pt1 | contig 20255 bp, 9 predicted proteins | sample 7160121 | NCBI WGS metagenome assembly JABLTM01 (sample SAMN14651224, study PRJNA627086) | human gut metagenome | isolation source: feces | host: Homo sapiens
GGCCGCACCTGCCGGGAGATCGGGGCCATCAACACATGGACGCAGCGCAAGCAGGGCGACGAGGTGTTCAAGGAATATCGCAGAGAGTATAAAAAGCGTTTCGCCCGCATCAACGCCGGCAAGCTGACCAAGAGCGTATTTTACGCCTGGAGTGAGGAAGCCAGAAAGAAAAAAGAGGATTGCGACAACGGCACGATCACACCGGAGGACTTCTCCCGCTGGCTGAAGGAGTCGTAAAAAAGCAGGGCGGCGGCCAAAAGGCCGCCGTCCTGCTTTTAGGGAGGGTATGGGAAATTTATTCTACTTTTACTTCATGCGTTTTCCGAAATAGCGGGTCTTCTTCACGCCCGCAAAGTAAACGGCCATTCCCAGCAAGGAAGCTGCCGCAAGGCTGAACCACAGCGTCAGGTTGCTGCTATCAGATGTGGTCGGTGCCTTACCGGGCGCATTGCTGCCAGGTGTGCCGGTACCAGTACCGGTGTCGGTCGTGTGGCTGCTGCCGCTTCGGGTATTGGTAAAGGCTGCTACTGCGGCCTTGTCCTTTACGATGCTGCCGCTGACTTCGGTGGACGTGGTCACATAACCGCTCAGATTGGCTTCGTTCTCACTCACCTCATAGCTAACACCTGCGGGAAGTCCCGTAGCGGTCTTGCTCTCGCTGTGCTTGAGCTGGAAGGTAGCCACGCCGGCGGTAAAGGTCATGTCGCCGTAGACGTCGCTGACGCCGGTGTCACCCAGCTTCACGGTGAAGGTGAACGCCTTATTCGTGTCGCCGCGGTTACCGGTCACGGTGTTGCTGACGGTCAGACTGCCCAAAGGCAGCCTCTCCCACTGCGCATAGAGCACCTGGCTCTTGTCCATGGTCAGGGCCGCGCCCTTGGCGTAGGCAGTGCCGCTGCCGTCGGCCTTAGTGTTCCATCCGACAAAGCGATACCCTGCACGGGCGAACATATTGTCCGCCACCGTCGCGTCTGCGCCGGACACATACCCCTGCGCGTCGTATCGGCGCTCAGTAGTGCCGGGGTAGTTGGCATCGTAGGCCAGCAGCAGGCCGTACCAGATGGCTTTGATACCCACGTCCTCCGTGTCGCCGGTCAGAATGTCCAGATTTCCGTTGGTGGCAGAGACCAGCTTGCCGGTGTTGCGGTTGGTATAACGGTTCACGATATCTCCGGCGGCATCCTCTTCACCGTCCACAAACCAGCCATACCAAGGAATATTGACCGTGCCGGGAGCCGCCGGATAGTAGCCGGGGATCGGGGCCGTCAGCACTGTACCCAACGCCGTGCTGTTTCCGTCGCCATTCAGGCGTGTACCCTGCGTGCTATAAATGGACCGCGCTTCATCACTGTCTTGACACAGATCGTCGCCCGCTTCATCGGAGGTATTGTCAAACAGCATACCGCCGATAAGGGTGCATTCACTGTAAGCATATACACCGCCGCCGGCTTCAACGGCATGGTTGTCCCGGATAATGCAGTTTTCCAGTGTGGTCGGATCATCGACATAGATACCGCCGCCCTCCTCTTTGGCGCGGTTGTCACGGATGATGCAGTTGACAAAGTGGAGGTCTCCGTCATCGGCATACACACCGCCGCCATCATCGTCCGCAGTATTCTCCGCCACCAGGCAGTCGGTCACTGTTATTGCCCCACCTTCGAGTTCCAAACCGCCGCCATATTCGTTTGATCGATTGCCTTGAATGATGCGGCCGGTTATCGTTGCAGACGGGCCGTCATAGTTATTTACATACATACCGCCGCCGCGGTGGCCGGTGGTCGTAGAGTTGTTCAGGATCTGGCAATTGGTCAGGACTGCCGGGGAATCCTCGATGTAAATGCCGCCGCCGCAGCATTCATTCCGGTTCTCCTCAATGGTGCAGTTGGTCAGAACCACCGTAGAAACGGCATCTTCAACATATATGCCGCCGCCCTGCGCATCAGAATAATTATTCCGGACGACGCAATCGGTCATGCGCAGGCTGCCCTCATCGACATAAATGCCGCCGCCTTGCTCCGAACTATAAGAAGACGCGGAACCGACGGTATTTTTATTATTCTGCACGGTCACATGGTTCAGAATCAGTGCTCCGCCACTCTGCGCCGCAAGCGCAGGTGCTTGTGCATCCAGATTGCGGCCGTCCGCCAGCGCGTTGTTTATGGTGACGGAAGCATCCGCGCCCACGGACTCCAGCAGAACGTCCGTAAAGCCGTTCGGACGGACCAGACCGTGACCGTTGCCCTCGATGAAGCAGGGGTAGTTGATCGTTACTTTGCCTGCGAAATCATCAATATCGTCGTTCAGGACAATGACGGGTTTTTTCGCAGTCACTGCGGCCTGCAGCTCCGCGTAGTTTGTTACCGTCGTGTTGGCATAGGCTGCCGTCAGCGTCAGGGCAGACTGCACCGGTGTTGTGGTGGCGGCGTTCACGATCTCCCCGTCCAGTAGCCAGCCGTAGAAGCTGTCGCCGTTGTCCGTTCTGTCCAGCCCCGGCACCTTGCCCAGTGGGGTGTTGACCAACACGGTCTCCGTCTTGGTCGTGCCATTATCGATGAGCGTAACCGTATAGGTCTTGTCCGCAAACACTGCGTAGAGTTTGGTATCAGCGGTCAGCTTGCAGAGATCCTCTTCCGCCACCTTATTGCCTGCATCGTCCGCCCAATAGCAGAATGCAAGGCCTGCGGTGTGGATCGGTTCCTCCGGGAACTTTCGGTTGGCAGGGGTCTCATAGGTAGATGCAACCAATGTACCCTCGGAATAGAAATCAATCTTGACAGCAGACGTAACTGTCTTCACTTCCGCAGCAGTTTCCCACTCCTTCGGGTCAGGGATTGCATCATCCGCAAACACATACTTTCCGTGAGAAGCAGTCGTCAGGCAGCCGTTTCCGGTGTCTGCTGTTGCCGTAAAGGTGGCTCCCACATGGAGGGTGACCGTGCTTCCAGACACATAGACGTTGTCGTCCGCATAGACGCAGTCGTCCTTTGCCGTATAATTGCCGCCGAAAATCTCCACGCTGCCAGCGTAAACATAGACGCATCTATTGTTGTTAGAAGTTGCCGTAACTCCACGAAGTGCAACGCTGCCATAGTTAAGAGAAACACAATCACCATTGGTGGAGTTCAAAATCGTGTTAGAAATCTCATTGTTCTTGTTGTAGGCATTGTCAAAATAAACACAATTTCCGTATTCGCCTGCTGTTATTGTTGCGTTGCAAACCTTGAAACTTTTGTCATTCCCTTGATTGTGGATATTATAGAAACAGCTCCCATTTGAGGAAAATGTTCCGCCATGAATGTCAATATCGCCCCGAGACTCGCCAACGATCACCGTCTTTGCGCTGATCGTTCCATCTACAACGGTCAGGGTGCCGCTGTAGTCGTTGGTGGCGATGAAGGTATTCACCTCAATTCCGGCACCCTGCGTGGATTTCACGGTCACTTTGCCGGCGTTGGACTTGATGGTCAAGCCCTTCTCCTGCTTGATCTTGGCATTGACGAGGGTCAGATCGCCCGTTTCCACGACTTTGAACATGGGGCTCTGAATTGTTCCACCTGTAATCGTCAGTGTATGACCGTTGCAGTCGATGGTGACGGCCTTGTCAACGGTGATTGTAGGTTGCGTTGCAAGGTCAACGGTAATATCCGCACCCAGTTTGACCTCGCCGCCTGCTTGAACCGCTGCGACAAATTCAGCGGAGGTCGTGACCTCACCCGCCGCCGTCAGGAACGGCTCCGCTTCCGACAGTGTGCAGATCAGCTCGCCGCCGGGACAGAAGCAGTCCTCACCGTGGGTGTGTCCCTCTGATTCCTCCAATGTGCAGACAAGCTCACCGCCGGGGCAGTAGCAGCCCTCGCCGTGGGTGTGTTCCTCCGCACTCGCAGTCAGATTGACTGGAAAAATGCTAAGGAGCATCACCAAGGTCAGCAGGATGCTCACGCATTTTTTCCTGATTTGTCTGTGTTTCATCTCGTGTGTTTCCCCTTCCTGTTGATGATATATAAGCAACGCTGATTTTCCCATTATTTTAGCACCCGCCTACCAACGCCGTACCAACGCCAGAGGCTTTTTTGCTGTATTTTTCTATTGTTCTCAGGGTCACCTTGCTCAGGGCGCTTTCAAACTGACCCTTCGCCGCCTGAAAATAGACCTGTCCGTTGGAAAAAAGCTCTGTCGACTGGTCAAACACCGCGAATAGGTCGCTGTGTCCCTCGATGGCGCAGACCACATCGTAAAGTGTTCTGCTCATGGTGTTCTCGCTCAGCAGGTAACCCCGCGCATTCCCGGCGCTATTGACTGTGCGCAGCAGCTCCGCATCCACCATTTTTGCACATAGGCGGTTTGCGATCGTAAGAGGGACCTGCGCCTCCCGGCTCAAGACCTGCGCGGGTATCTCAGGCGGATCCGCCTATCGCTGTCTTGCGGCGCAAAGCAGCAGACGGAGGGCATAATCGGTATCGCGTTTGAATTGCATATTTCTTTCCTTTCGCTCTGCTCGGTAAAAAGCACTTCTATGTACGAAGAGGTAAAGCACCCCTCTTGTCGATTTTCGCCCCATCATAGCAGGGGCATGGGAACATCCTACCAACGCCGCGGGGCGGCTTAGAGTAAAAAGCGGACGCCTGTAATCGTTTGGATGACAGGCGTCCGCTTTTTCCTGTTTTCTTCGGCGGCAGGTCAGCTGCGGTCCATGTGCAGCAGATCCGCCAGAATGTACTCGCCCCAGGAGTATTCCGAGAGGAACTCTCCCTCAAAGCGGCTGCCGGCATCGGCGTTGTTGTTCAGCCAATCGTAATAGTCGCAGTCGCACAGCGCCGTGTTGAGCATCTGGCCTCGGGGTGTGGATATTAGCAGCTCCGCGGCGCCGTTGTCCGCAAGAATGTGCTTGAGCCGATGCAGCGCATTGTAATACGTTTTCATCTGTTCGTTGCTGTACTCCCGCCCCTCCCAGATGACGCTGTATATCTCCTCGTTGCTGATCTCCTTGCCCCGCCGGCAGGCGACCAGCGCAAGGATCTCCTTTGTCTTTCCCTGTATCGGCAGAGGCGTGCCGTCCTTCAGGACATTGAACCTGCCGAACATCTGCAGGCGGATCGGCTTGTGCTGACGCGCTGAAAGCAGCACCATCTTCTGCATCATGCGCTGTATCGTTTCCTTTTTGCAGGGCTTGACGATATAATCGTCGCCTCCAATGGCGTTGGAGTCCCGCACATATTCGTCATAGGCGGAAATGAACACCACCAACAGCTCCGGATAAAGCGCCCGCAGCTTAACCGCCAGCTCGATACCGTTCATTTTGGGCATTTCGATGTCCAGCAGCGCCAGCTCAAAGGGATTCTCCCCCGCAAACGCCAGCGCTTGCTCAGGGCTTTCAAACTGTGCGATCACCTGAAGCTCCGGTACCTCCGCGCTGTACCGCATGAAGCTCTTAAGCATCAGCGGCTCATCATCGACCAGTATCGCTCTCATTGGATACCTCCTCTAACGGTATGGACACCGTAACGCGTGTGCCTACATTGGGTTGGCTTTCCACGGTGACCTTTGCGTGCAGGATCTTTTCAAACCGGTATATCAAGTTGAACATACCCGTCGAGTCCCGGGTACCGTCCTTGATCTCCTGCATAATGGCATCATAGTCAAAACCGACGCCGTTATCCTCCACCAATATTTCGATGCGGTCTTTTTTGCGGAAGGACCGTACCGCCACTATGCCGCCGTCCTCGCCCCGCTCATAGATCCCGTGTCGGATGGCATTTTCTACCAGCGGTTGGATGCTCAGGGGAATGATGGAGAAATCTGTTTCCATGCAATTATATTTGATGGTGAGCTTGTCGCCGAAGCGTATTTTCTCAATATGTGTATAGGCCTCAATGTTGCTCAATTCCTGAGAGAAGGGAATCAGCGCATCGGACGTGACCGACCGCAGGCAGGCCCTCAGGTAGGTGGTAAAGTCGCAGAGCAGATCAGAGGCGTATTCCGGCTCATCCAGCACGATCTCGCGGATAGATGCCAGTGCATTGTACAGGAAATGCGGCTGCATCTGGCTGGTAAAGTTCTTGATCTTCAGCTGCTCCAGATGCTCCTTAGTTTCCGCCAGCTCCTTCTCCAGCCGTTCCTGCCGCTTCTTATATTTCTGTTGATTCGTCACCACGGAGTACCCGTACATAATGCCGGAGGAGCTTCGCTGTGCATCCATGATGTCCGCTACCGAGATAGCAGAGCCGTCCTTGCAGAGCATTCGGTACTCGATGGAATGTTTGCCGCCGGACGTCGCAATGCGCACGCAAAACCGCTCAAAGGCCTCCCGGTCCTCCGGATGAATCAGCTGGCAGTAGTCCATGTCCGCTCCGATGAGCTGACCAACTTCATCTGCGGTATAGCCCAGCATCTTGCACAGACCCTCGCTGTAATACTCAAGGTGGATGGGATCGCTGAGGTAGCAGCGGTGGATGCCGCCGGGGATCTGCGTAAAGGTTTCCGTTGCCTTTTCGAACTCCTCATATAGATCTGATACATCCAGCACAGCGCCAAAGACCTTGGCGACCCGCTCCTCAGAGAGGACCGGTATCACAATCATCCGCAGCCAGTGGGTCTTGTAGCATACGATGGGAAGACCTATCACTGCGCCGCCTGTGGTACGAACAGCGACGCCCCCATGTCCGCCGCCGATCTGGCTGCGGTGAACCGCATTGCCGCCCTGGGCGGCGACAACGAGGAGCTGACCCGTCTGCGCCGGCAGTACCGGAATCTGGATATCACCAGCTGGGACAGCGAGAACCGCCTGCAGATGAAGTAAGGCGCACGCCAAACCGCACAATTTGTCTGTTCTGCTTTACAAGCTTCACAATTTGTCTTTTCCATGGGGTTTACCCCTCATTCCGTGTCCGGCTCCGGCCGGGCACGGTTTTTATGCGGCCGGTACAGCCGAGGGAGCTTTTGATGAAAGCCATTGACAAGTGGAGAGGCGCGGTGTATACTCACTACGTTAGCCGCGGGGCGGCATGAAGTAAATAGGATCCGGAGAAGTCGTGTGGCTGTCCGCTGTAAAGACCAGAGATCGTTGGTCAGGCGGCAGTTCAAAAGGAAATGGGACAAAACCCACTGCGAACGGCACTGTGAGCGCAAGGATGCACCGAAACAGCGAAAGCTGTGTGACGAAAGTCAGCCATTGGGCGTAAGCCTGAGAAGGTAGGCGGCAGACGGGGAGCGAGAGCTCCGCGGCGCGAGGCGGGAGAATTGCACGTCGGAGGATCAGGTACAGCGGGCGTTCTCTCCGTATGGGACTGTTTGTGAAGGAACCACGCTGTTTTTGCATTGCAAAAGCGGCGTTTTTACTGCAAAAACGTACCGCCTGTCCTCCTGGGGGACAGGCATTTCATTTGACGTCAGGACGAGGCGGCGGCAGCCGTCGTTTTCCATAGGGCGGAAGGAGTTTGCCGACTTCTTCCGCCATTTTTTGCGTATACGAAAATTTACATAAAGGAGACAGAGAACATGAAAAAACGTGTGGTATCGTGGCTTCTGGTGGTCCTGATGCTGACCAGCCTGCTGCCCACCTCCGTGCTGGCGGAGATGGCAGAGGGCGCAGCGCAGACACCGGCCGCGGAGGAGGTGCTTCCGGAGACCCCGGAGGTACCGGAAAGTCCGGAAAGCCCGGGGACTCCGGAGGAGCCGGCGCAGCCGGAGACCTCGGAACAGCCGGAACAGCCGGAGGGCGAGGAGCAGACATCTGCCCCGCAGCTGGCCCCCCAGAGCGCCGCCATCGCCGTGCAGGCGCTTTCCGGCAGCGGCAAAGCCGACGATCCGTATCTGATCACTTCGGCGGGGGATTTCGCAGAGATGCCTTCCAGCAACAGCGGAAAGTATTTCAAGCTGACGAAGGACATCGAAGTAAATGCACCGTACGCGAATGAGTTTAGGGGAAATTTCGACGGTGACGGGTATACCATTGCATTTAACTACACTGGGACATCCAATGGAAATGTTGGGCTGTTTTCGACGACAAACGGTGCGACAATTGAAAATACGACTGTCGCAGCGCAGATAAAGGTGAGTGTTGACGGAAGCTATGGTGCGGCTGGTCTTGTTGGCAAAATAGGCGGCACGACTACCATCAAGAATTGCGGCGTCTATGGCAAAATTGAGAATACGGTTACCGGGAAGCAATCTAATGTCGGCGGTATTGTAGGCTATATCAACTCAAAGACGACGATTGAAAATTGCTATTCCGCGGCCGAGATTTCGGTGAGCAACTCTCGTGACACAGCTTTTACCGGAGGAATAGCTGGATATAGCTACGACACTTTAAACGTCACGAATAGCTATGTTTGTGGGACGATTTCCAACACAACTGGCAAGGGTGCGACAAGCGGTTTTGTAGGAGACCTCAAGACAAACTACAACTATAAGGCGAACTTTACGAATTGCTATATAGCTGCAACGGTTAGTAGTGGAGGCTATGCGGCGGCGTTTCTCGATGGCAGCTATGTAACGTTTACGAATTGCTATTACGACAGTACGGTTGCGGATGGTAAGAGTATTACCAATACCTCAAATGAAATGGCTGGCCTTACCCCCGCAACCACCGGCGAGCTCAAAGGTCTGGCCCTCACCCTGGGCGATGCCTTTCAGGATGACAAGACCAGCCTCAACAGCGGCTACCCCATCCTGAGATGGCAGTATGTGGATCCCACGGCGACCCCCACGGTGACCGTCACGGTGGTACCGGCAGACGCTAAGCTGGTGTGGGACGGCGCGGAGCAGACCGGCGGCGTGGACGGCGTGTACACCCTGGCAAAGCAGAACCAGGGCCAGCACACCTACTCCGTCACCAACGAAGCCGGCGACTACGCCGCCAAGACCGGCACCGTGACCGTCAAGGCGTCGGATATGCGGCAGACCATCTCGCTGGAACGCAACACCTACACGCTGAAATTTGACAAGGTGCCGGATGACGGAACGCTGACGGTAAAGGACAGCGACGGCAAGGCGGTGAATGGCAGCAACGGCGTGTATACCGTGATCAGCGGCACCTATACCTACACGGTCACCGGCGCGTTCGGCTTTGAGGACAAGACCGACGGCAGCGTGGAGGTCATGAAGGGCAGCGGTACGGTGACGGAAACCGTGCGGATGGTCAAAAAGGCTGCCGCCACCGTGAAGTTCCGCTATGCCGCAGACGCGGAGCCGACCATCACGGTCGTTTATGCAAAAACGCAATGGAACAAAGTCCCCATGGCCGCAGAAGCAGACGGCAGTTATCTGTTGCCGGTGGGCTATGCGTATGATTGGACATTTGAGAGCGACAGCTACATAACACAGACAGGCACGGTCGATCTGACCAAGGTAGCCGCCGACGCGACGGAGACGGTGGACGTTACCATGTCCAAAAAGCCCGCGGGTACGGGTGATGCGGCTGCGCCCTATCAGATCACCGATGCCAGCCAGCTGCGCTGGTTTGCGCAGCAGGTCAACGACGGCCGCAGCAGCATCTGCGCCGTCCTCACCAAGGACATTGACCTGGGCGACGAGCCGTGGACCCCCATCGGCCAGTATGCCCGCAATGCGTATAAGGGCGTCTTTGACGGCCAGGGATATACCATCAAGCGCCTGAAGATCACCGGCGACAAGAGCAACCACTACGGCCTGTTCGGCGTGGTGGGCAGCGGCACGGTCAGAAACCTGACCGTTGAAGGCACGGTGACCGTCACCGGCTCCGGCAGCAGTTCATACGGCATTGCCGGTATTGTGGGCACTATGAACGACGGTACTACCGGTACGGTGGAAAATTGCGTGAACAAGGCCACCATTTCCGGTACGCAGAACGTCGGCGGCATCGTCGGCTATGTGGCGGGCGGAAACTACGCCTCGAGCAAGGAAATCACCGGCTGCGTTAATACTGGGACCGTCAGCTCCAACAGCTATAACGCCGGCGGCATTGTCGGTTACATTAACGGTCAGGTAACGGTCGATAGCTGCTATAACCGCGGAAATTGCACCTCCGGCAGCTATCGCGCCGGTGGTATCGCCGCCTATCTCTACAGCAGCTACGCTACTGTGAAGAACTGCTACACCACAGGTGTGACAAAGGTTGCCTATGGCAGCAACGCCTGCGCTGTGGTGGGAAACAAGTCCTCCGGCGCAATGAAGGACTGCTTTTATCTCAGCGGTCTGACAGCTGACGCCAATGCCACCGCCAAGACCTCTGACGAGCTGAAGGCCCTGGCCGCCGCCCTGGGCGACGCCTTCGTGGCTGCGCCCAAGGGCCTGAACGACGGCTACCCCGTCCTGCGCTGGCAGATCCCCACCTACGCCGTGACCTTCACCGTCGCCCCGGCCGACGCCGTGGTGACCATCGACGGCCAGACCGGCACCCATACCGGCGGCCAGTGGGTGTTCAAGCTGCCTGACGGCACCTACACCTACACCGTCTCCGCCTTCGGCTATGTGCAGCAGTCCGACACCGTGACGGTCAGCAGCAAGGCGCTCGCGAAGGACGTGACCCTGACCGCCGCCGCCAAGCGGACGGTGACCTTCACCGTCACCCCGGCGGACGCCAACGCCGCCATCACGGTGACCTGGAACGGCCAGACCGTCCAGCCGGAGAGCGACGGCAGCTACCGGCTGCCGGAGGGTGCGTACAGCTACACCGTCAAGGCCAAGGGCTATGCCAAGGTCACCGACACGCTGAACGTCACCAAGGATGCCACCGTTCCCGTGACGCTGACGCCCTCCACCGCATGGGACGGCGCGGAGAAGGAACAGCCCAGCGGAAGCGGCACGCAGACCGACCCCTACCAGATCGGCAGCGGCGCGGAGCTGGCGTGGCTGGCGGACAAGGTCAACAACGCCTCCAGCGGCACAAAGTTCTATGTGGTGCTGACGGACGACATTGACCTGGGCAACCAGCCGTGGACGCCCATCGGCAGGGATTTCCACGAGTTTTCCGGCGCCTTTGACGGCAACGGCCATGTGGTGGAGGGACTGAAAGTATCCAATGTGGCGGATGCCGGACTGTTCGGCGCGGCAAAGGGTGCGGCCATCAAGAATTTGGTGGTGCGCGGCAGTGTTACCGGAACAGACAACGCCGCCGGTATTCTGGCTAAGGCTAAGAACGAGGCTTGTACCATCGAAAACTGCGGCAACGAGGCTGCGGTGACTGTGACCAAGAGCGGCGGCGGGAATGCAGGCGGCATTCTTGGAATCACATTTACCGACGTACAAATCGCGAGATGCTATAACAGAAGTGCTGTGACCTCTACCGGCAGCACTTACTCCAGCCGCGCAGGCGGTATTGTGGGATACATAAACGGCAGCAACGGGGAGGCAAAGGTCAATACCTGCTACAACACCGGAAACATTACCTCGGACAGCTATGCAGCGGGCGTTTTCGCCGGCTATAGTCTTAGCTTGACCGTATCGAGCTGTTACAACACCGGCAAAATCAGTGGTAAGAACCTGTCATATACAGGCGCGTTTACTACCGGTAGCAGCGATACGGCAGAAAACAGCTTCTATCTGGCGGGCAGCATTCCCACAGGGGCAAAAACCAACGATGCCACCCCCATCTCCGATGGTGCCGAGCTGCTGGAACAGCTGGAAAAGCTGGGTGCGGGCAACTGGAAGACCGTTCGCGGCGTCAACAACGGCTATCCTATTCTGCAATGGCAGACGGACAAAGCCGCTGACGTTTCTGTGACCATGGCGAAGAATATCCGTTTCGCCCGGGAGGAGTTCGACACCGACGACGGCGACGTAGCCTCCCTGCCCACCGGCGTACTGCTGTGGAACGCGGCGGAGGGCAAGACCTACACCGTTACCCTCTGGCAGATGGTGCGCAGCTGGACGCCGCTGGATGCGGACGGTCTGGCAGAGTATAACGCCATCACCGACGAAACCACCGACTTCCCCAGCTTGGAGAAGCTGGAGTATGTGAACACAACGGCGGTCATCGGCCGCATGAGCGAGGAGCAGCGGACGCAGCTTGACAAGCTGGACGCGGCTGTGCAGGCGGCGGAGAATGACCCGGAGGACGTGACGGGCGAGGGTCTGTATCAGGCCATGGAGAGCCGCGCGGCGTTTATCGTCAAGCTGGCAGCAACGGCGGAGCTGGGCACCTATGAGTCCCAACTGACCTTCGTGGAGGACATCGCCCACGTCTCCGGCGGGGAGTACGACCTGTCCGGACGGTTCGCCGCACGGGGCGACGGCGTGTACTACGCCTCCGTGGCGGAGGAGACAGATGGCCAGACGGTGTGCTGCGACATAAAGACGGCGGAACGGAGGATCGTCGGCTATCAGGAGCCTTACAACCGCATGACGGCGGTGACCGGCCTCCGCTGGGAGGGGACGACGGCCAAGTGGAACGGCCGGGAGAACTTCAGCGGCGCCTATCGAATTGACCTCTACACGGTGACGGGCGAGGGTACAGATGCGGTCTACACCCACTTCAAGACGTTTGCGCTGTCGGGGAACTATACCTCCGCCAACTTCGCCAACGCCTTTGCGGCGGGGAAGAAGTACGCCTTCACCGTTACGGCCATCGGCGACCAGAGCCTGCTGGAGGAGCTGGGTCTGACAGACAGCATCACCTCTGCGTACAGCGATGTGTACGACCCCAACAAGGACAAGGAGGACCCCAGCACCAAGGAGTGGGTGGATATCTCCAGTGCGGCACAGTGGATCGCACTGGCCAACGTGGAGGACGAGCCTACCGGGGACACCGGTTCTCCCAACAAGCAGCAGGTGGAGTGGGGCAAGAACTACCGTCTGACGGCGGATATTGACTTCTCCAAGCTGACGGCGGCGGAGCAGACCAAGACCAAGTCCATCGGCAGGATCACCTATCCCTTTATGGGCGAATTCGACGGACAGGGACATAAGATCACCGGGCTGACCCTCAGCAACAATGACAGCGGCCTGTTCTGGTACACCGGCGCTACGGCGTATATCCACGATCTGACCATTGACGGCGCCAACGTGCTGTTCTCCGACAACGCGGCTGTGCTGGTGCATAACAACTACGGCCGCATGGAAAAGTGCGCCGTGGTGAACACCAATATCACCGCCGACACCGGCGCGGTGCTGGGCGGTATGGTCAGCCGCAACTACGGCATCATCCGCAGCAGCTATGTGCAGGGCGGCACGCTGACCTCCAACAGCCTGACGGCTACGGGGCACGCCGGCTTTGTGGGCGCCAACGAGACCGGCGGCCAGATCGAAGGCTGCTGGACCAGCATGGCGGTGAATACCACCAGCGAGTACGCCGGCGGCTTCGTGGGTCTGGGCTACGGCGGTACCATCAAAAACTGCTTCGCGCTGGGTAATGTCAACGCCAGAGGCTATTCCGGTGGCTTTGTGGGTCGCTCGGTGTACGGCGGCAACACCTATGAGAACTGCTATGCCGCAGGCGTCGTTACCGTCAGCGGCGAGCAGGGCAACGGCTTCATCGGCGGCAACAAGCCCGATTCCGCGTTCCAGTACGACCAGTCCAAGGGCATCACGAACTGCTACTTCAACATTGCCTCCGCGTCTGCTGAGGCTTACGGAGCTACGGGCAAGTCCTTGGACGAGATGAGAGCCGGCAGCTTCCTGACGGCTATCTCCGGCAGTGTCAGCGGCGTGTGGGGACAGGCGGCGGATAAGAACAGCGGACTGCCCTATCTGCTGGGCGTTTCCGTGCCGGAGACGGCGGTGACGGCGAAAATCACCGTCAAGCTGGCCATCGCCTCCTACGACAAGAACGGCTATACCTTTAACCGCATGGGCGACGTGATCACCGTCACCATGGACAGCAACGGCAACACCCGTCTGGTGGATCTGATGGACGAGGCGCAGCGGCAGGGTCTGCTGACCTACAGCTATGCTTCCACCAGCACCTTCGGGCGATTCATCCACACCATCAACGGTCATGAGGTGGACGCGCCGGACGGCTGGATGTTTGCCATCAATGATACGCTGTCCAACGTCAGCGCATCTCTTGCCACAGTGAAGAACGGCGATCAGGTGCTGTGGTTTGAGGGCACCACTGAAAATCGCTTCCAGGGGCCGTCCTGGGAGGAGCTGACCGGCACACCCGCCGCCATTAGCTGGGTGGACATCAAAACGGTGGACGACCTGCTGAAGCTGGCGAATGCCACAGATGCCGAGACACTGGGCAAGAACTACCGGCTGAAAGACGATCTGGATCTGACAGGCACGCCGTTCAGCGGTATCGGCAGCGCGGCGAATCCCTTTACCGGGATGTTCGATGGGCAGGGCAGCACCATTTCCAATGTGACCATCAACGCTCCCGACGGGGTGAACGTAGGCTTCTTCAACGCCATCAAGGGCGCGACCATCCGCGACCTGAAGCTGGTGAACGTGCAGATCACCGGCAAGGAGAATGTGGGCGGACTGGTGGGCAACGCCCAAGTGCAGCTGGACAGCAATGATCTGTCCAAGAACGTGGCGAACCTGATCGGCGGCTGCTCGGTGAGCGGCAAGGTGACGGGTGAGAAAAACGTGGGCGGACTGGTGGGCCTGAACGGAGGCGAAACGGATCAGCACACACTGTTCTCCATCGCCAGCGCGATAGATAAGAGCACCGCCAATGTGGAGGTCAGCGGTACGGAAATGACCGGCGGCCTGGTGGGCAGGAACAACGGTACCATAACCAAGTCCTCCTCCGGCGGCACGGTCAAGGGCACCACGACCACCGGCGGACTGGTGGGCGACAGCAGCGGCGACATCTATGACAGCCATACCAGCTGTACTGTTGCCGGCAGCAGCCATACCGGCGGTTTTGTGGGCTCCAGCGACGGCGCGGTGAAGGACTGCTACAGCATCGGCGACGTTTCCGGCACGGACTACACCGGCGGCTTTGCCGGCGTCATCAGCAGAGCGGAGGACGTTGTCAGCGCGGGACAGGTGACCATCGTCGGCACACCCACGCAGGGCTACAACGGCGGCTTCGCCGGAAAGCTGTACGGCATGGTAGCGGGTCTGGACAGCCAGATCACCGTGAAGAATGTCTCCGCCAATTGTATGCAGCCCAACGGTGCGCTCTTGCCCGTTGTGGGCAACGCCATTGATTTCTCCGGTGAAGCACAGAAGGCGGCTCTGGAGAAAATGAAGCTCAAGAGCAACGCGGAGGTCAAAGCCGCACTGAAAAAGCTGTTCCCTGACCCGATGCAGGTGATGGATACCATCGCAGCCGCCAATACCGGCCGCGCCGCCGATTGGTGGGCAATGGACATGGGGGCCTACGCCAAGGCATATCCTCATAAGGGCGTTGGCTTGACGGCAGAGGCGAAGCAGAATTACATCAACGCGGCAATCACAGCCATACAGTCGGCGGCAGCCACGGATACGGCCTATGACAAAGCGATCTTGGCACTGACCGCCAACGGCGTAGATGTCACCAAGCTGTACCCGGTCAACAGCAATACCCCCCTCAACGCTATTGAGTTGCTGAATAAGACCGGAAAGAGCACCAGCGCGTGGAGCGCACCGTACACGCTGGCAGCCTATAATCAGGCAAATTTTGCCGGGACAGACGGCTACGAAAAGCAGCTGGTCAATGCGCTGCTGGATGCACAAGGGGCAGATGGCAGCTGGAACGAGTCGGGAACCACAGACACCACCGCAAATGTGCTGATGGGTCTGGCGTTCTATGCCAGCGACAGCCGGGTAAAGGCAGCCATCGACAAGGGCGTGTCGTATCTGGAGACGCAGCTGGGTGACGGCGGCGTTTACAGCGATGCTTTCTCCGGTCCCAACGTAAACTCCACCGCCATGGTCATTATTGGACTGACGGCTGTAGGTGTGGACCCGGAGAAGGATGAGCGGTTCATCAAGAACGGAATGTCCGTGGTGGAGGGGCTGATGTCCTTTGCGCTGGCGGATAACACCGGTTTTGGCTTTACGGATAATGTGCACTATAATGATACGGCCACCGAGCAGGCGTTCCGCGCATTGATCGCGCTGGCACAGTACAAGGCGACGGGTAAGGCATTCAACGTCTATGACTTCAGCGCGGTCAAGACGGAGCCCTCTCACGCCACCGGCGCCGGCGAGACGGAGAAGCCCTCGGAGGAGCCGACGCAGGGCGAGGACATCACTGTCACGGTGACCATCTCTACCCCTGACGGCACTTGGCTCAGCAAGAGCGTTACAGTCAAGAAGGGCAGCACTGTCTATCATGCCTTCACCAAGGCGCTGAAGGGCAGCGGCATCACCGCCGTCGGCGCAGAGAGCGGATATATCCGCTCCATGACCAAGGGCGGCGTCACCTATGGCGAGTTCACCTCCGGCCCCAACTCCGGCTGGCTGTACAAGGTCAACGGCCGCCTGCCCAGCCTGCCGCTGACGCAGCAGGCCGTGGCTGACAAGGATTACGTCCTGTGGTACTACACCTCCGATTGGAAGACCGATCCGGACGCCGGGAAGATGGGGGATGAGGAGGTCACCGCAGCCGACGTCATCAAGCTCATCGACGCCATCGGTACCGTGAGCAAGTACAGCGGCAACGCCATCGCCGCCGCACGCACAGCCTACAACAAGCTCCCCGCCGATCAGAGGAAACTGGTCACCAACTACGACAAGCTGGCGGCGGCGGAGGCGGCCTATGCGGAGATCCTCAAGGCCCTGCGGGAGGATGAGACGCAGACGGGAGACGCTACCGGCTGGCGCAAGACACACAGCGATACGCTGGACACCATCAAGACCGGCGAGCTGGCCTTCGGCAGCGAGTGGCTGGTGATCGCGCTGGCGCGCAGCGGCCGGGATGTGCCCGACAGCTACTACGACAGCGTGGTCAAGGCGGTGCAGAGCGCCAAGGGGCAGCTCAGCGATAAGAAATCCACCGAGTATGCCCGCACCATTCTGGCGCTGACGGCCATCGGAAAGGATCCCACTGATGTGGGAGGCTACGACCTGCTGGCCAGATTGGCCGACATGGACGATGTGACGTATCAGGGCATCAACGGCGCTATCTTCGCGCTGCTGGCGCTGGACAGCGGCAAGTATGACGTGCCCGCCGCAGCGGAGGGCGGAACCCAGGTCACCCGTGACGGTCTGGTGGCGTACATTCTGGCGCAGCAGCTCTCGGATGGAGGCTGGGCATTGTCCGGCACCCGCGCCGACCCGGATGTGACGGCCATGGCCTTGCAGGCGCTGGCGCCCTACCGAACCGGCGACGAGACGGTGGACGCCGCCGTGGACAAGGGCGTGCAGCTTCTGTCCGATATGCAGCTTTCCGACGGCGGCTACAGCAGCTGGGGCACGCTGAACAGCGAGTCCTGCGCGCAGGTGCTGATCGCACTGGCAACGCTGGGTATCGATCCGGTCAGCGACAGCCGCTTTGTCAAGAATGGACTGACGGTGCTGGATGCTCTGCTGGCCTACGCCGTGTCCGGCGGCTTCCGTCACACGGTGGATGGTGAGGCGGACGCCATCGCCACCGAGCAGGCGCTGTGCGCGCTGACGTCTTATGCCCGCCTGCTGGACGGCAAGACGGCACTGTACGATATGACCGATGTGCTGGGCGGCCAGATGCCGGATGACGCCGACAACGATACCAATGAGCAGCCTGCGAAGACCACGCCTGTGGTGATGTGGATCGTGCTGGGTGCGGCGGCCGTGGCGGGCAGCGGCGCACTGGCGCTGACCCGCCGCCGTAAGGTCAAGTGACCGCGGCCAAAGGCGGCATATAGCTTCAAAAAAGGGTCATCCCTGCGGGGATGACCCTTTTGCATCGAGTTCCCCGCACCCGGTCTGAAGGATGCGGGGGAGAACGGCGCGTAAGCAACATTTTGACGGGGGGGCGGTGGGACGATGGGTATACGCTCGTCTTTTACTGGACTTGTGTCGCAAAATCGTGTACAATGAGGGTGGAAATTTACAAAAGAGAAAGGACGAACGACCATGACATACACCTCTGCACAGGCCAATAAGCTGCTGAAAAAGCTGCACGACGAGCACGCCGCTCTGCTGGATCGGGAGAATCGCAGCAAGGATTTCCGCGCCGCTATGGGCGAGGACGTGGAGTCCGTGCGTCCGGCCTACGACTATGGCGACACCCAGAACCGGCTGGCGGAGCTGGAGCAGCGTATCCGCAAGGTAAAGCACGCCATCAATGTGTTCAACGCCACCCATGTTATCCCTGACTTCCACATGACCATCGACGAGATGCTGGTCTATATCCCCCAGCTTACCCAGCGGAAGAACAAGCTGGCGGATATGAAGGCGCGGCTGCCCAAGGAACGGGTGGAGGAGCAGTACGGGCGGCAGTCCAACATCATCGACTACACCTACGCCAACTATGATCTGGCGGCGGTGGAGGCGGACTACGAAAAGACTGCGGATGAGTTGTCCCGGGCGCAGCTGGCGCTGGACGCCGTGAATCAGCGGGACACCTTTGAGTTGGCGGAGTAACACCGTTCCGTCACGCTGTTTGCGCCTTTTTATAAAAAGCAACGACCTCCCACCGTGTTCAAGGTTGCGAAGGAGGCGGGTTATTCTTTTTGTTATTGGTTATGCGGCCCCTGTTCAGTGTAGCGGGCAACAGAAATAGCCGGCTGCGGCAGTGTGAAAAAACTTTCCCCGGAGGTCGAAGTACGGTTATAGACCTCCACATTTATAGGAAAAGCGCGTGCGAGCACCGCACGCGCTTTTGCGATGGCTTTCGTGAAAAATAAGCCTATCTCGGCATTTTTAAGACAATTCCTCCGCCGGAAACTGTCGGCCGGTGTGGTCGATGGTGTAGGGCGGGTGGAGGATGAGCTGGGAGATGGGGAGGACGGTGTAGCCGTCGTTGATGAGGTAGGTGAGGATAGCGGGCAGCGCCTCCGGCATGTGGAGGGCGGCGTTGTGGAACAGCACGATGCTGCCCGGTTGTACCTTGGAGGTCACCCGCTGGCAGATGGTGTCCGCGTCGTAATCCTTCCAGTCGAGGGAGTCCACATACCACTGGATGGGCTGTAGTTCTCGTTGTAGCTCTGGATGGTACGTATTTCTCGCTGACCGTGTGCGAGGATCCGCCGCGAAAGAAGGAAGATGTATGCGATACCTACGCAGAAGCCGCTGAAGGTGCCAATCGTGAGCCTTTGGATGATGCGGATATTGTCGGCATACTCCGGCAAAGCCACGTCGCTGTCAACAATACAGCCAACCATCCAATCGTTGACCTGCAGAGAGATCATCGACGCATAGTACTTCTTTTCGTTTACCATGACGGACTTGCATTTCCCGTTTTCGCAGTTCATGCCCGCCAGGGCGGGCATTTTTTCAAAAATAGAGTCTGTCGAGTCGCTGATCAGTCCGTTGCGGTACATATCCCGGGTGGCAGCGAGCACTTTTCCCTCGCCATCACAGATGAAGTAGCTGGAGGCAACGCCAAACATATCGTCGTCCTTAAACAGCGCACGTTCCAGAACATCAATCTCCTTGCCGATGAAAAGAACGCCCAGCAGTTTTCCGCTTGCATCATAGGCTGGGACGGAGAAAATCATCCTCGTTTCGTTGGTGAATTTGGTCGTTGCCAGATACTCGCACACCTTGGTTTCCGTTCCGTTTACGATATCATAAAAATACCGCCGATCCCGAATGTTTCCGACCGACTCTCCCTCATAATTCGTGATATTGCCCTCCAGATCCGCAAAGCTGAACATACGCAGCTCGTGGGTCTGCATAATGCCCCTCAGTGCAGGACGCATGGATGCGCTGGCAAACGTTTCACCATTTGCCAGCATATTGGAAGCTGTCCATAGCGGCTCGAACTGATCCTCCAGATGTGTCCTCAGCGTCGTTGCCTGGAGCCATGACACGCCCTCCAGCTCTCGGGACACTCGGTTGTCCACGCTTTGGGATGTGCTGAGTCTGACCAGCACAGCTGTAAATACTATCGCAAGCAAAACGACAACGGCAGCAGATACTTTCGTTGATAGCGGAACGATCCTGCTCGATCTATTCGCGGCCGGCCGTCTCTCTCTTAGCGTCTCCGGAAAAACCATCCACATTGTAGCACCTCTCAGCAGCTTTTTTCTACTCTACCACATTTTGTTAATTTGCGCAACAAAACCTTGTAGGGGAGCCGCACCGGCGGGCGCAGTTACGCTGCCTTTTCTTTGATTATGGCATCCCACGGTTTGCCCTGCCAACGGCCATGAAAATCGTTAACGCTTTTTTTATTTCTGGCTATAATAGGCGCACCGAGGATGGACGCCTTTCCGCCTGTTTTTCTATGACCACAACGCGTACCACAGACGCTTCCGGGA
>JABLTM010076855.1_pt1 | contig 20156 bp, 31 predicted proteins | sample 7160121 | NCBI WGS metagenome assembly JABLTM01 (sample SAMN14651224, study PRJNA627086) | human gut metagenome | isolation source: feces | host: Homo sapiens
TGATGATTCTATGGCTAAGATAAAAAGATTAGTATTTGGTTAATATTTACAAATACTAATCTTTATTGGATATTGTTTTTTGAAAAAAGCAATTTACTTTATTTGGAAAATAATTTTAACTAGCACAACAGATTAAAGTAACTAAAATTATTAATAATAAAAAGAAAGATGTTGTTAGAACTGATAAAGTTAGAAATAATCTTATAAAAGAGTTTAAAAAAGCAGATTTAAAAGCATTAGAAGAGAAATACCAAAAGTTTTGTATTGATGAAGAGATAAAAGAACTTATAGAAGTTTTAAAAGAAACAACCTTACTGAAAGAAAAAACAAAACTAAAAAATCGAGAAATATATTTAAAAGAATTGCAAGTAGCAATATTAAAAAGAGAAAAAAAATTATCAAAATCTAATGACATAGTACGTTGTAAATGGTATGAAAAACTAGATAATTTTATAGATTTAGATACAAATAAAATAGAATTATTAAATGAAGTTTTTAGAACAGGTAATGTTAATTTAGACCTAAGGAGATTGCATGATGAAACTAAAAATAATCATGTAGTAGTAAAAAAAATAAGTGAAGATAAATATGAGTTAGTTATGGGTATCGCTGCTTATTGTAGATCTAAGATATTAGATAAAACAGTTAAAGCATTAGTAACAGATTTAACGAGAAAAGAATTTGTAGAAAGTTTAAACAAATAATATAAAGGGGATATTATGATAAGATCAATTAGGCACGAAAAATTTGAAGATAACTATTTCACTAAAAATAGAAAATTAAAGATAGAAGAGTATGATAATGAAGGAAAATTAATAGATGTGATTGAATTGTCACAAAAAGATTTTTGGGAATTTTATATGTATAAAAATAATGGTTACAGCTGTATAGATGTAGCTAGGAAGTCTGATAGAGAATATTTTTCAGGAGAAAGATTAGAATTAGCAAAAAAGATAATAACTATAGCTTATAAAGAGTATTTTTCTATAAATACTATAAAAAAAATAGAAAAACTTTTTGAACAATATACTACAAATCAAATTAAGTTTGCTTTAGAATTCAAAGATTATTTTTATGGCGTTTCTGAATATAGGTTTATAGGAGAAGATGAGAAATTTATTAGAACACTTGATTTCATTCAAGTACTTGAGTATTTAAAGTCAAAAGGTGGTTTTTGGTATGCTGTAGATAGTAATGGTAGAAAAGGTATGGCTTACCTTAATCATCCTACAAAAAAACAAATAAGATATCAGAAGAGTAAAAACAAAATGGATATTGTATTTTTAAATTTTGAGGATATGAAAGAGTATTCAATAATAGATGATGAATTAAAATAATTTATAATACCTATATTATTTCCTGGTAGAAAAAGCACTTAAACAAAAAATGAGTAGAGGAAACTATATAATACTACTCTACTCTATTTTTTATGTTAATAGTATAAAACATAGTACTATCAATATGTATATGATATAATAATAGAGGAATTGAAATCTATAGAGTGGTGTTTCATTCAAGAACTTACCTACTTCTTTGCAGGAAGGAGGTGAGGAAGTATGGAACAAAAGATAATTGTCGGTATTATAAGTGCTATTGGTGCAATATGTCTTGGTCTAACGACTAATTATATATCTGACAAATTAAAAAGCCACTCTATGCGAGAGAGTGGCTTAGAGATTAAAATTAAGTTAAAATTTTTTGAACTTAATTTTAATCTTAAAAATTCTAAAAAATAATTTTTAGGAACATCACTCTACTGCTAAATAGATTTCAATTCCTTTTATATTTTATATTATAGCAGAATAAATGGAGTTTTAAACTTATTTTTTGAGATATAGACTAATTTCTATATCTTTTTTTATAATAATTAAAAAAAATGATTAACAAGAACTCAACAATGTATTAATGATAAAAGTATAAATGGTTGATATATTGTTAATATCTTAATTAAAATATTATGTAACTATTTCATAGTTAACAAGAACTCAACAATATATCAACGATGAAATAAAGGAATAGTTAATATATTGTTGACATCTTAACTAAAATATTATACAATTATTTTAGAATTAACAAGAACTCAACAATATATCAACGATAGGATAAAGAAATAGTTAATGTATTGTTGACATCTTAACTAAAATATTATACAATTATTTTAGAGTTAACAAGAACTCAACAATATATCAACGGAGGTATATATTAAAATGGAAAATATTCAAAAAATTGGACTAGACTTTGGGAGAGGTTATGTTAAGGCATACTCTGAAGAAAATAACATTGAACATGTTGCAGTTTTTAAATCAGTAATTGGAGAAGGTAGAGATATAGATCTATCTGAATACATGAATAAAGAAAGTGAGAAACCTATCTACATAGAATACAAAAATGAAAATTACTTTATTGGATTATTAGCTGAGAAAGAATCACAAGTACCAGTAAGAAATTCAAGAGATAGTAAAACAAGTCATACTGTAGAAGTATTATTTGCAGCAGCACTTAGTGAGATAGCTGTAAAAGATAAAGTTGATGTTATGTTAGGAGTACCTTATAAAAACTATAGAAAATCAGTTTTAAAAGAAGTTATAGAAACATATAAAGGTAAAACTATAAAGGTTAAAAATAAAATAAGTGGATCAACTAAGGAAGTTTATATAAATAATATTTCTATACTTAGAGAAGGTGATGCAGCTTTAATACATGCTATAGGTGGTAAAATAAATGAGGATAAACCTGTTGGATTAGTTTCAGTTGGATTTAGAACTACAGAATTATCTTATTTTGACAAAGGGTTTACATTTAATGATAAGATGTCAAATACAATTGAATTTGGTAACAGAACATTATTAACTACTGTGCAAGATTCATTAAGAAATAACGATATAATGAAGGATGTTAATGAAATAGATACATCTAATGACTACGATGATTTAAAGGCAAAGGCTTATTTATTAGGTTCTGAAAATTTAGCTCAAAGAATAGAAGATATTTGGATAAATAAATCAGAAATGGATATATATGTTGCAGGAGGAACATCTATAAATTTAGAGTTCGATGAAGAGTTCAAAAGAGTTGAAGATGCACAATTAGCTACTGCTAAAGGATTATTTGAAGTTGCAAAGATAAAATTCTAGGAGGTATAAAATTTGGCTAAAAAATCAAGTACAATACATGTGGAAGATTTTGTATGGGATGAAATAGAGAATATACAAAAAAGTCAAGGCATATCAAGCCGTAACACAGCTATTGAATATTTAGTAGCTGAATATAGAGGATTAAAAGGACAATCAGGCAAATCTGAAATTACCGTTGATGATAATAAAAAGTTTGTTGAAAAACAAATAGATCCATTGACTAAGAAGTTAGATGAACTGGAAGATGATATGCCCGAATAATAAAAATAAAAGTAAAAAGTCAGTAGGTATCACTCTACTCTACTGACTTAAGACAATATAATTACAATAAAAAAGACACATCCAAAGTGGAATATGCCTTTACCCTCGCAAGTAATAGTATATACCACTTGGATGCAAAATTCAAGGAGGAAAATACAATGATATTAAAATACATAAATACAATGGCAAGATTAGAAAAAAGAGAGGGTAAATTAGGAACTATGATAGGGATTTTATTATCAATAGTGATGTTATTAATCGGTATTATGATAGTTATGTTTGGATTACATATAATGAGTAAAGCATCTATAAATTTACTTGAATATATAAATGATATATTTTATTAAGGAGTTTTTATGATGAAGCAGTTATATTTTGAGGAAGTATTAGATAATCTTTTTGTATCTAATACTTGTAGAAAATGCAAGAATAATTGTAAAGTATTATGTATATCTGAAGATGCAATTATATATTGTAGGAACTTTGAAATAATTTACTAGATAATAAAAAGGCATATGAGATTAATCATATGCCTTTTTATTGTAAAAATTAATTGTATAAAAAATGTCCCTTTTAATATATCATATATATGTTTTTTTGAAAACCTAAAAATCCGAGTAGAGAAAAACAACTTAACCAAAAGGATTAGATGTTTCTTGTATAGAAATAGTTTCTTATAGAATTGAAAATATAAAAGGTGGTGTTTCATTGCTAAAGAAACTAAAGAAAAATGATTATAATTGGACTGAAAAATACATTAAAGAATATAATCAAATGGTTTCATATTATGAGAAACAGTTAGAAGAAAAGAATAGGATCATCGACTCTTTAAGTATAGAAAATAAGAATTTAAAAAATAGCATAAAGTTTCAAGGTAAACAGAAACAAATTTCTGATAAGGATATAGATAAAATAAGAAAATTAAAAAATGAAGGTAAAAGTTATAGTTACATATCGAATGAAACAGGCTGGAGCAAAGCAACTATAAGCAGAGTTATAAATAATAAGAAAAAAATATATTAAAATATAACTAAATATATAATGTTTATTTTTATATATTTTGTAGTATAATATAAATATAAAAGGAACTTCAATCTATTTGCGCTAGAGTGATGTTTCCAAAACTTTAATTTTTGGTAATTTTGAACTTGATTTTTATTTCAAGTTCCACGCCACTCTTAGTTTTCCTAGAACTAGAGTGGCTTTTTAATTTGTCGGATATGTAGTTAGTCAATAGACCAAGACATATTGTGCAAATAGCACCTATGACAATATTTATCATTTGTTCCATACTTCTCACCTCCTTCCGTTAAGAAGTAGGCTTTATATTTAGTATGGAAACACCACTCTATAAATTGAAATTCCTATATTTATTATATCATATCCATATAAGTTTTTATATACTTCAATCATTTCTTTGTTTTTATTATATAAATAAAACAAAATTTCATAAATTAATAAATGAACAAAAAACATTAATAAATGTATATTTTGTTCATTTATTAATTTATGAACAAAATAAAATAATTAGAGCTATGCCGAAAACTAAAAAACGAAGGGTGAAGAAAGTGGCAAATAGAAGAAAACAAAAGAAAAAAAGAAGAACACAGAACTTGCGACGGCTCGAATTCTTCTTTTGATAGAAATACTTAGCATAGTAAATACTATACTAGATAAGTTTTCTTTCATTATACCACAATGTACTATGAACGATACAAATAAATTAGTGAAAATATCAATTGCATTAGCAATAGTAAATATAGTTCTACAAATATTTTTATAGGAGATTAAAAATGAGTAAAAAAAGATTAAAAGTAAATTTTAATAAAGGTGGTAATGGTGGAGTTAGTGCAAAGCTAACTCTTCCAATAACAATGGTTAGAGAATTAGGAATTGATGAAGAAAATAAGTTCATTGATGTAGTTTGTGAAGATGGCAAAATAATAATTGTTAAATCGGAAACTCAAGAATAGTATAAATATATTATAATAATATGAAAAAAATACATTAAAATATATACTGTGTATTTTTCTGCATTTTGTAGTATAATAAAAACATAGAAATAAAAAAGAGAAATTATAATCTAGTGGAATAGAGTGTGATTTCTATATATACAATATAATATTAGTCAAATTTAACTTTTATGTTGAATTCAACTTGAAAGCCACCCTTATTGCCGTAAGAGTGGTTTTTTATTTTATCATAAACAAAGTTTACAGCCAAACCAATAATAAATGGAATAACTATAACAGTTATGATTATCTTCTTCTTTTGCTCCATATAGTTTACACCTCCTTCCTACTTATCGCAGGAACAAAGGCTATATATGAAACCCCACTCTTAGATTATAATTTCTCTAAAAAACATTATACCATAAAAGGAGTTCAAAAGCAGAGTTATAAATAATAAGAAAAATATATATTAAAAAATAAAAAAGTACTGTTTCATATATTTATAAAACAGTACTTTTTTTATTTTTTCAAAAATCTAGAAATTAGATTAAATAATAATTTTAAAAATAAAAAAGCCCTCATGGGCTAGTGTTATGGAACCATAATAACGGCTACCAAAATAGGCAGCTTATATACTTATAGATGATACATTAATATGGGTTTACCCTATAACTAATTTTAATTATATCAAAAAAAAAATAAAAGTAAATACTTTTAAGCACCTTTTTTTATTTTTTTAAATTTAAACTTTGGAAATTCTTCAATAACTTTTATTTTATTTTTGATTATAGGCATATAAATATCTAAATTATATTCATAATGAGAATAAATAACATTAGCTATATAATCTACGGCTTGTATATTATATGCATCATGAGATTTAGAATCTTTATATTCAACAATAATGTCAGAGTTTAGTCCAAGTTCATAATTTATATGTATATTTATATAATCTTCAAATGAATTTAATGATTTAACTTTAATAGTTTTATTATCTAATATTAGATTAATTTTATTTTCTTTAAATTTTTCTTTATGTTGATCTAGCAATATTTTTAATAAAAAATTATAAAATCTATTTTGATCCTTGATAAGTTGTTCTTGTACATGTTGTTTTTCAGCAACGATATAACTTATTTCTAAATTATTTTTAGAAATTCTATTTAATACAAATGATTTAATTTCTTTAGTTGCTTTATTAGCTTTTAATTCATGTCCATCAAATTTAGCATTATGATAATCAGACTTAATTTTTTTTAATGTTTTTTTCATAGTATTATGAAGAGCTTTACGATTCTCTGTAATAATACATGCTATGACAAAATACTTACCAGAGGTCCCTAAATTACCCGATTCATCAAAATACATAAAATATTCTTTCACAATATCATCTCCTAGCCCATACATATTTTATGTTTTATGTAATAAATATTTATTTTCTATATATCAACAGACAATAATATAATTATACACAGAAAATTACTACTTATCAACAAAGAAATAAGTATTATCTACAACAAACATGATATATAAAAAGTTTTATTAATTAGTTTATAAATTTTTAATTTTTATATTAAAAATATTTGATTTTAAAAAGGCATAAAAGTATTAGTTTTATGCCTATATTGAAATTTCAACGTTTTATAGAATTTAAGAACTGACATTACCAGTTTTCAACATTATCAACAAGTTTATCAACAAAAATATATGATTTACTAACAAAAAAATATAAATTATCAACAAAAATACCTACTTTTATCAGGAGGTAATAATCTAATTATAGTTTATTTGATTAATATGTATATGTATTATATAATTGTAAATAAATGGAGGTTATTATGAAAAAAAAACATGTACTTACAATTAGTTTATTAGTAATTATTTTTATTATAGGAAATATAGTATATATTTCAAAATTTAGAGGTTTAAATATTTTAGATAGGGATAGTATAAGTATTATTAAAGAAATAAAATCACCTGATGGTAAGAATAAGGCAATTGTTTATTTAGATAGTGGCAGTGCAACAGTACCTAATAACATTAGAGTTGCGATTGTTAAAAATAATAAAAAAAATGCATATGAGTCTAATATCGTATACTTACAGAATAGATCAGATTTTATAAATGTAAAATGGAAAAGTTATAATACTTTATTAATTGAATATAAAGAAGATGGTGATTCTGACATTATAATAAATAAAACTTTATATAAAAATATTAATATTGAATATAAAAAGCAAGGTTAATTAATAACCTTGCTTTTTATCTAAGAATGAACTCTTCTATAGAAATTCATTCCTATTTTAATACTTTCTTGATCTTTAGGGTCATCTCCATAAGGATAAGATCCATTCCATTTACCCCACTCAGGCTTATTTGTACCGGCTTGTGCTTGAGCATATCCAGCAGCCCTTTGTAGTAATTCATCTGTATATTTAAAACATTTACCAACATATCCATAAAGTATGTTGCCTGGAGAATCTCCTCTTACAACTTTATTATCAAATATATAATTTGTTTTACTACTCCATCCTTGATTTTTTAAATCTAATTCTCCATTATTTCTAACTAAATTATAAAATACATATAATTGAGCCGGAGTAGAAAGTTTACTATATTGTTCTTTATATTTATGTTCATATTTTACAAAAAGAGATAATAATTTATCTGTAATATTTTTTAAATTTGATCCTTCTATAAGTTTTTTCCAAGTAGCAGGTCCTACCATTCCATCTACAGTTAATCCAGATGCTTGTTGGAATTTTTTTACTTCTCTTTGTGTAGCAGGACCAAAATATCCATCTGCAGAGTCTAAACTATACCAAAGAGATATAAGTTTCTTTTGAACAGATTTAACGTCTTCACCATACATTTGTGGACTTGTTAATTTTAGTACTCTTGTATATCCAGCTCCTGAACTAGAAGGTTTAGGTTTAGCAGTTGAGCTAAATAATTTATTCCAAGTAGCAGGACCAACTGATCCATCTACTGCTAAACCATTAACTCCTTGGAAATCTTTAACTGCAGCGACTCCTGTTGGACCATAGTATCCATCTACTGTTCCTGCACTATACTTTAATTCGTTTAATCTTCTTTGAACAGCTTTGACATCCTCACCATACATTTGTGGACTTGTTAATTTTAGTACTCTTGTATAAGATACACGAGCCTCGATATCAGTCTTTTCTAATATTAATTCTTTTTCTTTCATAAATTAATTTCTCCTTTGAAAATTTTATTTATAAGCCAATATTATTTACGACTCACATTAAATACAAATGATTTTTTATGCAAAATGTAAACCTTTGAGTAAAATAATTTTTAAATTATTTAAGATATATTTTTTTTATTTTATTTAAAGCTCTTACATGGGTTTTATGAATAGCCTGTCTTGATACGCCAAGCTTTCGTCCTACTTCTGATTCAGATTTATTATTTAAATATATATTCTTGATTACATTTTGTTCTTTAATAGTTAAGCTTTTAATAATATCATTAAGAATGATATTACTTAAATCTTCTGTATATCCAATATTAAATACATCTTCATTTAAATATAAAGTATTATTATTTTTATTTTGATGAATTTTATTTATATGTATATATTGATACTTAATAGACTTAGCTATATATGAAATTATATATCTATCACTTTTTAAATTAACTAATTCTATAGGAATCTTATCTAATAAAATAAATAAAAATAATGTTAGCTCATTTTTCATATCCTCATAACAGCTATTTCTTTGTAACTTATTAAGTAATGGATCAAATTTAAGTAGTATATCTAAGAATTTATTTTTATCTCCCTTTTTAAATTCTTCTACTAACAAATAAATATATCTCATAAAAAACTCCTTTTCGATTTTAAAAATCAAAAAGGAGTTTTTTATTGTATTGTAAACCATCTTTAGACATTTTTTTACATTTTTTTCCGAATAATCTCATATTTCTTCAATATCATAAAATTTAATAGCCTAACTATATAAGCTCTATATAGTCTGCAGATACATAACATGGTTTATTATTATACTTATAATCATACGTAGAGAACCAATTATTTAAGCAGTAGTTGACTTCTAATACAGTACCTTTTGGTATTGTTTTAATTATTTTACTAGATGTACTTCTTTCATTTCTTATATTTAAATTTGCTGTTGTTCTAGCTTTTCTATTATAATCTCCATTTTTATATTTAATTGAAGAATTAGATGTAGGTGCTCCTTTTAATTCTTTTTCGATTAGCTTCTTAAATTCATTCATATTAGTTCTATGAGGACAGTTCTTATTAGCAAAATCTCTGTGAGCCTTAACTCTATTAATTCCCCAACCATATTTTCTAAGAAGTTCAGCGACTACTTTAGCTGCTCTTTTTTCAGCAGCAATAAACTTAGTTCCGCCATCTTTAGAATAACAAATTTCTATAGATATATGATTTCTATTACCTTGACCACTTCCATCTCCACAACTCCAAGAGTTTCTATCAAGTGGTAATCCTTGTATAGCTTCTACATCATCAACTGCTATATGAAAACTTACTTTATTATTATTAGATTTCATATAAGAAATCTCATTTTTAGCACTAGCATTGTTATATGTATTATGTATAGATATTCCAATTGGATTCATACTATATGGACATTTTATATTATACTTGCTACTTTTTACTAAATCTTGTTTTATTAAACTCATATTAATTTACCTCGCTTTTATTATTATATTTTTTATTTCCTTGCTTAAGTTGAACTAATGCATCAACTAATTGCTGTGGAATAGGGAGACCTATAGATGCTGCATTCTCTAAAATACTAGCGCCTTCATTAGCTGTGTACCAAAAACAAACTAAGCTTCTAAATATAAAGCCATGTCCAATTAATCGATCTATTAGTACAGCTAATATCATTATGTAAAATATAGTTACTTTTTTATAAATACCTCTAAATCCATATTCACTGCTTAATTGTTTATAAAAATATGCTCTAGTTATTCCAGTAATATAATCAATAAACATTACGGTAACTAATGTCATTAAAGGTATATCCCATGCTCCAAACAGCCACACAAACACTGTTCCTAATAAAGATATGATATAGTTAATTTTTTCATTATAAATATTCATATAATCCTCCTCTTATCTCATAATTAAAAAATCAAATAATATACAAAAAGTAAACCTAATTTTGTATAAAAAAAGAACTCTTAAAGTTCCAATGTTATATTATTTATATCTGTAAAGTCTTCTGGGTATAGGGCATATGCAAGAGACTGAATATCTGCTCTTAAAACTGCCTGTAGCCCATCCTCTAATCTCTTATTTTTAGCTTCTAAAATGTTTCTTTCCTGCAATAAAAAAAGAACCTCTCCTGGTCCTATAATCTATACTTCTGGAATTGTAGTTGGTATATCATATACTGGCGGATATAATAAATCGAATAACTGATCATACTCTTCTTGAGTTATTCTTGGTCTAGATCCTGTTGCATATTTATTTAATATTCTCTCCATATCTTCTTTACTATCATAATTTTCCATTTCTATTATTTGCTTTAATTGATTAAAGTAAGTTGCACTTCTTCCGAATATACTAAATACCTCCATTAAATTTATTTTGGCTGTTGGATTTATACTTGTTATTAAGTCCTCTAATGCCCATTCTAAATCCATCATACGCATATCATTTTCAACTATAGTTCTATTTTGGACTTTCTGACTTTCTAATAGAGCCGAATTTTCAGCTTGTAAAATGGATATTTTTTCACCTTGTTCTTTTTGTAATACTTCAATAGGAGGCGAATCTGAAAAAATTAAATATTTTTCATTATATAATTCAGCATGTTCTATTAAATACATATCTTTATTTTCTTCTAAAATACTATTTCTCTCATCTTCACTATAGTAATTAATTTTTTTAATCATAACTAACCTCCTTAAAATTTGAATATAAAAAAATCACTCTAAAAAATAAAAAGAGTGATTAAAATAATTTCATTTGTTTTATAGCATTAGTTTTATCTATCTTTTTTAATAAGTCACTATGGTCAACATTCATCATTTCAGCTACTTATCTACTATCTACAGTTAATACATCTATATTTTCATTTTGTATTTGCTCTAAATTATTCATATATTTATCTCCAATCTTTTTATAATTTTGTACTAAAAAAGCTGTATTAATTTATTTTTAATACAGCTCTTTCATAATTATATTTTTACTAAATTTTCAAGTTTTGAGATTCTTTCTTCTAATATTTTTATTTGATTATCTCTAATATTAATTTCAGTTTTTAAAGCACCAACTATTACACTTATATAACTACCTACACTATATGAATACTCGCCTTTTTTACCTATGATTAACTTACTTCCAACTTTTGTACATACTATATCGTCTGCTATAAATCCAAATTCTTTATGCTTTTGATCAATATAATTATATTTAGCTAGATGTAAATCATTTTTAATAAATTCGTGCATATCTAAAAGAGTTATATCTTCATTTAACTTTGATATTCCAATATTTGAATTTAAATACTCTATATTCTCTTTATATGATCTATCAGAAGTATTTAAAGAATTTACTGAGTATACAGTTCTGTATCTATGAGTAGATTGTCCTAAATCTAAACCATTATTATAACTAGGATACATTTTACCCGTTATAACTGTTGGATATATCTTTAATTCGCTTCCTAAGTATTCCATCAAAATTGGTTTACCACCATTTGTAGAGTAAAATTTATTACATTGGAACTCAGATGCACCTATTGCATTTGCACCTATTATATTGTTACCATTCATAGCTAAATATCCAGTTAGATTTAAATTGGTATACAAATATGCCCCTTTTGTAATTCCTGCACTTGATTTATCTACAAAATTTATATTAAATACACTTGTTAATCCTGCTCCAGCTATATTTTCTGTATCATTTACCCATGAAGGAGCATATGCAATTTGAAACATATCACAGTTTCCGCTTGCTAAAAATCCAAAACTAGAATATGTGTTACTTGTAGGTAAAATAGGCTGCATAGAACCTAAAAATTTTCCATTATTTGAATTATAACTATAAAGACCACCATTTTTAAGAGAAGATAGTTTTTGATTATTTTTAATAAAATGAAATACATACTTATCTAGTTTTGTAGATGACGTATTTACTAGTATATGATCATTATTAATTTGTTCTGTAATAGTACTTGTTATGGCAGTTGCTGTTATTTTTTGCTCTGCAGTATTCATTCTAGTTTGTAAATTAGTTACATTTCCATTTATAGTAGCTGTTGTATTCTCTACATTAGATACTCTACTTGTTATACTAGATAAATTAGTTTCTATAGACGAAACTTTATTATTTGTAGTAGTTATTTTACTATCTATTGCAGATATACTTGAATCAACATCCTCTGGAGCAGGTGTCCAATCTGTTACCTTATTACCTTTTTCAACTTTTATTTGTTTTACTAGTACACCCATTTGATTAGGTGCATATATTTCAATTTTATTAGATATATTACAACTTTCGCCTCTATCTTTATTAGTAAATGTATATGTATAATATTTCCATTTACCACCTAAAGCATTATCTAACGTTGTTCTAAAATAGAAATATCTTGGGTTATTATTTCGATTATATACTTGTAAAGATGTTGTTCCGTTTGGACTTTTTGCATAAAAACTTATTGTAAACTCTTCTTCAAGATAATCTGCCGGATTAAATGTTAAGTTATTTACAAATTGTGTAAAACTTCCTCTATTTTGATAGTCCTTTAGACTAATTTCTTTTTCATCAAAACCACTAAATAAGTTTCTACCACCAATTTCTAAATTATCTATAGCTTTATTTATATCAGTTTGTTCTACTTTTAAAGATATTTGATTTTTCAACTGCTCTATACTACTTCCTTGAATACTTACAGTACTATTTAACCCACTTATTTGACTTGTATGACTGCCTATAGTTAACTTCATACTATCTATAGTTTGAACCGTTCTATTATAATCATCTTTAAGTAATATAGTTTGACCATCTTTTACTATTTGAGTATTGTTAATAGCAGTACTTATTTGACCTTGCATAATGCCTATAGTAGTAGAATGAGATTCTGTTAATGCTTTAGTTGTATCAACCTGAGTTTTAATGCTATTAAATGCAATATCTAAAGTTTGATTCTGATTATTAAGCATTATCTTAGTAGACTTAATAGTATTAGTGTTAGTGTCTTTATTAAATCCTGTAACAAAAGAAGTATAATTAATTTGTTTTTCTCCTACTGAATCACTCGCGATCATATCACTAATAATTAAATCATTAGCTATAGATCCTTTTTTAATTCCTGTATGATCTATTAACACTCCTACACCTGTTTCATCGAATAAAGAAAAAGTAAAATTATTATTTTTATCTCTTCCTATTTGAACTCTTACTTTATTATTCTTATCCTTAAACTGTTGAGTTGCTCCTACAATTTCTATTCCACCATCATCTGACTTGATTCTAAATTTATTAGTAGATATATCTCCAGCATTAACTTTAGATACATCTAAATTCTCTATCATTGCATTTTTAATAAATCCATTTTCAACTGTTACAGAAGCACTTGTTAAGTGTAAAGAGTGAATATTTTCAGATGTCAAATTCCCATTTACAAGTGTTTGTATCTTAGCAACTTCTGCCTCTACTGTTCCTATAGTTGCAAAAACTGCTTCTAATTGAACTATACTAGCCTTCTTTGCTTCTAAATTATTTATTTGTGCCGTATGAGTTACTCTTGAATGGCTTTCCATAACGGTAGAGCCATATATGGTACTTTCTCAATGCTCCAAACTAAAGTTAATCCTCTTCCACTATCTATTATTAAATTTGGTGTTGGAATTGACTTATTATAATAATTATATTCTAAGTTCATAAGTATTTGAGTTTTCGTAAATTCAGTATTATATGTATCAAGATCTATGAATAGACTTCCTATTTCTTTTATCGTTTCTATTCGTCTTATTGGCTTATAAAATGTACTCATAGAAATATATATATTTTCTTTATCAAAATCTTGTTTCAATAAATCTCCTACAAGATAATGCCATTGACTAAATTCTTTCTTTTTACTTATTTCTGCCTTTGTAATCCACCCTTTACTATCTCCATGAATTGTATTTATATATTCAATACTTTCATCAATATTATCTACTACTTTGACTGTATTCATCGTCTCACCCTCCCTAATTGTAGATAATATAACTATTATATCATATTTTGTATTGATTTAACTTTTTCTGTTCAAACAGCAAAAAAGAGCGCCTTTACTGACGCTCCTTTTTACTATTTATTCATTCATAATAATCACTTTCAAATATATACTTTTCAGTCATCTATAATAATTTGAAATAATTTAATGTTTGTAAATAATCTTTAAAAATATCATTATTAATATTTTCTTCGATATCCATTATATATCTTATTTCATCTTCATTTAACCCAATTTCAAGTAGTTTTTCCATATTGTTAGCATATATATTTTTTAATTTTAAAAACCTAGATGTTGTAAATATACTCATAAAATAATCTACTTCTTCACAGTATCTAACTTCAAATAATGATATATAATCTCCATCTTTACTTTCTAATATAATATCAACTCTATTACCTTCTCTTTCATCTAGTAACATCTCATTGTATTCTTTTTCTTAAGATAATTAAATATAGAATTAATTGGTGTTAGAGTAAAATCTAGCACCTTTTTTAGTTAGATTTCATTTTTCCCCCGACTCGTTACTTTCATATATATATTACTATGATAGTTACCACTCGGGGGAAAATTTATATTAAGTCATTTAGTTGTTGAAATTACAATATACTAAGCTACTTTTATCAATCTAAAGCTATACAATGATAATCTAAACTAAATTAAATTAAATACAAAAGCCGACTAGCTACTAGTCGGCTAACAGGAGAAATGTTTTACATTTCGGCGGGTTACGCTTGACCTTTAGGTCAACAGAGAAAAATAACCTTGATTACGTTGAACTCACAAGGCAACAGCAATATATGTTATGAAGCTGATTGCAATAAACCACTTGCAAGATGCTTGTCATAGTTTTATAGCTTTTAGTGAAGAAATAAGTAGTTGAAGTATTATACATTATGAGGAATAAATAACCTAACCAAAATATAGAACAAAATTGTGTTTCATTATATAGCTAAATGCACTATAAACTACTAGTGAAGCTAGAATGCTATATGATGAATAAGCAATGCGTTAGCAATCACCCACCAATGCATTATGATTAGGACATAATATATATATTAGGGTGATTTGAGCTGCACTAAAATAAATGATATGATATATTAAAATAAAGATATAGGAAGGTAATTATAATACAATGATAAGATATTATAGAATATATTATAGAAAGAATTTAGTGGGAACAGTAATAGCAATAAATCATGCTATAGATAAAGATGTTACTGATGAAACATATACTATAACGTTACTAGATGATAAAAAGCATATTATAGCATTATTTGACTCAAGTTATAAACCAAAAGTACAGAGAATAGATGATGTAAATGTTAAAGATACATTTAATGTTTATATAGATTAATAGATGGTGTCGTGAAATATGATACCTTTTTTATGTGGTGCTGGTGAAAAATAAATATAATAAGTATAATAAAATAAGGAGTAAAGTAAATCATGAAACTAACTAAAGAAATTATCAACTCATTATCTAAAGAGGAACTATTGGAGCTTCTACGTTTATTCTCAAAAGAAGAATTAATTGAAATGATAGTAAAATGTAATAAAGATATTAATGTTACTTTTGAAGTAAAACCTAAACCAAGAGGTATAGTAGACGATAATTTATTTAAGTTTTAGATATCATAATTTGTAATTACATATTGTAATGACGTAACGTTCTAATGTATAATAATTATATAAATAGACACAATAGAAAAAGGAATTACAATCTATTAGCATAGAATGTGATTTCTATAATAAACTTAGATTAAAATTTATTTGTTTAAATCACTCTTATTGCCCGTAAGAGTGATTTTTATTTTATCATAAATAAATGCTCCTATTATACTAATAAATATAGCATCAGAGTTATTTAATAATAATTTTAATATTTCCATACTTCTACACCTCCTTCCTTTGCAGAAGTTAGTGTTTTTTCATTTGTATAGAAATCATCACTCTTAGATTGTAATTCCTTTTGTAGATTATATCATAAATATTGATTAGGGTGTAGAGAGAGTGATCTAAAAATGAGAATAGAAATAAATGTAGAAAATAACCTACTCACTATCAATTTCTGAGTTGATTTTTAATCCGACTCGACTAGCTTCTCGACTAAGATTTCATATGAAGAAAACCTAGTAAAATCAACAAAAACTAAGTAATTCAATTTTAGCTTCAATTATACAAAATTATGAAATATCGTTGAAAAATAAGGCATTTCACGACAAGGCTATCGACCTCGATTTAATTTGGCTTGATATATGCCGTTTAGAGAGGAGATAATTCATTCATTGATATAAAGTATACCTATCTAGAGAAGGAGTTGAGGATGCACTTATTCAATTATACACTTATACAATGATACAATGGGATGAATGTATGAAGAAAAACTTTACTATATCAATTGAAGAATCTTTAATAAAAAGTATTAAATGTTGTGCTGTATCAAATGAAACCACATCTAGTAATCTAATATCTGAGTATATTAAAGCTATTAAAAAAACTAATGGATCAATTATTAGGGCTATAGATGATATAAATAAGAAATAAATGGTATATAAATCTTGTACTTAGTCTATAAACTAAATACCTTAAAATATTTAATTTTTATATTATTGTTGAGCCATCTATATTATTTAGGTGGCTTTTGTTATGTATAAGTATCAATTTAATACAAAAGTGTCAAAATAACTATATTAAAAAATATTTTGATAAAAAGTGTCAAAATATATTGACTTAATGTTAAAATGATAGTAATATATAAGTATCAAATAAACGTTAGTTAAAATGACACAAAGAAGGAAGGTAATTAAATATGGCAACATACTTTTATATGAGAATAAGTACAAAGGAAAGCAACGACAAGCAATCATTTCAAAGACAAGATAAAGCATTAAATAAATATGCTACTGATAATGGATTAGATTATAACAATAGAACAGTATACCAAGATGATATAAGTGGTAGTACATTTGATAGAGATGATTGGAAAGCACTAGAAGGAATACTACAAGCTAATGATACAATAGTATTTAAAGAGATATCGAGATTTACTAGACAAGCTGAAGAAGGATATAACAAATATATGGAATTGTTAGATAAAGGAGTTAATCTTGTATTCCTAGATAATCCAACTGTATCATCTGATTATATAAAACAATTAACTAATATAGCAAATACACAACAATTAGTAACTAAAACGGCACTTGAAGGAACTATCAAATTATTATTAATAGTAGAACTTGATAGAGTACAACAAGAACGAGAAATATTAGTAAAACGTATTAAACAAGGTATAGAAGCTAGTGATAAGAAAAGTGGTAGAAAAGTTGGTCAACTAGATAAGATGTCTGATGAATTAAAAGCAGATATAAAAGCTTTTATAAGTGATAGAAGTATAAAACAAATAGATTTAATGAATAAACATAACATAAGTAGAAATACATTAAAGAAATACATAGAAGTAGTTAAGAGAGAACAACAATAATATACAAATATATGCACTGTCAGAAGTCAGAGATCAGCTTCTAAGGTGCTACAATAGAGATATAATACATAAGATAAGGAGTAAGCAAATGCTAAGATATGAACAAATAATCAAAGATAAATTAGAAAATGATAATATAAAGTTATTAGGTATAGAGAATGACGGAAGAATTTTAGTTGAACAAGAAGGAGATCAAAAAATATTTAAAGCAACTTTATTTGAAGATAGATTAATTATAAAGAATGTATATAGTGAAATAGAATATACAATAAAGCTAAAGTAAATGAATAAGAGAGATACATATATGAAATTAGAATTTGAGATATACAATAAAAAAAACAATAATGAATTGATTTTAATGGCTATATGCAAAGGAGATAAATTTGAAATAGTCGAAAATAACAATAAGAAAGTTTTACATATAATAGATGACAATAATAATTTACTTTTAAAAATACTTATAAAAACGATAGAAATCAACGAAATAGAAGAAAATCTATATAAAATAACTGTTTAAAAGCTAAAGTAAGGCACTCAAATAAGGGTGTCTTTTATTATGCTTATGAAATACCCCGGGGTACTTTAACATTGTTTACTTGTAAACCTATATTAGAAAAACATTAACCACGAAATAATATTTTATTCAGACTTAAATTCTATCAACCTTCGATATCAGCACCAGAAGAGGGGACTCTTGAATTACTTTTAGTACATATAATTAATTAAATTTTAGCTATTTTAGAATTTAATAAAAGTCTGATTTTAACAGAAATATATTTACAGAAAAGGTTACAATTTTGTAACTATTTTATACAAATACATCAATTAGCCTTGAAAAATAAGGGAAAAAGCAATATAATATAAAGTTTAGCAAAATTTGACTCCTGTCGAAAAATGTCGTATAATAGAAGTATAGTAAGTTAGTTGATAATCAATGTTTTTTTACTCACTTGATTTGAATTGATTATAGCTAACTTGCTACAATCTCTTTCTTTTTATTATTGTAATTTAAAATTTACTCAATCAATCTGCCTTGTAAGGAACGGTTAAAGCTACGAGGCAAAACTCCTTTTAATTTAATTTGTTTGGCATTAAGAGAGTAGAGTTAGCAAAAATGAAATAGAAGCATTGCTAGAATTAAAAAATATGTCATTTAATAATACATCTGAATCAAAAGAAAGAGGTATTGCGACTACTACTATAAAAGTAGCTGCAAAATGGATGAAAAAAAATTCATCTAAAATAGCAAACGTATTAAAAAAATATTTAAAAATAAATATAAGTAGCAAATCAATAACAACAGCAATAGATGTTATTCTTGATATAAGTGGAACTATAGATGAATTAACATATAATTTTGTAGATTATATTTGTGACACTTTTAGAATAAGATGTCCAGAGAAAAATAAGAAAATAATTGCTAGAGCATTAAGATTAATAATGCCAATTTAGAATTTAGGAGAAAAATATTTGAATGTATAATGAAGATAAAATAAGAAACGATAAAGATTACTATAAATCGGTATTGATTAATCATTTTTTATTATATTATATACCATTATCACGTATAGCATATAATAATTGGAAAATAGAAATATTAGATTTTAATATGGGATTTACAATAATGATAAGTATTTCTTTAGTTATTGTATTAAGAGCTAGATATAAAAAACTTTATAGAAAAAAATAAGGCTTAATTTAAGCCTTATTTTTCATTTTTTTAATCACATGATTTATATTTTTTACTAATATTTATGTACACATTTATTATATAATTTTCCACAATTTTAATAACACAATAAAAAATATAACAAAAATTAATATTTGAAAAAATGAATCAGATAATTTTTCTATAAATGACATTTCTTTATCAAACCAAATTTCTTTCAAATCTATAATCATGTCACATACATAAATAAAAACTAGAACTATTTTATCCATTTTAAGATAAGTTTATAAGATATAACATACTAAGAAAATAGATTATATACCCTGAATTGTCAATTTAAATCAGACAAATTACTTATGAATCACTAAGCAAATGTAAGTAAGCTTTCAAATCCAGTTGCTTCTTTTATAA
>JABLTM010018695.1_pt1 | contig 19996 bp, 20 predicted proteins | sample 7160121 | NCBI WGS metagenome assembly JABLTM01 (sample SAMN14651224, study PRJNA627086) | human gut metagenome | isolation source: feces | host: Homo sapiens
CGACACAAATGTGGTCGTAGGACTGCTTGTTCGCGAGTTTTGTTGCTCCGGAACAGATGTGTCTGCCAAAGTCCTTGCGATGTACGCAGGCACTAGAACTCCGTCAATGGAACCACAGTGGCTTGCCGCTGGGTTAAGTCAGGCTTGGTATCTATGACGCAGCGTATATTCAGGAAAAGCTTGGAATTCCACAGACCGAGGAAGTTGCAGTGTTACTTGCTGCTGGATATGAAAAATTCACACCAGATGCACCGACAAGAAAGACGGCAGAGGATGTGCTTCGATTCATGTAAATGATATCAATTAATTCGTTGTTTTTTCTAATGGAGTTTGATGTGACATTTCGATAAATAAAAAATTCAACGGCCTTTGCTCAAATAAACAGCAGACCGTTGAATTTTTTTATTTTACTATCTGACGGACATCATCAAAAAGCTGCAGATCATTTGCTGTAAGCTTTAAATTTGTTTCATATTTGCGTCCGTCAGCTGTTGTAATAGTAATTTCGGCAATAGTGCCTTCCTGCATGACGTTACCGTCAGAGACAGCACGTAAAAAAAGCGGAAACTTCGGGTGGGCTGCTGCAAAGCGGTCCCAGGAAGCCTTTAACTGAAATATTTTAGCTGGGTTCATTTCAAAAATCCTTTCTATCATTTGTTTTAAGCAGTTTGAGAACTGGGATAAGCAAAACTGTTTTCGTACATAAATTCTGGTGCGCAGTCAATTTCCTCATCCATCCATGTAACGGCACCATCAATAACCTTGCAATTTTTAAAAATGTTATCGTCTTTAAGCGGAAGGAAAGCAGATCCAGTCAATATTGTAGCATCAAAAAGACGCTGCTCTCCAGTTGAAAATGTGAGAATCATAATCATATCATCCAACGGCTTTACGGAAATAACTTCAATGTCGTTTCTTTTTTCGCTTGCGTATACAATTCCATTTAATACAAACATAGGATACCTCCATTCTTTATTGCAGAGGGGTGATCTTATCAAAATGCTCACCTCTGACAGCTTTGTTCCAGGCAGCATAGGCTTCTTCCTCATGAAGGGCTAGCCATCCAACCAACATTTTAAATTGTTTTTGAGGCAGTGAACCAGCGAGAAGTTCACCGTCAATACCAACAGAAGCCTTATACTCTCCATATGAAACATGGACGTGTGGCTTGTTGTGCTGAACGGTATCATTAAAAAGCATTTTGATAACCATTCCTTGAAATCTACTTAGTTCGGGCATTATCATTCTCCTTTCGAGTTTTAAAATCGAATTCTGGCATTTTTGTTCCTTTCATTATGCAATATTCAATTAAAAACTGCAAAGTTATTTATCGGTTAATAGATAAATTTACAGATGATTTCGATATGGACAAGCTTTTATAAGCGTCAATTATTGAAGTAAAAAAATCTCTACTATAGAATTATGTTAGCACGTGTTAGTACGCGCGTCAAGTAATGATAAAAGTTTTTAAATAGACAAACAAGTGCCCCACCAAGACTGAAAACAAAAAAACTATTGATTTTTTACATGAATATCTGCTATAACACATGTTATGTGTCCGAACTTGTCAGATGCACGGAAAGTAGCACCAGGAAAAAGCATCCAATTAAAATGTCAAGGCAACAAAATATTTAAAAACCTATTGACTCTGACGCTGCGTTATAGTTTAGAATGATATTACACGGAAAGGAGTGATAAATATGCGAACAGTAAAAGAGGTTAGCAAACTCGCAGGTGTTAGTGTGCGCACACTGCACTATTATGATGCCATTGGTCTTTTAGAGCCTACAAAAGTAACTGATGCAGGCTACCGAATGTATGACGATACGGCCCTTAGTCGTTTGCAAAACATTCTGTTGTTTCGGGAATTGCAATTTCCTCTAAAGGAAATTAAAGAAATTCTTGATAGTCCTAATTTTAATCAAGAAGAAGCAGTGGCGCAGCAAATCAAACTGTTGGAATTGCAATATAAGCATATAGGTGAGCTTATTTCCTTTGCCCGTGAAATTCAAACTAAAGGAGTAAAGATAATGAATTTTGAAGTTTTTGATGCGAAAGAAATTGAACAATACAAGGCGGAAGTCAAGTCAAAATGGGGAAATTCTAAAGCGTATCAAGAGTATGAACAACGAGCTGTTTCTGACAGTGAACACAACTATCTTAAATTTGCCAATGAGATTATGTCGTTGTTCACTGAGTTAGGAGCGATGAAACAATTGCCTCCTACAGATAAGGCTGTTCAAGAAAAAGTAGTTGCTTTGCAAGCCTATATAAATGAAAACTTCTACACTTGCAGCAATGATATTTTAAAAGAATTGGGCGAGATGTATGTCTGCGATGACCGTTTTAAGAAAAACATTGACTGTTTTGGCGGAGAAGGAACAGCGGAATTTGTAAGAGATGCAATTTCCATTTATTGTGATAAGTAAAGTTTGAATATGAACGCCAAATGGATACTATGCCCCATCTGCGGCAACAAAACAAGAGTACAGATACGAAAAGATACAAAGCTAAATTTGGCAGCACAGCCCTCCAAGCCCGTTTAGGGTTTGGAGGGATTTTTATGATCTTAGCAGTGTTTTTTATTATCAAATGCTGGATTATAAGCATAAACATTTTTCGGAAGGCCTTCCTGAACATGGACGAGTGCTTCACCGAAACGCTGGAAGTGTACAATTTCGCGTTGGCGCAGGAAACGAATAGGATCACAAATTTCTGGATCGCTTATTAAGCGCAGGATATTATCGTAGGTGGAGCGTGCTTTTTGTTCAGCAGCGAGGTCTTCTGTCAGATCAGTTATGGGGTCACCCTTGACCTGAAAAACGCAGGCATTAAATGGGATACCGCCAGCAGCCTGAGGCCAGATGCCGAGCGTATGATCAACATAATATTTATCAAAACCAGAAGCTTTAATTTCTTCTACAGAAAGATTTTTTGTCAGCTGATAGATAATCGCGCAGACGATTTCGATATGGGCAAGTTCCTCTGTTCCAATATCATTTAACAGTCCCTTTGTCATACCGTCTGGCATTGTATAGCGCTGTGAAAGATAGCGCTGGGAGGCAGCGAGTTCTCCGTCAGGTCCGCCAAACTGAGAGATAATTACCTGGGCAAGCTTGGCATTTGTCTGTGTGATATTAACAGGATATTGAAGACGCTTTTCATAAACCCACATTAGCAGTTACCTCCTTCCCATGGCCATGGTTCATCAGTCCAGCTCCAACCGCGGTCAGATACGGCATCAGTACGAAAAAGCGGTTTGCCAGCAACAGCATACTGTTTTCGTGCCTGATTATATTGTGCGGCGTTTTCCTGATATAGACGACGTGCATGAGGACAGTCAGGATGAGTATCCAAAAAGAGAGCAGCATCATCGCAGACAAAACCATGCATATAGACATTACGGTTATTCATACGCGCCTCCTTTCATGCGCTTAGAAAAGCAGCAGGTGGATGTGAAGGGATAATCGAGGGCGGCAAAGACTGTTCCAACGTTCAGAGCCTTTTGCGGCGGATAAATATCGCCAAAGGTCTGTACCGTCACATAAGAGATTCCGACAGGGCGGCTTGGAATGTTTACTTCAACAGGAGAAGTGCGATTTTCGCAAGAGCAGTTTGCTGCCATTCTATGATAATTCCCGCGTTGGATGCAGGTTCTATTTCCATTGTAGTCCATAGAGACTCCTTTGCGTGCTTTGTACTTGATATAAGATATGACAAAAAAAGACTGCGTGACAAAAAAATCAATAGAAATGCTTGATTGTTACTCGCATTTGCGATAGAATAATACAACATATGTGCAAAATAGGGATTTGCACTTATCAGAACAATTAAGAATTAAAGCTAGAAGAAATACTGGCAGAAAAAACAAGAAAACGAGAAGGAGGAGAAAAGGTTGAAGGAGCGGATCGAACAGTTGGCAGCCGGAGAGGTGCTGGTAAAAAAGCCAGAGCTGGATTTTTCGCCGGCATATCTGGAGGGAAGAGTGGAAGCCGGTACTGTGCAGAATAAAGAACTTGTGATCCGGGTACGAAACAGAGTACCCTTTAAAGGCTTTTTCTACTCAACAAATGAAAGAGTAAAAATAGAAACAAAGCAGGCGGCTGGTCAGAGTGCAGCTGTCTTGTTTGAGATTAACACAATTGATTTAAAATCAGGCGATGAGATTACTGGTGCAGTCGTTGTGGTTGGCAATGCAGGTGAGCAAAAGATTGAGTACCATTATAGTGTAGGTGAAGCGTCAGGCCAAAAGGCAATGCCGCATACACTTACAGAATTTGGTGCTTTTTATCTGGAAAATCCGTCACAGGCACGTCACCTATTTGTATCAGACAAATTTAAAGAGCTTGATTTTATGAAGGATCAGGTGCAGCGCACGGCTCTCTACGAAGGACTTCTTGAAGGAAGTTCTGAGCATCAGGCATTGGAAGCCTTTGCTGTTGCTATGGAGTTAAAGAAGCCGGTGCAGCTTACAGTACAGGCCAAGACGCTGTCATTTACCGAGGAGGAGCTGCCGCAGGATGGCATTGAGCTTGTGGTGACAGCAAGTACATGGGGATGGTTTGCGGCACAAATCAAGACAGATGTGCCATGGCTTATTTTTCCTCAAAAAAAGATTACATCGCGCGATTTTTCAAATCAGCAAGGTGTACTGACAGTATTTGCAGATGTAGCAAAGATGCATAATGGGCGTAATACAGCGCATGTGCAGATCGAAACACCAATGCAGACACTAGAAGTTTGTATTCAGGTCAATCGCGATTATAAAGGAAAAAACACAAAGAATGCACTGCGTTCAGATGGCAGGCCGCCAAAGGCAGTTGTACGTTATCTGTATCATCTTCTTCTTGCATATTTAAATGAGAGCCACGAAGAAACAGAGATTTTTTCACAGATGGATCAGTGTCTGGAAGAAAATATGAAGAAATATCCGGCTAGTTCAGGTCTTTTCATGTACCGTGTATGGCTGCTTGCTAAGCAGGAACGTATAGATGAAGCAAAGAAGCTTCTTGCCTGGTATAGTTCAAATTTGACACGCATCAGCACAAAACGTCAGCAGGAAGAATATCTTATGACGCTTTATTTACAGTGGGAGCTTACAAAGAAGGAGCATGATAAAAAGGAGGCAGCGTCAGCTGCACTTGAATTGCAAAAGCAGACAGACAGTCTTGTCGCTTCTCTTGTATGGCTTATGACAGAGCGTGATTTAAGTGATGCTGAAAAGCTAAGACAGTGTGAACGTTTGTATCGCATTTACGGTGCAAAGCCTATTATCTATGCGTATGCAGCAAAAATCTGCAGGGAAAATCCAGATGAAATCAGACGTACAGGAGAATTTTGGATTCAGCTTTTATCATATATGATTCGCTATTCATGTCTGACTGCGGCACTTGCAAAGCAGTATTTAACACTTCCTCTTGCAGGTATTGAAAATGCGCAGCTTTTATATCATGTAATGAAGCGAATGTATCGCAGCTGCAAAGACAAGCAGGTACTGACATTGATTTGTTCAGCACTGATTCGCATGGGAAAAACTTCACCTGCATATGCTTATTGGTTTGAGCTAGGCATTGCACAGGAGATCAATCTGACAGGACTTAATGATGCGTTTATGACTTCAATATGTGATCAGATTTTAGATCGCGAACTTCCAAATAGCATTCTTTTATATTATTCATTTAAGAATGATTTGGATAATCATACAAGATTGAATCTTTATACATATATTTTGGAGCATTTTCCAAAGGAATCTGATATGTATCAGGCATATGAGCCGCAGATGGATGAGTTTGCGATTCGCCAGCTCTTAGATGGACGCATCAATGCGAAGCTTGTACCGCTTTATGACAACTGGCTTAGTCCAAGCCTTATTGATGAAAATCTAGGTCATGTGCTTACAACACTTTTATTTTCAAAACAGATTACAACAACACTTCCTTACGCAAAAAAGGTTGTTGTACATTATGCGCAGCTTCGCCCAGAGCAGAGTGTGCGCATAAACGGTGGCGAGGTTTGCATTCCTGTTTATGCTAATGATGCAGCGATTCTTTTTGAGGATGCATATGGAAACAGATATGCTGATCCAGATATGAAAACAGTACTTCTTATGTATCGTGAGGAACTAGCTGCTGTCTGCAGACAAAAAGTTCCAGAGCAGCTTATGCTTATGATTAAGGAGTCTGATGATTTTTATACAAAGCCTTTTGCAAATCAGGAAAATCTGCAGCTTGCAAAGCAGCTTCTTGAAAAAGCAGAGGTTACACGTTCCTTTAAGCATGTGCTGACAGAGCGTATGGTTGAGTATTGCTATTTCCATGAGGAACAGACAAGAGAGCTTGACGCATGGCTGGTATCACTTAATCCTGGTGAGCTGACGAAAAAGACACGCGTTTATCTGATTGAGCTATGTATACTTCGCGGCTACAGCAAGGAAGCATTTGAATATGTCAGCGCATATGGAAGTGATGGCATTAGTCCAGATCTCTTATTAAAGATGACAGTGCGCCGTATTACAGAGACATTATACGAGTACAGCGAAACTCTTATAACGCTTTGTGTGCGTCTTCTTCAGGCAGAGCAGGTTCATGAGACACTTCTTCGTTATCTTTGTATGCATTATGTTGGACCAACACAGGATATGTATAATCTTTTATGCGCAGCATATGATGCAAAGGCAGACAGTAAAGATCTGGCAGCGCGTGTTGTAACACAGATGCTTTTTACAGGCAAAATTGATCATTTAGAGGAAGCTTATGAGATTAGCAAGAAGTCACATTGTGTATCTGGAAAGCTTGACCGCGCAGTGCTTGTGGTACGCTGCCACGAAAGCTTGATGAAGGAAAGTGTGCTTTCACAGGAAATGCAGGATACATTAGAGCAGCTTTTAATAGAGCAGCAGGATCTTCCAGAAGTTTTTTCACTTGCTATTCTGCAGCAGTACAGCAGACAAAAAGAGCTGTCAGAAAAAAGCAGACACTTATGTGAGCAGTTATTATATGCCTATTGTGCAAAGGGTATTTATATGAAATGCTTCCATGGTCTTAAAGATATAATTGAGCTGCCGCATCAGATGGAAGGACGCATTATTGTGCAGTGGAATGGTACACCAGATTGTCATGTATGGCTGCGCGGTGAGCTGATTCCAAGGGGAAAGAAGGTTACATATGAGATGCAGGAAATTTATCCGGGTATCTATACAGCTGGTGTGTTCCTCTTCCCAGATGAGATGGTGCAGATAAGTGTGCGCTGTGGTGATGGCGATGAGGAAAAAGAGGTTAAGGAAGTACTTCTTGATCCATCCTCGTGCTATTGCAGAGAGGGCAGCATTTACGGCGAGATTCAGAAGCTGATTGAACTTGAACGAAAGGAAAATTACGACCAGTGGAAGGCAGAATGCGCCAAAGCGATTCGAAACCGTGAGGCAGCCAAGGAACTGTATGTGTTATTATAAAAGGACGAAAGATTATGGAAAAACTGATATTAGGTTTTGATTTATGCGATGATGTGACAAAAATAAGCCGGTACCGTCTTGATAACATGAACCCGGCAGACATAAGCTTTCCTCAGGCGGATAATCGTACAGTCATTCAGACGGCGCTCGGACGAAAGAAGGGACAGGACGGATGGCTTGTAGGAAAAGAAGCCTATGAAGCTGTGCTTGAGGGCGGAGGAGCTGTAGTTGATAAGCTTTTGACGCTGCTGACAAAAAAAAGCAGCGTAGCAGTTGGCGACAGGCGATATCAGCCAGAGCAGCTGTTAGGAAGCTATATAGGAACGCTTCTTGAAACTGTTTATGAGCAGTGCGGCACGCGAAGCGTTGCCAGACTTGTCTTTACGCTTGAAAAGACTGATCCGGCAGTTATGGACAGCATTATCCATTGTATGGACAGTCTTGGAATACCAAGAGAAAATGTCAGCATCATCAATCACACAGAGGCTTATTTGTATTTTGTGCTGCGCCAGCCAAAGGCAAATTTTGATAATAGAGCTTTACTTTTAGACTGGTCTGGAACTCAGCTTAGCAGCTATGAATTAAATTTGATTCGCAGTGTAAATCCGCCTGTAATTAAGGCAACAAGACAGGTGCTTGAAACTAGTCTGTCGCAGGATATGATGAGCAATGAGACTCATCGCAGGATGGTAGATTCAACAATTAGAGAGCATCTTGAGCGAATAATTGATCACCGTGGTGTAAGCTCTTTGTTTGTCAGCGGCAAGGCAATGGAAAACTGCCAGGAATGGGGAAAAAGCTTTTTAAATGCGCTTGCAGTCGGAAAAAAGGTGCGAAAAGGTATCTTTTATGAGAGCAACGTGTTCGCAAAGGGAGCTGTGATCAATGCAAACAATGAGCTGCACGGCAGAAATTCATATCCATACACAATTATATGTGAGGGACGTGTCGGTGCTTCAATGTGGATGGATACAAGTGTGCACGGCAGCAAGAAGGTTTTGATGCTTGCAAAAGAAGGCAGTAACTGGTATGATTGCCGTACAACAGCCGACCTTATTTTGGATGAGGCGTCCTCAATTCGCCTGAAGATAAAAAAGACAGGTGAAAAGCTGACTGTATTTGAAAACATCAGCCTGGATGCATTTCCAAAGAGGCCAAACAAGACAACAAGAGTTCGTCTAATTTTGACATTTACATCTGAGCATACAGCAATGGTGCGTGTGCAGGATCTTGGATTTGGCGAATTTTTCCCGTCATCAGGTATTGTTGTCAAAAAAGAAATTAAAATAGATTAAGGAGGCATCGGGAATGGAACAATATATTCAGTGCGGTGACATTGCCGAGAATCCGCTCTACGTAAAGGAACTAGGCATCCATATTTACACAGCGGAAGAATTCTGCTATTATATATTCAACAATACGTATCTGCTCGGTGAGGATTTTATCCGTCAGGAGGTCATTGACTTTTTTAGAGTTGAGCTTCATATGCCGGAATTAGCAGATAAAATTGTAAAATTCTACGGATCAAGTGCTGACATGGGTGCAGTTTTGGTAATGATCATGCGTGAAATTGGTTACTATGAAGAAAACCAGATTCAGCAGTTTCAAAACCGTCTTGACCGTATGAACCGTCAGAGCCTTTTGGAGCGCAGCAAGGAAAGAGGAGATCTTTTGCTTGATAAAGGGCGCTTTGAATGTGCGGTTCAGATCTACAGCCAGACACTGCAGATGCCAAGAGATCTTCGGCAGAAGCCTCAATTTTATGGTCAGATTCTGCAGCATATGGGTGTGGCCTATCTTCGCATGGGATATGCGGATGAGGCGATGGAATGTCTGGAAGCTGCTTATGCAGAATTAAAGCGAGAAGAGATACTAGAGCAAATGTATTATCTGGCGCTTCAGACAGGAAAGCCATTTGCAAATGAACTTGAATGCGTGGCGAGCAGCCAGATTTCCAGATGGCAGGCCCATTACATGGAGGTTGAAACACGTCTTCAGGAGCAAAGTGAGCAGGAGACTGTTGTGCGCAGTATCGGAGAGGATAATGAAATCAATTTAAAGATTTCACAGGATTATCTGACGCAGCGAAAACGTGCCTATTGCCATATGGTAATGGACGAGTAAGAAAAAAGAGCAAAGAAGTGAGGAGACTTATGAAAGAACTGGACAAAACATATAATCCGTCTGAGATTGAGGGCAGGATTTATGACAAGTGGATGGAGAAAAAATATTTTCACGCAGAGGTAAATCGCGACAAAAAGCCATTTACAATCGTAATGCCGCCGCCGAATATTACCGGACAGCTTCATATGGGTCATGCACTGGATAATACCATGCAGGATATTCTGATCCGTTATAAGAGAATGCAGGGCTATGAGGCACTTTGGCAGCCGGGAACTGATCATGCAGCAATTGCTACCGAAGTTAAGGTAATTCAGAACTTAAAGACAAAGGGCATCGAGAAGAAGGATCTGACAAGAGATCAGTTCTTAAAGTATGCATGGGAGTGGAAAGATGAGTACGGCGGACGTATCGTGCGTCAGTTAAAGAAGTTAGGTTCCTCTGCTGATTGGGACAGAGAGCGCTTTACAATGGATGAGGGCTGCTCTGAGGCTGTTCAGGAGGTATTTATCCGTCTGTACGAAAAAGGCTATATTTATAAGGGAAGCCGCATCATCAACTGGTGTCCTGTTTGTAAGACATCTATTTCAGATGCCGAGGTTGAGCATGTAGAGCAGGAAGGTCATTTTTGGCATATCAAGTATCCGATCGTAGGTGAGGAAGGTCATTTTGTAGAGATTGCAACGACACGTCCGGAGACCATGCTTGGTGATACTGCAGTTGCCGTAAATCCAGATGACGAGCGCTATAAGGATATTGTAGGCAAGATGCTTCTGCTTCCAATCGTTAATAAGGAGATTCCGGTAATCGCGGATCCTTACGTTGATAAGGAGTTTGGAACTGGCTGTGTAAAGATTACACCGGCACACGATCCGAATGACTTTGAGGTTGGAAAGCGTCATAATCTTCCAGAGATCAATGTCATGAATGATGACGGAACCATCAATGCAAATGGCGGCAAGTATGAGGGAATGGACCGCTATGAAGCAAGAAAGGCTATCGTAGCAGAGCTTGAGAGTATGGGTCTTTTAGTAAAGGTTGTTCCTCATGTTCATGCAGTTGGAACACATGACCGCTGTAAGACAACTGTAGAGCCGCTTGTAAAGCAGCAGTGGTTTGTAAAGATGGATGAGATGGCAAAGCCGGCAATCGCAGCATTAAAGGAAGGCCGTCTTAAGTTTGTTCCAGAAAATTATGGAAAGACATATTTGCACTGGCTGGAGGGAATCCGTGACTGGTGTATTTCAAGACAGCTTTGGTGGGGACACAGAATCCCGGCTTATTATTGTGATGAGTGCGGTGAGATGGTTGTATCAAAGGATACACCGACATGCTGCCCGAAGTGCGGATGTACACATATGACACAGGATCCAGATACACTTGATACCTGGTTCTCCTCTGCATTATGGCCATTCTCTACACTTGGCTGGCCAAAGAAGACACCAGAGTATGAATATTTCTATCCGACAGACGTTCTTGTAACAGGATATGATATCATTTTCTTCTGGGTTATCCGTATGGTATTTTCCGGTATCGAACAGACAGGAAAGGAGCCATTCCATACTGTATTGATTCATGGTCTTGTAAGAGACTCACAGGGTCGCAAGATGAGTAAGTCACTTGGAAACGGAATTGATCCGCTTGAGGTTATTGACAAGTACGGCGCTGATGCACTTCGTATGACACTTATGACAGGAAATGCACCAGGAAACGATATGCGTTTCTACTATGAGCGTGTTGAGGCATCAAGAAACTTTGCAAACAAGATCTGGAATGCATCACGCTTTATCATGATGAACATGGAAAAGGCATCAACAGACAATGTTTCACTGGAAGATCTGACTATGGCAGATAAGTGGATTTTGACAAAGTGCAACAGTCTGATTGAGGAAGTAACAGAAAATCTTGACCGCTACGAGATGGGTATTGCTCTTCAGAAGGTATATGATTTCGTATGGGAAGAGTTCTGTGACTGGTACATTGAGATGGTTAAGCCACGTCTGTGGGACGATGGCAATAAGTCTCAGGCAGCTGCAATTTGGACCTTAAAGACTGTTTTGATTGAGTCCTTGAAGCTTCTTCATCCATTTATTCCGTTTGTTACAGAAGAAATTTTCTGCAACCTGCAGGATGAGGAAGAAAGCATAATGGTATCTGCATGGCCGGTAAGCAAAAAAGAGTGGAACTTTGCAGAGGAAGAGGAAGCAGTAGAGATGATGAAGGAGGCAGTTCGTGCGATCCGTACAGTTCGTACTTCCATGAATGTACCGCCGAGCAAGAAGGCTACTGTATATGTTGTATCTGAGGATGCAAAGGTAAGAGACAGCTTTGAACATAATAAGATATTCTTTGCAACACTTGGTTATGCAAATGAGGTTCTGATTCAGTCTGATAAGGCAGGAATCGCTGAGGATGCCGTATCTGCTGTAACAGCACGCGCAACTATGTATATGCCATTTGCCGAGTTAGTTGATGTGGCAAAGGAGATTGAGCGTCTTGAAAAAGAAGAGAAAAAGCTCGAAGGCGAATTAAAGCGTTCTAATAGCATGCTGTCAAATGAACGTTTTATCAGCAAGGCACCGGCAGAAAAAATTGCCGAGGAAAAGGCTAAGCTTGAAAAGTATGAGGCAACTATGAAGCAGGTACAGGAAAGATTGGCTGCTTTAAAGAAGTAAATCAAATACACTTAAAAGTTAAAAAAGCCATTCCCTTAGGCTTTTGCCTTGGGGATTGGCTTTTTGTGTGCTGTGCAGCGTAGAAGTTCTGCAAAGGTGTTAGGTTACAAAAATTATATTATTCTGAGGTAGTATTATCTTTTTTACATAGTAGACGATATAACGTCGGATTAATATCAAAGGTAGCGAGAAGCTCATTGATTTGTGCTTTGTTGTCAGCACAGTGTCCGTTATACACAGCGCGAATCAGCAGATTTTTCGGGGTATGCGCCATATCAATAAACTCTAAAATCTGGGTACGGTAGCCATTCGCCTCTAAGATCTGGGCGCGCAGTCCATCAGTCATAAGTGCAGCCATGCGCTCTTTTAGTATGCCATAATGAAGTACTGGGGAGAGCAGATCATTTTTCATCTGCTTATTTAATTCATGCTGGCAGCAAGGAACAGAGAGGATGACTTTTGCACCCCAGCCGACGGCCTTTGCAAGTGCATAGTCAGTGGCTGTGTCACATGCATGAAGCGTAACGACCATGTCGACCTGGCTGCATCCATCGTAGTAAGCGATGTCACCGCATAAAAATTCAAGCTTATCATAGCCGTATTTAACAGCGAGTTCGTTACAGTGGCGAATTACATCTTCCTTTAAATCAAGACCTGTAATGCGCACAGGATATCCCTTTAAGACCTTTAAGTAATAATAAATTGCAAAGGTCAGATAAGATTTTCCACAGCCAAAGTCAAGAATGCGAAGCTCGCGGCCTGTAGGAAGTGAGGGAAGAATATCTTCAATATATTCAAGAAAACGGTTGATTTGACGAAACTTATCATAGTGAGCGTTAACGATGTTTCCATTTTGCGTCATTACGCCAAGATCAATTAGAAATGGTACAGGAATACCTTCTTCAAGAATATATTTCTTTTTGCGGTTATGAGAAAGAGAAATTTTTGGCTGTTTGGCCGAGGCATTCATTTTCTTTTTAATAGTAATGGTTCCCTTTTTGCTCACAAGAACATTGGCGGTAAAGCTTTGTGTTTCTACGAGTGCATTTTTAAATGATGCTGTTTGTGGCGAAGTATCAGAAGAAAGTTTGCTTGTTAAATAAGAACCAGCGTCACCGGCAGTCAAATTTTTATGGAAAACCTGAGTTTTCGTATATTCTTCTATCTGGAAAAGCAACGATTTATTTTTTAGCACCGGACGGGCACAAATTTTAATGACACCATCCTTCGACGAAGGATTGCTTAAAATGACTCTTATAAGCGTTTCGTTTAGGCAGTCAGTAAAGAGTGACTGTAGATCGGACATAAAAAACCTTCTTTCTGCAGAATGATACAGAATCTGCTGTGTATGTTTGCGAAAAGTTGTTCTTGCTATTTCACAGATTTAATTTTATAATACAAGTATTCCAAAAGCAAGAGGAAAATAAGACAATGGAAAACAGTAAGAGTAGTTATGTAAAGATAATAAATGAGATCTGCGCAGAAGAAGGAATTAAGCTTAGCAGCTATTCCTACGACTGGGCATTTTGTCTGAGAAAGGATCAAAAGCGTGCCTTCATTTTGGGGTATCAGTTTGGACTAAATCCTTCTTCTGTGCAGCAGGTATGCAACGATAAAAATATTGCAAGTGAGGTACTAAAGGAGGAAGGTATTCCTAGTGTATATCACGCCTGTTTTATGGCACCGTCTATGCTGCAGTATACTGGAGGAAAAGGCAGCTGGAAAGCACTTTTAGCAGAGCTTGAGAAGGGAACGCTTGTCTGCAAGGACAATTATGGAACGGGAGGCAATCTTGTTTTTAAAGTTAGGACACAGGCGGAGCTAGAGCAGGCCGCTTCTGATATCTATAAATCATCAGAGGCAATGGCAGTTTGCCGCTATGAGGACATTCAAAGCGAATACCGTCTTGTTGTATTAGACGGTGAGATTCGTCTTGCCTTTTCAAAGATTCGTCCGTCACTTACTGGTGATGGTGTGTCAACAGTCGGCAAATTGCTGGCAGAGGCTATTGCAAAGGGACAGATTCACAGCTTTCTCGTGCCAAATGAGGCAGAGCTTTCCAAGGTGCCGTCAAAAGGCGAGACTTATTTATTAAATTGGAAGCACAATCTTGGACAAGGAGCAAGCGCGCTCACACTTTCCATTCCAGATTTGGAGGAAGAACTTGTCAGCCTTGTAAAGAAAACAGCCAAGGCACTAGGCATCCGTTTTGCTTCGATTGATATGATTAAAACTAAGGCAGGCTGGAAGGTACTTGAGGTCAACGCTGGTGTCATGATGGAGCATTTTGCTTCTTCTGGTGAGAATCAGTACATCACTGCGAAGGCAATCTATCGTGATGCGATACTGAAAATGTTTGAGGGTTGATTTTTTTTGCAAAAATAGGTATTATGATGCAGAAGGCCTAAAGACTATATGAAGAAAGGTATAAAGGTATGATAAATTTTGAAGAAGAGCTGGCTAAATTTAAGCCAAGTCTTGAAGTGGATGAAACGGAAAAAGCCATCTTGAATGATAAGATGGTAGATATTACCGATATTCTTCAGGAACTGATGAACGAGATTAAGAAATAGTTAAGGATAAACACACGGAGGAATGCATGAAGTGCTATGCTTGTAACTGCAGGCTGTCCCCAGACAGGGATACCTGCCCAAAATGCGGAGCTGACATTAGACTGTACCGTAAGATTATTTACGCATCCAATCAATATTACAATCTTGGACTGGCGAGAGCTAAGGCAAGAGATTTGACGGGAGCGGCAGAATGTCTTCGAACTAGTCTGCAGCTGTATAAGAAAAATATAAGCGCCAGAAATCTGCTCGGACTTGTCTATTATGAGATGGGTGAGGCAGCGCTGGCATTAAAGGAATGGGTTATCAGTAAAAATCTTCGCCACAGAGGAAATATTGCTGATGACTATATCAGAGATATGCGTGACAACCGCCAGTCATTAGACAGTGCAGATCACAGCATAAGAAAGTTTAACCAGGCGCTTGAATACGCGAAAACCGGATCAAAGGATATGGCAGTCATTCAGCTAAAGAAGGTCATAAACGTTAATCCGCGAATGATAAAGGCATATCAGCTGCTGGCGCTTCTTTATATGGAAGATCAAAAATATGATCAGGCATTAGACGTCATTGACCGCTGCCTTGAGATCGACAGAGGAAATCCAGGTGCACTTTCTTATAAGAGAGAGCTTGAGACAACCTATAAGGCTTCAAAGAAAAAGAATTCTATTGGTGTGGCAGGCGAGCTTGAGCGTGAGGAAGTAATCATCCCAGTACGCATGCGCGACTACGGAAGCTATCTGGCAGCAGCAGCTTATGTGCTGGTTGGCTTTTTGCTGGCTCTTGGCGTATTATATTATGTTATTATGCCAGGTAAGGAGGCACAGCTTGATGAAAAGAGTCAGGCAAAGATTCAGCAGTATGAAGACAAGTACGCGTCACTGAATGCTAATATTACAGAGTTAGAAGATAAGCTGGAAAAACTTCAGAATGAGAAAGATCAGGATGCTGAGAGCTATCAGCACAGCAGCAGTGAGAGTGAGCAGCTTGTCAATGCATATCAGGCTCTTTTAGCAGTGGCAAAGCCATTTGTTGAGGAAGACTATGCGCAGGCAATTGATCTGTATGCAGCGCTTGATGCAAATGCAGTAGATGATGATACATATAAAGAAATGTATCAGTCAATCAAAGAACAGATGGAAAATCACTTAAATGATCGTATTTTCGAGAAAGCGATCTGGAAGCGTGAGCATGAAGGTGATCGTCAGACAGCAATAGAGCTGTGCCAGAAGATCATTGAGCTTGATCCATCATACAGTGAAGCATATTTTTATGTTGCTGTCAGTGCGCAGGAGTTAAATCAAAACGACCTTGCAATTGACATGTATACGCAGTACATACAGCGATTCCCTGTTGGATCTCAGATTCAGGATGCGCGTGTAAATTTAAATGCTATTGCACCGCAGATACTTCAGTCACTTGATGCAAAACCAGAAGTACCAAATGCAGCGGAACCGGCAGCAGATCCGAATGCAGCGGCAGATCCAAACGCGGCAGAACCAGCAGCAGATCCAAACGCGGCAGAACCAGCAGCAGATCCAAATGCGGCAGAACCGGCAGCAGATCCGAATGCAGCAGCAGATCCAAATGCAGCAGAACCAGCGGCAGATCCAAATGCAGATCAAAACGCGGCAGATCCAAATGCAGCTGAACCAGCAGCAAATTAAAAAAATGTACGAAAGATAAGACACAGAAGCGAAGTTGTTTCTGTGTCTTTTTTGTTAGAAAAAAAATAAGGGAAAGGAATCTGAAATGGAAAAAATGGAAAATGTAACATATATGCAGGCTGGACCTGTTTTGATTATTGGTTTGCCAGAGGAGGTTGATGATCATGTATGCAATGGTATTCGTGAGGAGACAGACCGCTATATTTCAGCCGGAAAGGTGCAGAAGCTGATTTTTGACTTTTCCAAGACTGGATTTATGGACAGCTCAGGTATTGGAATTTTGCTTGGACGCTACAAGCGCATGCATCATATGGGCGGCGAAGTGCTTGTGACAGGTGAGGATGCGAAAATTAGAAGACTTCTTCGCATCTCCGGTGTGTATCAGGTGGTGGGAACACTGTAATAAGAGTAAGGTTCGCAGCAGCTGCTGCAGATGGAGGAGATATGGAAGAACAGCAAAAAGAATTGGATGGCAAATGGCTGCAGGAGGGTGTGCAGCGCATGATGGTTATGTTGGAGAGCGATTCAAGAAATGAAAGCTTTGCCAGAGTATGTGTGGCATCTTTTATGACACGTATGAATCCGACAGTGGCTGAGACTGATGATGTAAAGACGGCAGTATCAGAGGCCGTGACAAATTCTATTGTGCATGGCTACCCCTATGAAAAAGGATTGATACGGCTTGTGTGTGCAATCGAAAAAGATACACTGACAGTTCAGATTCGTGACTGGGGGCGTGGCATTGAAAATGTCAAAAAGGCAATGGAGCCAATGTACAGCCAATCTGTACGCGGAACAGAACGTTCTGGAATGGGGTTTTGCTTCATGGAAGCATTTATGGATGATTTAAAGGTATCCTCATCAGTGGGAAACGGAACGTTGGTACAGATGAAGAAAAAAATCTGCGGCGGCAAGAGAACAGAATAGAGGTGTTTTCTCTGGAGTGTTTGTCAAAGCTGTTTGAACAGGCCCGCAATGGTAATGCACAGGCAAGAGATCAGCTAGTGCTTGATAATACAGGGCTTGTATGGAGTGTGGTGAAAAAATACCGCGGCAGAGGATACGAGCAGGAGGATCTGTTTCAGATAGGCTGTATTGGTCTTATGAAGGCAATTGATCGCTTTGATCAGACATTTGGCGTGTGTTTTTCAACTTATGCAGTGCCAATGATAATTGGAGAGATCAGGCGATTTCTGCGAGATGATGGAATGATTAAGGTCAGCCGTACTGTAAAGGAGACGGCGGTGCGTGCCAGACAGCTGCAGGCTAAGTATGAGGCTGCATATGGGATTGAACCAACTGTCTGTCAGCTGGCAAGTCTTATGCAGATTGCACCAGAGGAATTGGCATCAGCGCTGTCTTCCTCACAGGAAGTAGAAAGCCTTCAAAAGACGATATATCAAAGTGATGGCAATGCGATTTTACTTGAGGACCGCCTTGAGTCAAAGGAAAATGAACAGGAAAAACTTGTGAATCGTCTGGCACTCAAAAAAGTAATGTGTGAGCTTCCAGATCAGGAGCAAAAAATTATTATCATGCGTTACTATTCAGGGCAGACTCAGGTGCAGACTGCAAAGTGTCTTGGAATCTCACAGGTACAGGTCAGCAGGATTGAAAAACGTGTATTAAAGAAAATGAGGGCGCTTTTGGAAATGTAGCTTTAAGATTGGATGAAAAGAAACGAATGGCACATACTAAATACAGCCGCAAAATAAAAAAAGAACAAGCGGCAGGAGGCTTGTTTTGGCAGATACTATATATATTAAAATAGGACAGAAAATTCGGGTAACGCAGCCATCTGTAAGCATTGGTGAGCTGGGAGACTTATGGTGCACCAATGCATCAATTCAGGCACACTGCAAGGCACTTCATTATACGACTGTTTATGGGCAGCGCGCTGTCGGAGATATCCTAAAGGTAACACAGCTGATTCAAAAAGAGTATCCGGCAGTTCAAGTTGAAAATCTTGGAGAAACTGATTTTATTATTGAGTATGTGCAGGAGCGAAAAAAAAGACCTGTGTGGGAGTATACTAAGGTAGTGCTTGTCTGTATGATGATCTTTTTTGGTTCAGCATTTTCTATTATGACATTTAATGCCGACGTCAGCGTAGATCAGGTGTTTGGTGATCTGCACAGGCTGATGACAGGGCAGGAGCGAACTGCCATTACCTGGTTAGAGGGTGGATATGCAGCGGGATTGTTTCTTGGCATTTTGATTTTCTACAATCATTTTAGAACAAAAAAACGCGTGATGGATCCGACACCTCTTGAAGTAGAGATGAGAGAGTATGAACGAACTGTCAATCAGTCAATCCTTGACCAGAATGAACGCATAAAAAGCAAACAAAAGCGCAGGGGTGAGCGCGTATGAGTATAAAAATGTTTGCAGCAATAAAAACGGCAGCAGAGGTATTAGTTGGCGTATCAGCAGGTGCCGCAGCCTCTGCTGGCGTATTTGCGTTGATTACAGTAATTGGAATTTTGCCACGGTGGGCAGGGCACACAAGGACAGCCCACCATGTAAGCTTGTATGAATGGAGTGTTATTTTAGGCGGAACGGCAGGAAATCTTATTTTTTTACTGCAGCCATCGCTGCCAGGAAAAGAAATTCTTGAGGCAGCTGCAGGACTTTTTATGGGGATCTTTGTGGGAGGACTTATTATGTCACTAGCAGAGGTATTAGATGTGTTTCCAATTCTTCTCAGGAGAGGACGCATTCAGAGCGGTATTCCATGGATGGTGCTTTCAATTGGCATTGGGAAAATGTTAGGCGCATATTTGTACTTCTCAAATCTTTAAAACAAAAAGGAGCAAACATGGTAAGTGAAGAACAGAAAAAAGAATATCAGGATTACGTAAAAGAAATTACACCAACGCACAATACACCGAGAAATATATTTAGAGCATTCTGGACAGGCGGAACGGTCTGCGTGATAGGACAGATCCTTAGTGTATTTTTTGAAAAAATGGGTATGGGAAAAGAAGCAGCAGGTACGTGGACCTCGATTGCTCTTGTTTTAGCTGCAATTATATTGACGGGACTGCATTTATTTGGAAAGCTGACAAAATATGCAGGAGCAGGTCTTCTTGTTCCGATAACAGGATTTGCAAATGGAGTGGCCTCACCTGCAGTGGAAGCAGCGCCAGAGGGTGAGATCTTTGGAAAAGGTGTGCAGATATTTACGATTGCAGGACCAGTAATTTTGTACGGTGTGTTTGCAAGCTGGCTATTCGGATTAATTTACTGGCTGATGCATCTTATTTAAAGGAAGATAGCAGCGATTCAGGGTGTAATCTTCTTTGAAATGCTTTGAATCGTTGCAAATTAGACATGCAATTAAAAAAATTGAATTTTCTTTAAAAAAAGTGTTGACAAATTCGCAAGATGTGTTATAATAAGGATGTTGGTTGAGAGAACACAGAACAAACGAAACCGACAAGCACATAATCCTCGATAGCTCAATGGTAGAGCACTCGGCTGTTAACCGAGTTGTTGTAGGTTCGAGCCCTA